>Ga0181522_10000530_pt1 | contig 27912 bp, 47 predicted proteins | sample PEATcosm2014_Bin_27_FD_121103 | JGI IMG/M metagenome (GOLD analysis project Ga0181522, IMG submission 121103) | Peatland microbial communities from MTU Mesocosm Facility, Houghton, MI, USA - PEATcosm2014_Bin05_10_metaG | ecosystem: Environmental > Terrestrial > Soil > Wetlands > Peat | place...
GAGGAGCTGCTGCTCGAGGAGCTGCTGCTCGAGGAGCCGCTGCTCGAGGGATGCTCGAGGAGCTGCTGCTCGAGGAGCCGCTGCTCGAGGGATGCTCGAGGAGCTGCTGCTCGAGGAGCTGCTGCTCGAGGAGCTGCTGCTCGAGGGATGCTCGAGGAGCCGCTGCTCGAGGGATGCTCGAGGAGCTGCTGCTCGAGGAGCTGCTGCTCGAGGAGCCGCTGCTCGAGGGATGCTCGAGGAGCTGCTGCTCGAGGAGCTGCTGCTCGAGGGTAGCGGCTTCCGTCTTTCTTCTTGACTCTAGGGTAGTGGGTGGAGTAGGGGGCTCTCCCTTGTAGATTGCAATCGTCCGAGTCTCTCTTGCAAGTGCGACTTTGGGCATGTACGAAGGAAGGCATGAGTACCGAGTTCGAAGCCAAGCTCATCTCCCTTCTGCTCCGTTTCGTCGCCGCCTACGAGCGACACTCGGAGGCGAGCGTGTCTCGCATGGCCGAGATGTCTCACGACGACGAGATTCGCAGGAAGCGCTGGATCCTCGAGAAAGAGCTCGACGATCGCTACCGCCTCACGGACGAGGACATGGCAGCGAGGAAGGCCAACGATGAGGTTGTCTATGAGGTGAACCGTCTCAACCTCGAGAACGCCCGGCGATGGGGCCTTCGCTCATGGGCCGACCTTGACTCCACCTACGGCCACGGCGACGATCTTCCGAAGGCCCTAGCCGACGCCGAGCGCCTACGCGCCGAGCTCACGGCCCTCGAGCAAAGGGGCTGCGTGCTCGCCGAGGAGCTGAGAAGGACCCTGAACGAGCGCGAGAGCGCAGATCGGACGAGCAAGTGAGACCCCACTTCACCTTCTCTTCCCTCGCAAGGCTCTACGACCACCTCCGGTGCCAAGAGCTGAATCTCTCCCCCGGCGAGCTCGCGCTTCTCGAGATGCTCGCGACGCTCGACCGCCCGACGCAGACCGAGGTCGCGACAGCGCTCCTCATTCACGTGACGGACGTCTCGCGGCGGCGAGAGAAGCTTGTCGCCGCGGGCTACGTGACCCTCGAACGGAGCCCCAAGAACCTGACGCTCGCGATCTTGAGCGTGACGAGGGATGGCCGAGCCTTCCTCTCGGGCGCTGTCGAGCGAGCCTCCGAGCGCGCGTGCAGTGCTCTTTTCCTTACGAGCCAGGTGAAGCACCTTGCGGAGCTCGAGCGCGCGTTTCGAGCGCTCGAGAAGAACGTCATCTCGGACTATCGCCAGCCCCTACGCCCCGACCAGACGCCGGAGCCGCTCCCGCTCTCGGTCCAGCGCGCGAGGCAGCACTCGCGGACGTACTACCAGCGGCACAAGAAGAAGCTAGAGCTACCGCCGAAGCCGGTGTCGAACGCGCCGCCGTTCGACAAGTCGAAGAAGGGAGCGAAGAAGGGAGCGAAGAAGCGATGATGGTCCTCGGCTGCCCCGACTGCAAGAGGACCTTCGACCACGACCCGAGCCCCAAGGGTCCGTGGCCCCCCATCTGTCTTTCGTGCAAGCAACGCTCGCGCTTCGTCGGCTGGGCGGGTTCGGTGAAGTGGGAAGGCGAGCAGCAAGCCGCCTTCCGTCATCCCTTCCGCCATCTCACCGCCGCGAGCATCCTCGCTCCTCTCGTACTTCTCGCCGCCGCGTGCTCCTCGTCCCCCTCGCTCACGACCCCGTGCCAGGGGGGCCGCATCGGGGGCCACGCGTGTGAGGTGAGCGGCGTCATGACCTGGTGCACCTGGAACGACCTTTGCCCGAACGGAGAGGAGTGCGCGGGCGTCCCCGAGCCTGACGGCGGGCTCTACGAGGGCACGTGCGAGACGCCGAGGGTGCTATGAACACGTCCCGCGACGGCTGAGGCTCCCCCTCCCATCAGCCAAGGAAGGGGCCCACATGACAGCCCTCTCCCCCGTGCGCCGGCCATGGGTGTCGCGAGACGCCGGCACTTTTCCTTTCTCGTACCGCTAACCCAATCAGGAGAGACCATCATGGCAGGTAAGAAGCAGAACGAACACGCGGCCGAAGTCGTCGACGACGGTCGCAACCGAGAGAAGAACGGCGCCGCCGCGCCTGAGTTCAAGGAGGCGGCGCCCATCCAGGGCTTCGACCTCGCGGCGAAGATGAGCGTGTGGAGCCCCAAGACGACCAAGACGGCCATCAAGGGCATCCTCATCGGGCTGATGGATCTGCCCTCCCCGTTCGAGAACCAAGATCGCTGGTGGGTCTACGTCATCGAGCTCACGGCGCCCGCGCAGGTCTCTGATTCGGAGGACGACGTCAAGACGATGCGCGTCGCCGAGGCCGGTGAGAAGGTGCTCGTGACCCAGACGGCGGTCCTGAAGCGCATCGAGCCCGCGGCCCTCGACCGTGCCCGCGTCTTCGAGGTCTACCTGAAGCCGGGCAAGCAGCAGGCGAACAAGGCCGGCACCGGGAAGGTCCAGCTCTTCGAGAGCATGACGGTCGGCCGGAGCTTCCAGCGCACGAGCAAGTACAATCTCCCGTCGATGTCAAGGGGTCCGCTCGCCCTCCCACCTGCCTCGGCCGAGCCGTTCCCCGACCAGGACGACGCCCGCGGCGACGGCGACATCCCCTTCTGACGCACCGCAAGATGGCCGTGGACGAAGGTAGGGAGCTACGATGAGCCGTGCCGAAGAAGAGGGGCAAGAGGACAAGCGCGGCGAAGACGCGCTCCGCAAAGCCCTCGCCCTCTCGCGCCACGACTATCAAGCGTACCGGGACGGGGGCCTCAGGGCCCCCGACTTCCGGACGAACCTCGAAGCGCTCCACCAGGCCGTCGCCGAAGCCCTCACCCTCGGCGCCCTCCCGAAGTCGGAGGGCGAAGTCGCCCGCGCCGAAGGCTACCAAGCGGGGAGGAGAGACGGCTACGCGGAAGTCGCCCGCGACGGGAAGAAAGCCTACGAAGACGCGGCGCGAAAAGCCTACGCCGAAGGCTTCGAAGACGGGAGGAAAGCTCGCCCCGTCGAGAACGTCGAGCTCCCTTTCCACCGCCCCGCGTCCTTCGACTTCGAGGACAAGCAAAGGAAGCTCCGGGTCTTCATCCGTATCCAGGACGCCGAGGACTAGAGACGCGAGGGGTCGCTTCGCCTCGCCGAAGCCGCACAAGAGGGGGCGCCCGCCGACGAGGCGCCCCGAGAGCGATAAGGAGAAAGAGCGCCGCATCTTCGAGCGGCACAGGCGCGAGTGGCTCGAGCGCTGTAACCGCCCTCGTATCAAGGCTCGCATGGGCGAGCACCTTCGCGTCATGACCGAGGAGATGGAGGACATTGCGCGGCGCCTCAAGATCCTTCCCGTGCGCGACGCCGTCCGGGGCTACCTCTATCCTGACTGTCGCGCCATCGTGCGCCTTCGCTTCGCGGCGCCGCCAAGGAAGGACCCCGACGACGTCCTCTTCGACGTGTCGGAGGAGTTCGGACCGTGGAAGCCCGACCGATACGGGCGGGGCCCATGGTTCGAGGCGTCGCTCGTCTTCCACCCCGAGGACGGACGGAAGTACGCCTCGCGCATTATGAACGGCCTTCAGCAGATCCAGACCTTCGCGACACGCTCCGCGCCGCGTCTCTTCGAAACCCTCCGCCTCGTCGTGTGGCCGAAGCTCAAAAGCCTCGGCTACCCCCCACCCCTGGCCTATGTCTTCCGAGCCAGTCGCGCGCCGGACAACATGCGGCCGTTCATGAAGAAGGATCCTCCGGAATGACGCCGAAAACTACTCCACCGCGCGTGCAGGTGTGCGTACCCCACGGCCCTCGAGGGCGAGGCCCGCTTCACCGATCACTTCGAGAAGCGTCGCGAGAGGCCGCGGTCTCGGTCTACTCCGACGAGCACGTGCCAGGCACGCGCGAGTGGATACGCACGGGTGACCCGCAACATCTCTCGAGGCCCTACCGCGCGAGGCTCACGATCGCCGCGACGAGGATCGCGACGGAGATGCTCAGGCTCGTAGAAGAAGGCGCGCTGGACGAAGCCGAGCCGTTCGAGCTCGTGAGAAGGCAGGCGTGAGCCTCACCCCCATCACGCGAGCCCCGAAGACGCACAAGATCGCGGTCTACGATCTCGAGTGGGTCCCCGAGACGTACGAGCTCCGCCTCGCGGGTTTCTTCGACGGTCAGCGCTACCGGAGCTTCCCGACGATCGAAGGCCTCCTGAACGTGATGCTCTCGCCGACGTACAAGCATCACCTCTTCCTCGCCCACGCGGGGGGCCTCGCCGACCAGAACTTCCTCCTCGGCGCCATGCAGCGCGTTCCGGAGCTCCGCGTGACGGCGGCGTTCTCGGGGAGCTCGGCCATCGTCGTCAAGGTCAAGTGGCGGAAGGACACGTACACCTTCCTCGATTCGTACTGGCTCCTCCGCGACAAGCTCGCGCACCTCGCGCCCTTCGTCGGGGCGGGGAAGAAGTCGCGGGGCTCCTGGAAGTGCGCGAGCTATCCGGAGTGCGGTCACGTCGGCCGCGCGTGCGCGAGCGCGCCGGAGTGCGGATGTGAGCCTGGCCCCGAGCCCTTGTGCATGTTCCGGGCGCCCTACGCCATCCTCCGTGACTACAACGAGCAGGACTGTCGCATCCTCTACGCCGCGATCGACGCGTTCCAGACGCGGCTCAACGAGATGGGGACGGAGATGCGGAGCACGATCGCGTCGACCGCGCTCGGTCTCTTCCGGATGGAGTACCTGTCCGAGAAGATCGAAACGTCGCCCGCGCGGAACGACGCGCTCCGCGCGAGCTACATCGCCTCGCGCGTCGAGGTCATCCGGCCGAGGCTCATGGTCCCCGGCAACTACTACGACGTGAACTCGTCCTTCCCCTTCGCCATGACGAAGCCGTGCCCCGGAGCCTACCTTGGACAGTCAAGACGTCTTCCGAAGGAGCCTGAACTTTACTTTGCGGATGCTACCGTGTCCGTGCCGGACATGTTCCTCCCGCCCCTGGGCGCGCGAGGCAAAGACGGGCGGATATACTTCCCCACGGGCAAGTGGCGCGGCCTCTTCGCACGCCCAGATCTCGAGCTTCTTCAGGAAGCCGGGGGGCGCATCGAACGCGTCCACGAGGTCACTCGCTTCGCTCCTTTCACGGATCTCGCCGCCTACGCCCTCGACCTCTACGAGCGAAGGCGCGTCGCAAAGAGAGAGGGCAAGCTCTTCCTCGCGCTCCTCCTCAAGTTCCTTCTGAACTCCTGCTACGGCAAGTTCGGCGAGCACCGGGAGAAAGAGCAGATGGTCATGCACCCGTACTCGGAGCTCTGCCCGCACGACGGCGCGCACGACTTCGACACGGACGAAGGCATCACGATGGCGTCCTGCGTCGAGCCGCTCTTTCCCGGCTGCATCCTCGTGTCGGAAGAGCGGAGCATCCCGCACGAGCACGTCGCCATCGCCTCGCATATCACGAGCGTCGCGCGGGCGACCCTCTATCGCTACATGCGCCAGTGCGGCGAAGACCTCTACTACTGCGACACGGACAGCGTGGTCACGTGCTCGGAGCTCCCCACGGGCTCCGCCCTCGGCGAGCTGAAGCTCGAGCACCGCCTCGTACCGGGCGAGGCGGGGAGCGTCGCCGCCGAGTTCGCCCAGCCGAAGCTCTATCGCATGACGATCGCGGAGGAGGGCGGGACGCGCACGGTCCAGGTGAAGAGCAAGGGCTTTTCGCGCCTCTCGAGCATGCAGTTTTCCGACCTCATCGCGGGGCGCGAAGTCGAGGTCGAGCGCATGTACCGCGTGAAGGAGTTCGCGCGCGAGCACAAGCGGTTCGGTGCCGCGGGTAAGAAGTTCGACAAGCGCATCCGCCTCGGCGCGTCGCGGCCGAAGCGGCAAGCGGAGGGGGAGAGCACGAGGCCGTGGACGTGGAAGGAGATTCAGGAACGATGGAGGCCGGCATGCTGACCCAGCGCGCGGCGCCTAACACCCGGTACGACTACGACGTCATGGCGCGAGCCGTCGTCTGTCCTCAGTGCTGCGCGGAGGTCGGAAAGAAGTGCTGGGGTGGATTAGGCGCGCACGCGGCGCGCCGACGCCTCGCGAGCAAGCAGCGCGCGAGGGAAAAGAGGCGCCGACCTCTCAGCGGCGCCTGACCTGCCGCACGACCTCGGCGACGTGCCTCGCCGCGCGCACCGCGTCCGCCGCCCGAAGCGCGACGGGCCCGAGGTTCGCGATGGAGCCGAGCTGGGAGCGCCACGACGAGAGGAGCTCGGAGCGCTCGAGATGCTCGCACACCCCGTCTGGCATCGCTTCGACGATGCGCTGCATCTCTCGGAGCGTCGCGAGGAGGCGCGTCTTTGCTGGGATGGGGCGGAGGGTGAGGAGCGGGACTGTCACGTCATGAGCTCCTTCGCGATCCAGACGAGGGCGACGAGCGCCGCCCCGACGGCGCCCGCCTTCATCCTCTCGCGCCAGAGACTCACCGGCCAGCCGGGTTCATCGGCCAGCCGGGTTCATCGGAGGAGCTGAATCCCCGCGCTTGCCGCGCGCATGTTCATCTTGGTCTTTTCGGCGGCGGCGACGAGCTTCTGAAACTTCGCCAGATCGCCCTCGTCGGCGTCGTCCAGGCGGACGAGGGTGTCGTAGTGGGTGATGCGCACCGGCACCGATTCGCTGAAGAGGCCCTCTCCATAGGGAAGGCAGACGGTGTTGACCCCCTTCTCGTTGGCCATCGTCATGAGGGAGTAGCAGGGCTGGACGACGAGCTCGTCCTCGTCGTCCTCGTCGGAAGGCTCGACTTCGCACCCGAAGAAGATGCAAGGACCCACGCTCCAGTAGATCCAGCCAGGCCCCACCTTCACGTCGCCATCGCCGTGACCTTGCACGAGCCCGAGTGCGCCGTTGGTTCCGTTCTTCATGACGACACCTCCACGGAGCTCGGAAGCTTCGGCCTCGGGATGGGGTAGAGGCGGAGGAGAAGCCAGCGCGGGGCGAGCTTCGTCCACCAGCCGAGAACCTCGGCCTGGTCCAGCCTCCATGTGAACATGCTGGTCGTCCCGTCGAGCATCTCGGCGTAGCCGGCGCACGTGACGGGCTCTTTCTTGTCGCGGTAGACCGTCTTCGGCTGGTCCGAGAGACGGATGACGACCCCGGACGGATGGATGCGCATCCAGCGGTCGAGGGGGTGTTCGTAGGACGGTGAGACTTCGACTCCAGTGAGCGGCATGGCGCCGAGTCTACCGCGGCGGAGGGCGCTTGTCCTCTTCTCTACTGCCGGGACCCTTGGCCCACTCGGGGGCGTAGCGCCTCGCGAGAATCCTGAGGAGCCCCACCGTCGTCGCCGTGGCGAGCCCGGCGAGCACCGATACGAGGACGTGGTGGGCGTCGTCGAGGGTCAGGTGCACGCTCGCCGTCACGGCGCCGTAGGAGATGTTCTCGAGGTGCTCGCGTACGTTCACGGCTCGCCTCAGGAGATGGCGCCCGTGAGACCGAAGGCCGCTTGAAGGTACGGAAGGAGCCGCCGCTCGTCGGCCTGGACCGCCGTGTCGCCCACGACGCTCGGCGCCGCGTCGAACGCCGCGAGCTCCGCGGGCGTCATGACCGCGATCTGGCTCCGGTCGAAGGTGATATGCTTGCCCGCGGCGTCGAAGAGCTGGACGATGACCGCGCGCGTCGCCGACTGCTGGGGGGTGTTCACGCGCTGGATGAGGAAGCCCACGTTCGCGATGGGCTGGGTTGCGGGCGCGTAGGGCTTCACGACGGGGGGATTGATCTTGATCATGGGGAGTTCCTCAGGTGAGAAGGCCGTACGCCTGGAGGGCGTCGTAGACCGCGTTGAGCATGCCTTGTTCGACGGCCGTGTAGACCGCCCCAGCTGTAGCAGGCCCGCCGATCTGTTGCGAGACGGGGACGACGCCGAAGAAGCCGAGCTGGGTTCCGGAGACGGCGCCGAGGGCGATGTCCCCGGGGTTCGTGGTGAGAGCGTTGAGGCCGATGGCGATGGAGTCGAGGGCGCCGAGGCCGGTGAGGGCGCCTGTCCCGATCGATACCGAGTCTCCTCCTGCGGCCTGGTTGCTCGTGCCGATGGACACGTCCCCGGGAGCTTCGGCCGTGGCCGTGAAACCCATGGCGAAGCCGTTGTCCACGCTACTTCCTGAGTTCAGTCCGACCGCGAAACAGTTAGAACGACCGCTTGCAATCGCTCCAGCGAGCGCCGCTTCGGTGTCCGTGATCGTGACCCCGCCGCCTGAAAACGAGATGATGCCTCCCGCCGCGTCTTGGAGGATGATCTGCGCGTCCCCGAACTCGAAGGAGCCTCCGGAGCTTGACGAGAAGGAAAAGACGCCCGACGACAGGTTGAGGATGTCGCCCGCCAGATCGCCGAGTTGGATGTCCCCTGGCGTCGTCATGACGGCCGTCGGTCCAATGGCGACGCTCTGAGACGCGGTCGCGGTCCCGCCTGCGACCTCGAAGCCCGCCGTCATGTCGAGTGGCTCGATGACGCCCCCCGTCCCGCCGACCTGCGTCCAGGGCCCGCCCCCGCCGCCGCCCGTGGGATAGTTGACCGGCTGGAATCCCCCAAACGTCATGGTGTGCTCCCGTCGATGACGAGCCCGAGGCTCGCGAGACTCGTGAGAAGGGACCCGAGCGCCGCGTTCCCTCCGCGGCTCCCCGTGACCGTGGGCTGGGCCGCGGGAGTCGCGGCGAAGAAGCCGAGGGCCATGGATGTAAGGGTCATGTTCCCGGTCCCATCGAGGACGATGGAGGAGCCCGCCACGTCGTTCACCTCGAGAGCCTCGGCGGATGACAGGACGACGCCGGCCGAGCACGTGAGGTAGTCGCCCGTCGCGTCGGCGAGCTGCATCGTGCCAGGCGTCAAGAAGATGTAGTCGCCGATCGAATCCGAGAGGTAGACGTCGCCGCCGTAGCGCCCCGTCGCGCCGCCTCCCCCTGCGAAGAGGATCTCGCCCGAGCCGCTCGTCGTGAGGGTGATGTTCAGGTTGTCGTTCGCGGAGAGGGCGAGGGCGTTCTGATTCGCATAGAGGGCGATGCCCTCCCCCGAGCCCATGTAGAAGGTGTCCCCCTTGCCTTCCGAGAGCGAGATGAAGTCCTGGGCGACGAGCGTGGCGCCGCCGTCGCTGAGGTCGAACGTGTCGAAGGAGGAGTCGCCGAGCTGCACTTCGCCCGCCGAGCTCGCGACCGCGCTCGCGCCGAGGGCGACGCTCCCCGCCCCGGACGCGACGCCGCCCGCCGCCTGCAAGCTCGCGGTCGGGTCGAGCGGCTCGATGACGCCCCCGGTCCCGCCGACCTGCGTCCAGGGCCCTCCCCCGCCGCCACCCGTCGGGTAATTGACCGGCTGGAAGCCGCCGAAGGTCATGCTTCCCCGATGGGCACGAGCGCGACGAGCACCTCGGTCACGGTCGACGCGTCGAGGGTTGCGGGGAGCTCGAAGGTGACTTCGGCCTGTCCCGCGCCCGCGCCGACCGACGCCGTCATCGTCGCGAAGGTGGCGTCGTAGCTCGTGTTCGGGGCAGAGAGGATCACGGGGAGGAGCGAGACGACGCCGCCGATGTTCTTCCAGGCGTAGACCGCCTCGGTCGAGAAGCTATCGCCCACGGGGTCCACGAGCGACGACTCGACGCGCGCCTGGACGAGGACGAGGTAGGTCGCCGTCTCATTGAGCGGCGGCGCGTTGAACCCGATCGTGACGGGCGCCGTGCCGGGCCCCGTGTACGTCGTGAGGCTCGTGAGCGCGTTACTCTCGCTCGCCAGATCGATGTTCTCGACGCCGTTCCCGATGAGGCTCCATTCGAGGGCCTCGGCCGGGATGCCCGAGACCAGGGTGATGGCGCACTCCCACGTCTCGCTCGCGCACCCGCGGAAGATCGCCTGGAGGTTCGTATTGTTCGAGACCGTCGCGGCCGACAGCGTGTACGTGCCGTACTTGACACGCTTGCCGTTCATGTAGACGTACGCGGTGACGACCGCGTTGTAGTACGCGGGGTCCTTGTTCGTGACGAGGTAGAAGGTCGCGCTCGTCCCGCTCCCGGGCGTCTTGCCGAGGGAGATGGGGACGCCGACCATCGACAGGTTCGTCTTGCCCCGAAGGGCGACGCCGCCGCCGCCTTGCTTGACGGAGCTTTGCTCGAGCTCCGTGAGACCGGTCAGATCGTCTGTCATAGCGTTTCCGCTCCATGGCAGATCGATTCGATGGAAACGCCGCCGATCTGCTCTCCGACCGCGCCCGACTTCACGACCGCGCCCGCTTCGATGGCCCAGACGAGCCCCGCGCCCGATACGCCGCTCCGGAGGAGGAACGAGTTCCCGTCCTGGGAGATGAGCCCTCCCGAGGGCCCGTCGCTCGGCACCGTGGTCGCCATGAAGCCGGCCGTGGGGTTCAGGGCGAACTGGCAGCGGTAAAGCTTCGCCGCGAGGGTCTGGACCGACAGGGCGACGTAGATCCACGCGTCATCAAACCCCGGCGCGCCGAGCGCGATGGGCGTCTGTCCAAGGTCGACGATGACGTCCAGGTTCGTGGCGTAGCCGGGCCCGTTCGGCGGCGACAGATCGCGCCCGTCGTGGGTCGTCGTGCCCACGAGGAGCGGTCCGGCCGCGGACTGGGCGAAGAGGGCCCCGCGCCACGACTTCGTGCTCCACGCGCTCCCGCGAAGCGCCCGAGGGCCCTTCACGGAAGCCGGGCGCCAGAGCTGGCGAAAGTAGTCGAGCGCCGCCATCGGGCCTCTACTCTACGCGCCGCGCGTCAGGACGTCGACAGGTTGGACGTGCGGACGATGTCGAAGGCGACGTCGGCGACGAGGGTCCCCGCCGTCGTGTTCTGGAGGTAGAACTGCCAGTAGGTCGTCTGCTTGAACTCGCGGCGCATCGCATACCGGCCGAGGAAGGCCGCGGAGCCCGAGATCATGGCGAAGGGGAGGTAGCCGGGACCGTTGCCCGCGGCCGAGGGGAAGAGTTCCGTGTTGCCGTCGATCTGGACGCGGAGCAGCATCCCTGCCATCGACGCGGCGGCGCCGTCGCGCGTGGTCGCGCGGATGCCGACCACGATGCCGTTCGAGGGCCACTGGATCGAGATGCCGTTCGTGGTCGTCGCGGCGGTCACCGTGTTCAGGTTGCTCGCGACGGTGTCGGTCGGCGAGACCTCGGCGACGGGGAGGAGCGCACGGCTCATCCCCTGGGCGAGGCGCATGAGGAGCCGCTGCGCGGTCGAGTCGTTCTCCTTCGGGTTCCACCCCTCGAGAGAGTCGCCGGGGCCCCCGAGGACCCCGAGCTTGACGAGCATCATTCTGAGCTGGTGTTCGTTCACGACACGGAACCTTTCTCGAAGCGCGACTCACGGGCGCGCTCCTCATGAGAGGAGCGCGTGAACTGCCGACCGCAGGTCAGTAGCTCGAAAGGGGATTTACCGTGCAGCCGATGAGCACGACCATGATGTCCGCCCAGACCTGCGCCGCCGTCGGAGGCGTGTAGGGCGCGACGCCCGCGCCGGCCACGCGAGCGACCGAGCTGAACTGTGCGATCGTCGCGACCGGCTGCTCGACCTTCAGCTCGACGTTGAAGGCCGAGTCACCCTGGCCGCTGGACGCCCAGACCATGGGCTCGGGCAGGGGGTAGAAGTTCGAGGAGTGCGGGATGCCGTTCGTGATGACGCCGACCGAGCGCGAGAGCTGGTCGGGGAGCGACGGCGCGACTGACCACGCCTCGGACGAGCCGAAGAGGCCGCCGCACGCCGGGAGCATCGACGGGATGCCCATCTTGTACTCGGTCGTGCCGTTCGTCTTGATCTTCACCGAGACGCTCTGGTCGAGCTGCTTCAGGAAGTTCGCGTCCGACTGGGCCAGGTACATGAGCGAGATGCCCTGGACGAGGACGATCTCACCCGAGATCGTCTGGCTCGGCGTGAGGATGTTCGTGTCCGAGGCCGTCGCGTTGACGTTTGCGAGACCGGCCGAGTTCATGGGCGAGCCGATGCCGTAGGAGAAGGCCGTCACGTACCCACCGGCGGGCAGGAGGTACTGGTCGGCGGCGAGCGACGCCGCCGTGAACCTCACGCGCGAGTAGTAGGCGTTCCACTTGCTCTGGGTCTGCTTCGCGCGGACCATGGCGATGAGGTGCTTCTTCTGCGCGTAGGAGAGGTTCGAGAGCTTGCTCATGGTGGGGAACTCCGGGAGACGTGGGGCCCAGCGTCGTCGACGCTCGGGACGTGCAAGGAAACGAGAGGGGTGTTACCGGGACGCGCGAAGACCGCCGCGCATCCCGCTCATGGAGCCGTCGAAGAAGCCCTCGTCGCTCGCGCCGATGCCGTGAAGGCTTCCGATGGCGCGGTGAAGGCTCCCGAGGGGTCGGTGGAGCGAGCCGATGGGGCGATGCAGGCTCTGCATCGTCACGCTCGGGTTCTCCGGGTTGTAGCTGTAGGTGCTCGCGAGGCTCGGGGCCGCGCTGTAGACGAGCTTGGCGAGCGGGATGAGGAGGAGGCCCGTCGCGACGCCCGCGGCCACGATCGGGCTCGGGATGAACCACGCCGCGAGACCGGCCGTCACGAGGAGCACGCCCTCCTGGTACGTGGAGGACTGAAGGCTCGTGACGCTGGTCGAGAGCGTGTCGAGGAGGAAGCTCGCCGCGATGCTCGTCACGACGCCCGCGCCGACCGCGATGGCCGCAGCCATGAGGCCGTCCTTGCCGTTCGCCCGGTGCGCGCGCCAGCCGCGGACGTGGAAGAGGGACTTCCCGTGCCGGTTTCGAACCTTGTAGGTCCGGATGCGGCGCCCCTTGTGCGAGCCCGAGGTGTAGCGTCGGGCGCGCGCGCGCCCCTTTCGCTTGGCCTTGTGGCGACGCGGGCGATGGGTTCCGCCCGTGCGAGCGCCGCCGCCCGTCGGGTAGGCGGTCGCGACGCTGGGGTTTCGGCGACGGCGACGGTGCGCTCCGACCTTGCGCCGACGGGGAGAACCGCTCTTCTTGCGTCGCTTCGCCATGCTCTTTCTCCGTGGTGCCGAAGGACTGCCGGGGTTGTCGACCCTCATCCTGACGGCCATGGCTTGCAAGCTACCGCCTCTCAGGCGAAACTACGGAGCGTGCTACTTTTGACACACCGTGGACGGCCTTTGTGACGACCCGAGAGGCCGCGCCGCGCGTCTCTCCCGCCCTCCGAGGCGACGCCATCGTGGCCCTCCGCGAGGCCATGGATCTGAAGGCCAAGGATCTGGCGACGGTGCTCGGCATCGCTCGAAAGACCCTCTACTGCTGGGAAGCCGACGGCTTCTTCCACGTCCACCACCATATCGCCGCCCAGCTCCTCGCCTGGCTCATGGAGCGGAGCGAGGCCGAGCTCCTCACGATCGCCTCCGAGCTCCGGCGACGCCTCGCCCGGGATGACCAGTTCCTCGTCGTCTCGTGGGTCTACTCGCTCCCCGTCTCGGGGGAGTGGCGCGCGAGGCGCGCGTCGTGACGTTGTCGCTCTCGAAGTGGAACCATTACTTTAGCAGGATACCCCTCGACATGACCAAGCTCCGGGAGTACGCCCTCGCGCGGTTCGAGCTCGCCGCGTAGAAGAAGGCCGAAGCCTTCCTCAACTTCGGCGCGGGCCCGAAGGAGACCGGCGACCGCTGGAATGCTTACCTCGCGTCGTGCGAGGAGTTCGCCGCCGCGTCGCGCGAGCTCGAGGCTGTCATCGTCGCCGAGGCTCGTGTTGCGGCGGCGCCGCCGTCCGACCGCGAGAGGTGAACGTTCTTCGCCTCGGCGAAGGCGACGACTTGCTCGACGACGAGGCCCCCGCACGCAAGTGCGATGTCCTCGGCGACGAGGCCCCCCGCGTTGATCTCACGAACGATGCACTCGGCGTCCTTCGTCCCGTCCGCGATGAGGGCGCCCTTGTTCGAGGACAGCCACGCGCACGAGGAGACGAGGAGGAAGAAGCCGACCAGTCGGTGTTTCAGAGGGTGACGTGACGAGTTCTCCTCGCCCACCATGCCGACCGGTCGGCTCATCCGATGATACCATGCCGCGTGATGCGGTAGGTCCCGCCGACGACGTAGAGGCGTCCGTCGACGCTCCCGTAGGCGAGGATGGGAGGGTTGCGGCGCGAGAAGGCGTGGTCGTAGATGACGCCTTGGGGGAGAGGCGGGTCGCTCCCCTTCGCCGTCAGGTACGAGACGTCGAGCATGTAGCCTAGAGCGATGAGACCGGTTCCGCCGTGCCGGGCATCATTGTCCCGAGGCTCCTGGATCACCCCGCGGAACGAGTCGAGGGGTGGGAGGCCCCAGTGCGACTCTTTGTACGAGGGGGGACGGCGAGACACGCGGGCTACCTCTTCGACTTGCGAGCCTTACGGCGGCGCGGGTTCGAGCACCGGACGCGCGTCTCGCTCACGCACCGGACGCGGCGCTTGGCGCTCTTCTTCGCGCGCTTCTTCGCGCTCGCCTTGCCATGCCGCGCGTAGACACGCCGCGCGATGGCCTCGGCGCCCGCGAGCGTCTTGCTCTCCCCGAGCTTCTTCTTGCCGTCCGCGCTCATGAGCACGTACTCGCTCCCGCGCTTCTTGATCTGGTCTCGCCGCGTTCGCCGCTTTCGCGCTGCCATGGTCATCCTCCGAAGAAGCTCGAGGTGTCGTCAGTGCCGCCCGAGTCATCGGACGAGTCGTCATAGCTCCCGTCTGAGCTGCCCTGCGACACGTCGATGGAGGGCGAGACGGTGATGGAGGGTGAGGACGTGCTCGTGCTGGTCGTGCCTCCCCCCGAGCTCCCCGACGCCCCTCCGCCGCCGAGCACGTTGATCGTCGGCGAGGACGAGCCGCTCCCTCCGGTGTACGCCTTCCAGATGAGGTAGCCGAGGCCCGCGGCGACGAGGGCGAGGATCTGCGTGTTCTTCGAGACGGCCATGGATCGATGCTCGCGTCGGTGGGTCATAGGGATAGCTGCTGGAGGAGGGCGTTTTGCTGCGCCTGGTTCGTCTGCGCCCGGAGGTAGAGGAAGAGGTAGAGGGCCCCCATGGCGGCGAGGAGCTTCACGAGTCGCTCGTGTCGTCGGAGCCGAAGACGCTCCAGTTCGAGGGGTCGACGTCGGCCGCCGTCTGCTGGGCCTGGTTGAGCGCGGCGGTCGCGGCGGCGCTCGTGCTCGCGGCGTCCGAGTCGATGTCACTCGCCGTCTGCCCGAACTGCCCCGCCGTGTTCGAAAACGCCGAGCTCGCCTGGCTGAGGCTCCCCGCGGCGCTCCCTGCGGCGCCGGCCGCCGCGCTCGCCGCACCGGCGACGGCGCTCGCGGCCTGGGTCGCGGCGGTCGTCGCCTTGTAGACGAAGTAGAGGAGGATCGCCCCGCCCCCGAGGATGAGGAGGGTCGTCGTCCCGTCGTTTTTCTTTCGCCGTCGAACCATGCTCATCCTCCGAAGTCTACTTCATCTCCCGCCGTCGTGGAAAACGCGCTCTCGCCCCCGCTGTCATCGCCCCCACCGTCATCCGGCGTCGGGTTCGGGACGTCGCCATCGCCGGGAGAGACGGCGGGCGCCGGCACGTTGCCGCTCGTGTTCGTCGGGATGCTCTGCCACTGGGAGGGCGGCGTCGTGAGCGACGGGACGAGGAAGGTGTTCGGGTTTGCCGCGGGCGCCGCCGTCATCTTCTTGTAGACGATGTACCCGAGGACCCCCGCTCCGAAGAGGAGGACGAGGGTCATCGCGTCGGGATTCCTCTTCCGTCTCGTGTGTCTCATGGGTAGTTGAGAGATCCGGAGTCGAGGTTGAGGTTCGAGTCGTCCGCGAGCGGCGTCACGGCGGCGGAGGGGTTCGTGCTCGCGCTCGGAGAGTAGTTCTTCCAGAGAAGGTAGACCGCGACGGCTCCTCCCACGAGGAGGAGCACGCCGCCCCCGATCTCGACCGTGCCGTCGTTTCGCCTTCGCTTTCTAGTTCTTCGCATCGTCGTATCCTTTGGTGATGGTCGCGGCCCCGCGCAGGCCGAGCGCGACGACCAGGGCGCTCGCGAGGAGGATCACGTCGTGCGATCCTTCCGTGAGGGTGACTCTCCCCAGACCGACGAGGACCATCATTCCGATCGAAAGGACCGAGACGAGGATCGTCTTCGCGAGGAGAGAGCCGCTCACCTTTTCCTCCTGCGCTTCTTCGCCGCGAGAGCCGGCGCGGGCGAGCTCGAGCTCAAGCTCGAGCTGCTGTCCGCAGGACCATCGGGCCAGAAGAAGTAGAGACCGGCCCCGAGCCCCACGAGAAGGAGCACGGGCACGAGCCACGAGCTCGCGCTGCTCGTGGTGGTCGTCGTGGGGGTCGTCGCCGTCGCCATGCTACGCCCCGAGGACCCCGTCCACGCCCGAGGCGATGGAGGTCGAACCCCACTTCATGTAGGCGAGCCACACGATGAAGGCGAGCGAGCCCACCCCGACCGCGATGGCCGTGTCCGTGGTGGCGCTGTTTCGTCGACGATGCCTTCTCATGACTACTTGCTCCTTCGCGTGGTGATGTTCGCGCCGGCCTGCCCGGCGAGGGCCTCGAGCTCGAAGAGGATGGGCCCGCCGTAGAAGAAGAGCGCCACCACGCCCGCGACGTAGGTCAGGGAGGTCAGGGTCGCGTTCACGTTCGGGGGAAAGGACGGGTAGAGGCTCCCCCACGAGAACGTGGTCGTGTCGGTCGCCGTCACCGGAGTGACGTAGCCCCCCTTCGGGTAGAGGGTCTGGGCCTGCGTCACGTACGAGGGGAACTGCGACTCGAACGTCATGAGGGTCGACCACTCGGCGTCGTCCGGGAGTGAGTCGTACCAGGTGGCGACCCAGAACTGCGTCGTGCCCGAGAGGTTGAACGCGTTCCAGGCCGAAAACCACGCCTGCCAGTCCGCGTTGAACTTCTGCTGAGCCGCGGTGAAGTTTCCGTTGAGCGCCGAGGTCTGGGCGATGAGGGTCTGGGCGAAGTCGGCGACCAGGGCGTTGAAACGAACCTTCTCGGTCCGGACGTCCTCGTAGGAGTGCGTGCCGAAAAAGCCCTGCATCGCGCGAGCGCGAGCCGGACGCCGCGCACACCTCCGCCCTGCCGCGCATGAAGCGCAGCATGGGCGACGGCGCGCGGCGTCGGCGAGGCGCATTACCCTCGCGGACCTCGAGGCCCGCGCGGGCCCTTCTTCCGGAAGACGAAGAACGCCGCGATGGCCGCGCCCGCCGCGAGGAGCACCGTGGTCGTCGACACTCCGCCGATCGTGGACGGAAGGACGTTCGAGAGCGGCGTCGTCCCGCCCGAGGGCGTCGTCCCGCCCGAGGGCGTCGTGCCTCCGGACGAGGGGGTCGGGCCCGGTCCGTACGGCACCGGCGTCCCACCCCCGCCGCTGTCGTCGGTCGACGAGAGGTTCGGGACGAGCGTGTCGCTCCCGTCGTCGAAGACGCTCGGGTCGATCTGCGTCCCGCCGAAGGTGCCTGCCTGGGCGTTCGAGGTCGCGTCCGAGTCGTCGTAGTCGGGAGGCGTTACGTACTGTCCGTCGCTGTCGTCGGACGTGTCCACGAACTGCCCCATGCCCGCGCCCCAGCCCATGCCCGGCTTCAGGCCCGCGTCGCTCTCGTCCGTCCCCATGAGATGCTGCGCGTAGTAGGGGTCCGTGGGCGTCGTGAACTCCGAGATGTAGTCGAACCCCTCGGGCGTCTCCTCGATGAGGCCGACGTCGGCTTCGTCCATGGCCTGCTCCTCGGCAAGCCCTCCCATCGCGGCGCTCCCGCCCGCGCGAAACTGTCCCGGTCGGATGCCGCCGCGCCGATGCCCACCGCGTCCGTGCGTCGTCCGCCAAAGCTGTCCAAGTGTCGATGCCATGCTTCTACCTCCGGTGACGCGTGCGAGAGCGGTGAGCCCGATGAGTGGGGCGAGAGTGGTGGCGGCGAGGCCGACCCGTGTCACGGCGGCGCGCGCGAGGCGCCGCGATGAGGCGCGTCACGGCGTAGCCGAGGAAGATCGCGCCCCCGACCCACACGAGGAGGGTGGGGAGCGACTCGATGAAGAGCTGTCCGGGGGTGTCCTCCTCGGGCGCCGTCGGGTCGGTCGTGCTCGTCGTCGCGGCGGCGGTCGTCGTGCCGGTCGTATCGACGGTCGCGCCGAGCGAGCCAATGGTAATGACGCGCTGCATCACTCCACCACCTTCCGGTAGATCGACCAGCCCGTGAAAAGCACGCTCCCCAGCACAACGGCCGTGAGCGCGTACATGTACCAGGGGACCTTCCCCCAGACGACGGCGGCGCTCGTCGGCGCGCCGACGCTCACGGCTGGCTGAAGGCTCGTCGCCACGTACGGCGTGGAAAGGCCGGGGCTCGACGAAGGGGAGACGACGCTACCGCTAGACGTCGCCGCCGTGTCAGGCTCCTCCTCGAGCCCCGGTTCTTGCTCGTCGTCCTCCACCACGACGCCGATGCGGTCGTGGCGAGGCCGGGGGAGGCGCCTCACGCGCCCCATCCCCTCGTCACGGGGTACCACCACCCGCACGGGGCGCGGTCTGGCGACTCGCACCTCGGACATAGAGAGCTCCTACAGAGTCTCGTAGGCGACGTACCCGAGGACCGCGAGCGCGGCCACCCAGAGGAGGGGTGAGCTCGCGGCGGAAGACGCCGCGCTCGTCGTCGTGGCGCCAGGCGCGACCTGGGAGATGCCCGAGCCCGTGAGGAAGGAGAGGGCGGAGTTTCGCGCGTAGGTCGTCTTGCCCGCCGTCCAGCTCGGGAGCTGAGAGATGGCGTAGGCGAAGTCGGCTGCGTCCGTCGGCGCCGTGCCGGGGGAGGCGCCGAGTTGAGGAACGGGTCGGCCGGCCTGGTCGGAGCCTCCCGAAGCGATCTTCGAGGCCTGGTAGATGTACCAGCCCTCGGGGAGCCCGCCCCCTGGCACCTGGGAGTTCGCCTGAAGGACCCCGCCCGGGGCTTGCGTCCCGGCGAAGTAGTAGACGATGTTCCCGGCGTTGACGCCCGTGATCCACTTCATGAACGAGCTGATGCTGCCCTGGCCGCTCGGCCATCCGTTCGGGCGCGCGAGCATCGAAGCCGCGTTCGGGTTGCCGAAGCCGAAGACCCAGCCCGGGGGGAGCGCCGTGAAGCCCGCGCCCGCGGGGAAGGGATTCGGCCGGAGGAGGCCGACCATGGGCGGACCGGGCGCCGCGTAGGGCAAGTCGCCCAGAGCGATGGGAGAGCCGGACGGACCCTTGTAGACGCTATCGATTCCCAGAATGACGCCCATGGTTTCTCCTCGCTTAGAGGAAGAACCATAGTAGAGCCGCCGCCGCCGCTCCCAGGAGCGCTACTTTTGACACACCGGAAGGAGGCGACAGGGAGGCGATCTTGGACCGCATCGTGTCGGTGAGCGCTTCCTCGACCTCAGAGTAGGGAGCTGCGTGGTAGCCCGCCACGCTGGTCGCGTCGGCCGAGCGCCCTGTCACACCACGCGACGCTCCGAAGGAGAAGCGCCCCCGGGAGGAGATATGCGGCGCGGCGTGCGCGCTCGCGATCTTGGCCTGGATGATGCCGATGACGCGCGCGAAGTTCGGGTGAGGCGTCGTCCACTTGTAGGGGGGCGTCATCGCCTCCGAGAGAGCGGCGACGGCGGCGTCCGTCTCACCGCCCCCGGGGAAGTTCGAGGGGACCGCGCCCGTCTGGTCGGCGGCGAGGCCGCGCGTCCAGAGGTACTCGAGGCCGAGCATGTAGTGGAGGGCGATGAGGTCGCCTTCGGGCGCGGAGATGGTCCCCGTCACGACGAAGTAAGCGATCTCGAAGAGGCCGACGAGGCTCGTGTCGGGACACGCGACGGGATAGAGTACCTGCGTCCCGCTGAAGTAGCCCGAGCCCGCGCCGACGACCTCGAGAAGCCGGAGGGTGTCCGGGCCGACCGGGTAGACGCCGACGCTCTCGGCCTCCGTAAGGCCGCCGCCCGACGCGGGCTCGTTCAGGCCGACCTCCGTGTAGGAGAAGAAGTAGGAGTAGTCGAGGGCGCACTGCGTGTTGAGCTCGCCGATGGCGAGGGTCCACTCGCTCGACCAATCGTTCCAGGAGACTTTTCCAGGCGTCCAGAAGTAGCCGTAGGGCTCCTGGGGGTTCACGTCGGGGGCGAGGATGCCGCCCCCCGCGGTGAGCGGCGGCGAGCGCTGCCAGAACGTCGGCGACTTCCCCCACCAGGAGTCGACCAAGTGCATCGCGTTCCAGAACGCGGCGGTCCCGACGGCCGTCTCTGCGTTGTCCGTGACGTACTTGCCCCATGCCTTTTGCGAGTCGGTCGCGCCGACGAAGGTGCGCCGGAGGTAGAGCCACGCTTGCGCCAGCCAGTACGCCGCGCCCGCCGAAGTCTGGGTCGTCATCGGGGGCGAGACCCACCCGACGCCGAAGTTCGTGTTCCGGATCTGATTCGTGCCCTGGTCCGGGTCGTCGCCGCCGTCCTGCCCCGAGTCGAGCCCCACGAACCCGCGCGTCTGAAAGAGCGTGTTCGGCTGGCAGAAGGGGAGGAGCGGCGTCTGAAACTGCGCCGTGCCCTGCTGACCTTCCCACGCGCCCGTGGGGACCGCGGGGAAGCACCACTTCTCGCTCGTGCTCCTCGTGTCGCTCTGGACCGGGATGCTCGTCATCGACTCGATGCTCGAGATGACGGACGAGAGGCCCGCGATGACGGCGCCCGCGGCGGCGCCGTAAGGCCCGCCGATGGCGGCGCCTTCCGTGACGCCCGCGAGGAGGTTCTCCCCCGTGCCGACCGCTTCCTTGAACGCGGTCGTGAACTGCCCCGCAGGCAGGCCCGAGACGATGCTCGCCGCCGCCGCCATCATGTCGCTCGGGCTGTTGAAGCCTCCCGAGGCGCTCTGGTAGGCCTTGTCGAAGAGGGCCTGGCCGTTCTGGACGGCGGTCGTCGGGTCAGGGACTGAGGGCAGATTCGGAAGGGACGCCGACGCGGAGACACCGGAGAGACGCATCTAGAAGCTCCTGAGAAGATGCTCGAGCGCGCCCGTCCTCCCGAGCGCCGCGCCGATGCCTGCCGCGAAGAGAAGGAGGAAGACGTCCGCCGAACTTGGCCCCGCGGTGTCGTCCACGAGGGTCGGGTCGAAGGTGAGGCCCTGGTACTTCGTGACGTACGCCTGTACGCCGGCCGTATACTGGGCGAGGTTGCCGGTGAAGTAGCCCCCCGACTTGAGGCCCGACACGAACCCCGCGACGTCGCCCGCGAGAGCCGCCGTCCACGCCGCCGAGTAGCGGGACGCCATGAGGATCTGAAGGAAGCCCGTCACCCCAGCGCTCATCGACGGCCAGGCCGCGAACTTGCTCGCCACCATGGTCGGATTCGCGTCGCCCTCGGTCGCGGTCATGGTGAAGTAGTCCGTACCTCCCCACCACTTCGCGTTGCCGTAGTTGTAGTTCCAGCACGCCTTCCACGCGCCCGTCTCGAACGCGCTCATGGCCGTGAGGAGGACGAGGGTCGCGGTGGAAGGCTGGCCCCCGACGACGCTGGGCCACACCGCGAGAAGCGCGTTGCCGAAGGTCTGGGGGTCGGTCGGCGTCGCCGCGCGCGTGACTTGAGAGCCGCTCATGGCGCCCATCGTACGACGAAGGGGGACCGCCTGCCCATCCCGGAGGAGATGCGGCGTCCCGTCGATGTCCGGCCGCTCGAGGCCGAGACGGTCGGACGCGTGAAACGGATGCTCGCCGAAGCGCGCGTCGATGCTGGTCTCCGCCCAGCGCCACGCGCCGCGAAGAAAGACCTGCGCGCACACGTGCGCGGGCTGGCCCCCCTGCATGAAGTACACGAGCCGCGCCGGGTAGCCCTCCTCGCGGGCGAGGACGACCAGGAGGCGCGCCGAGTCGTCGCAGTCGCCGAAGCCGCGCGCGAGGGTCACGCTCGGAGCCTGGAAGACTTCACCCTCCTCGGGACGGAAGCGCGCGCGGCGCTTCACGAGCGCGTGAAGGGCCTCGGGACCGCGGCGCTGTCCTCTCGACGAACCCATGTGGCGGAAGATACCCGAGAGGCGCGGGACGGCGCCCACTCTCGGGTCGTCGTCGGCCAGGAGCTCGAGAAGGGTCGCCGTCGCCATCGGCTCGCCTTCGTCGACGTCGGGGCACTCCCACTCGCCGACGAGGCCCTCAGGACCCTCGTAGGCGTGGATGAGGCGACAGCCCGAGGCTCGCTCGTACCTCCGAAGGTCGCCGCGCGTGCGCACGGCCTCAGCCTAGCGCGCCTTCGTCCTCTTCGTCACCTTCCAAGCGAGATGGCCGTGAGGTCCGTGGCGGGGACCTCCCGAAGCGGAGTCAGCGTCCTCAGGTATGCCGCCTTCTCGTCTCTGGCGCGGAGCGGGGTCACGTGCCCACCCGGTAGCCCTCAGCGCATCGGCGCTTTGCCGCGCAAGACTTGCAGGAGAGGGTGCGCGCCAGCTCGCCCAGCGTCCGCGAGACCCGCTGGTATTCCACGCCGCACACCCGGCACCGGACGCGGTAGACGGGCGCCTGCCGGTGCTGGTAGCCGCGGACTCGCGCGAGGACGTCGAGGCTCACTGCGTCACCATTGTCTGCTCCTCATCGCCCGACGACCAGACGTGAACCTGGTGGCACTGGGGGCAGCTCATGATGGCGCCGACCCCGCGAACCCTCTTCGGGACCCGCTCCGCGATGTTCTCGTCGGTGATCGAAGCGGGCTCGAGAGGGAGCGCCCATCCGCATCGACAGAGCTTCACTTCGACGCCCACGAAAGGGCAGTGCGGATCTTCACACTTCACGGCGCGACCTCCTCGGCCGTCTCTTTCTTCACCTCCGGCGGCGTCTCCTTCACCCTCGGGACGCGCGGCGCGACCTCCTCGACCGTCTCTTTCTTCACCTCCGGCGGCGTCTCCTTCACCCTCGGGACGCGCGGCGCGCGAGGAGCTCGCGGAGCGGACGGACGCGGTGGTGCCGCCTGTACCTGCGGCGGCACGTACGGATGGATCACAGGCTGAGGCGGCGGGGGAGGCGCGGGACGCGGCACAGCGCTCTGGACCGCCTGAAGCATCATGTTCTTCATCATCGGCGCGAACTGCGCGGCCATCGCGGGGAAGGCCTCGGCGAGGCGGGGGAGCTCGTCGAAGAACTTCTCGACCGCCACGTCCTTCAAGTGGTCCATGACCGCCGCCGCGCCGCGCTTCTTGTAGTCGCGCATGAGGTTCTTCATGCGAAGCTCGGCCTCTTCCTCCTCGTCAAGCTCGGGCTCTTCCTCGAGCTCGGCCTCGAGCTTCGCGAGCTTTTCCTCGAGCATCTTGACGCGAGGGTCCTCGGCGGGCGCCTGTCTCATGCCCATGACGAGCGCGAGGAGCTGGTTTTGCTGCTGCTGCGCGGCGGCCGTCTGCTGGGCTTGCATCGCCATCATGGTTTGCGTGAAGTTCTGCGTCATGTTCATCTGAGACTCGAACGCGAGGCGCGCGCTCTGGATGCTCTTCTCCGCGTCCTCGTGCGCGACCCCTTTGAGACCTGCCAGGAGCGTCAGACCGCGCTCCATGGCGTCGCCCGCGTTCCGGTCGACGGGGACCGCCATGTGGCCTTGCGCCGCGCTCTCGTACTCCGGGTCGTCGGCGCGGTAGAGGGTGAACGGCTTCCACGTCCCGAGGTTCTGCCAGTTGCCCTCGATGCCTCGTGGCCCCGTGCCGATCGAACAAAACATCGCCACGAACTTCCCAAACCCCCATCGATCTTGGATCGTGGTCGTCGTGAAGTCGCTCATGGGGTGATGAATCTGACCGACCGAGGGACGCTCCGGGTCGGAGGCCCACATGCAGTCATCCCCCTTCGAAGAATCCTTCTTCAGACGGAAGTGGGTCGCTCTTTCGGGGATTCTTGCGAGCGGAGCGCCCGTAATCACATGGTTTTCTTGCGGCATGAGTGTAGAGGTAGCCCCCGGGAGCGGACGCGTCAATGGCCCACTAGGTGGTCACTCGGAAGGTCACGCGCGTAGCTCGCCCACCCGCCCGCGGGGTTCGTCCGTGCACACTTCCAGGCCCTCGCACTTGGGGGTGCCGCTCATGGCCAGGGCTCCAGCTCGCGCCGAACTTCCTCCGCATCCCAGTTTTCCCAGGAGCCTGCCACGCGCGGGGCGCGAGGCGGTGACGGCGGGCGGACGCCGCTCCGGACCGCGATGGCGTCGCACGCGGGACAGCCGCACGGACAGCCGTCCTCGCGCCGGACCGATTGGAGCGGTTTCTTGCCTCGGCAGAGGTCGCTTTCGCAGTGGCCGCTCACGGCCATAGCACGCCCCGAATGAACCATGCTTATCCGGTTCACGCACCAGCGAGGGCCTTCGCCATCTCACGTACCGTAGAGATGAACAGATGGTCCTTCGCGCGTTGCGACTCGGGCAGGTCCGCGTATGGGATGAAGCATGGGTGCTCCTTCTTCTCCGGGTCCTTCACTGGGCCGTACTTCCACCCCGTCTCTCGCTTCTCGGCGAGCCACCCCTCATGGCTTTGTTCCGGTGTTGCCCCCTCGATGGCGCCCGTGACGCCCTTGTATGCCGACGTTTTCTGCCACTCTGGCGCGATCTCCCACGGCGACTGAGAGGTGTCCCCAAGTGCGAGGCAGTAGGCCCGGTTTACCTCGTGCGCCGCACGGGCGCAGGCTTCAACGAGTGTCTTTCCGCTCTTGTCATCGAGATTCATGGTCATGGTCCTTTCGGTGTTGGGTGCGTCAACCGGATAAGCACGGAATGAACGGCCCGAAGTACACCCCTCCCGTCGCGACGAAGAGCGCCACCACCTTGCTGCTCATGCTCCCTCCGATGGCGAGAGCACGCTCGCGATGAGGACGTCCTTCTCCGAGAGCACCTCGTGAAGCCGCTCGTCAAGCGCGTGCGGCGAGACGAGGTCATAGATCGTGACGCCTCGGTCCTGCCCGATGCGGCACACGCGATCCTCGGCCTGGCGGTTCTTCTCCGGGTTCCACGCGCGCCCGACGAAAAGGAGCTTGCTCGCACGCGTGAGCGTCACGCTGGTCCCGAGCGCGCCGATCGTGCCGGCGATACCGCGGAGCTCGCCCGCCTGGAAGCGCTCGACCGTCCGCGCGCGCGCTTCGGCGGAGTCGTCGCCGAGGACGACGCCCCACCCCTTGCGCTTCCGGAGCGCTTCGACCGGGCGACGGTTCGCACTCATCACGACGAGCGGCTCTTCGGCGTCCTCAAAGGACGCGACGGTCTCGAGCATGCTGGGGATCTTGGCGGCGCTGAGAAGCTCGAGCATCTCCGCCACCCGCTCGAAGGTCGCGGGCTTGGACAGGCGCGCGTGGAGATCCTGCGCGCTCTCGCCGTCGCGAAGGAACTCCGTCACGAACGCGTCGCACCGCGCCGTCGCCGCTTCGTCGAGCGCGGCATCGACGCGCGCATAGGTCTTCGTCGGTAGATCCGGTAGCACGTCGACGCGGCGACGCCGGAGCATCACCTTGTCGAGCATCGGCCTCACGCGCGCGCTCGCGATCGTCCACTCCATGCCGCGCTCGCCCGAGGTTCCCGCGGGGTCGGGCTCGAAGCTGCGCTTGCCGTCCTTCTCTACCCACCGGCCGAGCGTCCCCTTCGGCGTCCCGCCGAAGAGCTCGACGAACGTCTCCCACGACCCGAAGGCCTCGCGCGCGAGATCGCCCGCCTGAAGTAGAGACCAGAGCTCCGTGGGCTTGTTCTCGAGCGGCGTACCCGTCGCGAGCCAGACACGCCCCCAGCGCCCGAACACGCGCGCCGCGAGCATCCGGAAGCGCTTGGTCCGTACCGCCTTCGGCGATTTGACCGCGTGCGCTTCGTCCGCGATGAGCGTCAGCTCGCGCGGGGGAGTGACGTCGGGAAGGGAGTCATAGCTCACGATCGTCACGTACGGCGAAGGGCCAACCTCGAAGCGCTGCCTGGACGTGACGAGCGGCAAGAGGTCTGGACGCCAGCGGCGAATCTCCCGGACCCACGTCCCGATGGCGACGGCGGGGCAGACGATGAGCGTCTGGCCTTCGGGGAGAGCCATGAGGATCTGGACCGTCTTGCCGAGCCCCATCTCGTCGGCGAGGAGCCCCGAACGCCGCGAGGCGAGCCACGAGACGCCCTCCTGCTGGTACGGGTAGAGGGCGCTCGTCCTCGCCCTGGCTTGCTCGGCTGCCCGCTCGCGCGACGCGCGCTCGTGGGCGACGAGCTCGAGCGCGCTCCGGTCGACGACGACACGCGTCTCGGGGAGCGTCCGGAGGCGCGCCATGACGGTGTCAAAGTCGCTCACCCGGAGGTGGCTCGCGCCCTCGTAGCGCGAGAAGCGCGCGCCTTCGGTCGCGTCACGATAGAGGGCGAAGACGCCGTCCGGGAGCTTCGTCGGGCGGACGTAGAGGATGCCTTCCCGGGCGTAGAGGGAGACGGTGCCCTTCATGATTGGACCATGCTTGTCCGGTTCTCACCCATTCGCCGCCTCCAGGTTCACACTCGCGGCACGCTCTGGCACGGGCGCAGATCGCGACCACGGCGCCCACCATCGGACCTTCGGGCCTGCCTCGACGGGGGGCCGGCGAGCGCGACTCGGGCGATCGTAGCTGCCTCCCTTGGAATCGTGTCTGTCGTCGCGGATCCAACCGGCAGCCACCAGCGAGACGCCGCTCTCGTCGTCGTGAATGTACGTCCAGAGATCCAACGCACCCATCGCACGAGCTGCGCGCGCAACCGGCACGCAGAGATCCGTCTCGTGAAGCTCTCTCGCGCGCTCGGGGCCGACCGTGTTCATGGCGCTAGCCTCCGGTCGCCATTGGCGACGCGCTTGGCGGTCTCGAGCGAGATGGGCTCGCACCTTCCCGTGTGCGATATGTAGAGCGCGTCGAGAACATTCCGAAGCTTTGGAGTGTCGCCTTGCTTCTCCCGCCACTTCGCGAGCTCCGCGCGGGCGTCCTCTCTCGCGCGCTCTTCCGTGTCACCGATGCCCCAGACCTCCGAGCCGAGGATGAAGCCGTAAAGGGTCATGATCTTGGGAGCGGTCATGACTTCCTCCGCTTTCCCGCCTTCGGCTCATCGGGCGCGGCGCCGAGGCCCTTGGCGATGAGCTCGAGAACGACCGTGTTGCGGGACACGTACCCGGGCCCCGCCTCCCGCTGGCGTTCGAGCACGTGGGCGTTGAGCCTTTCGGCGAAGGCATCGTCTTGGATGTTGAGCGTGAACTGCATGGGGAATCCTTTCAGTGGAACTTGACCGCGCCCGTTTGCGAGGCGAGCTTGAACGCAGCGAGCCATTTGGCGTAGAGGCGCCCGAAGTCGCCTCCCCCGGCTTTGAAGCGATACGCTTCGAAGTCCTTCGCGAGCTTGTCGCTCGTCCAGGGCCCGATGAAGCCTTCGCAGTCCGAGAAGTTGATGAGCTCGGCGAACGGGCCTTTGAAGTCTGGATCGCCCCAGATCCTTTTGGGAGTCTCCCCGAAGAGCGCGGCCAGGCCCCAGCGAAAGTCGTTGTAGCTTCCGTAGCTCCCCACTCGGAAGTCGCGTCGTCCTCCCGAGACCGTGTAGAAGCCGTGGGCGAGCCCGTCGCAACGCGCCTCGAAGACGCGTTCGTTGAAGAGGAACACTTCTTCGTCTCGGTCTCGGTCGCGCATGGAGGCGAGCTGTTGAAGCGTGCAAGGAATCTCGAGCTTCACCGTCTGGTATGCCGTGATGTCTAGGCCCATGGTTACCGTGTCTCCTTTCGTAGCTCGTCAAGGTAAGCCTCGCGCATTCCGGGCGTCCTGGAGGATGGCGCGAACGGCGTCGACTCGCGCGCGGCGCTCCTTCACACCCGATAGCTCCGCGAGAGGGCGGAGCGCTTCATTGATGCGTTCCAGCTGGTCCTCGACCAGCTTCCGGAAGTCTCGGAAGTGCTCCTCAACCTTATCGTTCGCCTTTTCGACGTCCGAAGGGGCGCCCACCTTGGCGAGCAAGGTGAGCCAGCAGTCGATTTGCTCACTTCGCGTCATGGTGTGCAGCGCCATCACCCATCTCCCTTCGTCGACCGCGACCACGACCGCGACCGCGGCCCCGACCACGGCCCCGACCACGACC
>Ga0181522_10000531_pt1 | contig 27848 bp, 19 predicted proteins | sample PEATcosm2014_Bin_27_FD_121103 | JGI IMG/M metagenome (GOLD analysis project Ga0181522, IMG submission 121103) | Peatland microbial communities from MTU Mesocosm Facility, Houghton, MI, USA - PEATcosm2014_Bin05_10_metaG | ecosystem: Environmental > Terrestrial > Soil > Wetlands > Peat | place...
AGCCTGGCTCATAGGCATTGCCAGATTTATCGTAAATAGTAAAGGTGGCTGCATTATATGTAACGCCGCCGCTTTCGTAGGTGTAAGGAAACTCGATTAATGTATAAAAAGAACCGTCAGAAGTTGTGCCCAAAGTCACGCCTCCCCCAGACCCCCCTCCGTAGCAAGGCTCGGGAGTATTCAATAGAACAGGGCCGATCACGAGTGGGTGGATTGCCCCGGTTGAGTCTGTTATGTAGAAATTAGCTAATTGGAGGGCGCTCACGCTGAGATTGGCGCAAGTCACTTCCTTGGATGTGCTCGTGTAACCAATATTTGCCCCTACGCTCACCTCACCGACAAGTCCAAAGCCTCCCCTCCATTGCGCAGGTTGTGGTGGTACACACCCACTTCCGCACGCATAAATATATGGATGTGAATTTCCTACCAGGTTATAAGAAAACGGTATTTTGCCTTGTTTGTTTCGCACCGGGATCGTGACATTGATGTTGCTAGTTGCCAAATCCACGGAATCATAAATGCCAACAGCCTGAGTGGAAAATGGAAGGATACCGGCTGCGGGATCTTGGGGCCACGCCGTGCCGACAAAAGCGGCAAGAGATAGGCTCAGCCACATTCCTATGGTGCTTGCTGAGGCGATGCGGTGTTTACGGTTGTTGGTATAGCATTCACGAAACGAGGGCGCACCAAATCTCAAGCGAGCCATTGGCCCACCTCAGGTAGTTTCGGTTGGCCCCCTCGAATCAACCGTACACGAAAATCTAGGTCAACTTCGACATCGGTGTCAACATAAAAGTGCTAGAAACTTTTGCGAGTGTCTCTAGCGCGCTTCGTACCCTCATGTTGTGAACTTAGGTCCTTATGATCCGGCTATTGGACGTTCACGCTCAAATTGTTGATCGATTGCGTGATGCCGTTGATCGTGACCGTCACGGTAACGCCCAGGTAGTTGCCCACCGGTGTTCCCGGATTCACGACAACGACACCACCCCCTCCTCCGCTTCCACCACCGCAAGCCACCGCCGATGCAAGCAGCGCAAGACCTAGCAGGGCGGGAACTGCACTCCAGCGGCGGCGGAGAGCACCACTAAGAAGCAGAATGAAGAGCCCAATCACTGAGATACCATAAGTTTCGATAGCCCTCGGCAAATCCGACTTGAACCGGCTACGCAACGTTATCGCGGGACTGGAGGCTGTGGTTGTGATCGTGAGAGTCACTGCGGTACTTGTTATGGAAGACGTGAAGGTGACGCTCGCAGGACTGAAACTGCAGCTGCTCTTCGATGGCAAGTTCGAGCACATCGACGGCGAGAGTGTAGCTGAGCCAGTGAAGCCGTTCTGTGCAATGAACGTCAGGATTGTAGATCCGGACTGCCCCGGACTCGCGATACTGACTGCCGTCGGACTGGCGCTCATCGTGAACGTCATGGGGGGAGGAGGTGGTGGTAGTGACGAAATGATATTAATCGAAAGACCTGACGAAGTGGACCCCGTATAGTTCGTATCGCCGCTGTATTGTGCCGTGATGTTGTTTTGTCCAAGAGGCAGTTGCGTTGTCGAAAGGCTCGCGATAGGAGGGACGATGCTTGAATCAACAGGTATAGGTGAACCCAGTGGTGTGCCGTTGGAATAAAACGTCATCGTCCCTGTCGGTAGGCTACTAAACGCATCAGAATTGCTACTCGAAACTGTGGCGAAAATCGTAATTAATGTGCCCAAAACGAGAGTACATTGCCCGCTTTGCGAACTGCACTCAGGGCTACTGATCGCCGTGCTAGTCGCGGTCTGCGTAATAGTAAAGCTGACTGATGGAGAAATACTTGGCTTGAAGCTTGCATCTCCGCTGTAGTGCGCGGCAAAGGAGTACGTTCCAGGGGTGAAGCCCTGGTAGTACCCTCCGGGCAGCGGGGTCATTGTGTACCCCTCGCTATTAAGGGAATAAGGATCGCCGGGAAAGTTTGTAGTCGTCCCATTCACCGTTTGCGTGAGATTCACCGTTCCTGTCGGTACACCTTGTCCCGATCGCCCGGCCACATTTGCCTGCAGATAAACAACATTTCCACCGTACGGGCCGCCCGTAAAAGGTACAGTGTTGCCGTTCTGATTCAACGTGAACGCTTGCATTGTCGTTGTGCTTGATTCGGGATTCACCGTCACCGGAACGCCCGGCGAAGAGTTACTCGCGGCGTAGGTGCCGTCGCCCGCATAGTACGCCGTCACGGTATAGCTGCCCCCAGGCAAAATGCCAGTCGTTGCGGAGACGGAACCATTTGCCAGCGTGAACGTTCCGGACTCCGGCCCCGTGCTGGCCAGCAAGGCGACCAGTCCCGTGGGCGTCCCCGTCCCCGCCTGTGGTGTCACCGTGATGTTCACGTCCACCGGCGACCCGTGCGTGATCTGCTTCGTCGGGTTAAGGGAAAGTGTGGAAACCGTCGGCTGAAAACTAACCGAACTCCAGTTGTTAACGAGGTTGAAAGCGTTGATGCTTCCTAACCCGGTAGCGGCGTCGTAGCCTGAGGTTGAGCTGTAGCCAGAGAGCACACCATTCTGGTCGCCAGCCACGTTCGTCACACAATCCAGGCTTCCGGTGACACATGGCATTGCGATCGTTCCTGTGGTTACATCGTAGAAAATGCACGAGCCGCCAATGGTCCCAGTGGAATCGCAACTCGCTTCCGGCTGCGCGGCTAGCGGATACAACATATAGTTCGCATCGCCTTGAGAAGATTGCATCTTCTGATTGACCATGGCCATAATGCCGGCCAACGTCGGGGCCGAGGCCGACGTGCCGCCGACTCCAACAATGTTGTATGGGTCGCCAGCGCAACCTCCATAGATGTCCGTCTCACAGACAACATAAAAGCTTGCGTTAAGACCATCTCCGGCAAATAGCGAGACATCAGGGACATCGCGTTTGGCGTCATTGGGTACGCCTGGCCCCGACTGCCACGATGGCTTCGGATATCCACCAGAGCAACTCGAAGCAGACTGATTCTGCGATATCGTGCAATTGCTTGTGCCTCCGCTTCCTCCTACCGGAGGCAGAAAATTTGGCCAATAGACGCTGCTGCTGTCATTGCAATCGCTCTCCGCGTTTGGTTCTCCAGTAAACTGGAAAAACTCGCTATTCGTGCAGGTGTCGTTCCAGGTCGTCTCTGGAATGTAGCTTTTGGCGGAAGCTTGCGTGACCGAATTGTTAGTCGAACTCCAGTAGGCAGACGGATTTTGCAAATCATCGAAATCCGTACCACCGACGGCAATATTGTATGGAGTGGAGGAAATTCCATTTACGGCCAGCCCTTGCGTCGCTATCGACGAACCCCTGTCGCACACCGCCGAGCCGCTGTCGCCTGTCGAAACGAAAACCGTAATGCCCTCTGCGGCAGCCTGTTGCCACAGTTGGTTATAAAACTGATTCCCGCTCGTGCCCATGTCCAGTTCACAAGCTCCGTAGCTTTCGCTCATCACGGGTGCAACGTCATTGTCAACAATGTACTGAGCCGAAAGATCCACGCCGGCGCTGGAGTTGGTGGATGCTGACACGACAAAGTCGATCGTCGCTCCCTTTGCGACCGCACCAGACCACTCCACATCCAGGTCAGATTCCAATTCGTCGCCTTCTGTAGCTAGATGTCCGGGGTCGGGACCGTTAAGGATGATATTCAGGTTTGGTGGGGGCAGCCCAAAATCATTCCGGAAATCAGTTACATCCTGCGGATAGATGTCGCTCTGGCCAACGATCGCGATAGACTGGCCGGTACCATCAATAGGCGAGTTCGCGTTCCATAGCGGCAATACGTTGTAAATAGTGGAGAAATCGTAAGGTCCCACCCCATAACAACTGGAGCCATTTAGACCGCAGACCCCGCCACCTGTGAAGAACGGGCTTGCTGCCGACGAGGAGACGAGCTGATAGCCTCCAGTCTTCTTCAGGCGAGTAAACACCCCCACTAGCCGGTATAGCGGTTTTCTCGGGAAATTGTGCAGAGTTGCGATTCCTGCGACAACGGGAGTAAGTGCCGTGGGAATTTGCGGGTCGGCAGAATTAGCCCAGCGTTCTTTGCCGTTCACAGAATATTTGTGAATTTCGGTGTGGAACGCTTCCATTACCTGACTGACGGTACCGGAGAATTCGATGGTGGCACGGCCGTTCGCAACGCGATTGACTTGAAAGCCATGCTTCTGAAGCCATAACATGATTGTCTGAATGTCTCCCTCGCTTGGGCCGTACTGCTGGCCGAACTGATCGGGCATTCGCCATTTGTGGTAGCTGGGCGACGCCTTGTCCTGCTGATCGTCAAGGAGCTTCTTCAGCGCGGTTTCCCGCTCGCGGCTGCGCTTAAGCACAAGCAACATACGGTTCATTGGCAGGCTGGCCGGAGCCATTCCTAGGTCGTATTTTGGACTCGCTAACGGATAAGTGTTTCCATGCAGCGTGCTAAGTTGAGCTTCATCGAACGGTGTGGTAATCATCGTGCGGGGTGCGCCAAGATATGAGTCCGATGGCGATGCCGCCTCCTGCGCGGAGGACGACGCCGTTAAAAGCGACAGGGCAGAAGTAAGTAGAAAACAAGTGCAATACAAAGGTCGCATAAGACACACACCTTAGTCCTCAAAACCGACAAAGGTATCATAAGCATGTTGTTCCGAAGCAGTTATAATTTCGGGTCGGTGCTTAGTCAGGAAAGTCGTGCTCCTACCGACCATTTCGATTCACCGGGACTGTCGGAAACTTGGGAGCGCTTCGGACTGATACTGGTGATACCGTTTTTGTTAGCATTAGAGCAAATTAAGGAAACTATAGAAACGGCACCCGAAGATCAGAATCGCTTGTAACCCTGTTAAACACAGGTTATTATGCAGGAAGTATAGGTTTCACCACAACTTGCAGGTAACAGCGGTAAGAGAATCCCTCCCTCTCCACTAGCGGTTGACCTGCAAATTTACTCTCGCTCCGAAAGCCTCGCCGGGCACCGCAGAATGCCTCCGGTAGCCAGACACAGAAAAGGCGAACTAGTCGCTATTGCTTTGAAATCTCTTCACTCGCGCAAAGATCCGATCGTTCACCGCGTTCGCAATATCTTGCTCGCCGCCCAAGTATTTTTCCGTCGTCTGAATCGAGGAGTGCCCGAGCAGAAATTGTATTTGCTCAAGATCGCCTCCGGACTTCCTGCACAATTTCGCGCATGTCCTCCTTAAATCGTGGGGCGCCAGGTGCTCGATGCCGACCTTGTGCGCGTACTTCAGCACGATCTTCCACACCGCCGTGGTACTCAGCGAGGTGCCCGACACTTTGTCGTTCTTGCGCACCGCCCGAAATATCCTCCCCTCCGTGATCTTCGCGGCGCCGGTCCAGAGATCGAGCCGGTCTTTGACCCAGCCCGGAACCGGCACCAGGCGAAGCTTCTTGCGCTTGCCGACGAGATCGGGAATCACCCAGCGATCGTCGCGCATTTGGATCTTGTCGACGAGGAGCGACACTAACTCCGCCCGCCGCAGGCCGCAGCCGACAAAAAGCCCGAGCAGGGCACCGTCCCGTTTTCCCTTCAGGGTGTTTTCATCCGGCGCCAGGAGCAGGGCCTTCGCCTGCTCGGGCGTCAGCCAGTTCCCTACCCTCACCCCGCCCGAACGAGTGTTGTCGACGCCGGCCGCGGCTTCCGCCTTTCCCCAATCGAGTAACCCCGCCTCCGCCGCTTTCCGAAAGAGGCGCCTCAGCGCCGCCAGCTCAACATTCGTGGACGAGGGCGCGGCGCCCGAGTCCTCCGACATCGTCCGGTAGTCGTAGAGCACCTGGCGCGAGAGCTCCGTGTAGCCCTTTGCGTCGTACCAGGCGAGAAATTTCTCGAGCGTTCGACGATACGCCCGCCGGGTGTGTTCATTGCTCACGCCATTGAGCAAGACGCGTTCGAGGATCTCGTCGCGATCTGCTTGGAGATTCGGGAGTGGAAGCGACACGAGACTCATAAATCCAACTCCACCACCTTCGGATTGAACCGGTCATTGAGCCGAACGAGTTCGCCGGCCGACTGCTGGGACTCGAAGGGCAAGGGCAACTGATACTCTGCCTCCGGGTGTTGCTCGCGCCACAAAATCAGAAGCTGCGGCGGCAGCCAGATCCGCACCGTTTGCAGTCGCTCGACAATGGCGTGACAGGCGGCGCAGAGCGAAATCATCAGCGCCGGTTTCGAGACCCCAGGCACGCGATGATGTACGACGATCCAATCGCGGTCCTCTTGCGCAGGACGATAGAAGCATCCCTGGCAGGTCCAATGGTCGCGCTTCAAAACCGCTTCTCGATGTCCGCCGAAGTGTTCGCGATCGTAATGCTGGCGGGTCAAACAGCGATGGCACATGCCACGGGCGACGACGTCGAGCGAGCCACAGGCGCAGAGGAAGACCGCCTGAATTCTTTCGCCGCGAGGCCCGGAGGCGAGGTGTGCGAGTGGCGCATTCATCTGGAAACCCTCATCGTTGCAGGCTCCTGGCAGGGTTGCGCCCTGGAAACCAGACCGGCCAAAAGCCGGGATTTCGCAAATTCGGGCGCTTTTGCTCCGAAAAAGACGCGCTGGGAGGGCGTATAAGCGACGTTCTCGACTCTAGCCATGCCCCGGTACCCCCAAATTCTCCGGCTGAGGCCCTCTCCGGCCCAATTTTCGGAGGGCCGGCGGTCAGGGGGTCCTGCTTGGGACCGTCCGAACAAAGGTCGAGGGGTCGGTCCAAACGAAAAACCGGGTGCGCAGGAAGAACCCCAAAGCCGTCGTCGTCGTCGTCGTTGTCTTGTTGTCCTCTTTTGTCTGGGGCCGGAAGGGGGATTCTTGCCAAGAGAGCGTTGGCCAAGCTCCGCGGAAGGGCGGTGACCGATAAATAAGGAGAAAAGCACAGTCAATGAATACAAAAACGGGGGAAAGGGGTCAAGAAGATTTACGCTTGATAATCGGCATTATCGTAATTAATCTGGGGCGCCTCCATACGCTTTGATACGGGTCGCTCCGACGGGGCCCTCGTATGGAGAGGTTGTCGCTTATCCTTATTTAATGCGGCGCCCCGTACTGATTCTAAAAGACTTCTATGCGTAGGAACTGTTCAAATTTTGCTTTTATTGAGTCAGTGGAAGAAAACCTTCGACTTGGCGTGGAAAAGGCAAACTGACCGTACGCGGGTTGAGAGAGTATTGAGCGGGGGAGACCGGAGCTTAAGTCAGAGTCCTTGCTGGGATGTAAATATATATGGATATAAAACAAGAAATTCAGTCTCTTAAGACGCTTGCATCTTAGAACGTACGTTCGATAGAATCGCAGCCGCTGGGCGATGGAGTTCTGGTGCCATGAAACGTCAAGGCTATCTGGATCGCGACATCGAGACGGCGAGTCCGAAGCAGATTCGGGAGCGCCAGGAAGCCGAACTGGCGCGCCAATTGGACTACTTGTTTGCCCGCTCGCTTTTCTACCAGGACAAATTCCGCAGCGCTGGGTTGCGGCGCACAGATTGCCGCAATTTGCGTGACCTCGCGCGCTTTCCCTTCACTACTAAGGAAGAGTTGCGCGAGAGTCAGGCCTCGCATCCTCCGCTGGGCCGGCACGTTGCGGCCGACTGGCGCAAAGTGATTCGCGTGCACAGTTCGACGGGCACGACCGGCCAACCGAGCTTCGTCGGCGTTACGCGCCGCGATGCGCGGATGTGGACACGGCTTACCGCGAGATCATTTTATACCCAGGGCTGCAGGAAAACCGATGTGGTGGCCCATGCCATCGGTTTGACACTCTTTGTTGGCGGCCTTGCATCGAAGGACGCGATGGAGTCGATCGGCGCGGTGTTTGTTCCGCTCGGAACGGGCGCATCGGGGAAGGCACTAGCGCTGATTCCGTGGCTGGGCGTCAATGCTATGCACTGCACTCCGTCGTATGCGTCGTATTTTGCAAAATATGCGCAAGACGCCGGAGTGAAGCCGCAAACTCTGGGATTGAAGAAATTGTTTTGCGGCGCGGAACCAGGGGCCGGCATTCCGTCAGTACGCAAGAAGCTGCAGGAGGACTTCGGCGCGCGCGTCACAGAAGGTCTCGGGAATGCCGACATGGCGCCGATTATTTTCAGCGAATGCCCGGAGCAGGCTGGCATGCATCACAACGGCCCCGATTATGTGCTGGCCGAAGTCGTCGATTCCGAGAGCGGAGAAAGTCTGCCGATTGAAACCGGCGTGACCGGCGAACTGGTTTATACCAGCTTGCAGCGCGAGTGCGTGCCGCTTTTCCGCTTTCGCACCCGCGACCGCATTGAGGTGCTCGGCACTTCCTGCGCCTGCGGACGGACAGGTTTTCGGTTGCGCTGCATTGGCCGTACCGACGACATGCTCATCCTGCTGGGAGTGAACGTTTTTCCCTCTGCGGTGCGGGAGGTGGTCGCCGGATTCTATCCGCGCACGACGGGAGAGATCCAGATTTTGCTGGAGAAGCCCGGGCCACGAGTAGAACCGCCGCTCAAAGTGGTGGTGGAGACGGCGGCGGTTTCGAGCGCAACTTCGGGCGGGCTGAAGAGCGAGATCGAAGGAAAAATTCGAGAGGTGCTGACCATCGCGGCCAGCGTGGAACTGGTGCCGGCAGGCACTTTGCCGCGCTACGAGATGAAAGGGCAACTCGTGAGGCTTCCAGACCAAAACATAGTACAAGATGACGCCGGGCAACAGAGGAAGATCCTTGTATAGCGTTGACATCGACGTAGGCGGCACTTTGACGGACGGACTTTTCCGCGACGGTGAACGAACCACATGCGCGAAAGTGGATTCCACTCCGCATGACCTGACCGTGTGCCTGTTCGAATGTCTGGCGCAAGGGGGCGCCCAGCTCGGCTTTCCGGACCTCGGCAGTTTTCTGGAGCAAGTCGATCTGCTGCGCTGGTCCACGACCCTGACTTCGAACGTGCTGGCGGAATTGCGGGGACCGAAGCTCGGATTGCTGGTGACGAGCGGCCACGAAAAAGACTTGTACAGCGCGCAGCAACCCAACCCGATTCTGAACCGGCTGGTAGATCCGAAGAACGTGATCGGCATTGACGACATGCACGACCCGGCGATTCTCGGCGCGGTGCGCGCGCTGCTGGAAAGCGGAGTGCGGCGCATCTGCATCAGCCTCAAGGGCGCGTTTCAGAACCCGGAGCCGGAGGCCCGCCTGAAGCGCATCATCGACGAACAATATCCCGACCACTATCTGGGGTCGGTGCCGGTGCTAACCGGCAGCGATGTCAGCCCCAACAGCGACGATTCCACGCGTACGTACAATGCTGTCATCAATGCCTACATTCACAGCGCGCTGGCGGCGACACTGTTCAAAGCGGAAGACGAGTTGCGCTATACACAGGGATATTCACGCGCTTTCCTGATCAGCCACATCAATGGCGGAGTGGCGGGAGTTTCGAAAACCCGCGCCATCGACACGCTCGAGTCGGGGCCGGTGCTCGGCATCTACGGCGCAGCCTATCTCGCGAAAATCTATGGCCTGAAAAAAGTTTTGGCCATGGACGTCGGCGGAACCACCGCGAAACTTGGCGTCATCCGCGAAGGCGAGCCGCTCTATATTCAGCAGAGCGATTTGTTTGGCATCCCGGTGCGGGTCACACTGCCCTATCTGCGATCGATTGCGTTGGGCGGCGGCAGCGTTGTTTCGCTTGATGGGAATCAGGTAAGGCTGGGGCCGGAAAGCATGGGTTCGTTTCCCGGACCCGCATGTTACGGGCTGGGTGGAGACAAGCCGACACTGACGGACGCCTTCGTCGCTGCCGGGCTGATCGACCCGATAAATTTTCTGGGCGGACGCAAGCCTCTGAACGCAGACGCGGCGCGGGAAGCAATCGACAGCCAAGTGGCCGAGCCGAGCGGCATTTCCGTGGAGCAGGCGTGCGCCGAAATCGTCGACGTCGCTTTCGGCCTGGTGGCGGAAGTGATCGCCAAGGCGAGCCGCGAACTGGGGCAGGATTTGTCAGATCACGTACTGTTTGCCTACGGCGGGAATGGGGGTCTGTTTGCCAGCGGCGTGGCGGACCGCGCCGGCATTCGCAGCGTCTATCTTTTCGATCTTGGGCCGGTGTTCAGCGCGTTCGGATCCTCGGTTTCCGATATCGCTCACGTGTACGAACGGTCCTTCCGGTTGCCGCTAAGCGAGGGCTCGGGCAGTAATCCGGACATCGGTCCGTTGAACCGTTTACTCGAAGAAATGTGCGAGCAAAGCAAACGCGATTTGCTGGGCGAAGGTATCTCGCCCGAAGGGGCGGAGTGTTCGGTGGAACTGGAAATCTCCGGCAGCGACGGCAAGTCGTACTCGGTGAAGTCGTCGCAGATCCTTTTTGCGAGCGTGGCGGAATCGCGGCGGCTTGTAACTCCACCGCTGCCGTCCGCCGAGGCAACGGTGGATTTGGTGCGGATGCGAGTGAAGAAACTCATTGCCAGGCCTGCTCTGGCGAGAAGAGAGAAGGGGAATTCCAGCCCTGGAGGCGCTGAACTCGGCACGCGTATTGTGACCCACGAGGGCAAGCGCCAGAAGGCAACTCTATACCGTTGGGAATCACTCGCGCCGGGAAATAGGTTGCCAGGCTGCGCCATTCTGGAGTCCGCTAACAGCACTTATTTTGTGCTTCCGGAGTGGAGCGCGGAATTTGACGGTTACGGCAATGCCGTATTGACAAGAAAAGGTTGACACGAATTGGCGAGCAAGAAAACCGCCGACACGAAACGGCCAGTTCGATAGTGACAATGCGAAAGTAACGACCAGGAGACACCAGCATGCCCGACACGAGCCAACGGCTTCTGCGCATCACCGAGTATCTCGATCTCGATCTGGATCGTGAGCAATGGCGGTGCGACCGTTGTGAACGCGTCCTCGGCTCCGCTCGTGAAAGTTACAAGAAGGGATGCCTGCTCTATGCCCGCGATCCGCGCGAAGTTCATCCGCCGATCGTCGAAGGCAATTTCAGTTTCGCGCCCGATCCCCTCTGGGTGCGCATCGTGGAGTTTTACTGCCCGGGCTGCGGCACGCAAATCGAAACCGAATACCTGCCGCCGGGGCATCCGATCACGCACGACATCGAAATCGATCTCGACGCGCTGAAGAAGCGGCTCGACGGCGGTGAGTTGATTCTAAAGAATCGGCGGATCACAGCCTCATGAATTCCATCGACATCGATGTGGGCGGCACTTTCACCGATCTGGTCCTGACCTTCGATGGCCAGACCGTGATTCGCAAAGTTCCCACCACGCCCTACGATCTATCGGTTTGCTTCTCGAACGTGATCGAGGAAGGCGCGCAGGCACTCGGCATGTCGATGGAAAAGCTGCTGCCGGCGGTGGACATGCTTCGCTACTCCACGACCATTGCGCTGAATCGCCTGCTGGAGCGCAAAGGACCGCGGCTCGGCTTGATCACGACCGAAGGACACGAAGACACAACGCTGCTCGGCCGCGGGGCGCAATGGATTGACGGCACGCGCGTTCAGGAACGGCGCAACCTGAGCATTCAGAGCAAACCGCATCCGCTGATTCCGCGCGAGATGATCGCCGGCGTAAAGGAGCGAGTCGATTCCGGCGGACAAGTGATTCGTCCAATCGATGAAAACGATGTGCGCGATAAAGTTCGCTACCTGGTGAGCCGGGGGGCGCGCGCTTTCGTAGTTTCTCTCTTGTGGGGATTTCTGAATCCGATTCACGAACGCAAAGTGAAAGAGATCATTCGCAGCGAATACCAGGAATTCCACATCGGCTATATGCCGGTTGTGCTGGCGGGTCTGGTCTCCGGGAAACTGGGGGAGTACGAACGCACTATGGCGGCCATTCTCGACGCCTACCTGCAAAGGTCGATGCAGATCGAGCTTTCGACGTGCTGGGATAAACTGCGCGACCGCGGCTACAAGCGTTCGCTGTCGATGATCCAGAGTTCGGGCGGCATCGCAGAGGTCTTTAAGACGGCGGCCAGCCGTACGTTCAACAGCGGTCCCGTCAGCGGATTGATGGGCGCGCACCATGTGGCCAAATTGCTCGGCGTGCAAAATGTCGTGATGGCCGACATGGGCGGCACCAGCTTCGACGTTGGACTGGTGGTCAAAGACAGCGTCCGCAGCTACGACTTTCGTCCCATCATCGATCGCTGGATGGTTGGCATCACCATGATCAAGACTCTGTCCATCGGAGCGGGCGGCGGATCGATCGCGTGGCTGAACAAGTTGCTCAACAGCCAACTGCAAGTGGGGCCGCGCAGTGCGGGCTCGATGCCGGGTCCGGTGTGCTTCAACCGCGGGGGCACGGAACCGACCGTCACCGACGCCGACGTCGTACTCGGCTATATCAATCCCGCTTATTACTATGGGGGAAAGCTGGCGCTCAACAAGGAGAAGTCGATGCAATCGGTGCGCGACAAAATCGCCAAGCCGCTCGGCCTCGGCGTGGAGGAGGCTGCCGCTATCATCCGCAGAATCGTCGATGAAAATATGTCCTCGGCCATCATGAAAGAAGTTCATTTGCGCGGCTATAGTCCCGAAGAATTTATTCTCTTCGCCGCGGGGGGAGCGGGACCCACGCATGTCGAGGGCTTCCGCGCCGATATTCCGAAGGCGGTGATCTTCCCTTTCTCGGCGGTGTTCTGCGCGTGGGGATCGTCCACCATGGACATCATGCATGTTTATGAACACTCCAGGAAGCTCACGCTCATGGAGCCGGCAACCCATCAGCTCACGAATGAGTTCGGCGACTTCAACACGGTCGTTACACAACTTGTCGACAGTGCGAAGAACGATCTCGCGGGCGAAGGCCTCGACCCGAACGCGGCAACTTTCGTGCTTGAGCTGGACATGCTCTACGGCGGCCAGTTTCATGTGAAGCGGACGCTTTCGCCTCGCCTCTTCATTCATTCCGCGGAAGATGTGACGGCCATCTGCGACGCTTTCAACAAGGAGTTCAGCGAGGCGTTCAGTCCGTTTGTGGTGAATCCCGACGGCGGAATCTTTCTCGACACGTTCGTGCTGAAGGCCATCGTGCCCACCGTGAAAGCGACGTTGCCAAAGTTGACGATGGAGGGCCACAGCCCAGCGCCGGCGGCCAAAGGATCGCGTCTGGTTTATTGGCCCGCGAAGGGCGATTACCAGAGCACTCCGATTTATTCGTTCGAGAAGCTGCGCCCGGGCAATATGCTTGCAGGGCCGGCGGTGGTCGAAGGCGAGTATACGACGCTGGTCGTCCCCGAAGCGCTGCGCTTTTCGATCGATGAGCACGGGCTCGGAATACTGGAATAGGGAAAGCAGGAATATGCCGATACCAACCTTGGCGGAAAAGATGCACTGGCTGAAGCCGGCGCCCGCATCCGACTACGAGAAACGTTGTGTCGAGACGATCAAGCACGGCAGCTACGAGATCGGCGTGCAGATCACGAACGACATTCTCGACGAGGCGATGGAAGTGTTCGTGCGCTCTTCGCGCAGCTATTTCGGCGTGTCCGGCGATTCCATGGTGGCCATCTTCACGGCGGGCGGCGATTTAATCAACGCTTCCTGCGGCACCTATCTTCACGCCATTATTCAGCCCATCATCATCAAGTTCATCCTGAAATATTATTCGGAGAATCCGGGCATTCACGACGGTGACATTTTCTATACCAACGATGCGCTCTACGGAGGCATTCACAATCCCGACCAAGTTGCAATTATGCCGGTGTTTTTTCAGGGCAAATTGATCGCGTGGTCGACGGCCGCGCTCCACACTACGGAAACCGGCGCCATTGAGCCGGGGGGCATGCCGGTCAGCGCCAAGTCTCGCTTCGAAGAAGGCTTGAACATGCCGCCGATCAAGATCGGCGAAAACTTCGAATTGCGCAATGACTTTCTGGAGTTCTATTCGGTTTATGGATTGCGCGCGCCAGCCATGTTCATCTCCGATCTCCGCGCCCGCTGCACGACTGCCGACCGCGTGCGCGTGCGCCTGCTCGAACAGACCGAGAAACGCGGTGTTGAATTTATCGTCGGTCTGATGCGCAAGATGCTCGACGTGGCCGAAGCAGGCGCTTATCAGAAGGTCAAGTCCCTGCCTGACGGCAAATTTCGCAGCGTGGTTTTCAACGATGCGATCGGGTGGACGCCCGCGCTGGTGCGCGCCTGCTTTCTGACTCTGACCAAAAAGGGAGACCGGCTCACCTTCGACTTCGAGGGCACTTCGCCGGAGAATCCGTCCTCCTACAACGTGCACACGCAGGCTGTGGTCGGGCACATCGCCAATTTCATGTACGAGTATTTCTTCCATGACCTGCCGATTTCCAGTTCCACGTTTGCGCCCATCGATTTTATTTTTCCCGAAGGCATCATTCTGAATCCCGACAAACTCGCCGCCACCAGTTGTTGCGTCTATATCGGCATGCAGGCGCGGTGTGCCACGCACAACTGCTTTGCCAAGATGATGTATGCGACAAGTTTGTGGACGCAGGTCGCCTCCGCGCCGGGAAGCCAGCATACGGCCCAGATCTGTGCCGGACATTCGCAATGGAACCTGGCCGTGTCCGACATCCTCTCGTTTTCACTCAACACTCAGGGGCAAGGAGGACGTGCCGCCAACGATGGCATGGACGCCTATGGCTTTGCCTGGTGCGCCTTTGGACGTGCGCCCGATTGCGAGCAGGTGGAAGGGGAATTGCCGATCACGGTCACGCTCTCGCAGCATTGGAAAGATTCCTCTGGGGCCGGCCTCCACAGAGGCGGCTCGGGGGCGGTGCAGCAATGGATGATCCACAAAGTGCCGCATCTGTTGTCGCTCTGCATGGGGAACGGCAGTAAAGTTCCTCTCGGCCAGCCGCTGTTCGGCGGCTACGCGTCGGCGCCGATTCCGGGCATTAGCGTCCGCAATACCGACATGCTGGCGCGCATGAAGGCGGGCGATCCGGAACTGAGCCTCGAGCACCGCGAGCTGTTCGAAAATCAATCCATTGGAGGCGACTGGACTTTTGAGTTGATCGCCCGGACGCCCAAAATGTATGCGGAAGGCGATTTGCTGTTCGGGTTCAGCGGAGGCGGGCCCGGATACGGCGATCCGCTCGAACGCAAGCCGGAAGATGTGGTGGAAGATCTTAAGAAGAAGATCGTTTCGGAGTGGACCGCGAGCAGAGTCTATAAGGTCGCGCTCGATCCCGAGGGACGCAAGTTGGACGTCACGCGCACTGAGGAACTCCGGAACGCGGAACGCACCGCGCGACTCGCGCGAGGCAAGAGGTACGACGATTTCATGCTGGAGTGGAGCAAGCTTTCGCCTCCGCAGGATATTTTGCAGTATTACGGAACCTGGCCCGACGCGAAATCGACCGGGCCTGTGTTTCGTCCGTAGGAACGAGGAGATCACGGTGGCTGAAGCAGCGACGCCGCGCGCGATGATCCGGGCGATGGTACAGGGCACACGCCTGTCTCGGCCATTGCTGCTGCCCGTCGTCTTTTCGCTCGGGGCGCGTTTGGAGAATCTGCCACTGCGGGCGTTTCTCTCCAACCCGACCAAGATTGCCAGTTCGCTGCGGCAGCTCCGCGGCGCCTTGTCCCTGGACGGTGTGACTTGCTATTTCGATCCGTATCTTGAAGCGGAGGCCCTGGGTTGCGAAGTTCTATGGAACACGGAAGGCTCAAATCGCACGATTCGCGCCGCGCCGATCAATGTCGATGCCCTGCGTCAACGCTTGCCAACTCCCGATCAAATTGGGCAGCGCGGTCGCGTCTCTTTGGCTTGTGAAGTCGTGCGGCGCCTCAAGGTGATGTTACCGGGCGAACCTGCCTTGGCGGTCTCGGTCACCGGTCCGTGCGCTCTGGCGGTGCAGCTTGCGGGGGCGTCTTCCGCCAGGGGGCCCGCTTTCAACGAGGCCGGATTTAGTGAAGCCACGGAATTTGCCGCCGACGTGGCGGTCGCATTGTGCAAGGGCTTTCTCGATGCCGGTGCGAATGTGATCTTTTTGCGCGAGGATGTGGCCGCGATTCCAGACATCAAGCGATGGGGCGATTTATTGAATCCGGTCGTCAATGTCATCCGTTTTTATGAAGCTCTGCCGGTTCTGCTTCCGGCAAATCCGTCCGCCACAGCCGCCTTCAGCACCGTGAGCGGCGTCTGTGAAGGGCTGAGTTGCCCGGGAACGATCGAACTTCCGACGGCCGCACTCGCGCCACAGATTGCGGCTTCGTACTCGGCTTACCTGCCGATCCAAGAACTGCTTTTGTCGGAGGCGAGCGATCCCGCGTTGATTGATTTCCTGCAAACGCTGGCGCCGGATCTTGGCCTTGGTTTATTGACTACCGAGGACGACGTTTCCGCAGGTGCGGACCTAAGACGTCTGGCGAACTTGTTCCGGAGTGTGCATGGTGGATCGCGAGTGGTCGCTTGAAAAACCAGAGGGGTGACTGATTCATGTTTGTTAACCGCAAGCGAATTCTGATCGAATTCGGGGACTGCGATCCCGCAAACATCGTTTTTTTTGCCAACTATTTTCGCTGGTTTGACGATTGCACGACCGCGCTTTTTCGGGCCGCCGGACTTCCCGCCCGCGAACTTTTCCGTGCCCATGGCGTTTTAGGGATTCCCGTGGTCGAGGTCAATGCCCGGTTCATCGCCCCCTCCACGCACGGAGACGAGGTCGAGGTGGAGTCGAGCGTGACGGAGTTGGGGAAGAGCAGCTTCGTAATTACCCACAGTTTTTTCCGGCGCAACGAACTCTTGCTGGAAGGGCGCGAGACGCGGGTCTGGGCGGCAGCGCATCCGACGGAATCCGGGAGGATGAAGGCTGTGCCCTTGCCGAGGGAAGTGGTCGAGAAGCTCTCCGGAAGGCGCCGCGCGGCCCGGCAAAAACCTCCACGGCCTGCGCGATTCCGTCGCTAAGGCCCGGAACGACGCCGGAATGCGCCGCAAGCGGTGGCGTTTTATCCTTGTTTTATCCTTACATGATTGCCACGAAGAGCGCGAAGAGCCTAAGATGTCACGAACATAACGAACGTTCGCTCGATTTGTGAAATCGTCCTCGACAGCGCCCGATTCCGCGGTCAACGGCTCTGACAGCCGCTTTGACCGTCAGCTCGCAAAAATCCTGGAGCACGCAACCGTTTTGTTCGCGGAAAAGGGATACGAGGGCGCCTCCATGCGCGATCTTTCGCGGCTGAGTGGCATGTCGCTCGCTGGTCTTTATTATTACTTCGACTCCAAGGAGAAGCTGCTCTACTTAATTCAGCGGCATCTTTTTCTTTCCGCCATCGATCTGGCGCGCGAGCGCTTGAAAGAAGCGGAGGATCCGGAGCAGCGGATACGAATCTTCATTCGTTCGCACCTCGATTATTTTCTCGCCAGGCCCGAGGCCATGAAGGTGCTGTCGCATGAGGACGACGTGCTACGCGAAGAAATGGGATCGGGCGTCACCGATCTCAAGCGTCAGTATTATCGGTGTTGCGCAGACATCCTGGATGCGCTCAAAGCGGCCAAGGGGCTGCACTGCAATTCCCGCGTGGCCACGCTCTGCCTGTTCGGAATGATGAATTGGCTTCCCACCTGGTATAACCCGAGAATCGATGGAGGCGCAGAGATCATGGCTCGGGAAATCGGAGATGTTTTTCTGCGCGGCATTTACCGGATGGGCCCAGAGGCGCGGTCCGTCGATCAACTCCCCGCGTCCTCGATGGGAAGGCCGACATAATTCTCCGCCAACGTTTTCGCAGCGGCGGTCGAACTGGTTATGTAGTCGAGTTCGGCGAGTTGGCGGCGCCGATCGAAGGGATTTTCGTCCGGGAAACGGTGCAACATGGAAGTCATCCACCAGGAGAAACGCTGCACCTTCCACACCCGCCGCAAGCAGGTTTCGGAGTACTGGTCGAGGAGAGCCTGGCTGCCGGTTTTGTAGAAGCGATCGAGCGCCCGCGCCAAAACTCTGACGTCGGCGACAGCCAGGTTCAGACCTTTGGCTCCAGTCGGGGGCACGATGTGGGCCGAGTCTCCCGCTAGAAAAAGCCTGCCGTACTGCATGGGTTCGACGACAAAGCTCCGCATTCCAGTTACGCCTTTTTGCAGGATGGGTCCCTCGGTAAGCTTCCAGCCATCGGAAGCGAGGCGAGTCTGAAGTTCCGACCAGATGCGCTCATCGCTCCAGGCATCGATGTTTTCTTCGGGATCGCATTGCACGTAGAGGCGGCCGATGTGCGGCGTTCTCATGCTGTGCAGGGCGAAGCCGCGATCATGATAGGCGTAAATAAGTTCCTCAGTGGAGGGAGGCGCTTCGGCAAGGATACCGAGCCATCCGAAGGGATAGACCCGGTCATACTCGGTGAGCACGCCCCCGGGGATGCTCGGCCGGCATATGCCGTGGAAGCCGTCGCATCCGGCGATGAAGTCGCAGGTAAGTTCAACCTCCGCGCCATTTCTCCGGTAGCGGATCTTCGGCCGGGGACCATCGATGTTGTGCACGCTAACGTCTTCGACTTCAAACAATACTTTGCCGCCGGTTCGGATCCGTGCGTTGTTCAGATCTTTCAGAATTTCCTGCTGGGCGTAAATCGTGATGCCCTTTCCGCCGGTGAGTTCCTGAAAATCGATGCGATGGCCGCGGCCTTTGAAACGCAACTCGATCCCATAGTGGATCAGGCCTTCGGTTTTCAACCGCTCGGCCACACCCATTGCGGTCAGCAGATCAACGGTGCCCTGCTCCAGCACGCCGGCGCGAACCCGCTCCTCGACATATTGCCGGCTGCGATTCTCGACCAGAACGGAATCGATTCCCTGCAAAAACAGAAGATGAGAAAGCACCAGACCCGCTGGGCCTGCGCCGATGATCCCGACCTGCGTGCGCTCTGCCATCGGCACTGGACTGGACACCTCTTAGAGGACCGGATAATCGCGATCCCGGCAACTTCAACGGGAGCGAGTCGATGCAGTTGTTCAGAGTGGCTGCGTGCTGCCGCACTTCCTCTTGATGTTAAGCCCGGCCGGGCGTGAACCGCGCTTTCATTAGAAAGTGAACTTAGCCGAAAACTGAAGCTGCCGAGGGTTGAACATGGTTCGTGGTGTGCCGAACAGGGAGCTCGGGAACGGCGCCTCGGCGAAGCCCGTGTAAGGGCCGGTATAGGGCACACAGGTCACATGACCGCTCTCAATGGCAACCGAGGTAGCATCTTTATAATGCTGCGGCACCGGACCGTTAAGGGCGGTCGTGCCGCCACAGAAATCCGGTGTCCCGCCTCCGTATACGGAAGTCACCTCGTTCACGTTCTGCCGGTTGAACACATCAAAAGCATCCGCGGCCAGCAACACCGCCACGCGTTCATTAAAGCGGATGGAGCGCGCCAAGCGGAGATCAAAATTGTAATAGTGGTCGCCGCGATAGGAATTGCGAGGGGACAAACCCACGCGATCGGTGACCGGATTGGTGTCACCATTGACATCGTTACCCACAAAAATCGTGAACGGCCGCGGCGACTGCAACTCGCCAATCATGCTGAACTCAAAATCCCGCAGAAAACTATGTTTGGGGGCATCGGCGGTGAAATTCCCCACGAAGCGATGGCGCACGTCCTGCACCGAGTTGGCGCGCTCCAAATTGCGGTCGTAGAGATCCTGGGGCGTGCTCACGAAGGTCGCGAAGGTGCCATCGTCCTGCGTGTGCGAGTAGGTGTAATTGGCGTTGAAGCGGAAATACTGCCCGAATCGATCGGACACCGAGAGCGTGCCGGCGTTATATTCCGAATTTCCGCTTCCGTCCAGGTAATACATCAGGCCCGCGTTCTGATACAGCGCTCCGCTGAAGGCGGCTTTGCCATCGGGCTCGACATTGTTAAAGAAAGGACCATTCGGACTGAAGGGAGGCCCCGGAAGCACGGAGGCTGGAGGACAAGCCGTGGCGGTATTGCTAAGGCCTGCGGACGGGCAAACATTCAGGTTCTCCGGACGAACCTGCTTGTGGGCGCGAAGAAACAGAAAGCCCGCGCTGACCACCAGGCCCTTGCCGACTTGCTCGTCAATTTGCAGGCTCGCCTGCTCGGAGTAGGCGTAACGCATGTTGCGGTCAATGCCGCCACCGCTGTTGGTAACGAAAGTGCCTTCCGGGCCGGTGCTGAAGTTGGGCGGGGTCTGACCGGTCAGCACCAGGTTCTTCGCCGCCGCGGCCGGGAAGGGAACGGTGGACCCGTCCGGGTAGGGAAGGCCAAGCGCATCGAACGTGAGCTGGTTCAACACCCACGGTGCCGTCGAGTTGCCCTGTCGTACCCAGGGCTGGGGCGAGTTCGGAATCACCACCTCGCGCTGCGGATAGGTGACGAAGAAGAACGTCATGTTGTAATGATCGTCGAAGACGCCATAGCCGCTGCGGATCACGGTGCGCTTGTTGGGAGAATAAGCGAAGCCGATGCGGGGCTGAAAGCCGCGAAAATCGTGATTGACAATCTGGGTTAACCCCGTCTCGACGTCCCAGCGCAAGCCATAGTTGAGAGTGAATTTGGGGTTGACGCGCCACTGGTCCTGTACGAACCATCCAAAATAATTGTGATTCAAGTGAACGTAGTAATCCTGGGGGTCGACGTAGGCATTCTGAAAGTTGGTCGGGATGGGCGGGGGAAGGCTGCCCTGGGTGATCGGGCCACTTCCGACAGGCGCGCCCCAAAACACGATGGGTACACCATTGAGAAGGCTATCGTCGCCGTTGGACGCGGTCGGACAGGGCGCGCCGGGCGCCTGCGCGATGTGGGCGCCAGGGTTGACGTAGTTGGCAAAATCCACCAGGCAGTTGTCACCCGGCAAAATAATACGCATCGGAGTAAAGCCCGGCCAGATCACGAAGTTCTGAATGAAGTTCGTGTCGACACCAAACTTCAGGTAGTGCGTGCCCTTGATCCATGCCAGGCTGTCGGAAACCTGCTGGCGGTTTTCGTCGACGGCGTCGAAAGTTCCGAAGTTGTGGCCGAAGGAGAGCTCATTGGGCAAATCAAGATTAGGCTGGCCGGTGACGGCGGGGAAATTGTAGTGCCGGCGCGCGTACTGAAAAAGAAAGGTGTTTACGAGATTCTGCTTGACCAGCGAATTGACCGTGCCCACCAGGGACTGATCGCGCAAAAAAGTGTTGTGACCGTCGCTCGGCGCACCGATGCCGCCGCCGTCGAGTGTGTCCCCCACGAGCACATTCAGGTCGCGCGCGTCCACGATGCCGTAGTGAACAGTAAGCCGGTTGTTGGTACTGATTTGCTGATCAAAGCGGGCGAACCCGTTGTCGTTGTCGAGCGTCTTCAAAACGTTGAGATTCTCCGCGGGCAGTCCCAAGGCGATCTTCGCCGCATCGAATGTCCCGAGGTCGCCAATCAGAGTCGCCGGATAAGTCGGCGATTCTCCCAGTCGCTGGCCTTCATAGTTAGCGAAGAAGAACGTCCTGTTCTTCTGTAGCGGGCCGCCGAGCGTGGCTCCGAATTGGCCCCTGCGAAATTGATCGTCGGCCGCGGTTTGCAGCAGCGACCTCGCGTCCCAAGCCTTGTTGCCGAGATAACCGTACACCGAACCATGCAAGTCGTTGGTGCCCGACTTGGTGACCACGTTGACGATTCCGCCGAGGGCGCGTCCAGACTCCGCCCCAAAACTGCTATTGACCACGCGAAATTCGCTCACCGCCTCCTGCGATGGAGTGGCGCGCTGCGAACCCGTCGCTTCGTTGATGTAGTCGGCGCCGTCGACGGTGACGGAGTTGCTCAGGTCGCGCATGCCGCCGAACGAGATGCGCGTGACTTCCGGCTCGGTAAACGTCGACTGGATGCTGGTTCTCCCGGTGGCGACACCGGGCGTAAGTAGTGCGAAATCCACGAATTGCCGTCCGTTTACCGGCAGCGATTGAATCTCGGGCGTACCAATCACCTGGCTGATTTCACTGCGGCTGGTTTCGACGGGCGGCGCCTCGGTGGTCACCGTGACCGTCTCGCCGGCAACTGCCACCTTCAGCGATATGTCAAGCGTCGCGGTTTGCCCGACTGTCAAGTTAAGCCCGGTTTGCACGGACCTGGAGAAACCGGCTGCTGCCACGGTCACTTCATACTGTCCGGGCGGAAGATTGGGCACGACGTAAAAGCCGCGCCCATTGGACGTCGTGACGTAGCTGCGGTTGGTTCCCTGATCGCGCAGCGTGAGCGAGGCTCCCGGGATCACTTGCCCGGTCGGATCGAGGATCGTCCCGCTGAGTTGAGCGTAGCTGATGGTCGCTTGACCGAAGGCACGGGGCGCGACGCAAGGAAGAATTACCGCAACCATTCCCACAGCCAGAATCAGACGACGTAGTCTCATTGGCTTCTGCTCCTTACGAACTTGCCACCATCAATTTAGCGCTGCCGACCCCCCCACGTGTTTCCCGCTGCCACTGACTGCGAAGCATGTCGAACCGGCGATCGGAAACTTCAGGCCTTTCGAACGGCGCACGCGCTCGACTCCCATTCGGGGCGTAGCATCGTTCGAAAGCGAGAAAGTGTCCAATACATATTTTGTAAACATCTGATACCTGTTAGGTATCAGACCGAAAAAGGTATAAAATTCCAGCCGTGGAATTGCGTCACGTCCGTTACTTCATCGCTGTCGCCGAGCATCTGAACTTCCACAAAGCCGCATTGCATCTCCACGTGGCACAGCCGCCATTGAGCCGGCAAATTCGGCAACTGGAAGAATTTCTGGGGGTTACTCTTCTGGTGCGCGACAAACGCAGAGTCGAACTCACCAAGGCAGGCCACGTTTTTCTGGAGGAGGCGCGAAAGCTGATTCTGCAAGCCGGTCATGTTGCCGCCGCCGCTCGTCACGCGCAGAAAGGCGAATCGGGAACTGTCCGCATCGGCATCGCTTCAGGGTTGGGAGGCGCGGTCAGCAAGGTCGTGTTTGAACATCGCCGCCGTTTCCCGGCCATCGAAATCGAATGCCGCGATCTTTTTTCCAACTTCCAGAACGAAGCTCTCCGCAAACAGGAGATCGACATCGGCTTCCTGCGCCCGCCCGTCGATCAGACATATCTGCATTGTGATTTACTTTACGAAGAAGAATTTGTGGTCATCCTGCCCAAGACGCATCGCCTGGCGAAACGACGCTCGTTGCGATTGAGGGACATTGCCGATGAGCCACTGATTATTTTCGACCGAAGTTTTTCCAGCGGTTTGTACGACAAAATCATGGGCCTTTTCAACCGGCAGGGCTTCACGCCCCACCTGATCGTAACCCACGTGGAGGCGCATGAAGAAGCCGGCGCCATCATGGTGGCATCCGGCAAAGCGATCTTCGTGGGCGCGGGTGCGATCGTCAATCGTTCCGTCTCCGGCCTGGATCTGGTGTCGGTGCGTCTGAACGAAGCCGAAGCGAAAATCGAAGTCTATGCCGCGTGGCGCAAAGACGAAGAATCGCCCATAGTTCTGGCCGTGCTTGATTCGGTGAACCGGGCGTTGAGCCCGCAGGGGCAGGCGACGGTTGCCTAGCAAAACTCCGCATCAAAATTCCTGACTCCGTGCACCCTGTCTACGCCGCGGCGAACACCTTTTCCAGGCACCTTAATCAATGCCGTTCAGCCGCGCTGGACTTTCTAACTGCGGCGGAGTGATCGGGTTCTGTCCCTGTGCCGGTTCGCGTACAAAAAGGGCGGCGAGAAACAGAACCGCGCTTCCGCCCGCGGCCAACCACATGGTCAAGCCGAGACCATTTTTTTCCGCCAGGGCGCCCGCCAGCAGCGGGGCTCCAGTCGCGCCCATAATTTCACCGGCCAGAGTGGTCAGGCCGATCGAAGTGGCCCGAAATTGGGCAGGGACGCTTTCCGTGGGAACAAGCACCATGACCAGGCTCGCAATGCCCTGGCCGGTGTTGGCCGCAAAAACAATCGCCGCCAGCAACAGCGGGTACACATACAAGGCGGGAACCAGAAAAGCCAAAGGCACAACCGCGGATGCTGCGGCCATCAGCAATAAAACAGGTTTCCTTCCCACTCGATCGGAGAACGACGGCAGAAGAAATCCTAGAAAAAAGCTTCCCAATCCGCTCGCGCCCAGCAGAAATCCGGCAGTCGTCGCGGGCTGATGCCGAACTTCAGTGATGTAGAGCGGGGCGAATACATTCAACGCGAACAACCACGACATAAAACCCGCCGCCCCAAGGCAACATAGCCAAATGTTGCGATAACGCAGGATGGAAACGTATTCTCCGAGCGAAGGTTTCTGATGTGTCGCCCCTGCGACGGAAGGCTCTTTGACGAACTTCCAGATCAAGAAGCCCGCGAGCAATCCAGGAATGCCCGCCACAAAAAAAGCCGACCGCCAGCCCCAGCGGCTGGCCACTTGTGTGGTCAATACGGGCGCGGCCGCCAGTCCGACCAGAGCGGCGGCACTCACGACCAAACCAATATTGCGTCCCCGTCGTGTCGGTTGCGACGACTCTTCGATCAGAGCGGTCATGATCGACCACGTCGGACCTTCCGCAATGCCCATCAGTGCGCGGATGAGCAACATTTGATGATAGCTATGCGCCAGTCCGGATATCCACGACAGGGCAGAGAAGGCCAGCACTGCGGGAATCAACACGGGCCTGCGGCCCACACGGTCCGACAGCGCGCCGAACAAAAAGGTCGACCCCGCCCAGGTGATGGCCAGAACCGAAGCCAGCGTGCCGATCTGCTCGCGGTTGAGATGAAATTCAGGCGCAAAGTATGGAGCCAAATAAAGTTGCGACATGCGGTCGAGGAAGACCGTGCCCCAGGTGAAGAATAAAATTGCGACCAGAGCATTTTCGTAGCTCCTGCTGGAGCGGACCGTTCGGTTCATGGGGTCGCATGATACCAAGAAAGTTCTCGGCTCTGCGTTCGAGAGCTTGCGGTTTTTCCGAGAACTGAGAACCGGGAACTGAGAACTGAATCTGCTTTTCGCTGCACAACGCGATCTGTTCTTGTTAGTCTTCTTCGCATGAAATCGCAAACGCTGAAATGTTTTTCGACTTTGATTGTTTTCGGCTGCCTCGCAGGGATGACTTGGTCGCACGCACTCGCGCAAGAGCTTGCCCGAGATCACACCAGCGGCACACTGGACGTGGTGGCAACCTTTCAGGGTCCCATGCCGACCGGAGTAAGCGTTGCCAACAACGGACGCATCTTCGTAAACTTTCCCAAATGGGGTGACAGCGTCGAATACACCGTCGCCGAAGTGAAAGATGGAAAGACGCTGCCCTATCCCAATGCGGAAATCAATCGTTACGCAGACGGCGACAATCCTGCGGACAAGCTCGTCTCAGTGCAGAGTGTAGTCGTTGATCCCACCGGCGATCGTCTTTGGATTCTCGACACCGGCAGCCTGGCATTCGGTCCGGTCAAGCCGGGCGGCGGGAAGCTCATCGCCGTCGATCTCAACACGAATCAAGTTACGAAAAAAATAATCTTCCCGCCGGACATTGCCCTGGTCACGACTTATCTGAACGATGTGCGTTTCGATTTGCGTCGCGGCGCTGAGGGCATGGCCTTCATCACCGACTCTTCCACGCCCGGCCCGAACGCTCTCATTGTGGTCGACCTCGCCACCGGAAAAAGCTGGCGTCGCCTCAACAATCATCCCTCCACTCGACCCGATCCGGCCTTCGTTCCGGTTGTTGAGGGAGAGATTCTTCAAATGCGTTTGCCTGGACAACCGCCGTCCAGGTTTGCGGTGGGTGCCGACGGCATCGCGATCAGCCCCGACGGACGGACGCTGTACTACTGCCCGCTTAGCAGCCGGCATTTATACAGCGTGAGCGTCGACGCGCTCGCCGATCGAAGCAAGACGGAGGCGGAGGTGGCCGCGACGGTGAAAGATCTGGGCGAAAAGGGCGGCGCAGGCGACGGCCTTGAATCGGACGCCGAAGGCCGCGTCTATCTGAGCGACTATGAGCACAACGCCGTGCGACGCAGAACGGCATATGGTGAGATCGAGACGCTGATTCACGACCCGCGCGTGCTCTGGCCCGATACGCTCTCCCTCGCCGCCAACGGCTATCTCTACTTCACCGCAAATCAGATCGAACGCAGTCCCGCGTTCCACAACGGACAGGATCTGCGCGTAAAACCGTACTTGTTGTTTCGCTTCCGAGTGGACGCGAAACGGATCGGTCGTTAGTCGATGGCCGTTAGTCGATGGTCGATCGTCGCCGGCGAAGCGTGACTGGGAGAGAAGCTGCGAACGACTACGGACCCACGACTGTTCATTCCGGATCGCTCCACGAGTGCTCCAACCCCTTGACGAGTCGCCACAGGGCGCGATTCAAAGGCACCGGCACGCCGAGCTTCTCTCCGCAGTCCGCAATCGCGCCATTGATGAAATCCACTTCTGTAAGACGCTCGGCCATGGCGTCGAGAAGCATGCTGACGTTTCTCTTGCGCGGAGCGTTCGCGCCCTCGACGATCATGGCGCGCATGTCTCCATGCAACGTGATGCCCAGGGCCCGAGCCACCGCCTCGCCTTCTCGCAGCAAACCTTCATACAGAGCGGAAGTAGGAGGAAACCGCTCTGCCGCGCCGTGATGCAGCCGAGTGAGAGCACCGACGGGATTCACCGCCGCGTTGAAAATCAGCTTGGTCCACTGCGCGCCCCGCGCATCAGGCAGCGGAATAACCTGCAAGCCGGAACGATTTAGCAACGCCGCCAGTTCTTCCACCCGTCCGTAGGGAGTGCCCGACGGTTCGAAGGGCCCAATCCAAAGATTGCTGCAGAACTCAAATCCCGCATGGCCCGCGCCGCGCATATGAGCGGCCATGGTAGTCGCTCCGCGTATAACGTAGCGAACATGATCGGCAATGATCTCTTCGTTGCCCAGTCCGTTTTGCACGGAACACACCGGCGTGGAACCGGAGAAAATATGCGCGGTTTGCTCAATGGCTGCGCGTGTGTGCAGACTTTTCGTCGCGACGATTCCAAAATCGCAAGCCGGTATCTCGGCCGGCCGCGAGGTCGCGTGCAGCCCTACCGTAAATTCCGCAGCGCCGCTGATACGCAATCCGCGCTCGCGGATTGCCTGCGTGTGCTCCTCCGAAGTGTCGTAAGCGTGGACCTCGACGTCGTCGAGTCGCGCCAGATGTCCACCGATCACGCTTCCCAGTGCGCCACATCCTACAATGCAGATCTTCACGGCCATAACTATACCGTCAAAGTGAGCGGCCATTGCATTCGCTCGACGCCGAGCTCAACGTGAGGCATTCCCCATTGACGTGAGTTTGAATGCTGGTGGTATAACTTCCCAGAAGTCATTTGCGTGGTGGAGACGGAGTGAGCACGGTACGAGAAGTGACCTATCAATTGCTGCGCGATCTGGGCATGACCGTAATTTTCGGTAATCCGGGATCGACGGAACTGCCATTTCTGCGCGACATGCCCGCTGCCTTTCGCTACATTCTCGGCTTGCACGAAAGGTCCGCAGCGGGCATGGCCCTGGGATACGCGATGGGGACGGGGAAAGCCACATTCGTAAACCTGCATTCGATTGCCAGCGCGGGCAACGGGCTCTCTGCAATCGAGGACGCCTGGTATCTGCACGCGCCGCTCGTCGTCACTGCGGGACAGCAGGATCGCCGTCACCTGCTCGCGGAGCCGTTTCTCGCCAGCCGTGCGATCGAAACCGTGAGGCCTTACGTGAAGTGGGCCTACGAACCGGTGCGCGCGGCCGATGTGCCGGCGGCCATCGCGCGCGGATATTACCTCGCCATGCAGCCGCCTATGGGCCCGGTCTTTATTTCCATTCCCATGGACGATTGGATTCACGAATGTGAGCCCCTGCAAGTACGCGCGGTGACGCGGACGGTTCTGCCCGATCCAACCGCCCTCGACGATTTGGTGCGGGCGCTCGATGCCAGCCGACACCCCGCTCTGGTCGTGGG
>Ga0181522_10000533_pt1 | contig 27807 bp, 28 predicted proteins | sample PEATcosm2014_Bin_27_FD_121103 | JGI IMG/M metagenome (GOLD analysis project Ga0181522, IMG submission 121103) | Peatland microbial communities from MTU Mesocosm Facility, Houghton, MI, USA - PEATcosm2014_Bin05_10_metaG | ecosystem: Environmental > Terrestrial > Soil > Wetlands > Peat | place...
GTTCGTCCGTCACCGAACACTCCTTCCAAGGCATCTCTCCCTCCCTTACACCGGGAGGAAGTGTTACCCATGTGTCCGGTACGATGTGTTACCTATGTCTCAGACCGCTCAAAGTGTACAGTCCGGAGAGATCCTTTACAGAACGTTCCTGAGACATGCTTTACACCCTGTAAAAATGCAATTCCCCCTTCCAAAATGACCGAGTTCCATACGCATGGTCGTCGGGTATCTCCCTACGGGACGTCACCTGGAGTAATCCACTAACCGCTGATCTAGTACCGCCGCGAAAAAATTGCGCGTAAGGCAACACGACTGCTCCTTCCACGCCCGCAACTACGTTGCTGAGGTGAAAAGGAACAAGTGCCTGCTGAGCCTTCCCATATCCTAAAGCGTCATCTCGATGGCAGCTTCATCTGGCTGGAAACCGCATCCAGCCTTGAGGCAGCCAAGATTCGGTTGTTGCGAGTTCACACAATAAACCCCAGGAGCCTATTTCGTCTTCGATCAGGGAAGCCAGCAAATTGTTGCGAACTTCAAGGGAGTAACCCGAAAAGAGGTCTAGGGCGGATGCCTCTTCCTACCGGTGCCTCCGAGGCCTACACGAACATGCGGGTGAGCACTACCTCCTTTACCCGATGTTCGCCGTAGGGTGGCTGCGCTATCGTGCGCCGACTCGTAACGGTGGCACTAGAGCGTATACAACCAGAAGTATGAGTGGAAGCTAATACAGGAGAAAGTCATGATTCGTCGTCGCAATGCATGGCCGCAGGTCTTTTCTGCATTTGCCATTGGTTTGGGTGCTGGCGCCGCTCTCGGCGTTCTCTTCGCCCCGCAATCGGGAGAGGACACTCGCGAGCTTATTCGCGGCGCGGCGCAGGACGGTCTGGACGACGCGGCCGATCGCGGCAAGACCGTGATTCGCCGGGTACGCAAAAACATGGGAGACGCCAAGGACTTCGTAAATGAGGTCGCCGACACTGCCGAAGGCGCTTATCGCGACGCCCGCAACGCATCATCCTAACCGCCGGGCGTTTCCGGATTACCGGGCCTGTGGCTGAATGTCGTACACAAGTTTACTTGAAGGAGGGCAAAAATGGATCTGCTTTGGACGATTGCGGTAATCCTGATCATCCTGTGGCTGCTCGGCCTGGTCACCTCGTACACGCTGGGCGGGTTCGTACACATCCTGCTAGTCCTGGCGATCATCGTTATCTTGATTCGCGTAATCCAGGGTCGCAGACCCGTCTAGCAACGCACCATGCCGCCTCTGCGAAGGGTGGCATCAGGTTCAATCTTGCGGGCCAGTCGCGGGTGGAATGTCTGTCGTTCGCAAAGCACGCTTCTCACACTCAACATCAAGGAGTCCAGCTATCATGAAGACATCTCGCACTCATAAATCCAAGGATCAGACCATTCTCATCAGTGTCGCGGAATCGATCGGTTCGACACTGGGTGCGATCGCTGCCAAGGCGGATGCCGCTGCTGGCGCCGCCAAGGAAGCACTCTCGGGTCACAGCGTCGCCGGTAGTGCGAAGCGCGAAGGCCAGAAGGTCGTCCGCAAGGCCCGGCGAGCCGCGCGCAGTGCAAAGAACAGTGCCAAGAAAAGCAAAGTCGCGCGCACGGCGCGTCGCACCATCGGCCGCGCCAAGCGCGCGGTTAGCCGTCGCACCACAGCCAAGAAATAGCCATACTCAGGTCAATGGAAAGCTCGGATCGCGCCAGGAGGAAATATGACCTCGGACGTACCGCTTTTCTACCGCAGCCAAAGCCTGTCAAGCGTTCAGCCTAAGGTTCTCGGCGCCTGCTGGGTTGTCTATGGCGTGCTTCGCTTGGCCATGACCTTGTGGCTGATCGCCTTCACGACTACGGCGACGGTGATGTTCGGAGCTTTGTTGACCCGCGTGCCCGATCCTTTCTCCCTGATGGCCGTCTTTCATCTCGTCTACATCGGAATCATCATCTGGTCCGCTGCCTGCGGCGTCCTCGGAATTCTGGCAGGGGTCGCGCTTCTTGCCGGACAGCGCCCCGCGCGTATTCTTGCTATTGTTGCCGCGCTCATCTCGCTTCCCGAACTGCCTTTCGGAGTCATGCTGGGAGTCTATACAATGGTTGTTTTAGTGAACGCTGTCTCCGCCGCGCCTAACGCGACCGGGGCGTCGCGAACGTAGCGGGGAATCCGCGAACGAGTTTTAACCCGAGAAGTATCCGGTTTTTGAACGCACCATAAATCCGGCTCGCTTGGTCTGCACGACATAGCAGGTAGCATCCTTCCCGGCATCACCAGGTAATACCACGGTTCGTGGGAGGTCCGCAGCTCTTCCGCGATCTGGCGGAAGTAGGTGTGGGGATCGATTTGCACCGCGTCCATATGCACCCCGCCCGTTTCCTTCGCGATGCGTTCATCACGCGCGTTACCCACTGATTTCGTGCCGTCGATTTTCCCTATGCCTTCTCCGCATATCGAATCGCGAAGATGCGCACGACGGTGCTTTGCGCGGCCTCCATAGCCGTCATCGTGTCGTGCGAGTTTGGAAGTTATCCTCACCGTCGCTCAGAAACAGCAGCACTCGCCTGCCATTTTCGTTCGCGAGTTTTTCGGTGACCGGGTGATAAGTGGAATCGCAAAACGTGGTGCCTACCGGTCCGCCATTAAGCTCGCCGCGTATTCGATCCGAGTAACGTAGTTATGCCGAATTTGTTTCTCGCTTGCCTACGGCGATGTTCCCGTCCCGATTACACCCTTCGCCCGATACCCACTCGCCGGTGTTCGGCCTATCGTTTCAAGCGTAGGAGAGCCTATGACCCTTTACAGAAAACTTGGAATAGAAGCGCTGGTGCTGGGTTCCTGCCTGTTCCTCGGGGCATCCATGCCCGCGGTTATGTCGCATCGGGGCTCGCAACAAACCGCCCCGGACAATAGCAGGGCCAATCAGAACACGGATGCACCCACCGCCGACCAGCAAAAAATAAATCCCGCTGACCGCGACCTTACGAAGAAGATTCGTATGGCTCTTCACGACGACACGTCGCTTTCCGTGTACGCGCACAACATCAAGATCATCAGCCAGGATGGCAAGGTTACGTTGCGCGGACCGGTACGGTCTGAGGACGAGAAGGCCGCCATCGAGGCTAAAGCCACGGCCGTGGCGGGTGCTGGAAACGTGACGAATCACTTGCATGTAGCGCCGCCGAAGTCCTGACCGGCGCAGTCTTAACTATATTCGGATCCGCAGACGGTTGAAAATTTTCACCAGGAGAAAACACAAATGTCCGAAAAGAAAACCGCAGTGTTCGGGATTTATGGGACTCGCAACGGCGCCGAACAGGCCGCTGAAGCTTTAGTGAACGGGGGATTTGCCGCGGGGGACATTTCTGTCCTCCTGCCGGAGAATCTCGGAACGCGCGAAATCGGTACGGAAAAAGCTACGAAGGCACCGGAAGGCGCAACGACCGGAGCAGGTACGGGAGCCGTTCTGGGCGGAGCGCTGGGACTTCTGGCTGGAATCGGTGCTCTGGCTATCCCGGGCGTTGGTCCACTTATCGCCGCAGGACCCATCATGGCCACTCTGGCGGGCATGGGAGTCGGCGGCACAGTCGGCGGCCTGACCGGCGCGCTCGTCGGTTTGGGTATCCCCGAGTTTGAGGCCAAGCGTTACGAAGGTATCCTTCAGAAGGGCGGCATCCTGCTCTCGGTTCATTGCTCCACTTCGGATGAAGTCACCCGCTCCAAGCAAATTCTCAAAGGCACCGGCGGCGAAGATGTTTCCTCCGCCGGCGAGGCCTCGGTCGACAAAGCCGATCGCGCCCGCGGCACCGCGGTAGGGTCGTAGCCGAGAGCCGTTGAGTCGTTACTAAAACGTGCCCTGGCATGAAACACGAGAGGCCGCGATGAAAATCGCGGCCTCTCGTGCAATATATTCAGTTCCGTCGAGCGAGCAGCTTTTCGAATTTTGCGGTTCGAATTTCCTAAGCCGTACCCGCGGCCCTCTTCGCTTCCGCCGAATCGTAGCTCTCGCCGTAAATCGCCGGAACTTTACCGCCCGCGGGTCTCAAATACACAGACAATTGTCCCCGATGATGAATCGAGTGCCGCAAGCCAAGGTCGAGAAATCCGACGGCCGGTAATTGGAACATCCCGCGAAAATCGATCATCTTCGCCAGCTGCTCGCCGGACACTTTTTTCAGCGCTTCCAGATCCTTGGCGAACGACTCCCCGTAGTATTTCGCGATATCCTCCGAATTTTTTAGATTGTCTGGCCGGGGCCTCGGCGTGAAGTCGAGCTCCCCGGCGGCCACGCCCGAGTAGAACCTGTGCTCGGCCGCCACGATGTGCCAGGCCAACTCCAGCGCCGTCTTTGCCACCGGCTCCGGCCGGTAATCGCCATTGTCGAGCGGAATGGCTTCAATCACGCTGCGAGTGGTCGAGTGCTCTCTCTGAATCGCCGGAAGCGCCATGTGCAACGCCAGCATCGCTTGTTCCGGTTGTAAATTCGGCATGATTCACCTCGGCGGGCAGTATAGCTGAAACGCCGCCGAGCTGTCGCCGCCCCAACGCGACCTACCGGTCACTGCCGCCCCGTCGCTCCGAACTTCCCATATTCCGAAGCACCCACACCGCTAATGCCGTATCGTCGGCCACGCCTGTCTTCCTCCGCAAATCGCCCAGCAGCCGGAACAACGACTCCCGTGGCAATCGCAACTGCCCGGCCATCTCCTTGACGGTATTGCCGCTTGCCAGGCTGCGCAGCAAAATCGACTCCTCGGCGGTGAACCGCGGTCCCGTTCCCGCGCCACCCTGCCTTATATGCTCTCCGTTTGCCGCAGAGCTGCCTACCCAATGGGGACTCGCGGCACTCGCGCTCTTTATCGCCGTTCTCGCCTCCGGCGTTCTTGCTGGTTCCCGCGTCCTCATGTTTCCCCCTTGGAGTCTGAAAAAGTGGCCTCGTTTCGAACCTGAAGCATGCAAGCTGCCAACAGAAGCGGCACAATGCTCCATTTAGTCCGTCGACCGAACATTGGAAAGGCTTGAACCTCCAGTGACTTGAGCGTCATCGACGCGTGCACAGCAAACTCTCGGCGGATAAAACAGATTCCAAACTGATCTTCCATGTCGAAACGGGAATGGCCTCAAGTTCCCCGCCTGCTTCAGACAGAGCAACTCCTACTGGCTAGGCAAGGTCTACGGGACCCTAAGTAAAGACACTTCGGTAGGAACTACTGCGCAACTGGCCGAAGCTGCAGGACGATCTCTTCCAGCCAGTTCTCCAAAATCAAACGCTGTTCCGGCACGATTTTCGTGAACGACAGGCCCATCCCGACACTCGGGTCGGAATAGACCACTTTCGCCACAGCTTCGAAAACCCCTTGGTCCCGAACGATCCGGAGCTTCACCTGAACTCCGTTCGGGAACGGATTCAGTGCGTCCACATAACAGCCGCCGAGTCCTACTTCGGATGTTCGCGCCGAAAGCCGGGTTCCTGACCGCAACTCGGTCACCTCGACCGAAGCTACGAAGGGGCACCGCCGCACTGCTCGCGGTTTCGGCCACTTCCGGCCGCTGCGCCCGACCGCCGCCTTTTTGTTTGAGCCATTTAGCATCGTTTGCGCTCGGCAATCTGACCCGGATAGCCGCACAACACGCCATGCCACCTCCATTATTTCGTCTCTTGCAGCCGGGTCACAACTGACCTCCCGGCCAGTCATGCTGTAAGCGAAAACCAAGCGCAGTCCCTGCGGGCAGGCCGGGAATTTTCTTTGTTTCCGCTTGGCCTAAGCCGTCCGGCCCTTGGGAACAAGAGGAATTTTTAGGCGGCCGAACTCCGTACCTTCGCGACCACGAACCCGAACACACGGATGGTGATGCGCGTCCACATCCACGCCAGAAACGTGCGCTGGTTCACCCGATGATCGCCGGCCTTACCCGATTATTGGTGGTAGAGGGAGTAGCCATTGCCAACGGCCAAATTATTTCCTCACGCTCGAAGCCTTCATTCGTTGCCGACGGAGCCGTCACTCTCGATAACCGCTTCCGCCGTCTCAGCCGACAGACTCTCAACTCCCCGCCAGTCCCGCCAGCGATTGCAAACGATCGCTACCGCCAGATAAAGCAGGAACAGATAAGGCAGCCAGTTCTTGGGCGCCTCTGGAACCGGATACAACGTCCCGGCCAGCACTACCACCATAGCTGCCACGGCCACCGCCGCCAGCACCACCGTGCCGAACGTCAAGCTGCGCAACTGCCGCAAATGGCGTGGCAGAGCGATGGCCACCAGGGCGTACACGGTGATGAATCCATACGTCCCGAGCGACCCCATCCAGTCGTAGATCGTGTCACCTGCAACCTTCGCGGCCGCCAGTCCCACCGGAAGAATCATCGTGGCGGCCCCGGTGGCCAGCACCGCAACGTGCGGCGTCTGGTTACGAGGGTGGGTGTTGCTCAGACCGTGAGGCGCCAATCCGTTGTGGGCCATCAGCAGCAGAACGCGCGCCGCAGCGGTTACACATGCCAGCGTGCAGGCGAACATGCTTATCATGGCGCAGATGTCGATCACCGGGCCAAGGCGCCGGAAGCCGGCCGCGGTTGACAGCACGCTCATCGGCGCGGCGTTCTCGGCCAGCGAGCCGGCCGACGCCGGAAAGCCCAGCACTTCGGTGTACGCCGCCGCGATGAAAAATAATCCCGAAAGCATCGCGCTCTGAATCACCGCACGCGGAATCGTGCGCAGAGGATGCTTGGCCTCCTCGCCCAGCGTGGTCGCGCTCTCAAAACCAACAAAGCTGAACATCGCCAGCACCAGGCCCAGCCGCACTCCGGAAAACCTCACGCCTCGCAACGTGAACTGGGCTGGATCGAAATGCAATCCGCGCTTCGACAGCAGCATGGCAAACACCACGCTGATCAGCAGCACGGAAACCAGTTCGACATACACCATAAACCGCGCCGAAACCTTCACATCGCGGTAGGCGATATAGATGGAGACGAACACCGCGAAAATCGCCAGCGGAATGGCCGGCGCGGACAACCCGTAAACCTCCTTCAACACCACGTTAGCGTAGTAGACGAATCCACCCGTCACGGATGCGCCGGTGGCTACGTAAGCCAGCAGCAGAGCCCAAGCCGCCGCGCTGCCCAGCGTCGGCGGCAGCGAAGAGGTCGCATAGGTGTACAGCGATCCCGGCGAGGCCGACTCCCGCGCGAAGCGCGCGATGCACAGCGCCACCAACAACGTGCAACCCGTCGCCAGCAGGTATGCCAGCCAGGTCCCGTTTCCCGCCGAAGCAAACACCAGCGGCACCGTGAGCGCTGGCGAACAAGTCGGCGCCATCGTCGAGATCGACTGCGCCAGCACCTCCAGCGGACCCAGCACGTGCCGCCGTAAACCGTAGCGAGGCTGGCTGGCTTCCGCCGGCGTTTCGACCTCGACCGGATGCAAGTTTCCCGCGGGCTCCTGCGTCAAAGTGCAGATCCTCTCGCCGATCGTTTTCGATTTCCAGATGGAGCGCCTAGTCTGCTGAGCCACGCGCGTTGAGTCAAGCAGTTTGGCGATGCTACACTCTGCCGATGAAAATTTCCCGGGACCCGCAGTCGATGCTCGCCGTGGCGCTCGACCAAGCTCGCATCGGACTCTCCGAAGGCGGCATCCCGGTCGGCGGGGCCATCTTCCGCCCTGACGGCGTTCTGCTCGGCGCAGGCCGCAACCGCCTGGTACAAAACGGCGACCCGTCCATGCACGGGGAAACCGACGCCTTCCGCGCGGCAGGCCGCCAGCCGCGCTACCGCGACCTCATCCTGGTGACCACGCTCGCTCCTTGCTGGTACTGCTCCGGCCTCATCTACCAGTTTCGATTCAAACAGGTGATCGTCGGCGACAGCGTCAACGCCCAGGGCGGCGTCGCCTGGCTCCGCGAGCAGGGCCTCGACATCCTTGATCTCGCCGCGCCCGACTGTATCGAGATCATGGGCGACTTCAAGCGCGCGCACCCAGATCTCTGGAATGAATGCGTCGGTGAAGGCTAGGGAAACGACGTGTATTTAGGGCGCCCCATGGACCCTATGGCAAAGTCTCTCCGCGCGTTTCGCAAACTTCCGCCGCACCCATCCCACACGCGACCTGCAAATCGCAGACGTCGCTGCGGTTCGAGACCGACCGCGACACCTTCATCCCTCCACAAGAATTCGCTATACTCCGCAGACAAGCCCTTTGAAAATGCTGACCAGCTTTCCGCTCTTGCCCGTCCCGCTACGTCAACGCCATCCGCCAGTTTCTTTCCAAACCCGAAAAGAATTTGCCTCCCCGGTTGCGACCCACCGGTAATCCCACGATGGTATCCTCTGGCCGGGTCATACTAGGAAGCCGCACATGAGTGCCGCAATTCACTCCGAGCAAAGGTCCTCTCTCACCAATCGTCGTTTCTTTTTGCTCTTCGTTTTTCTGCTTTCCGTGCTGATCCTCTATCCTTACGCCGAATCCAACCACTTCGGTTTCTACGCCTTCCGCGTGATCGGAAGCTTCGCCATCCTCATCAGCGTCTACGCCGCCAAAATCCACCGTAGCCTTCTCGCTCTGGCCATCGTTCTCGCGATTCCGACGTTAGTCCAGCGCATCGCGCTCCCTAAAGCCGACGCCAGCGCGTTTTCGACATTCAACATCGTTCTCGGTTTTATGTTCGACGTAGTCATCGTCGTGGTCATTTTCCGCCACGTCTTCGCCCGGGACCGCCCCGATTCCGAAACGATCTTTGGAGCCCTCTGCATCTACCTACTGGTCGGATTCAGTTTTGCCAGTGTTTACGGCCTGATCGCCGCGTTCGAGCCCCACGCCTTCTATCTCGATCCCCGCACCAACCTTCACGCCATTCCCGACCGCTTCGACTTCATTTATTACAGCTTCTGCACCATGACCTCGCTCGGCGCGGCTGGAATCACCCCAGTCTCCGGTCCAGCTCGTTCCATTTCAGTCCTGGAAGCCATCCTCGGTGTTCTCTATCTCGCCGTCCTCATCGCCAGGCTAATGGGTGGCTACCGCCAGGCCCCAGTTCCCGATACGAACTAGTACCTCCCAATAGAATGGCCGGGGTGGTATTCTTTCCAAGGATCAATCGGCAACAACAAATCCGAAGGACAGCTCCTGTCGGCACCCTGCCCACTCGCCTTCAGGATCGCGGTTGCGCGGCAGCGTATCGGGACCATGAAAATAGTGATCAAGCTACTGGTTTGCCTTCTGCTCGGCGCGATCCCCGCCATCGCTCAAGAACCCAAGATTGCTGGCTCCGGCCCGAGCTTCAGCGCCAGCCTGGGCTATTCCTACTTCAACCTAGGCTTGCAGCCCACCCGCGCGAACCTTCAAGGAGTGGACGCCACCTTCACCGCGGATTTCCGCCCCCGCTTCGGCGTCACCCTCGATCTCGGCTACGACCGTGGCTCCGACGTGAATGGCAGCACCCGCCACGCCGACGTTCTCAGCTACCTCATCGGCCCGGTTTTCTATCTCACACGCAGCAAGGGATTAACCACCTACGCCCACGTCCTCGGCGGCGGCGCCCGCATCACCGGAGTGGTCCCCGGACCCCACGGCTTTGTCCGCGGTTTCATCAACCAGCCAGCCATTGCCTTCGGTGGCGGCGCCCAGTACCAGCTATCCCCATCCTTCGCCGTCAGGGCCGGAGGCGACTACGTCCGCGCCTCCTACCTCACCTCTCCGACCGCCTTCCATCCCCAAAATGACTTCCGAGCCGTCGCCAGCGTCGTCTATTTTTTTGGTACCAATCGCCGCTGAAGTCCGAATCAAACAAGCTGGAAGGATGACCATGAACAGATCCTCTGCTTTCGGCATACTCGTGTTGTTCGTGACGTCTTTGTCCGTCCGGACGTTGCTCCCTGTCGCGTCGCTGCACGCCCAGACCCCCGGCACGGCGGCAAAGCCCGCCGAGATTCAAATCGCCGGGCCCATTCCTGCTCGAGTCCTGTTGCAAAGCCCCGCCGACACGCTCACCGAACTACAAATCATCTGCTTGTTCCAATCTGCGCCAGAGAACGCCTTGCATGGAGCGCTGACAGAGACCAATGAAAAGTTGAAGGGCCTCCTCGACCAAATCCGCCAGCCCACGCTGTTTCGCGGAGACCTGGGCGAAACCATCCTGATCGAGCCGCCGGCCGGAACCCTCAAGGCAAGAAAGCTCCTCATCATCGGTCTGGGAGATTCCCAGACGTTCACGCCGCAGCGGCTGTTTCTGGTTGGCTCCATCGCCTACAGCGAATCCAATCGTCTGGGAGTCGCGCATCCCTTCTTCGCCCCAACCATCCTCGACGGCGGAGTGACAAAATTCACCACCGGCCAAACCTCCGAAAATTTCGTAACCGGTTTCCTGCGCGCTGCCCGCACCGAAAAAATCCTCATAAATCAGGGCGCCGCCCGAGCACCGGTCGTCCAGGACCTGACCTTTCTTGCCGGCCCCGCCCACGCCGCCGACACCCAGCAGGGCATCGAGAGAGCGTTCACCGCCGCTAAGTAGTTTCAAAGCAAATCCCTCGGGTTTGTTTCCCGCAAATGCAGAACTTCCCCCTACCGTTCGAACAAACCATCAACAGGCTGCATTGTTCGCGTGGGGGTTGTACAAGATACATATCGATGGGGTAAACACATCACACGGTCTTGGGTTGGGACAGTGCGAGACTAACCTCGCCAGCCGCATCGTCTTTCCAACCGCGTTCTTTTTTTTGAATCGCTTACCGTAACTCCACCGTTCAAGACCCTTGCAACCGCTGGGGAGGGCATGGCCCTCAGCCGGAACCAGACGCTTCTTCTCACTGGCGCCGCTCATTATTCGCTAACTTCTCTAGAATCAGCAGATACAGGGAATGCCCCCATCACCCCCTACAAATCCGCGGTTGTGGAAGAAGGCGGGGAGAAGCAGTGACTGGAATCGCCGTCGGAAACGCGGCCCCTTCCGAGAGCTGGTTCCATGCCCACCGGGCCATTGCAGTACTGGGCACACGGTGCCACAATCACCGCAGCGGCGGAAACAGTTCCGCCGTTCCCGGTGTCTAAGGCAATAGAGCGGACATCGGGCCTCGAGGCACGCAAGCCATGCCAAGCCTGGAGATACGACCGTCGCGCTTCATGGGTCAGGATGGTCCGGACTGTACGGTAGGACCGGAAAGGCCGGCATTGTCTGACTGGGCCAGCACTCTCTCCTGGGGCATAGACGAGTCGCGGCTGGTAACCGAGCTGCAGGCTGGTTCGGAAACCGCCTTTGACTGGCTGGTCACGCACTATCACGGGCCGGTCTACAATTTGATCTTGAGTATGCTTGGAGATGTCGCTGACGCCGCGGATGGAACCCAGGAAGTCTTCCTGAAGGCGTTTCGCGGCATTCGCAGTTTTCGGCAGGGCAGTTCGCTGAAGACCTGGCTGTATCGCATTGCCATTCGCGAAGCGCTGAACCACAAGCGCTGGTTCAAGCGCCACCTGCAGAAAAACGTTTCCATCGACGCCGAACCTGAACAGGGGCACGCCGCGATCGAAGTCGAAGATCTCGCCGCTACACCGTTCGAGCAATTCGCCGCGCACGAAATTCAAGCCGCGGTGCAAAGCGCGCTGCAGGAAATTCCTGAAGTCTTTCGCAGCGCCGTGATTTTGCGCGACCTCGAAGGACTGAGCTACGAAGAAATCGCTGAAGTGCTGGAGTGCAGCGCTGGCACCGTGAAGTCACGCATCCTCCGTGGCCGCCGCGCGCTGAAGGATCTGCTCGAGCCGCTGCTGGTCGATCGTTCGGCGATCGCACCTACAATCGACCGTTCGGCGATCGCACCTACAGTCGATCGTTCAGCGATCGCACACGACGAGGGCGATGCAGCGGGCGCATCCACAGACCGCAGCAGCGCAGCAGGGTACTCAAACGCCCGTGCGAATGTCGGGGCGCGCTCTAGCGCGTCCTGTTCCGCCTCGAGCCGCATGCCGCGCCCCGCCTTTGCGCCGCACTTTGGTCCGCACACCAACACCGTTTCTGCACGCAGCAGGTTCGCGCGGGAGAATTCCGCGAGCGAGGAACTCCCATGAAGTGCGCCACCGTTCGCGCAAATTTGGCCGGGTATATGGATGACGCCATCACCGGCGCCGCCCAGGTCCGAAGTCGCATCCAGGTTCGTGAACATTTGGATGGCTGCGCGGACTGCCGCGAAGAACTGGAGCGCTTCCGCAAACTGAGCGCCCTGCTGTCGCGCGTCCCCCGGAGTCTTCCGCCCGCGGACCTGGCGACTCGCATCCGCGTAGCTGCCGCGCAATCCCCGGACCGGCAAGACGCTCCCAGCACTTGGCGCAGAATGCGCGACCGCGCCGAAATTCTGCTGGACAACGTCTTTCGTCCCATCACCCTGCCCGCGACCGGCGGCTTCGTCTCCGCCATCCTGGTCTTCGTTGTGGTGCTGCAACTGATCGTTCCTGGCATCACGGTGCGCGCCGTGCAAAACGACGTGCCCCTGAATATCTTGCAGCCAGCCGAACTCATCACGCTCTCGGACTATCCCCAAGCTTGGGCGCCCGAGCAGCACGATGCCGAGCTGGCGCTGCCCCACGGCCTGCTCCTGGACGTAACCGTGGATGCGCACGGAGGAATGGTCGGTTACCAAATCTTGTCCGGCCCGCACAGCGTGGACCTGCGCCACCAGCTCGACCAGATGCTGCTGTTCTCGCGTTTCCGTCCGATGCTGAGCTTCGGTCGGCCGACCGCCGGCGGCCACGTCATCCTGAGCTTCAGCGCCGTCCACGTCCGCGGCTGACTTCTTTCGGCCGCAGCGTTCGCCGGGCGTAAGAAGGTCTCGATCGAGTTCAAACAGGATTCGGCGCGGGAAGTCTTGGAAACGTGAGCATGGGCCCGCGAGCGATCGAAATTACCTTCCATTTTCGCCTGTCCGAACGAACACTGTACCAACGCCCAGCTTGTTATCAGCGCACGACTGTACCTCGACTGCCAACGAACTAAGCTGCTGCCAGGTTTAACTAGCGAAGGGGGCTTTTATGCCGCTTCGCTTCTTGCGTTTTCTCTCACCCGAAATTCGCGAGCAAGAAATTCAACCGCGCAATTTTCGCTCGCTTGAGATCGATCCACCGGAAATTGGATGGTCCGAGATGCGCTCGCCTAAAGCGCATTTCCGCAACCATCGCGTCTCGGCGGAAACTCTCGACGTTTGTGCGGCGCGGGTGTTCACCATAGTGTTGCTGGTCGTTGTGTTGTTTTCGGCGAACCTCATCACCGTGCACGCGCAATCGGCTCCCGCGCAGGCGCAGTCCGCTTCCGCGGAGCGCGCGCTGTTCGAGGCGGCCAACCGCGAGCGCGCGGCGCAGGGATTGCCGCAGTTGCACTGGGACAACGCGCTGGCCAACGCGGCGCATGAACATGCGCTGCTGATGGCGCAGCGAAACACGCTGTCGCACCAGTTTCCGGGCGAGGGTCCGCTGCAGGATCGCGCCCGAGTTGCCGGGGCGCGCTTCACCGAGATTGCCGAGAATGTCGCCGAAGGCCCGTCCGCGACGGTGATTCATTCGAGCTGGATGCATTCGCCGCCGCACCGTGCGAACCTGCTCGATCCGGAATTGACGGCCATCGGCGTCGCTGTGGCTGGTGCCGCGGGATCAGGGTTTGCGGGCGGCGCAACCGGCACGCTGTTTGCCGTGGAGGATTTCTCGCAGTCCGTCGCTAGCTTGAGCCTTGGGGAGCAGGAGCGGCAAGTCGGTGCGGCACTGGCGGCGCGCGGGTTGCAAGTCGCCAATTTCGGGGCCATGGCTGTCGGCGCATCGAACGAGGGCGCCACGGACAGCATCCAGACGGTGGCGAACCGATCCAGCATCAATGCGGCGAATGACTCTGCATCAGGTGCGCCAAGGTCGATCCCGGCAGGATCGAATGGAAATGCAGCAACCGCAATCGGGAGCACTGAGGATGCGCGAAAGACCTGCGAGGCAGACCGGGGCTGGTCAGGAACGCGACCGGCGCTGGTGATTCGCTACCAGACGGGCGACTTGAGCCGTCTGCCGGCGGAACTCGAGCAGAAGATTCAGACGGGGCGGTATCGGGCGGCGGCGGTGGGGGCTTGCGAGGCCGGAAGTTCGCAGGGATTCACGCGGTTCCGTGTGGCCATTTTGCTTTTCTGAACCAACAACCAGCAGATTATTCGCGGAGGTACTCCTTCGGTATGGCGCCTTGCTCATCGGATACCGCGGGCAAGCCGCGCTGAAAAAGTTCCCGGGGGGCACGGGCCGGATGCCCGACTGTAATCCTCGCATTTTTTTCATAGAGAATCGTTTGGCAGATAACCGTTGAAATGGGGAGAACAACGGCATACACTGTGGCCGTGAATTACACCGCCTACGCTTATTGGTTTCGCTTTTGGGACCCACATACAATTGGGCGAGGGGCGAATTTGTAACTAGAGCGACAAAAAAGAGATTCGACCCACTCGCAAGTTGAGTGGGTTTTTGCTTTTTAAGGCCAGAAGTAAGGATGTTACGAAGTAACAAGGCAGGGAAAAAGCCGGCAGGTAGGGAGTTTCACGGCGGACAGGAGAGACCGGGCGATGATTATTTCGATGAAGTTGCATGCTACTCGGCAGGAGATCGATGAGGTGCGGGCGCAGGTGGCGCACTTTGGGTACAAGGTGCACTCGATTGAGGGGGAGGAGCGCGTGGTGATCGGCGTGGTGGGGGTGGGGGATGTTACGGCTTGTCTGGAGTCGGTGGAGTCGATGCCGCAGGTGGAGAAAGTGGTGCGGATTTCGGCGCCTTACAAATTTGTGAGCAAGCAGTTCAAGACGGGGCGGACACGGATACGGGTGAATGGGCTCGAGATTGGCGGCGATGCGTTTATCGTGATGGCCGGGCCTTGTTCGGTGGAGTCGGAGAAGCAGATCATGCAGGCGGCGGAGGGCGTGGCCAAGTCGGGGGCAAAGATGCTGAGGGGCGGGGCGTTCAAGCCGCGGACTTCTCCTTATGATTTTCAGGGGATGGAGGAGGAAGGGCTGAAATTGCTGGCGAAGGCTAAGGCCGCCACCGGGCTGGCGATTATTACCGAGGTGATGAGCGATCGGGATGTGGAGATGATCGCGCAGTACGCAGACGTGATGCAGGTGGGTGCTCGGAACATGCAGAACTTCGTGCTTTTGAAGGCGCTGGGGAAGTGTGGGCGGCCGGTGCTGTTGAAGCGAGGGCTTAGCGGGACGATCAAGGAGCTTTTGATGTCGGCGGAATATATTGTGGCGCATGGCAATCCGAACGTGATTTTGTGCGAGCGGGGGATTCGGACGTTTGAGACCGAGACCCGGAACACTTGCGATATTGCGGCGATCCCGGCTTTGAATGAGTTGACTCATTTGCCGGTGATTCTGGACCCGAGCCATGCGACCGGGAAGCGTAGTCTGGTGCCGGCGCTTTCGCGGGCCGGGGTGGCGATTGGAGCGGATGGGTTGATCGTGGAGGTGCATCCTGCGCCGGAGAAGGCGATCAGCGATGGGGCGCAGTCGTTGGATTTGGCGGGGTTCGAGAAGATGATGCGGGAGTTGCGGCCTTATGTGGCGTTGTGGGAAGCGGCTCGGAAGTCTGAAGCCGTGGCGGCTACGGCTTAGTCCCGCAGGACGTGACCGATTCTTGAGGGCCGGGCGCTTGGGTGCGGCCGTAATGCGCCCCTACGTGGAGTGCGTGGCAGGAAAGCTTTGCGCGGCTTCTTGTGCAGTGGGGTAGATTTTTACGAGGCGGTCGACTTTGGTTAGTTTAAGGATGCCGGCGACCATTCCCGAGATGCCGGCTAAATATAAGGTCCCGCCGGCCATTTTCAGGCGCGAGAGGCAGTTCACAATTTTTCCGACTCCGTCGCTATCGACTTTGATGACGTGGGTGAAGTCGAGGATGACGCGAGTTTGTTTTTCCTTCAACAGATCGTCCATAGCCAGCTCGAGGCGCTTGCACTCGACGCCCATCTGCAGCTGACCCTTCAGCTCCAGAACGATGACGCCCGGGATGATTTCTTTTCGCGTGATTTCCACTCGGGTCCCTCCGTGGCGCGATCTGGATGCTCGACCTGATGGAAGAAATAGAACAAAGAATCGAGGAGATGTCCAGTTCTTACCGGGAGTTAAAAGCGCGTTCCCTTCCGAAAGACCAAATCACTGCACTTGAATGCGGAAAATGTTGCGATGTGAGGAGAGGCGAGGGAACGCATCGACGGAAGGATCCGGACTCGGGAAAACTCAGAAATCACGCACCGGCGGCGGTCTCGGTCGACTTGGCTTCGTCGGGCTCGCAGGGGAATTCGCGGATGGCGCGGGTGCAGCCGGCGAGCGCGTCGAGAATGGAGTTGCCCCAGCCGGAAGCGATGAATGGGGCGACCTTCTGGTTGATGAGCTTGTCGGCCTGTGCGAAAAAGCGGAAGTGCTGACCTGGCGGAGGAGTGGCGAACTCCTTGACGGTGATGGTGAAGTCGATTTCGACGCCACTGACGCACTTTTTGAAGGAAAACAGGTGAAGCTCGGCTAGCTCTTCGGAAACGAACTTCTGGGCGAATCTCCAGTCGCTCACAAACTCCTCCGGTGCAACGATGGCAGGTATCAGGACCCGTGCGTGCGCGAACAGGGGAATCTTAGGCTGCGTGTTGGAGCAAGTCAACGCCGAGCGGGTGGCATAGGGCAGGGGAAGCGCATCGTTTGCGGCAGCTAGCACACCGCTTGGTTCCGGCTATTCCATCGGCGCACCGCCAGAAATGGTCGGCGCTATCGGGCGTGGCTGTCGGGGGCGGCTTGACCGGGTTTGGGTCGCGGGCTAGTATCGTGCCGACATGCCGGGCTCGGACTCTCTAGTTGGTCAGACTATTTCTCACTACATCGTCAGCCGCAGGATCGGCAGCGGCGGTATGGGTGTCGTCTACGAGGCCGAGGACACACGGCTGGGTCGGCGTGTGGCGCTGAAGTTTTTACCTCATGAGATGGCCCAGGATTCGCAGCTGCTGGAGAGATTTCAGCGGGAGGCGCGGGCCGCGTCCGCGCTGAACCACCCTAATATTTGCACGATTCACGCGATCGAACAGCACGAACGGCAGCATTTCATTGTGATGGAATTGCTGGAGGGACAGACGCTTGGGGAAAGGATGGGGCGGCAGCCGTTTGCCATCGACCTGCTGCTGACGGTGGCGATTCAGATTACCGATGCGTTGGAGTCGGCGCACTCCAAGGGAATCGTGCACCGGGATATCAAGCCCGCCAACATTTTTATTACTGCGCGCAACCAGGTGAAGATTCTGGACTTTGGTTTGGCGAAGATCGAACAGGTGAATGCCGCCAGTGGAGCGAGTTCATCGCCTTCGAAAATGGAAACGATGGTGGGGGGAGAGCTGACCTCGCCGGGATCTTCGGTAGGAACGGTTACGTATATGTCGCCGGAACAGGCGCGGGGGCAGTTGGTGGACGCGCGGACGGATTTGTTTTCGGTGGGAACGGTTTTGTATCAGATGGCAACAGGGACCTTGCCGTTTCGAGGCGACACCTCGGCGGTGATTTTTGATGCGATCTTGAATCGCGACCCGATTCCGGCGGTGCAGGTGAATACCGCGTTGCCGGCGGAATTGGGACGGCTGCTGGATAAGCTGCTCGAGAAAGACCGGAACTTGCGGTGCCAGTCGGCCACAGAACTGAAGACCGATCTTAACCGGTTGAAGCGCGATCTCGATTCGGGGCAGAAGCGATCGGCGGAGGTCGCCGATTCGCGGTTGGGCGTCCCGAAGCAGAGCCCCAAGTCGCTGGCCGTGCTCTATTTCGAGAACTTGAGTGGGGCCAAGGAAGATGAGTACCTGCGGGACGGAATCACCGAAGACATCATTACCGAGCTGTCGAAGATCCGAGGTTTGAACACGTTTTCGCGGCCCACGGTGCTGGCCTTTCGCGACAAGCAAGTAACCCCTTTGCAAATCGGGCAGCAGCTGCACGCCGCCTATGTGTTGACCGGGAGCTTGCGGCGGGCCGGAAACCGGCTGCGGATCAATACGCAGCTGGTGGACACGCAGACCGATTTCCCGATGTGGTCGGAACGGTACGACCGCGAAATGAAAGACGTGTTCGAAGTGCAGGACGAAATTGCGCGAAAGATTGCGGAGGCGCTACGGGTCACGCTGTCTCCGCAGGAGTTGGAAGCGCTGGCGATCAAGCCGACGGAAAATCTGCAGGCTTACGATTTGTATTTGCGCGGGAAACGATATGCGCGGCGGCAGACGCGGCAGGATCTGGAGTTTTCGCTGCAGATGTTCGAGAACGCAGTGACCATGGATCCCAGTTTTGCACTGGCGTATGCGGCGTGCGCGAATGCCTGCGCGATGTTTTATTGCAACTACAGCCGCGATCAGGTCTGGGTGGAACGCGCGCGGACCGCATCGGGAAAGGCGGTGGCGTTGCGGTGGGATCTGCCGGAAGTGCAAGTGAGTCAGGCGTGGGTGCTCTACGCCACGGAATTGCACGATGAAGCGGTGCGCATGGTGCAGAAGGCTATCGAGCGTCGACGGGACTGTGAAGGCGCGTATTACCTGCTCTGCCGAGCGCTTTTTGCGGCGGGGCGAAACCAAGAGGTGGTCGAGGTGATGGAAGTGGCCATCGAAGCCAGCGGCGAAGACTACAACGTCTATGTGCCGATCATGAATGCGTTGAACGCACTCGGAAAACAGGAAGTGAACAGGAATATTCTCCAGCGGTGCGTGTCGGCGCTGGAGAATCACCTGAAGCAGGTTCCTGAGGATGCGCGGGCGCGCATTTTGCTGGGGAGCAATTACGCGGAGATTGGCCGGGTGGAAGACGCGATGCGGGAAACCAATCTGGCGATTACCTTGCGGGCTAACGAGGCCTCGATTCTCTACAACGCAGCGTGTACGTTTTGCTTTCTGAAGAAGAAGACGGAGGCGTTGAGCACGGTTGCAAAGGCCTGGGAGGCGGGATTCAAGGATGCCAGTTGGGCGCGGCGGGATCCGGATCTAGTGTTGTTGCATGGGGACCCGGAATTTGAGCGGATGTATCCTCCGTCAAACTAGGTGGGTGAGATTCAGTTTGTTTTGGGCGAGTAAAGCCCCCCACCAAAAGCGGCGCGTGGGGCAGCTGTCCCAGCTGGGTCACTCGAGTGGGGATTCATCGTGTGCCCCTTCAGATGTGGTTGAACAGGAGCGGGGCCCCGAGTTTTGAGGTGTAGTTGGGGCGATAGCGGTCGGTGTTGTAAAGCGTGGCGATGTCGACCTTGCGCGCGCCCAGGGACGATGCGGGCAGCGGGGCGTGGGCGTAGCAGCCGTTCTGGACCGCGACCATGCGGCCGGTAATCCCGTCGAAGAGCATTTCCACCGCGATGTTGGCGAAGGTGATGGCCACGAGCTGGTCGATGGCGTCGGGTTCGCCGCTGCGCAAGTCGTACGTCAAATCGCTGATCATGATTTCGTCGCCAGTGCGGCGTCGGATTTCGTCTCCTAAAACTGAGCCGATGTCGGCCTTTTTGCGATGCCCGTAGGCGTCGGCTTCCCCGTATTCGGCCACGTTGCCCTGTTTCCAGACGGCACCTTCAGAAACGACGACCAGCGCGTAGTGGCTGAGATTTTCCTGCTTGTCATGGGAGAGGATTTCGGCGACGTGATCGAGATCGAAGGGATATTCGGGGATGAGGCAGCGCGTGGACGTTACGTAAGCTGTGTAAAGAGCAGTGAAGCCCGCGTCGCGGCCGAAGATGCGGAACACGCCGATGCGTTCGTGGGAGCCCAGTGTGGTGCGCTGGCGGGTGATCAATTCTTTCGCGCGCGTGATGGCGGTGGAGAAGCCGATGCAGTATTCGGTGCCCTGGACGTCGTTGTCCATGGTCTTGGGAATGGCGATTACCGGCATGCCGGCGGCAGAAAGCGCGGCGGAGAAACTCAGCGTGTCGTCGCCGCCGATGGTGACCAGGCAGCCGACGCCCAGGCGGTCGAGATTTTCGAGGACGATCGGCGTGAAATCGTAGTGCTTTCCATCGAAGGGAAGTTTCTTAATGCGGTCCGGGTGGAGGTGTTTGGGCAGCTTGGCTTCAGCCATTTTGCGCGGATTGGTGCGCGAAGTGTGCAGAACGGTGCCGCCGGTGCGATCGATGGTGCGGGTGTTGTCGCGCGTGAGCGGGCGGATGTAGATGGGATCTTCGATCGAGTCGGCCATGTGCGTAAGGCCTTCCCAGCCTTTGCGGATGCCGATGACCTTGCGGCCCATTTCCGTCGCGCGATAGACGACGGATTTGATCACCGGATTTAAGCCCGGCACGTCGCCGCCACCTGTAAGAATGCCGATGTTCGTTTTCGCAGCCACGAATGCCCTCTTCTCATCGCGCAAAAATTTGTCGCGACGCGAGCTACTGGCGTTGGCGACCCTGTATTTTGCCACAATCCCGGGTGGCACGATGCGATTTGAAAAAAATTTGCGAGTCATATGGAAAACTATTTGCAAACGGAGGATTTGTAGCTAGGCTAGGCGTCGCTGAGGTGAATCGATGGCGGCCAGCGGGGCTTCTGCGGCGAAGAGCGGGTTGGGAACAACCTTGCGGCGGGATGCGTGGTGGGTGGAAGTTCTGCCGGTGATTGTGGTGCTCGGAGGATTCGGGCTTTACGCAACTTTGCGGGCGTTCGAAGGGAAATTCTACGAATGGGGACCGTATCTGTCGCCATTCTACTCGCCATTGATCGACGCGAATCATCGCTGGTGGAAGCTTTCTCCGGCCCTTCTCATTCTGGGCGGGCCGCTAAGTTTTCGCGCCACCTGCTACTACTACCGGAAGGCGTATTACCGGGCGTTTTTCCTGGATCCGCCATCCTGTGCGGTGGGAGAACCCAATCGCAGGTATACGGGCGAGACAAAGTTTCCTTTTCTTCTTCAGAACCTACACCGCTACGCGCTTTACCTGGCGGTTATTTTCCTGGTTTTCCTGTGGAAAGACGCGTTCCACGCGTTCTTTTTTGACGGCAAATTCGGGATGGGCGTAGGCACGCTGGTGCTGTTGGTCAACGTCTCTTTGCTGACGATCTACACCCTGTCGTGCCACTCGTTGCGCCACCTGGCGGGCGGAAAGCTCGATTGTTTTTCCTGCGCCAGTTTTGGAAAGCCACGGTATGCGGCGTGGCGGGGACTCACGTTCTTGAACGAGCGGCACATGCTGTTTGCTTGGGTGAGCTTGTTTTCGGTGGGGCTTGCGGACTTTTATGTGCGGCTGGTGTCGAGCGGCGCCGTTCACGATGTGAGGATCTTTTGAGCGACCGATTCGAGACGCATGAACATGACGTTTTGGTGATCGGGGCGGGCGGGGCGGGCCTGCGAGCGGCGATCGAGGCCTTGGCCCAGGGCGTGTCGGTCGGGGTTGTAAGCAAATCGCTGCTCGGCAAAGCACACACGGTAATGGCCGAGGGCGGGATTGCCGCGGCGATGGGCAACGTCGATTCTGCCGACGGATGGAAGGCCCACTTTCGCGACACCATGCGCGGCGGGAAGATGCTGAACAACTGGCGCATGGCGCAGCTTCACGCGCAAGAAGCGCCGGAGCGAGTGACCGAACTGGAGCACTGGGGCGCGATTTTCGACCGAACAGCGGACGGAAATATATTGCAGCGAGCGTTTGGCGGGCATACCTACAAAAGGTTGTGCCATGTCGGCGATCGCACCGGGTTGGAGATGATTCGAACGCTGCAAGACCGCGGCGTGCAGCAGGGTTTTGATGTGTATATGGAATGCACCATCGTGCGCTTGCTGACCGACGGCGAACGCTGCGTGGGTGCCATGGGATATTGGCGCGAGCAGGGGCGCTTTGTGGTTTTCAAGGCCAAGTCGGTGGTGATGGCTACCGGTGGGATTGGTAAAGCTTGGCCGATCACGTCGAACTCCTGGGAATACACGGGAGACGGCATGGCGCTGGCTTACGAGGCCGGCGCGGAGTTGATGGATTTGGAGTTCGTGCAGTTTCATCCAACCGGAATGGTTTGGCCGCCGGGCGTCCAGGGGCTGTTGGTGACCGAAGCCGTGCGCGGGGAAGGGGGAATTCTGCGCAACAAGCTGGGCGAGCGCTTTATGGAGAAATACGACCCGAAGCGGATGGAACTTTCGACGCGAGACGTGGTGGCGAGGTCGATCTATACGGAAGTGAAGGAAGGAAGAGGCACCGAACACGGCGGAGCGTATCTGGATATTTCGCACAAGCCTCCGGAATACGTCAAGAAAAAGCTGCCAAGCATGTATCACCAGTTCAAGGAACTGGCGGACGTGGACATTACCAAGGGGCCGATGGAAGTGGGGCCGACCTGCCACTACGTGATGGGCGGAATCCGCGTGGAGGCAGAGACGGCACAGAGCACTTTGCCAGGGTTGTTCGCTGCCGGAGAGGCTGCAGCGGGATTGCATGGCGCGAATCGGCTGGGCGGGAATTCGCTTTCGGATCTTTTGGTGTTCGGGCGGCGCGCCGGTTTGGCGGCAGCGAAGCACGCAAAGGAAACTTCGGCGGCCAATGTCGATCCGGCGCAGATCGACGCGGCGGAGAAATATGCGCTGACGGCGTTTCAACGGCCGACGGGCGAGAGTCCTTACGCCATCCATCGCGATCTGCAAACGACGATGCAGAGCCTGGTGGGAATTTTCCGGACCCGCGAGGATGTGCAGAAGGCCCTGACGGAGCTGGGAAAACTCAACGAACGGTGGACGCGCACGAGCGTGGAAGGCTCGCGGATGTTCAATCCCGGCTGGCACCTGGCGCTGGACCTGAAATCGATGTTGACGATTTCAGAGGCCGTAGCGCGAAGCGCGTTGGTGCGGGAGGAAAGCCGTGGAGCGCACAGCCGCATTGACTTTCCGGAACCAAGCGCGGAATGGGGCACGAAGAACAACATCATCAAACGGAGCGCTTCCGGAATGACGCTGCGACAGGATGTAAAATCGGAGATGCCGGCGGATTTGAAGCAGGTTTTGGCCGAGGACACCGGTTGAGCCCGGTTCACCGGTGCGCGCTCGGCAACTTTGTGGATTTGCCCTGGAAGGCGCGGGCTGGTGTGTCAGGAGTATGTGGACGCTTCCGGTTTGGGAGAGCGAGCGCGCTCTGGTGGACTTGGTTGCCAAAGTGTCCCACGGAGAAGTGATGAAAGAACGGACGCCGAACATGGCCGCGAGATCGTTTGCTGGTTCGAAGTTACTGGGCTCGGGCGTTCCTCCCCGGGGGAAAGATGCCGTCCGTCGCTCGGTACAGGAGAGCTAATTCATGCCCGACGCGGTTCTCAACGTTTTTCGTGGAGACAAGAACGGTGGACTGGCCGTCGACTACAAGGTGCCGATTGCGCCGGGGATGGTGGTGCTCGATGCGCTGCACTACATCCAGGGACATTTGGCGCCGGACCTCGCCGTGCGCTGGAATTGCAAAGCAGGGAAATGCGGCTCGTGCTCGGCTGAGGTGAACGGAAGGCCGCGTCTGACATGCAAGACGCGCATGGACGCGTTGCCGGCAGGCGAGCCGATCACCGTACGGCCGCTGAAGACATTTCCGGTGATTAAGGATTTGGTCACCGACGTTTCCTGGAACTATGCCGTGAACAAAAAGATTCCGCCGTTTCAGCCGAAGCCCGGAACGGATTGGAAGTTCTCTCAAGCAGACGCCGACCGAGTTCAAGAATTTCGCAAGTGCATCGAATGCTTCCTATGCCAGAACGTGTGCCACGTCTTGCGCGACCATGACAAAAAGGCGCAGTTCGCCGGACCCCGATTTTTGGTTCGCGTGGCGGGGCTCGAGATGCACCCACTCGATGGCGTTTCGCGCGAAAAGCTGCTAAAGGAGGAACTGGGACTTGGCTACTGCAACATCACGAAGTGCTGTACCGAAGTCTGCCCCGAGGAAATCCACATCACCGACAACGCCATCATCCCGTTGAAAGAGCGCATTGTGGATCGATACTATGATCCGCTGGTTTGGATCGCGCGAAAGATCCGCGGAACGCCGGACAGCTAGAAGCGGGCGTTCTGAAAGGAGGCTCGATGGATCTGAAGCTGAAGACCATTTCCAAGTCGGGTATCGGCGAGGCCATCGCCAAAGCGGAGTTGTACCGCTATCTGAACGAACCCGAGGAGGCCGAGTCAATTTGCCGCGATATTCTGGTGACCGATCCGAATCATATGTTGGGGCTGCGCACTCTGGGGCTGACCATCACCGATCAGTTCACGGGCGCGCCTGGCGATCGCTACGCGGAAGTCGAGAAGATTTTTCAGAGTCTGAAGGAGCCTTACGAGCGATTCTATTACACGGGACTGCTTTGCGAGCGCCGCGTGAAGGCCCAATTACGCGTCGGCCGGGCGCCACACACGTTGCTGCCGCTGCTGGAACGCGCTCTCGAGTGCTTCTCAGAAGCCGAGAAGGTTCATCCGTCCGGCAATGACGACGCGATTCTGCGGTGGAACCGCTGCGTAAGGCTACTTCAGAGCCATCCGGAGTTCGAATCCGAACAGGTTCCGTCGCTCGAGGCATGGGACGGCCCACCGGCGTGATCGCACGGCGTATGCACGACGCCGGGATCCGGCTTGTGCACGCAGCGGCGGTCTCCATGGACGTTGCTCGAAATCCCGACCTTTTGAACCGGGCGGCCACAGAAGCGGGCGTCTAGACGGCCGTAACTATCGCGGCCGGGCGGATCTCGCGGACAGATCAGGCCGCGCGTCGCTTAGCTTCAGGACCAGCACGTGTCCGTCGGAGTGGAAACTACCTCCCGTTGCCGTCTTCGCCTCTCTCAGGGGATTGTCAGGCAGGTAGTGCGTGAGCTCGGAAACCAGCCCTGTTGAGGTCAACGTTTTTTCGACATAGTTGCGCTCGAGATCGATGTCCGGATCAATCCTGTGGGTGAGGCCGTTGTTGCGCTGATCTTTTTCGAAGCCGATGTCGTGCGTGGCCGCGCCGACCCACAGGACCTGGCCATTCAGTGGAAACTGCGCTTTCCAGATGCGCAGGTGATGGCGCGAGGCCACCACCTGAATGGGTTCGGCGTGGGCCCAACCGTAGTCCTGTTGCCGGCCGAACAAATAGAGCGGGCTCATCGGCATGGTTAAATACGATTCCTTGGATATGCTTTGCAGCAATCCGTGCAGGAAGGTATCCTTCACGTCGGCATCGACCTTCACCCACCCCGCCGCTGTAAAAACTTTCTGCATCGCGGCCTCGGACCCAATGATGAGGAAATTCACCATGTCGCCGGGATGGCCAGCCTGGTCGTCGATTCGGCGCGGAATCTGCGCGAACAAAGACGCGTCGATACCGGGCATAGCGTTCACTTGCTTCACGACCATAAATCCCGAGTCCGGCGGGTAAATCTCGACCCGGATGGTGTAGGTGCCGTCGGCGGTATCCACGCTCATCTGATTGATGCCGACCGAGAGCAATCCGCCGGAGTAGGAAACGATGTTGCAGTGGACGCCGATGAGAAAAGGCTGCGCGGTCGCGGCGTCTCCGATGCGGCCGATGACCGCGCCGCGGCCTGCGGCATTATAGGGAAGGATACGAATCAGGTCTTTGAAGCCGCGCTTGAGACCTGCAGGCCCGGCGTCATCCGGTGCATCGGCATAGTGCATCGTGCCGGTGACGGAGGCCACGACATGCTCGCCGGGCTGAACGGTGATTCCCGTGTCGGTCCAGAGCTGATCGCCGGTAATCTGGATTTCCTGCCAGAGCCTGCGCTTCCCGGTCGGTGGTGTTTGCGCGGGCGTCGCTGTCTGCGCAGAAGCCGTTGACTGAGGCGGGGGAGCGCTGCCGCCGCGAATCAATCGGGCCTTCAGACTGACGGGGCAGGTTCCGGCGGCCAGGGCGGTCGCAACCCAAATCACAGCCTCCCTCGTCCAATTCCTGCGCATAGGATGCATGCGATCATCCATCCCTACCGAATTGCCCCAGTGTTAGCAGATGCTCGCTGGAGACGCAAACGTTGGCTGGGACGACCAGGATTGACCCGAAGACGCGATTCCTTGACGAATCGCAGCGTCGCCTTGTATGTTGAAATGACGCCGCGGCGATGCATGGAATGCGCACGCTGAGCAAGTACGCAAGGTGCGCCAATCTCGCAACCTCTGGCCCTAATGGGAGCTGCAGCGAATTGCATGAATAACGTTTTTCGGTGGATAGCGTTGGGAGTCTGGGCCGCGGCGATGCTACCCTCCCCGGTCCGTGCCCAGACCCAGCCGACCGCGCAGGCCCCGGCGCCGACGCAAGCCCCAACGCCCGCTGCGCCCCCCAATAATCCTCGAGCGCGCCTCGGACTGCGCGACGCTCCGGTCACCAACCTGACCGTGGACGGCAGCGAAGCCATGTTCACCACCATGTGCGCCTTGCTCGCCGCCGGATTCGAAGCAGACGTCAGTTCCGAACACTGGACGCCGATGCGCGCGCAGCTTCGCGACGGCATGCAACATCAGCAGGGGCCAGCCGTCGACGCGGTACGCGAATTCTACAAGAAGCACGAACTTGCCGACGCCGGCGCGATGCTCTCCCAATACGTCTGGTTCGGGCTGGTCTCCGGACCTGCTCCGAAGTTCACGCCTATCCTGCGCCGCGACGAGTTGCCCCCGGAAGTGATCTCCCTCGAAGGATTCAGCGAGATCCTTTCCGCTTATTACGTAGAACAACACATCGGCCGCTTGTGGGTGCAGGTGCAGCCGATCTACAACCGCGAAATCGATGAGATTCACGACTCGGTGTCCCAGATCGTGTTCGTGGCGACCAACTATCTGCGCGAACTCCCTAATCCCGGAGATCCCCGAACGTTCACGATTATTGTCGAGCCGCTGGTGGGGCGGATCACCAACGTGCGCAATTTTCAGGATCACTATGCGATTGTGATCAGCGGTTCGGTCGATGTTCCCGTGGACGTGGTTCGCCACGCATTCTTGCATTTCCTGCTGGACCCGCTGCCGCTTCAGTATCCGCACGTAATCGCCGTGAAACGCCCGCTATTCGACATCGCCGCGCGTGCGCCGCGTTTGACGCCGGATTTGCGAGACGATTTGCCGTCGTATTTTGCGGAGTGCCTGGTTCGCGCCGTGGAGCTGAAGCTGAAGCGCATGTCGCCGGGCGAACGCGAAGCAGCGATGGATACCGATGACGCCGACGGCTACATTCTCGTGCGGCCGCTGTTCAAGGCATTGGCGAATTTTGAAGGCGCTGAGCCGTCGATGAAGCTCTATTTTCCCGACATGGTCCGCACCATCGATATGAATGCCGAGATCAAACGAGCGCAAACGGTGAAGTTTGCCTCCGATGAAGGCGCGCCCAGGCCACACGACACTTCCGCCGAACAGGTAGCCCGGCAGCGGAAACCGCAACCGACCACGATTCCGAACGATTCCGACGCCATCGCCGACCTTACCGAAGGCGAGCGGCGCATCGCGGAGAAAAACGCGCGTGCCGCGGAGACTTCCTTCCAGCGCGTGCTGGCGAAATATCCCGACCAGCCGCGCGCATGGTATGGAATCGGCTTGGTGGCACTGCTCGATCGTGACGCCGTACGTGCCAAGGAGGTCTTTGGCCGCTTGACCACGGGAGAGCACGCGGCGATGCAGGATCCCATGGTGCTCACGTGGTCCCACATCTACCTGGCGCGCATCTATGATGATGAAGGCCAACCGGAGCAAGCGAAAACGGAGTATCAGGCAGCACTGGCCGTCAATGGAGGACCGGAACAAGCCAAACAGGCGGCGCAGAAAGGTCTGGCGGCGTTCGGCGCTGACAAGCCCTCCGAGCGGCCGTAGGCGAAACCAAGGATCTCAGCAGGGTAGAGTAA
>Ga0181522_10000536_pt1 | contig 27696 bp, 26 predicted proteins | sample PEATcosm2014_Bin_27_FD_121103 | JGI IMG/M metagenome (GOLD analysis project Ga0181522, IMG submission 121103) | Peatland microbial communities from MTU Mesocosm Facility, Houghton, MI, USA - PEATcosm2014_Bin05_10_metaG | ecosystem: Environmental > Terrestrial > Soil > Wetlands > Peat | place...
CACCGTCCATCAGCTTAAACTGTTTGCGCAGATCGTGCGCGAAGGCTCGTGGGTGGACGCGCGCATTGACCCGGCCTTGCCCGGCCGGCAGCCGCTGCCCCGGCCCGATTTGCGCCGGATGCTGATTCCGCTGGGGCCGGTGGTTGTTTTCGGCGCCAGTAATTTTCCGTTCGCATATTCGGTGGCCGGAGGCGACACCGCTTCGGCGCTGGCGACGGGGAATCCGGTCGTGGTCAAGGCCCACGAGCGGCATCCCGGCACTTCGGAATTGACCGCCGCGGCCATCCGACGCGCCATCGCGGCCGGCAACCTGCCCGCCGGGGTTTTTTCGATGCTCCATGGTTTGGGAAAAACCGTGGGCCTGGCGATGGTGCGGCATCCGTCTGCCTGCGCCGTCGGCTTCACCGGCTCGCACGCCGCCGGACGCGCTATGTTCGACGCGGCGGCCGCGCGGCCGGACCCGATTCCGGTTTTCGCCGAAATGAGCAGCCTGAACCCGGTTTTTATCCTGCCTGGAGCGTTGCGCGAGCGCGGCGCGGACATCGCTGAAGGATTGAAAAATTCGGTGACGTTGGGTGCCGGACAATTCTGCACCAAACCGGGCCTGGTCTTCGGATTGCAGGACGCGGCGTTCGAAGAATTTCAAAGTTCGCTGGCGCAGGCACTGGCAACCGTCGCCCCGACCACCATGCTGCACGCGGGCATTTGTGATGCCTATCACCGGGGACTGGCCCGCGTGGCCGGGGTGGCCGGCGTGAAGCTGCTGGCCCGTTCCGGGGAAAATCCGGATCGTGCCAAAACCCAGGGCGAAGCGGTCCTCGTCCGCACCGACTGGAACCATTTCCGCGAGCATCCCGAACTGGCGGAGGAAATTTTCGGGCCCTTTTCAATTCTGATTTCGGCCCCAGCCATCCCAGAGCTGGAAGTCATCGCTCGAAACTTGCAAGGCCAGCTCACGGCCACCGTGCATGGCACGCCCGAGGATCTGCAAGAGGCGAAGCGGTTGTTGCGGATTCTGGAAGGCAAGGCGGGCCGGTTGATCATCAATGGTTTTCCGACCGGCGTGGAGGTTTGCCCGGCCATGAACCACGGCGGTCCTTATCCGGCTACCACCGATGTTCGTTTTACGTCGGTGGGCACGGCGGCGTTGTGCCGGTTTGTCCGCCCGATTTGTTACCAGAATTTTCCCGCATCCCTCTTGCCGGAGGCGCTCAGGAACGAAAATCCGTCGGGCATCCACCGGCTGGTCAACGGCCGGCTGACCCGGGACGCCGTTCAGGCCGGTTAAAGGTCCCGGCGGCGTTCATTGTCGCTCAACCGCCGGCAACGTTGCGGGTCATTGAACTTGGATATAACGGTTCGCCCATTCCAGGAACGCCGGCCAATTCGGGGCGTCGGTGTGTCCGCCGTCATGTTGCCGCCAGGCCAGTTCGCCATGGGTCACCGCGGTGTTGACCGGCGGCATCGGATCGGTCAGGTAATTGCCCGGCGTGCCCAGGTCTTTTTTGCCCAGAAGTTTATAAACCGGTCCGGCAGCGACGGCGGCCATGAAACTGCCGTGCTGGTCCACCCAGGTGCCTTCCGCGCCGGGCGAACCGGACGCAGCGCCATAGCTGATAAAGACCGGGCGCGGCGCGCAAAGCGCAATCAATTCGTGTGCGTCCACCGGCAAATCACCGGGCGTCAACGGGCCGCCGTATTTGAGAAAACTGCCGGCCATCCAATGATATTCGCCGGAACCGGTGAGGTTCTCCACCAGTTCACCCCAGTTGCGGCGGGACAGTTTCGCGCCGCCTTCACCGGAGGAACCCACCAGCGCGATGGCGAAACGCGGGTCATAGGCCATCGTGACCAGCGTGGCCTTGCCATAACGAGAAAGACCTTCGATGCCGACTTGTTTCGAGTCCACCGCGGGGTCGGTTTCAAAATAATCCAGTGCGCGGCTCGCGCCCCACGCCCACGCGCGCAACGCGCCCCAATCATCCGGCTTGCGCGGCTGGCCCTGGTTGCACAGGCCGATGATGCCCTTGGTCAGGCCAGCGCCATTGTCGGCCTGGTAACTGGTGGGAACGATGACGGCATAGCCCCAACCATTGGACAGGACCAGTTGCTGCCAGTTGAGTCCGCCGCTTAAGCCGCCGAAGCCCCGGAAAGCGTTCGTGCCACCCAAACGGTTTGTGCCGCCCAGGCGATTCGTCCGGCCAAAACCGCCGAAACCTGGAAAATTACCAAAGCCGAACTCCATCATGACCGGCACCGGCCCCTTCGCGTCGGCCGGTGTGGTCAGGGTCAACTGGATGTCCACGTTGATGAGCGGGTAAGCGGAATTGTCAACGTGGCCGACGAGGTGCTTGGTTATGACGGGGACTGCATCGTTGTTCGTCCGGACAGTATCGGTCACCTTCCAGGTCACCGGGGGCAGGTTTTTGGGCACCCGGCCGTACACTTCGCGATCGAAATCTTCCACGATTTCCGGCCGACGCTGGTTCCACCACATCGCCGGCGTGGTCACCTTCTGGCCGTTTTTCAAGGTGAGCGGGTCGGGCAGGTTGGGATAGGGATTGGCCTTGGCCTCGTCGGTGTTCTGGTAATTCGGCGCCTGCCGATTCATACCCTCCGCACCCGGCCGCAATTTTTCGATACTCAATTGCTCCATCATGTTCCGGTGATCCTGCTCGGCGGTCCAGTTTACCGGGGCTGGCAAGTTGGTGCCTCCGGCCGGGGTGGCCGTCAGTTGTGCGCGGCAAAGACCGGCCGTCGCCAACGTCGTGACTGCGAAAAACAGGAACGGGGAATTCTTACGTTTCATGGTATTAATGGGCAGTCTCACCCAATCAATCCCTTGCACTTTTGAGGCAAGGGAAACTACACCGCCATCCAGGGAATTCATTTCCAGAACAATTTCAGGTCGATGGCATCGGCCATCAGCTTATAGCCAGTCTCGTTCGGATGCAAATGGTCGCCGCTGTCCGCCGCCGGCAAAAGGTGCGTCGGGTTTTGCGGGTCGCGCAGGGCCGCGTCAAAATCAATCACCGCGTCAAACCGGCCGCTGGTCCGGATCCAGTCGTTGACGGTGGCGCGCACCGCTTCGTGCTCCAGGCGGTCGTAAAACGAGCCGCCGAACGGTAAAATCGTTGCTCCGTAAACGCGGATATGATGCGCGTGGGCCTGTTCGATGAAAGTTTTGTAGGCCGCGATCAGGTTCGTTGCCACCGCCGCATCGTGGCTGCCACCGATGTCATTGACCCCTTCCAGCACAATCAACCAGCGCACGCGGCTTTGCGAAAGCACGTCGCGGTCGAATCGCGCCAGCGCCGTCGGGCCCAGCCCGCCCTGCAGTACGCAATTGCCGCCGATGCCCGCGTTCAAAACGGCGACACCGGTGGTGCCGGGATTCGTTTGCAGCCGGCGCGCCAGATTGTCCGGCCAGCGGTCGTTCTTGTCCGTGCCCGAACCTCGACCGTCCGTGATGGAATCACCCAGCGCCACGATGGCTGCGCTCGAAGGGTTCGCCTCGACGTCAATGCCGGTCAGAATATACCAGTGCTCGGCCTTGGCCGCCGTGGGCAGGTCCGGGGCCGAAACCCAATCACCCACCTGCAGATAAGACGTGGTTCGAGAACCCGGATGCCCCGTGACCGCCGCCGCCGTGTCGCCGAAATCGATGGTCACAGCAACGTCGGACAGCGGCGCCAGGTCAAAATCCAATGGGTCGGAAACAACGGCTTCCCCCGCTGGGATTGTCACCGACGACCGGTCTTGAAACGTCAACGCCTTGTCGTTGTTCGTTTGGATTGAACTCCCGCCGGCGGACAGGGCGATCTGGGCCGCACTGAGGGTCGCCGGTGTTGCGCCGAAGGCGTTGGAAAACCGGACGCGCAGCCGTTTCCCGCCGATGGACACCTGCACGACCTGGCGCAGCGTGTTGCTGGTCATGCCCGGCGGTGGCGGCAGGTTTCTGGTTTCCACCGCCTGGAGCGATGTTCCCCACGTTCCCACCCACTGATCGTCCTGCGCCCGGCAAAACCCGGCGGCAAATAAAAAAAATAAGGCGCGAATTAAAGTGGAAGACAGTTTGAAGCGCATGATTCGTCGCCGGACTAATCAGTTTTCATCGTCAATGACTCGGCGATAAGGATTTCCGTATCGGTAATTTTCAGATCGACGCCGGCGGCTTTGGCGGCCTCCTGCAATGCTGCATTCAACATCACCACCGGATCCTTGCTGACGTCGATCCGGCGCATGAGGCCCTCGCCCTTTTTGGTGCCGACGGCAAGCACGACTTTCAGGCCCTTGCGTTTGCAGGCCACGCGGGTGCCGTCCGGCAGCTTGGTGTTCATCGGCTTCAGATAGGCGTCCAAGTAATGCACGCCGATGCCCGACTTGTCCACGAATCCAGGCGGCAGCTTTTCCTTTGCTGCCGCGTTGATGTCACAAAGCTTGGTCATGATTAATTCCTGATGATTTCAAAATTGCCACCGGCTGTCCATCCGCCAGTTCCTTCTCCCGCTGGACGAGGGCGTAATGGATCACCTCCAGCACCAGGCCCCATTTGTGCAGGCGTTTGTCACGGTCGCAGTAACAGCCGGAAGGATCGGCGGGCCGGTCCCAGGTCAGCACCTCGTTCAACGGCCGGCCCGGCAGCGGCTTCTCGCCGGTGATTTTCTCCATGAGCGAAGTTGCATGGTTGAGATATTCGCACATGGACTGGTAACCGGCGTGGCCGGGAACAGGCACGCAACGGGTCTCGACGATGCGATACTGCTCCGCCGATGACGCCAGTTTGACGTGGTAGTAAAACTCGAGTGGCCGGCCCAGGTTGGAGCAGGTGGTGCCTTCGTAATGAAACCGCGCTTCCACGGCGCCATCAGCCGACCGCTCGAGGCGAAGCCGTTCCTGCGACCACTTTTGCAGCGCGCGGGGATTGACAGTATACTTGGCGTGATGATCCAGGGCTGAAGCATTCGCGAAACCGGATGGGATTTCCGTCCGCCCACCACCTTGGAGCCGGCGCACGTCCTCAATTTGCGGCAGGGAATGTTTATAGGGCGCCCGCCGGTACTGGCAGCCCGGCAACGAACAACTTTCACAAGGGATCAGGTCCCGGACTCTTTCAAGCTGTCGTGTCAGCCCAAACAAGGCCAGCAGGGATTTTTTCGGTCGCAACATCCCGGTGGACATGACCTCCAGATCGCCGGGAAAAGTCCCTGTCCGGTCCGACCGGATCAATCCCCACAATTTGATCTGGTCGGCAATGTCCCAGCCGGAATAGCCCGGACTGTAGTGAGGCAGCACGGTCATTCCCAGCGGTTCGGCCCAGGCGCAGATCCGTCCGCCGGCGACGGTGATGAGATGTTCGACCACGGCGGAACCATACATCTCCATGAAAAAATATTCGTCGGGCTCCCCGGCCTGCCAGTGCCGGCGCGCTTCCGCTTCGCATTCCGCGCCGGCGCTCACGGCGGCGACCATGACGCCGTGCGCGCCGGCAGTGGCAAACCGATCATGAAGCTTTTTTGAGGCAAATTCAGCGTCGTTAATTCGCAACCGACCGTTTTGCAGCTCCAGGTTGTCAATCTGCCGGGCATAAATCCACGGCCGTCCGTTCGCCGCGTACCAGTGCCGGGCGCGGGCGGCGAGTTCCCGAGGAGATCCCTCGACCACATGCCCGCGGGGATAGCCCAGCAACCGGTGGTATTCGGATTCCTGGACGTCCAGGTTCGGGCGGATGTCGGTCAGTTCGAGCATGGTGCCACCGTGGCGATGGACAGGTTATGCGGTTGAATCCTCCGTCGCTTTCGAGGCTGCGAACGGATTGAACTGGCATCCTTCAACAAAGCAATCGAAGAAATGCGGATGGGCTTCCAGGCGGCAGTGCCCCACCCGTTTGACCAGTTCCTCCAGCTCGGCGCGTTTGGCGCGCGACAACAGTGCGATGCATGCGCCTTCAATGGAGGCATTGCCGACCTGCCGGACTTTTGCATCCGCCAGGTTTGGAATCAGGCCGATCCGTTTCGAAGACTCGAGGTTGAGGTTCCGGCCGAACCCGCCGGCCAGATAGAATACGTCCAGTTTGTCGGGCCGGATGCCGTATTGATCAAAAATGATGTGCAGGCCGGCGACATTGGCGCCCTTGGCCTGGGCCAGCTCGTTGACATCGCTTTCGGTGATGTAAACCGGTTCATCGCCATCGGAAACGAGGACGATTTTTTCTCCGGCATTTTCGAACCGGCCCAGAGTGTTCATGCGGCCGGTGCGGAGCGCTTCGCTCAGCACGTCCACCAGACCGGAACCGCAAATTCCCACGGCCGGTCCGTCGCCAATCACGGTGATGGAAATCGAGCCATCGGGGCGGAACGCGACTTTTTCAATGGCGCCCGGCAATCCGGGCATGCCGCAGGCAATCTTGCCGCCCTCGAACGCGGGACCGGCCGGACAGGAGGCGGCGAGGATTTTGTGTTTGTTGCCGAGAATCAATTCCGTGTTGGTGCCGATGTCCATGACGGCGACCAGGCTGTCCTCGTTGGCCAGGTCCACCGCCAGCATGCAGGCGGCGGCATCGGCGCCGACGTGGCCGCTGATGATGGGCAGGCCATAGACCCGCGCGCGGGGATGGAGCGGCAGGCCCAGTTTTTTGGCGGACTCGCCCAGGCTGGTGGTGGTCCGGCGGCCGTCCGCCATTTCCAATTCGGTAATCGAGCGATAGGGACTTTGGCCGATGGAATAAACGCTCAGGCGGAAGAACAGGTCGCGCATGGTGGAATTGCCGGCCACCACCATTTCGTAGATGGATTTGGGGTCCACCGGAAGTTCCTCGATGGCATGGGTCAAATATCCGGCGAGCGTCCGTTGCAGCAATTTGCTGTGGTCGTGCGTGTCGTAATCAATGCGCGCCATCACATCCGAGCCGCCAAAGCGCTGCGGATTTTCAAATGAGGCATCGGCAACGACCTCGCCGGTTTCCAGATTCAGCAGCCGAAGCACGACAGTGGTGGTGCCCAAATCCATGGCCAGCCCGTGAATCGGCCCGGTCGAGCGGTCAATCTCCGCTCCGTCCAGCAGGATCCGGTCGCCGTCGCGGGTGATGGCGGGATCCAGTTTCCACTTGAGCTGTCCTGTCGGGAGCTCAAACGCGTGGCGTTCGATTTTCATCTCCCCGCGACGCATTGTGTGGCAGCGGACAACGCCGGAGCCGGCAATGACGTTGCAGGCGCAGGACAGCCGGAATGGGCCCTTCAGATGTTGTTCCGCCGGCACGGGCGGGGAGAGGCAATCCATCCCGGCGGTGACTTCCACGACGCACTCCTTGCATTTGCCCTGCTTGCGGCAGGAGGTCGGCACATGGACGCCGAGCGATTCGGCGCAGTCGAACAACGACGAACCGGGCGGGACGCCGGTTCGCTGGCCGTTGAAATGTAACTCGACACTCATGCGCGTGGCTTCGTGCGTCTAATTCAGATTAGCACCATAAATGCTTTATTGAATTCGGGCAACGATGGAGCGCAGGGAAGCCATGTACTATTCTATGGCGCTTTCACCTTGCGGAGCCAACCGGCTCTCCTACCCTTTCACCGTGAATTCATTTTGAACCGCAATGAGTGCCTTCCATTGATCAACCCGGACGGAAACACCAACCAAATCCATGGGCAAAAAATCTCTTCAAGAAATCCTGCTCGATCGCCGTCTCGTCTGTGACGGTGCGATGGGCACGCAACTCATGCTCGCCGGCCTCGAACCCGGCGGTTGCGGCGAACACTGGAACCTGTCCCACCCGGACCGGGTGCTGGGCATTCAGCGGCGTTATGCCGAAGCCGGGGCGGATTGCCTCATCACCAACACCTTCGGCGGAAGCCGGATCATGTTGAGGCGGCACAACCACGCCGATGACCTGCGCGCCATCAACCAGGCGGGCGTCCGCATCGCGCGTGAAGCCTTTGGCGGCCGTGCCGGTTATGTGCTCGGGGATCTCGGCCCGCTCGGCGCGATTCTGGAGCCGTACGGTGAGCTGTCGCAGGACGAAGCCAGGGCTGCTTACGAAGAACAGGCCCGGGCGCTGATCGAAGGCGGTGCGGATGCGATCATCATCGAAACCCAAACATCGCTCGATGAAATCGGCATCGCCATTGATGCCGCCAAAGCAGCCGGCGCTCCATGCGTCATCGCTTCACTGGCCTACGATTTATCCGCGGACCAGACGTTTTATGTCACGATGATGGGTGTTTTGCCTGCGCTGGCCGCCGGGTTTATCGAGGTCCGGGGTGCGAACGTCGTGGCCTTGAACTGCGGCACCGGCATGGACATGGCCGGTGCGGCGAAAGTTTCGGAAATCTACCGGCAACATTGCCGGCTGCCGGTCATGGTGCAGCCCAATGCCGGTTTGCCGGTGCTGGAAAAGGGAAAGGCGGTTTACAAACAATCGCCGGCTGATATGGCCAGCGGGGTGGGGACAGTGCTCGCGTCCGGTGCGAACATCGTCGGGTCCTGTTGCGGCAGCACCCCCGAACACACCCGGGCCATCCGGGCGGTGGTTGAAAAATTCAATCAGGGTGGATGATCCACAGCCGGGGGATTTGACTTGCGGACATCGGGGAAGCGGACACATTTTTTGCAATGAAACCAGTCTATCTCACCGTCATCGTCCTCCTTCTGCTGGGGCAGACCGGATGCGCGGTTTTTTCCAGCTCCGGGAATAATGTCCGTGTCTTTGGCGCCACCGGCGACGGGACCACCAAGGATACCGAGGCATTCCAGCAGGCGATCAATGCCTGTGCGGTGGCAAACGGCGGCGAAGTGGTGGTGCCGGCCGGAAATTATCTCATCGGCAGCATCGAATTGAAATCCTATACGACCTTGCGGCTGGAAAAAGGCGCCCACCTGATGGGCAGTCCGGACCTGGGTGATTATCCGGTCATCAAGGTCCGCTGGGAAGGCCACTGGATTGACGGTCATCGCGGGTTGATTTACGCCCGGGAAGCCACGCATGTTGGCATTGACGGCCCGGGAAAGATTTCCGGCAATCCTGCATTGGGCGGGCGCGACCTGCCCCGGCGCCCGGTCCTCATCGAAATGATCACGTGCCTGGCTGTCCGGTTGGAGGGTTTTGCCACTGAACACCAGAACATGTGGTCCATCCATCCCACCTACTGCAACGACTTTACGGCCAAAAACCTCGTCCTCCGCAGCACCGGTGGCAATGGCGACGGCATTGATGTGGATTCCTGTACCCACGTCCGCATCGAGGGCTGCGACATCGCCACTGGCGACGACTGCATCGCCATCAAATCAGGGCGGGGCATGGAAGGCTATCGTCTGGCGCGGCCCACCGAGGATGTGCTGATTTCACGTTGCACGCTCGGCGACAGCAATTTTGCGTGCATCGGCATCGGGAGCGAAACCTCCGGTGGCATCCGCGATGTGCGGATTGAAAACTGCAAATTCACCCACGCCAAATCCTGCGCCGTTTATATCAAGAGCAATTCCGGCCGCGGCGCGTTCATCGAGAACATCTTGGCGCGTGACCTGGACGTGGCCACCGTTCCCGGCGGTTTTCTCCGCATCAACCTGACCGGCAGCGGTATCAAGGATGCCGAACCCGTTCCCGGCGACGAAGGCATTCCCTCCGCCAAAAATTTCAGCTTCAAGGGCGTGAAAGTGGATTGTGGGACGCTGGTGGATGCCGCGCAGACTTCACCGGTAAAACCCATCAACGGATTCTCGCTTGCGGATGTGAGCGGCACATGCAGGAAAGCCATCACCCTGGCCAACATGACCAATGCCGTGCTTCAGGACATCCACGTGACCGGCTACGCAGGTCCATTTCTTACCCAGACGAATGTCCAGGGTGTCGGACTGGAAGAGCCGAAACAATGAGCGCATCGCCGTCGAAACCAGTGCCCCCGGGCCAGCAACAGCCGATCACCTTCCGGCTGGCGACTTTTGACGACTGTGCTTTGCTGGCGGAACTCAATCATCAACTGATTCATGACGAGGGGCATCGGAATAAAATGAAGGTTGCCGAACTGGAACGGCGCATGAAAAGCTGGCTGGCGTCGGAATACGCCGCGGTCCTTTTTGAAATCGACGGGGCCGTGGTCGCTTACGCCGTGTACGCCGAGCAGCCGGAGAAAATCTATTTGCGGCAGCTTTTCGTCGTGCGCGACCGGCGCCGGCAGGGGATTGGCCGCCAGGCCATGGAGATCCTGCGCGCAAAGATCTGGCCGAAAGACAAGCGCCTGACGGTTGAAGTGTTGGTCTGCAACCCTGCCGCGGCTGCCTTCTGGCGGGCGATGGGTTATCAGGATTATTCCCTGATGCTGGAAATCCTGCCGGCCGCCGCGCCGGCGGTGCGGAAACCAGTTGCCAGATGAAATTGGCGGTGCTATGGAGGAGCCATTATGAGTGAACCAATCATTGCTCAAAAGTCACCCTTTGTTCAAAAGGCGGAGCCGGGCACCTTTTGGTGGTGCGCCTGCGGCCGTTCCAAAAGCCAGCCGTTTTGCGATGGCTCGCACAAGGGCACCGGCTTTGGGCCGAAGAAAACCGACATCACCGAGGCCAAAACCGTTGCCTGGTGCGGTTGCAAGCACTCCAAGAATGCGCCTTTCTGCGACGGCAGTCATAGCCAGCTGCCGTGAAGGCCAGACCACCCCGGCCAGAGAAAGCAAACCGGCCGGCGCTCAAATGACCTGCCGTTCAGTGAGAGAAGGCGCCACGAGCGGAGCGCTGGGAGTTTTGGACTCAGGATGCAGTCCCAGCACATCGCGCAGGGCGTAAAGCACGTCAAAGTAATGTTTGCTTTTGATGCACTGATAAAAGCAGGTCACGGAAGTGACCGCCAGGCCGACACCCAGGCAACCGAGTTTGACAATCAGGAACCGGCTCGCAAAATCGCCAAAGGCAAACGTGGTGAAAGCGGTGGGCTCGGAGAGCTTGAACAGCAGCAGCAGGGCCTTGATGGCCAGGAATGCAGCCAGGGCAATCGAACCGCTGATGCTCTGAACGAAATAGAAATGTCGCTGCTCCATGACAATCTTCAAAACCTCCTCGGCGGCGGCGGTGCGCGACAGGTCCCGGTAAAACCGCCAGCCCCGGTAAAACAGCCACTGGGCGTAGCCGGAAATCAGGACGACCGCCAAAAGATTGAGCCAGATCATAAATTTCAAGCGCCGCCGCCGGCATTTTCCCCTTACGATGGAACCACGGGATGCCTGGTTGTTTTCATGCCTTCTTCTTTTTCCGGAACAAGGGCGCGGTTTCCGCAACGTTAAGAACCGAAAGATCAAGTCCCGCCTCCGGCGCCCTCTCCCTGGCGATTTTTAGCTGGCGAGCAATGCGTTTGACCGCTGTCGCCGCATAATATTTCACCACCCCGACGCCAGAGTGGGACTTGAAAATCACGACCAGCAGGCAATGTTCGTCCACATTGATGACGAACATGCTGGCATTTTCGCCTTGCTGGTAAATGCTGTTGAAACTCGTTTCATTGACGAGGCTGGCAATGGTCTGGTTGGCCATGAACGCCCCGGAAGCCAGCGCCCCGATGCTGGTCATGTCAAAATCATGGGCATCCCCCTGCTGCGTGATCAGGAAACCGCCCTTGTCAATGATCAGGGTGGCGATCGCTTCCGTGTTGACGATGAATTCGCGCAGCAGCCCGTCGAGCTGCCGGATGTCGTCCTCGATCAATTGGGGCAGGGTAGCCATGTCATGCGTACTGCGGAACGGTTTGGTGATTGATGAATTTGTGCAACAACAGTCGGGTGATCATGTTCAACGATTCGAACACGCCCTCGCATTTGTGCGCCGTGGCTCCGAACGATGGCACCTGCACTTCGCGGTTGTTCAGCAGATATTCCATGTATTCCATCGAAGCGGCGTTGGGCAGGTCGCGCTTGTTGTACTGCAGCACGTAGGGGATTTCCGCCAGGTTAAGCTTGAGCGAATTCAAGTTGTCCACGAGATTTTGAAAGCTCTCGACATTTTCCGGCATTTTCTCGTATTGCGAATCAGCGACGAACACGATGCCATCCACGCCGCGCAGCACCAGTTGCCGGGTCGTGTTGTAAATCACCTGGCCGGGGACGGTATAAAGCTGGAATTTGGTCTTGAAGCCCTTGATGGTCATGGCCTCGATGGGCAGGAAGTCAAAAAACAGAGTGCGGTCGGAGCTGGTTGCCAGCGACACGAGCTTGCCCTTGTTGCCGGCGGCGGTTTGAACGTGGTCGTGGACCTGCACGAGGTTGGTCGTCTTGCCGCCCATTGCCGGGCCGTAGTAAACGACTTTGACCTGCAACTCTTTGGTGGCTTGGTTGATGATGGCCATAGGATTATTGTTTTTTTCGGTCGAGTTCGGCGGCCAATGCGGCCAGTTGTGCGCTGGGCAGCGCTTCCCCCGCGCAACCGAACGCGGCGAAATAAACAGCGTTCACGCGGAAGATCTTCCACGGCACGTTGCCAACAGTGAAATTGAAATTATTCAGCGCGCCCATGCGCAACTCCTTGGTGCTCTGGCTCACGCGGTCAAAAATTTGCGGCAGAAACGCGGCGAGGGTGTCGGCATTATACTCGGGCGGAATCTGGCTGGCCACCAGCAGACCGTCCGGCAAAGCCACCAACACGCCGGCCATTCCGGGCAGGTTCATTGCCCGCTCGACGATTTCTTTTGGCGTCGCGTAACGGCTCGTGAAATCCGTTGCCGGTCTCTGGAGGTGCTTGTATTCGGTTTCATCCACTTGGGGAGCTTCGGTGTCGTCGCCCCAAATATAGTAATTCGAGTCCGCGAGTTTGGCATCCACCGGCTTGAGCGCGGGATGCATCGGTCGCGATTCCGGCAGGGGCTGGATGGATTGGGGCTCGGGCATCACCGGCGGGGGCAGTTGCGGTTCCGGCGTCATCGGCCGGATCAGTTGCGGCCGGACGGGCTGCGGCTCGGGTGGCGGGGGCCGAACCGGCGGGGGCCGGACGGGCTGCGGTTCGGGCATTTTCGCCGGCGGTTGTGCCGGCGATGATTCGGGCTGGGGAAAACCAAAGAACAAGTTCGGAATTTCAGCCGGGGGCCGCGCTGCAGGTTGTGTCCGGGCCGCCGCTTTTTGCTGCGTGATAAACAGCGGGGCAACGACACTCAACGGCAGTTCCAATTCAATGCCATCATGGACAGAGGCAGCCGGCGGAGTGGGTTTGATCAACGGCCGCAAATTCCGCCAGGTGAAAACGATGCGTCCGCGTTTCAATGCCGGTTCAATCAGGTTGATGGGCAGCAAAACCTGGGCATTGGCGAGGTTCGACTGTATGATTTCAAGCCGCAATCCTTCCGGCCATTGTTCCGCGAGCGCCTTCAGTGGAGCGACAATTGCCGTCGGTTCCACCGGAAATTGGGCTGCCGGTGCGGCGGCTGGCGGCAAGGGTGCCGCTGCCGGAGGCGCCGGAGGGGCGGCGGGTGGAGCAGGGACAAAGGGTTTTACCACACCATTACCATTGCCATTGTTGCGGGGGGTGGCGATGTTGTGGCTGTTGATGTGCGTGGTGTCATGCGACGTCAAGGATGGCGGTGGGGGAGTGGTGACGCTGGCAGCCGGGGTAACGGCGCGAGGCACAAACGCCGGCGGCGGCGGGGCAACCGGCGCCGGTTGACTGGCCGCCGGGGCAACCGGTGCGACCATCCGCAATGGCGGCGTGCCGGTTCGCGATGTCAGGGTGGTGGACGGTGTGGGTTTGGTATTGGGGGAGATTTTGACTCCCTGGGCACCGGGGCCAAATGGCCCGCTGATTTCCTCGGCGACTTCCAATTGTTTTTGCACCGGACGCCGTGACAACCGGGCCGGGTTCAACCGCGTGAGAATTTCGTTGAGCGGCAGCGTCACGGTCTTGTGATCGTGCTCGCCGCCCGAGTTCACGAACACGCCCGGGGCCGCCTGGCGCAATTCACCGAAAGTGATTTTAACGGAGCCAAACGCAAGTTGCGTCAGAATTTTTTCCAGGGGAATGGAAATTATCGTGCCGGGCGGCGGGGCCTGCATGACCTTTGCGCGCAAATCCATCGGCATCGCAGCCAGAATGGGTGGCAGCGGCAATTGCAAATTGTCGGGGTTTTCCTCCGGCATGGGGGAGGCGGTGTCCGTCGGGGGAGCCGGAGTTTCCGAAGCCCTTGGTTGCGGGGCCGGAGCGGCAACCGGCACGGCACCCGCAGGGGACACAATGCTGGTCAAAACACGCGGCGCTGGGGCTGGGGTGGCTTCGTTTTCATCAAGCCGGCGCAGCAGACCCCGCAGCATTCCGGCAAATTTTGTTTTCACGGTGTTAGACATGACACTCATACATACATCTTGTCCTGTCCCTCAACCGACAGGTTCCTCGGTTTCAGCAGGAAGCAAGCCAACAGCAATTTAATCCCCGGGCGGGGTTGCCGGCTTACGGAAAGGAAGCCTCGCGCCGGCGGGGGATTTGTCTCAGCGTTGGACTCCTTTGTCTCCAGTCTGTTCACATTGTGGCGTTTGGGTTTTCGGACGTCCAATCTCCATGGGAAACGCCATTGGGAACGCCGATTGCTCTCCCTTTATAAAATTTAAGGAATACGGCGCCGTTGGCACTTTTCGCGCTTGTGTTTGCGGCGCGGCGGCGTTAGCGGTTAATGCCATCGGAATGGAAAATGGAAATACGTCATAAAATTCTCGTCCTGGATGACGATGCGGCCTGGCTCGGGTTGTGCAATGAAATGTTCACACACCTGCCCAGCAAGCCTGAAATCCGCACCGTCGCGTCAGGCGCACGCGCCCTGGCCCTCCTCGAAACCGAACCCTTCCGGCTGCTGGTTTGTGACTTGAAGATGCCGCGGATGGATGGGCTGCAGGTCTTGTCCATCGTCCGGCGCCGGTTCCCAGAATTGCGGACAATCGTTTTGAGCGGTCTGGAGGACGAGGAATTTCGTTCGCGTGCCTACGCCCTCGGCGTGGATCTGTTCTGGCTCAAGTCCGATATGCAGACCAATTCCCAGATGTTTCTGGACTGCATCGAATCGCTGATGGGACGCGACATGGAAGGCGGCTTCCGGGGCATCCAGAGCAAAAGCCTCATGGACATCATCCAGATGGAATGCCTCTCTCGGAGTTCCACCGTGCTGCGGATCACCCGCGGGTCGCTCGTGGCCAAACTGTGGATTCAGGATGGCGAACTGATTGACGCCGAAACCGACGGGGCCCGCGGAGAAGCGGCCTTCCAAAGGATCCTCGCGTGGAAATCCGGCACGTTTGAGAATTTGCCCGCCGAACCCGATCGCGAACGCACCATTCTCAAGCCCGTCAATGCGCTGCTCCTCGAATCCGCCCAGGCGATGGATGAAACCGCGGATTCCGTCGCCCCTGAATCCATCGAGCAGACCGCCCACCGCAAGACCATTTGGAAGCTGGCCCTCCTGACGCGCGAAGGCGCCGAGTTCGTGATCACGGTCCCGGCGGAAGGACAGGGCGAGGTTGAAACGATGGGCATGCAGCCCTCCGAACCGCTCACCAAATGGGCGCGCCGCGCCGCTGAAACCGCCCGGCGCCTGGGTGAACGGATTGAGGCCGGCCCGCTGTCGCACGTCGCCGGCCACAATCTGGAACGTCAACTGCTTGTTTTAAACCGGGATAACAAGAGTTTTCTCATTGGCTGGCCGCCGCAGGCGGAGGCCGGACCTTTGTTGGATAAAAGCAAAAAACTGGTGTCATCATGGGATTCTTAAAACGATTTTTCCGTTCCCGCGCGGCGGTTCAGCAACTGCCGACCGGCAGTTTGACCGTGGACCGCCACGGCCAGGTGGTCATCACCACCGTCTCGTCCGCCTATCCGCGGGCGCTGCTGCGCGACATCGGGCAGGAGGTGCTGGCGCTCTTTCGCGAGGCGCGCGCGTCGCAAATGCCCATGGCCGAGGTCAGCCTCCATTTCGCCAGTTTGCACATCACCGCCCGTGAATTGCGCGGCGGCGCCATCATTTTCCTCTTTCCCCAAGCCGCCTTTTCACCGACCACAACCGCACCACGCCTATGACTGCCAAAGAACTCAACCAACTGGTCACTCAGATCGAAACCCACATCGAGTGCTGGAAACAGTTCAACCATTTCATCAACATCGCGCGCGGAAAAAAATTCGGGCCGGCGGAGGAAAGCCATTTTCTCGAAATCAAGAGCATCATCGTGCAGGAGATTGAACTGATCTATGCCGCCATCGAGGTCGCCTCGCCCACGCGCGACGAAATCCATGCGCTCATCGGCAATGCGCCTTCGTTGCGCTACCTCAGCGAAATGAGCGAGGGCGCGCTCCGCGGCCTGGAAGCCCAGTGGCACAAGATTTACATCGCCTGGCACTCCATCCTCGGCCAGCTCAAGGTAAAACAGCACGGCGAGGAAACCAAATCCTTCTGGGGCGCGAAAAAATAGCGTTCGTTTCATTTCTTCCTTGCCTGGCGCCCGTTTCGCGTCCAAATGATTCGTGCCTGACCGGATTGTAGCCGTCAGTTCCGGGCGGGGCCGGGGAATTTCATAAACATGCTCAATTATTATCAAATCCTGATTTTGGCGCTGATTCAAGGCGCGTGCGAGTTGCTGCCGGTGTCCAGTTCGGCGCATGTCATCGCGGCGGAAAAAATCATGGGCTGGTTGAGCGGGAAACCCATTGACCCGTCCAGCCCGGAAATGACCATGCTGCTGGTCCTGCTGCACACCGGCACCATGTTCGCCGTGATTGTTTATTTCTGGAAAGGCTGGCGGCGCGATTATTTTGCCTCCACCGGCCAGACCCAATGGTTCGCCCTCCAGGTCGTCGGCGCAACCGTTTGCACCGGGGTCGTGGGTTACGGGCTGAAAATGCTCATTGAAAAAATTGTCCTGCGCGGCAAACCACACGCGGAGGTTGAAGATTTGTTCAACAACCTGCCGCTGATCGCCGGGGCGCTGACGGCCGTGGGCGTGTTGATTATTTACGCCGGTCTGAGTGAAGGCAAATCACCGCGCCATTCGGAAGTCCAGCCGCAACATTCCTTCTGGATCGGCATCGTGCAGGGGCTGTGCCTGCCGTTCCGCGGCTTCTCGCGTTCCGGCGCGACCATTTCCACGGGATTGATTCTCGGTTTGCCGAAACAGAAACTGGAAGAATTCAGCTTTGCCCTCGCCGTCGTTTTGACGCCGCCGGTCATCGCCCAGGAAGCGCATCGTCTCCTCAAGGCGCACGCCTTGAGCGGACAAAATTCCGTGCTGCATCTTTTTGTGCCGGGGCTCGTCGGCATGCTTTTCAGCTTCATCGCTGGTTTGCTGGCCTTGAAATGGCTTTCCCGCTGGCTGGAGGGCGGACGGTGGAAGTTTTTCGGCTTCTATTGCCTGGTCGCGGCGGCGGGCATGCTGCTGCTCCACTTTACGCTCCCTCGTTGAATCAACGCGCAATTCCAGGTCACATTCCGCCGGCGGTGCCAATCATTGCGCCGGTGCCGGGATGAAAATCTTCTTTCCGACAATCAGGCTTTTCGGGTCCAGACCGGGATTGGCCTTCAAAATCTGGTCGGTGGTCACCTTGATGCCCTGGTCGCGATAAGCCTTGGCAATCGCCAGCAAGGTGTCGCCCCGCTGGATGGTATAATCGTAACCCTTTTGCGGGCCGGTGGCAGTTGCGGCCGGGTTGTCCACCGCGGTCGTGGAAACGGCCGGCGACGACTTGTGGCTGGAAGCCGGACCGCCGCTGACTTTGGCAAGCTTCTCGATTTCCTTGAGGATCAATTCCTTGTCCGCCTGCCGTTTCTTGTCAATTTCCTGGATCTGATCGGCGAGCTTCTGCAAATCACCCGGGTCGGCAGTGGCACCGGTCCCAGTCGACTTGTCACGCAGATCACCGATTTCCTTCTCCAGCGCGTCGATGCGTTTGGCCTGCACTGACTGGGCATCAAGCAGGTCCTGGATCTGGCCGTTGAGTTTGTTGATTTGCTGCTGGGTTGCGTCGTCCTGGGCGCGCGCGGCGGCCAGTGAAAAACTCAGGATAAAAAACCAAACCAAGAATCGTTTCATGCGCCGAAAATAAACCGCCCTGCGCCGGCGTCAAGTCGCGTCCAATCGTCCGTATCTCCGGATTTGCGGCCAGGCCCAGGCCACGATCACGACGGTCAGGATGGTCCCGATGCCGCCGGACACCACGGAAACCACCGCGCCGGTGACAATGGTGTTGCCGATGGTTGGTCCGAAGATTTGCGCGACCATGCCGGACTCGAAGCCGCCCAGATCGTTCGACGTGCCGATGAAGAGGTTGTTGACGGCGGAGACGCGTCCGCGCTTGTCGTCCGGCGTGAGCATCTGCACCAGGGTGTGCCGCACCACCACGCTGATGTTGTCCACCGCGCCGCACGAGAACAGCATGAGGATTGAAAACCAGAACCACGTCGAAAATCCGAATGCGATGGTGGCCAGCCCGAACGCCGTCACCGCCCACAGCAGCGCGCGTCCGGCCTTTTGCAGCGGCCGCCGGTGGTTCAAAATGAAGGCGCAGAGCAGCGAGCCGGCGGGCAGCGCCGACTGCAAAAAGCCGAGCCCGGTAGGTCCCACGAACAGAATGTCCTTGGCGTAGATCGGCAGCAAGGCCGTCGCGCCGCCCAAAAATACCGCAAACATGTCGAGGGTGATGATTCCCAGGATGATCTGGTTCGCGAAGACGAATTTGAACCCGGTCAACAGGGCGCGAAAGGTCATCGGCTCCTTGTTCTGGACGACATGTTGCCGGCGGATCAGGCCGATGAGAATGCAAAAAACCAGCGCGGCCAGCGCATTGATCAAATAAACCGGCGCGGCGGGACTGGTGGAATGACGGTGGGCCATCCAGGCGATGATTCCGCCCGCGGTCGCCGGCCCGATAATGCAGGAGAACTGGAACATGGCGGCGTTCAGGTTCACCGCGCGCGAAAATTCCTTGCGGCTGACCAGCGCCGGCAGAAAAGCGGCATTGGCCGCCCAGGTGAACGTGCGGGCAGTACCGCTGACGAACAGGCAGAGGTAAATCCAGCCGACCGGCGCCTGGAGCGCGGAAATCACGGCCACCCCGACACTTGAAGCCGCCAGCACAGCCGTCGTCAGCACCACGACCCGCTTGCGGTCGAAATTATCCGCGACATGTCCCGCCGGCAGCGTGAACAAAAACATCGGAATCATTTGCATCAGCCCCACCAGGCCGAGCGCCAGGGCCGAACCGGTGCGCTCATAAATTTCCCAGCCGATGGCCATGGCAAACATTTGCTGGCCGATGACGGCTGCGAGACGGCCGGTGAGATAAAGCACAAAATCCCGGTTCCGTAAGATGGCATACGGATGATCGTCGGCAACGGCTGCCGGATTATCTGGCGGTTCGTTTTCGCTCATGAACGCAATGGCGTTCAACTTAGCTAAAAATCCCTCCAGGTCGAGTTTTCATGGCGGCCCGCCACCGGTTTGAAGGCGGATTCCTGCCGGTCGCCGGCCTGGAGGCCTGGTCTTGAATTGCGGTGGTCACCGCCGGCGGTTACCCTCATTCGCATGGCCGACCAAAAGGAGATTCCGCCGCGTTACCGATGGCCGTGGTTTGTGCTGGCGGCGGTTTTGCTGGGCGTGGTCCTGGCGGTGATGTGGATGAGCTACGCCGTCCATCGCGAAAGACAGGAGCGCGATCTGGATGCTCCCTTGCCAGGCGGCTCGGCGCATTAGGGGCTGTTTTTCAACAGGCTTTGAACGGAACGGATCACGTCGGGGTTTTTATCCGCGACATTGTTGGTTTCGCCCGGATCCGCCTTGAGGTTGTAAAGTTCCAGCGGGGCCTCGGCCTTCGGTTGCACCGCCTCCCAATCTCCCAGGCGCACGGTGTGCCAGGTATTGCGTCCGGTTCTAAGTGCCCAGTGGAAGGTCTCGTGGCGGTTGGTTTGCGTCTGGCCGGACAATGCCGGCAGGACGGAAATACCATCAATGCCCGCCGGGGGTCTGACCAGCGCAATGTCCGTGGCCGTCGGCAGAAAATCCCACGCCGCCCAGGGAAAATCGCTGATCCGGCCCGCGGGAATTTTACCCGGCCAATACACGATCATCGGCACGCGCAGACCGCCTTCGTAAAGGTCGCCGCGACTGCCGCGAAGCGGTCCGGCGCTCAGGAAGAATTTCGGGTCGATATCGCCGCTCGGCTGCGGTCCGGTATCGCTGGTGAAGAAGATCACTGTGTTGTTGGTCATCCTCAGCTTTTGCAACTGCTCCAGCAACTGGCCGATGTAGCCGTCGAGGCGCGCAATCATGGCCGCCTTGTTTTTTTCCGGCTGCGGCCAGGACTCGTTGGAGAAAGGAGCGTCGGTGGGCACCGGCCCGCTCCCGGTTCCGGGGACATTGTAATTCAGCATCAGGAAAAATGGCCGGTAGCGATTGAACTGGTCGGGCTGGTTGGCTTTGACGAAATACAGCGCGGCCTTGGTGAGCAGATCCGGAGTGTAAATGTTTTTGTTCGTGGTCGTGTTGGCATACAGCATTTCCCGGCCGATGAAATACTCCGTCTGATGATTCGTCGGGTTGGGAATGTTCTTGGGCGTGTAACGCCACATGTAATCGGCATAATAATTTTTCGCATCGTCCGAATCGAAATACCCGGCGAATTCATCAAATCCCTTTTGCCACGGCGCGCCGGTGGTGCCGTCCCCCCCCAGGTTCCATTCGCCGATCAGGCCGGTGAAGTAGCCGGATTGCTGGAGCACTTGCGCCACGGTGATATCGTCCGCCGACAGCGGCACGTCCACGTCCGCGCGCTGTTTCAACTGTCCCGCGTCCCGGCCGAGCAGAAGTGCCGCGCGCGCCGGCGAGCTGACGGAACTTCCAGTGTAGTAGCCCGTGAAACGCATCCCTCCGGCGGCGAGCCGGTCGAGATTCGGCGTCTGGAATTTCGTCTGACCGTAGCAGCTCAAATCACCGTAACCAAGGCCGTCGGCGTCAATCAAAATGATGCTCGGGCGGCGCGGCATGGCGGCGGGCGCGGAGTTGGTGAACGCGAACGACAATTCTGCGCGGGCGCCTGAAGAAAATCCAAACAGCGCTGCGCCGGACAGCAACACGCCGCCGCACATCCGGCAAAAGCGATGGAACAAAATTGATTTCATTGTGAGCTTGGATTCTGGGAAGGGCGGCGCGTTCAAAGCAATTCTTTTCTGCACCTGATTCAACCGGCCTGGTTGCGCCGGCCAAACTCCGCCTCAAGCGGGATGCGCGTGGCGACGATGAAGCTGGGAACCGTTGCCAGCAGCACCCACACGAAGAAATGCGGATAGCCGATGTGTTCCTGCAGCCAGCCGCTCCACATGCCCGGCAGCATCATGCCCAGCGCCATGAAGCCGGTGCAGATGGCGTAATGGGCCGTCTGATGTTCGCCGCGGGCGATGTAAATCATGTAGAGCATCAACGCGGTGAAGCCGAACCCGTAACCAAATTGTTCAATGGCCACACCGATGCCGATCGCCTGGATATTGCCCGGCTGGGCATAACCGAACCAGATGAACACCGCGTCGGGCAGATGAATTGCCAGCAACATCGGCCACAGCCAGAGTTTCAATCCATGGCGGGCCACGACCATGCCGCCGAGCAACGCGCCGGCCATGAAGGCGATGACGCCGACGGTGCCGTAAATCACGCTGATGGTTCCGACGGTCAGTCCCAGCCCGCCTCTTTCCGGCGGCGCGTGTAAAAAGATCGGGATGATTTTCACGAGTTGTGCTTCACCCAGCCGGTAGAGCAATAAAAAAAGCAACAGCAGGGTGATTTTTGGCTTCAGGAAAAATGACCCGAACGTGTTGAAAAATCCGGCCCAAAAATCTCCTGCCCCGCTGGAATCTTTGGGTTCATCCCTGGCCGGGCGGGGCAGGATAAAATAATGATAAACTGCCAGGGCCAGGAAGATTCCGGCAGCGATGGCAAACACTGCCGACCACGCAAGCGAGGAGCGTCCGTTGTGCCGGGCCAGCCGGCCGGCGAGGTAGACCAGCCCGCCCTGCGCCGAAATTTTCCCGAGATTGAACAGCACGCTGCGAAAGCCGATGAAGAACGACTGCTCGCGCTCGGTGGTCGCCAGCATGTAAAAGCCGTCGGCCGCGATATCATGGGTGGCAGAACTGAAGGCCAATAATCCAAAAAAGACAATGGTTCCCTGGACAAAATGCGGCGAGGGAATCATCAAGGCCACGCCGGCCAGACCCAGCCCAATGGCCAGTTGCATGGTCCAAATCCACAGCCGCCGCGTTTTGAGCATGTCCACCGCCGGACTCCACAACGGTTTGATGACCCACGGCAGATAGAGCAGGCTGGTGAAAAATGCCGTGGCTTCGTTCGACACCCCGAGGTCGTTGTAAAGCATGACCGACACCGTGGCCACGAGCGCATTCGGCATTCCCTCGGCAAAATACAACGTGGGAATCCACAGCCACGGGCGGCGGGAACTGGGTTTTGCGTCAGCCATTCCTGTCTGAGTAACAGGTTGGGGGCGTCCGGGCAAAAATTTTCCGGCTTGCGCTTTGGCCCGCACCCTGCGTTGAGTCAGCGCATGACCGGCGCCTTTATCAACGCTTTGGGCATTCTGATCGGTGCCTTGTTCGGTTTGGCCATGCTCAAACCGCTGTCCCTCCGCACGCAGGTGTTCTTCCGTTCGGCGCTCGGCGCCTTCACCGTTTTTTTCGGCCTGCAACTGGTTTGGATGAGCCTGAGCGGAACATTTTTGACCGTGGCGAAACAGTTGTTCGCTGCCGCCATGGGCGTCACGATCGGGTTTTGGGTGGGCCGGTTGCTGCGTCTGCAAAGACTGTCAAACCGTCTGGGCCGTTATGCAGGCAACCTGGTCGTGCCGGCGCAATCGGGCCCGCCCCGCAGAATGGCGGACGGTTTCACCGCCTGCTCCATCTTGTTTTGTGCCGCGCCTCTGGGCTTGCTCGGGGCGGTGACGGATGGCTTTCCCATTGGAGACAGCGGCTTCGGCTATTTTTACCTGCTCGTTGTCAAAGCGGTGATGGATGGCCTGGCCATGACCGGGTTCGTGAAGGTGTTCGGCTGGCCGTCCGCGCTGTCGGCGTTCCCGGTCTTTGGGCTGTTCAGCGGCATCACGCTCGCCTGCCAGGTTTGGGCGAGGCCGTTGCTCGACGCGCACGGCCTGGTGGCGCCGATGAATGCCGCCGCCGGCTTCATCGCGTGCGCCATTGCCCTGATGATATTTGAGGTCCGCCGGGTGGAACTGGCGAATTTCCTGCCGGGCCTGGCCGTCGCACCGCTGCTGGCCTGGTGGCTGAAATAAACCAGAGTTTTCCGTGCCAGGCCGCAAAGACGAAAAGGCGTTCAAGCTTTGACTTGCCGACCGCGGCAAACCGGCTAAAGCTTGGGCTGCGACATGAACTGCATCGTCACTGCCGGACCGACTTATGAGCCGCTGGACGACGTGCGGCGGCTCACCAATTTCTCGACCGGCCGCCTCGGCACGGAGCTGGCCAATTTCCTGGCGGCGCGCGGCCACAAGGTGGCGTTGCTGGTGGGCGAAACGGCCACCTATGCTGGGCAGCGGCGCGCGCAGCACGTTGCGGTCTTCTCCACCACGGCGGATTTGCACAAACGGCTGCAAGCCCTGGCCGCCAAACGCGTGGACGCAATCTTCCACGCGGCGGCGGTCAGCGATTTTGCGTTCGGAAGAATTTTCACACCCAACGAAGCGGGCAAACTCGCCGAAATCAAGGCGGTCAAAAAAATCTCCACCCGGCAGGGCAAGCTGCTCGTCGAGCTGGTGCCAACGCCAAAGATTCTTGCCGCGTTGCGCGGCTGGTTTCCGCGCACGCGGATTGTGGGCTGGAAATTCGAGGCGGACGGCGGGCGCGCCGACGCCTTGGATGCCGCGAAACGGCAGTTGACCGGATGTTCAACCGATTTGTGCGTGGCGAACGGGCCGGCTTACGGCGAGGGATTTGGCCTGGTGGCCCGGGAAGGCAGGCCGCTGCATCTCGCCAGTGCGCCGCTGTTGTTTGAAGCCCTGGAAAAATTCCTGCAGCTGGAACGTGCCGCCCCGGGTGCCGGCCCGGGCCCCGGGGCTCGTGGCGCTGCCTGAGCGCGGCGCCGGAGTTTTCAGGCCTCAAAATTTTTCAACTGGCGCAGGGCGAATTTCAATGGCAGCCAGCCGACGCAAAAGGACAGCAGCACAAACCCGGCGACGCCTTCCGCCGCCCAGTCCTCATGAGAGTGCAGGCCGGCCGCGCCAAACACCAGCAACAGCACTGAGGCCAGGATGTAAAGCGAACTCACCACGAAACAGAGCGTGCCGCCAAAACCACTCACGATTTTGTTCGGGTTGGCCTCCTTCAGGTTTGGATAAAGGACCCCCAGTCCGATGGCCACGCCATTGAGCGCGAAGGTCATCACGGTGATCACCGCGGCAAAGAACAGCACGCGGTCCCAGGTCATCCGGAGCAGATAGCAGGACAGCGTGATGAGGCCGGACGTGACAAACAGCGAGACGACGCTGGCCAGCCAGAACTTGGTCTGGACCACCCGGGCCATGCCCATGGGCGCCATGCCGATGATCCAGAGCCGCCAGCCTTCCAGCGAAAACTGCGGGAAGACGAACCTCGTGGTCACCGAGGCGAGGTTCAGCGAGCAAATCCCCAGATTCAGAAAGGCGACCAGGTTGATCCAAAACGGGCTGGTCAACTGGTGGGTGAAATTGCGGAGGTTGATGGTATAGACGCCGAGCAGGCCGAACAACATCACCGACTGCCCCCATTGGGTGGTGTCCCGCCAGAACATTCGCAGGTCCTTGACCACCAGGGCCCGGGTATCCGGGGCCAGCCAGAACAGTTGTCCCACGATTTTTTCGAGCTGCCCGGCGCAAAACCCGCGGTTCGAACGGGATTGAAACCAGTTCTGCGCGCTGCCCGCGCGGCTTTGCACGGCCGAGGCCGTGTTGTAAAACAACCGGCCAAAGCGGGTGAACGCAATCCCGCCGAAAAAAAGCGTGTGGCTCAACAGCACCAGCGCGAAAAACACCGCGCCGCGCAGGATGCCTTCGGCCCATTGCAGCACGGATTCCGACAGCCAGTAGCTGGGCAGGAAGGGGAACAAGGTGAACCGTGTTTTGGCAAGCAGTTGGTCGAGCGCCTCCAGCGTGCGCTTGTCGAGCAGTTCGTCGTTGACCGGCTGGGCCTTCCACCAGAATGCCGCCACCGCCAGCAAAACGAAGGCGGTTCCAATCATGGCGAGCTGAAAACTACGCCGGTCCAGAAACCGGCCCATCCAGATGGCCAGCATCGCGCCCAGCACGCCGGGCAGCACAATGAACAGGGCGATCAAGGCCAGCGTCACCGGATAAAAGGTCCACGATACCCCCCGCAACAAACCAAACGCGGCCAGCAACGGCGCGATCAAAAAAACAAACGCCCACGAGGCCAGCACCATGGATTCGATGAATTTCCACCGGAAAATGGTCTGGGTCGGGATCGGCAGCGTCAGCAGAAAGGTCGTCTCCCGGTTGCGGAACAAATTGGTGTAGCCGATGATGAGATTGCTCAACAGCAGCAGGGCGAACAGGAAGGCAAACAGCACGTACATCAGCCGCTCAGTGAGCACCGCCCCCAGACTCGGAAATTTTGCGATGAATTTCAGCCCGTGATAAAAGAGTCCGAACGAGACGACGAGGTAACTGGCGATGAACACCGCAATGGTGCCGGTGAGCAGCCGCGATTGATTGCGCACCGACAGGAGCCGGCGCCAGCTTTGCAGCGCGTTGATGCGCAGCAGCAACCATAATAACGCAGGCCTTGATTGAACGGAACCGGCGGGCACGGCATCAAACTAACGCTGAAGTACGCCGGAAGCAATCCCTGCAGCATGCTGCACTTCGGTTTTAGGGTAGTTTGGACGCCAATGAAGTTTAACAAAATCAGCCGCCGCCAGTTTATGCTGGCCGCCTTGCTTTCCGCCCCCGGCGCAGTGCTGGCGGATGCGGGTTGGGTGGAGCCGCAATGGCTCAAAATTCGGCGGCTCCGGCCGGGTCAGGACCAGCCATCCCACCGCTTCGTTCATTTCAGTGATTTGCATCACAAAGGCGACCGTGCGCACACGCAATCCGTCGTGGACCTGATCAATTCACAGTCGCCGGATTTCGTGTGCTTCACCGGCGACATCATGGAAGAGGGGAAATACCTTCCGGAAGCGCTCGAAATTCTGTCCGGAATCAAGTCGCCGTTGTATGGCGTTCCGGGCAACCATGATTATTGGAGCCGCGTGCCGTTTACCGACATCCGCCAATGCTTTGCCGCCACCGGCGGCGCCTGGCTGGTGGATGAGCAACGCGTGATTGCCGGGGGAAAAATCAACCTGGTCGGCATGGCCCGACTGGGCCCCGGACATCCGCTGCCGTTCGCCGATTCCGGAATGAAGAATATTCTGCTCATGCACTATCCCGCGTGGGTCAAGCGACTGGCGGGTCAGCAATTTGATTTGATCCTGGCGGGGCATTCGCACGGCGGCCAGGTGCGCATTCCCTTTTACGGTCCCGTCATCCTGCCGTATGCCGTGGATGAGTATGACCTGGGCTTGTTCCGGACGGAATCCGGTCCGCTGTATGTGACTTCCGGCATTGGCTGGTATCCGGTCCCGATCCGCTTCAACTGCCGCCCGGAAATCGTGGTGGTCGAAGTTTGAATTGCGCCGGTTATTTGCCGTTGAAGCCGTCGTGAACGGTTTGTATCGTGCGGGCCATGTCGCCGCCGGAAACAAAATCTTCCCCGCTGGCCATGCCCGTGACGGCGTTGTGGGGCGTCGGCGGTGAACGCGCGGCGCAACTCGCGCGGCTCGGCCTGCGCACGGTTGGGGATCTGTTCCTGCATCGTCCGCGACGTTACGAGGATCGCCGGCATTTCCGCAAAATTGTCGAACTCACCAAGGACGAACCGGCCACAGCCCGCGGCACGATTGTCGCGCTTGGCCTTAAACGTTTTCGCGGCGGCAGCAAATCGGTTTTTGAAATCATCCTCGATGACGGCACGGCGCGGTTGCATTGCCGCTGGTGGAACCTGCCGTTCATGGAAAAATATTTCGCGATGGGCGACGAGGTATTCGTTTACGGCAAACTGAGCGAAAACAAACCGCGGATGATGACCCATCCCGAAACGGAAGTCATCGAAGGCGGCGAGGAGGGTTTCATCCACATCAACCGCATCGCGCCGGTGTATCCGCTCACGGAGGGCCTGCCCCAACGCTGGCTGCGCGGGCTGATCTGGCGCACGCTGGAACGGTTTGTGGCGGCGTCTCCTGAGGGTGCGTCACATTTTCCCGAATGGCAGGCGGCCGATGAAAAATTGGCCGCGCTCTCACGCGGCGCGGCCAGGTTGCCTTCGCGAGCCAACGCAGTGCACATGACGCATTTCCCGGAGGAATTGAGCGACGTTGAAATCGCGCGGCGGCGGCTGGCGCTGGATGAATTCGTTGAATTGCAGGAGCAAATCCGGTTGCGCCGCAAAAATTTCGAGTCGAAATCCCGCGCTTTGCCGTGCGGTGGGGACAATCACCTGATGAAGCCATTCCTGGCCGGGCTTGGTTTCAAGCTGACGGGCGCCCAGGCGAAAGTGCTTCGCGAAATCCGCGCGGATATGGGCGGGGTCCATCCGATGCGACGTTTATTGCAAGGCGATGTCGGATCTGGCAAAACCGCCGTGGCGGCCTGCACGGC
>Ga0181522_10000537_pt1 | contig 27672 bp, 17 predicted proteins | sample PEATcosm2014_Bin_27_FD_121103 | JGI IMG/M metagenome (GOLD analysis project Ga0181522, IMG submission 121103) | Peatland microbial communities from MTU Mesocosm Facility, Houghton, MI, USA - PEATcosm2014_Bin05_10_metaG | ecosystem: Environmental > Terrestrial > Soil > Wetlands > Peat | place...
ATAGACCTCCATGACTGCGCCGAACGCCCAGTTAAAGGTTTGCCCATAACTTGAGGTCGAGTTGAACCCAGTTGCATAGGATTCTCCCAAGAGGAGCTCCAATGTATTGTCGATGGCATAAACGGTCCACGAGGGGCAGTGTTCGTTTGCGTGGGGTGGGGGACCGCAGGTGTTTTCGATCTGGCCAATGATTTCGTCTCCGGAGTTGACTGGCAGGGGCGAGGACTCATTGGTGGCGCCGTTGACGCAGCAATTCCAACTGGCGATGCCCCAGGCTGAATCGAAATCAGCGTTCCATCCCACGACAGGTTGAAGGACCGTCACCACATCATCGATGTCCTGCAGGCCAAAATAGAAATACAATATCTGGCCGTCGTTGTTCTTGGGTGGCGGAGGTACCAGGACCGTCTCATCCATAGCACCATAGGCGCTGGTGGTGGTGTCGGTCACAGTTACGACGTGGGAATGGCCGATAGAGGGCGGATTAGCTGCCGGCGCATCTCCGGTGATCGCTTCTCCGTCGGATGTGTAATGAGGATAGGCGCACACCGGAATTTTGGTGGAGGTTCCATTCGCGTGCTGGATGGATTTTTCGTCGGTGTGCAAAACGTCCCCTTTGGCGAGGTGGTTGACGCAGCTCGGGTGGAAGTACCCGAACGGCGTGATGACAAAGTCTCCCGGAACTGCCGCTGGACGGTTTGGCCCAGCGGGAGCCTGGGCCAGCGCGAGGCCAGCAGCAATCAGCGTGAAGACGATCGACTTAAGCATTGTTTTCATTTTTTTTCTCCTTGGTTGGTTTTTGGGGAAATCGTGTAAATAACGTCCTTAAACTTGAGCTCTGCCGCCGACTGTTCCCGCCCACTCTCGGCGGTCTAAATCGTTTCTCCCGCTCAATCGCGGCGCACCCGATGCATTTCTAGCGCTTCATCGCGTCTCCGCTGATTGGCTGGTCTTATCCGCTGGCCACGAACTACACGCAGCGTTTGGCCGCGAGATTTTTTGCTGTGCCCCCACGTCGGCACAATCAATCAAAGCCATCACGGAAGTACGGTGAAGCTCTTCGTGCTGGTCGTGGTGCCCCCAGCGTTGGTCACAGAGATCGGACCGCTGATGGCCCCCGCCGGCACGGTTGCGGTGATGTATCCGGAAGCGTCCACGACGGCAACAGCCGAGGCCCCATTGAAGAACGTGACTGCCGTTGTACCTACAAATGCCGAACCATGCAGAGTGACCTTCGCTCCCACCTTTCCTTTGATCGGTGTGAATTCGAATGCTCCTGGCGCCGGTGAATTGAGTCCAAGGTTCAGCACAGAAATCGCGCCCTGGTCCTGGACGCCATCAGAATTCTCGCCACCGTCGTCTTGCAGGGTCACATAGAGTCTGCCGTCGCTGCCCTGCAGCAGTGCGCCCAGAGGTGACCAGCCAGTAGTGTCGGCAACAAAGCTAGCTTCCAGTGTTCCGGTCCCCCCTAGCGTGAACTGATAAATCGTGCCGGTGACTTCGAATGCTCCGCCCTCCCATGCCGTTCCGTAGAGGTTGCCATCCGAGGCTTGAATCAATCCCGCGCGGGGAAAATTTCCGATGTCGCCTGGAGTTGCTTCCGGGGCAAAGTCATACATCTTTGTGAAGACTCCTTTGGTGGTGATGCGGAAGATTGTTCCTGTGCTGTTGGCGCCGCCCGAATAACAGGTGCCGTACAGATTGCCGTCGCTGGCCTGGACCAGAGCCCCAATCGGCATGCTGCCATCGCTGGCGCCGGTGAATGAATGCAGCAACGTTACCTTGCCCGCGGGAGTCATCTTGAACACGGATCCATCATCCGACGCTCCGCCGGCGGTAGTCGTGCCGTAGAAGTTTCCGTCCGAGCCCAGAGTCAGTCCGGCTGCCGGATTTGCCCCGTCTGGCTCGGAGCCGAAATGGCCGGAAAACACATGCAGCACCGTATAAGCGCCGGAGGTTGTGATCCGGAAGATGGTGCCCTGGTTGTAGAAGCCGTCGTAGAGGCCTCCGACCTGGGTTGTGCCATAGAGATCGCCATTGTTTCCAAACACCATTCGCCCGGTAGGCTCCGCCCCGTCAACGGTCAGCGAGCCGCACCCGTTGCCTCCGCAAAAAGAGTGCAACACGGTGAGCGTTCCGGCTGGGGTGAGCTTGAATACGGTGCCGCAGCCAGACAGGCCGGTGGTGTCTGCGCAGGGTAAACCACCCGTGCCGCCCTCGGTGGCGACGCCGTAGAAATTACCGTCCTTTCCTTGCACCAGCCCAGCTTGGGGAAACCAACCATCTGGCGCGGTGCTTGTGGCAGTGTCGTACGGGAAGCTGTAGACCACACTTAGCGCCCCCGCAGGCGTGATCTTGACCACCGCTCCGCAACCGGGAATCTGACCCTCCACCGCTCCCGGGCATGTGCCGGCACCGCCGATATTGGTGGTGGTGTAGTAGTTTCCATCCGCGCCCTGAATCAGCTCGGCCGTCGGATTCGCGCCGTCGGGATAATTGCTGGTGGTAGCGGAGTTGTATTGAAACGCGTACAACTCGCTGAGCTGCGCGTTAGCGGTCCCGGCCTCAAAAGCGCAAAAGACCACGGTCCAGATCACAATCAGAAGCGTTGAATTGTTCTGCCAACAGCAAACCTGCCGTTTCATTAGGAGCCTCCTATTCGTTTTGGCGCCAAAGTAGAACGCGCCTCGTTCCATGCAAACTTTGTGTGCTCATTGCCTCGATATCGACCGGCGGACTCCATTGCCGTCCTCCTTTTTTCATTCGGCTTGGGACAATTGCCCGCGCGTCTATCGAGTTGTCTTCGCGCCGGCGATGCGGGTTCACTGGCGCTGATTACGGCAAGATATGCGATAGCCGGAGTGCAAATGGCGAGTCGCTTGCCGATTTTGCGGAAGTATGCGCACCGGTGTTTTGCGCCGGCGTGAGGGGCACACTTAGCAGCAGCCCCGGCACAGCGCTTGATCGCGCGATGTGCTTCCAAAGTTTGGGTCGTCATAAGGTCTCCTTCTCTTCCGTCTTCGCGTAGTCCTCGAATGTTTTCCAGCTGTTAATCTCACTCGCCGAATCCCTCTGATCCCAACTTCTGCAGCGACTCCAGGCAGACCAGCGGCGATCCATCTGCGGCCTGAGACCAATGCCACCCGCCTTCACCGCGATCAACTGAGGTCGATGGAGCCGTCAGAATCTGGGTCGCCATAGGTTCCCTTTTCCCCATGAGCGGCTGGACTTCCTTCAGCTCCACCATTTCGACATCGCGGCCACATTGCTGGCACCAGCATCGAACCGACCGGCGCCTGCGGATGATCAAGACCAGTTCCGTTTCGACTGTGATCTCCATCCTTTTTCGAGAGCTCGTCGGTTCGGCCATGCTCTTTATCCAGCGCCGAAATCGTGCTAGATTGTTGGCCACGTCTGCTCGGGGTTCCCTCACCCCGGTCGAACGCGCACATCCTGCCACCTGAGCGACCCAAAAGTCCTTAAGGCGCGATTAATAATGTTTTGAATTGCTTTTAAGAGCGGTTATGGGCAATGAAGTCAAGCAGTTGCTGGAATTTGGTCGCTTCCGCGTAGATCTCGAACAGCGCCAGTTGCTTCGCGATCAACAGCCCATTTTGCTGTCACCTAAAACCTTTGACCTGCTCTTGGTGCTGGTGCAGCACAGCGGTCAAGTTGTTCTCAAGGATGACTTGATGAGGAGGCTGTGGCCGGACACCTTTGTGGAGGAGTCCAATCTCGGCCAGCACATATTCCAGCTCAGGAGGGCCCTGGCGGATAAATCTCAGGATTCGTCCCAATACATCGTGACGGTACCAGGACGAGGCTACCGGTTTGCGCAGCCGGTGTCGGCGGCCGCCGCGGAGGAAGAGAAAAAGCGCGCCGTAGAGAAAGATAGAGATAAAGATAAAGAAGAAGATGCGGCACTGAAGGACGAAGAGATCGTGGTGGCCAGCCGCTCGCTGGCCAGAGTGACGTTTGAGACGGAAAAAAGAAGCGGCCTGCGGATGTGGGTCGCGATTGCGGCCATGGTGACGGCAATCGCGGTGGCAATCGGACTGTATTGGCGGGTTCAGCGAAGACCCAAACTTTCCGAGAAAGACACGGTTGTGCTTGCGGACTTCGCCAACTCCACTGGGGACTCCATATTCGATGTGGCGCTTCGTCAGGGTCTTTCTGCTCAGCTCGATCAGTCGCCATTCCTTAATCTTCTCTCCGATTCGCGCACGGCGCAGACCCTGTCTCTGATGGGCAAGCCTAAGGATGAGCCGCTCACCCCGGGGCTAGCGCGAGAGGTGTGCCAGCGCACTGCGAGTGCGGCAGTGCTCGACGGTTCCATTGCGCAGATCGGTGCCCGCTATCTGCTTACGTTGAAAGCGATTGCATGCGCTAGCGGGGAAACGCTGGCGAGCGCCGAAGCCCAGGCCAGCGACAAAAACCACGTTCTCGACGCTATGGGAAAGGTCGCCTCCGATATCCGCCCTAAGCTGGGCGAATCTCTTGCGTCGGTTCAGAAGTATGACGTTCCGCCGCAGGACGTAACCACGCCGTCGCTCGAAGCGCTGCATTCCTACAGCCTCGCCATGAAGAACCGCAGCGGCGACTTCGCCAAATTCATCCAACTGGCCAAGCGCGCCATCGAACAGGACCCCAACTTCGCCATGGCCTACGCGCAACTGGGCGTGGCGTACGTCAATATCGGTGAAACCGAGCAAGGCGTGCAGAACATCCGCAAGGCTTACGACCTGCGCGACCGTGTCAGCGAGCGCGAGAGGCTTTATATCACTTCGCACTATGACCATATGGTCAACGGCGATCTCGATGCCGCGCGCAAGGACTATGAATTGTGGATGGAAATTTACCCGCGCGATCAAGGCCCCTACTCCGGACTGGTGGCGGTTGATTACTTCACCGGGGATTTTGACAAAATGTTTCCCCTGATCGAGAAAAATCTCGAGCTGGGCGGATTTTCACCGCACGAGGCCAATATCGGCATTGTCTGGGCCCTGACGTTCTTGAATCGGATCGATGAAGCAAAAGCGATGGCGCTGAAGGGACAGGCCGCTACTCATGATCCACTCTTCGATCTTTCCCTCTATTCTTTTGCATTTTTACAGGGTGATGCGGCAGCACGCCAACATGAGCTCGAAATCCTGACCAGCAACCCAACCTGGGGTGATGGCGCCCTGGATCTGGAAGCGGGCACCCTTGCCTTCTTCGGACAGTTCGCCAAGAGCCGGGAGTTGCTCGGCCGGGCTGTCAACGCGGCTCTCAAGCAGGACAAGAAGGAATCCGCAGCCGCCTATACCGCGCTCGCCGCGCTCGCCGAAGCTCTGGCCGGCAATGCAGATCGAGCCAAGCAATTCGTCAAACAGGCGCTGACGCTCGCCGATACCAAGGACACGCGAGCGCTGTCGGCACTGGCACTGAGTCTGGCTGGCGACGCGGTGCAAGCCACAAAACTGGCCGACGATCTGGGAAAGCGCTACCCGAAAGACACCATCATTCAGTCGAATTATCTGCCCACCATCTACGCTGCCGCCCAGTTGTGGAATCCTGGGGCCAAGGCTGACCCGCAAAAGTCAATTCAATTGCTGGGGTCGACTGCGCCTTACGAAACGGGCGTAACAGCTCTCGACAACGGAGTCTGCTTCTATCCGGTTTTTGTACGGGGCCAGGCATATCTGGCGAACAAACAAGGCCCCGCGGCCGCCGCGGAGTTCCGCAAAATACTCGATACTCCGCAGATGGTCCAGATGGAGCCGCTGGGATTCATGGCGCACATCGGTCTGGCTCGGGCTTACGCCCTGAGTGGGGACTCTGTTAAGTCACGCGCCGAATATCAAGCTTTCCTCACTCTATGGAAAGACGCCGACGGGGATGTTCCTCTTCTTAAGGAAGCCCGGGCACAGTACGCGAAACTTCAGTAGGTTCCTCGCGGTCCCAGAGCGATCCCCCCACTGGAAAAGCATATTCCTCGCGCCAGAAAAAAGGCGCTCGGAATGACAAAATCAAAATAGCCGACCACTCGCTAGAACGGTTTCATTGGCCTCTGCTTATCCTCCGCAAGCATATGCAACGGATTGGCTCACCGCTGCTACTTTGCCAGCTGCGCCGCCACCTCGGGAAGCACCTGAATACCCTCCGCCTGAACCGCGTCCAGCAATGTGGGATTCAATCCCAACACCCTCAAAATCGTAGGCGCGACCTGAGCGGTTTGGGTTGAGGCCGAGACGGTTTGTGCGTCGAAGCTGGGATTCGCGACCAGCATAATGACGTTCGTATCGTCATGCGCAAACCCTCCGTGATCTCCGATCATCGACATGTTGTTTGAGTAGGTGACGCCCTCATTCGGCGTCACGATGATGTCCGGCGTCCGTGGATCCTCGCCCGGCTCAGCACCACCGACGTTGTAGTTCAGCGCGAGCGAGGGACCGTAGTAGATTTCTCCTAGCCCGATTGCGGCCGCATTGTTTTCGAGAATGTCCACCGCTGCGGGCACACTGGCGCCCTTCTTCAGCCAAAGCACAGACACATCATCTTCGGTTGCGCCAATGCCTGTCGGGTTCAGCGGCGACTCCGAGTAGGGAATCATACCGGCAAGCGCCAGCAGCGTTGCCGGGGTATTGGCGCCGTCGGCCACATACCGCGTGGGGTCGATGGGCGAGTCGCCGTGCTTCGCGGTGACGATAAGCAGCGTGTTGTTATAGATGCCCGCACTCTGCAGCGCGCTCACGATGTTACCTATGCAGAGGTCCACATACTCGATCTCGTTCAGCAACTCGTCGTTGGGCAATGCCGCAGCGTTTTTGTAACCTCCAGTGCCTACTCCTGCTTCGTACACAGATTCTCCGACGTAGACAGATTGGAAGTTCATGCCGAAGACCGCCGGCACTACTGACGGCGTGCCAGAATGCGTCTTGCCCGCAATCTGGTTCAGCAGCCCGTACACTTTGATGGCGTCGTAGCATTGAATATTTTCGAAGCTGGCATTCCACGCGGACGTGCCCACTGGGTCGCGGATCGGGTCACATGCAACTCCAGCTAACGTCTTTACTCCGGGCAGTGGGACCACGGTGGAGTCGACCTCGGGCGAATAGTAATCATCCAGGCCTTTGCCGCCCGGGCCGCCCACAAATGAGTATGACGGATGCTTGTCGATCCATGCCGTGTATCCGCCCGCCGCATGGATCACACCAAACAGAGTGTTTACCCGAATGAAGTTCCAGGGATACACGGGCGCGCAACCGGCCGCCGGGTCGCGCTCCAGTTTTTTGGGGTCAATCGAAGCAATACCGCCATCGGTCAGACTCGCTCCCGGCGCGCCGCCGTTCAGCTTGGTATCGTCAATGTCAATGCCCTGGTCGTTGTCGGTGGTGGTTCCAGTGGGCGTGGCGTAGGGCGTGCATGGGCCCGCACCCAGGCCCGTGCCGGTAGTCTCTGCCGGCGCGTCAAGCGTGCGGTCATACGCCACGTCGTAGTAAAGGCCAGTCGATTTCGGTGTGCCGCCGGAAGCCAGCGCCGCCATTCCCGGAAAAGAGTCCGAGGGCTTTGCGGATGAGGCGGCCACATAGTTGATTCCTGTTTCGCCGAGCGCAGCCAGGTTCGGGCAGTAAGGGCTGCCGCCGTTCACCCCTGCAATCCCGTGAGAGCAGTTGTAGAAATCCACGGCGTGCATGCCGTCAATACTCAGCAGCAGCACATGCTTAATCTTGCCCGAGCCCACGGTGTTCGCATCAGCCGCTACTCCATGCGTCGCAGACGCTAACGTTAACGCCACCGCAGCTGCCGTCACTACTAGCCTGTTCGTCTTCATGTGGGGCCTCCACGAGACTATTAGCCCCCGAATGTTAATCGGACGTTACTTCTGCGTGAAATCTCGGCTAATCGCGTGGGCGAAGCGGATTTGCGGTGTTGGCGGCCAAGCTGAGGATTTGGCGAAGTGGAAGGCATGACGCTCCACGCGGAAAAGTGCTTTGAAAGAAGCTTCTGAGGGAATCTGTTCTCAAGATTCGCAAGCGAAGCTTTGACGGGGGCACACCGTCTCGATTAAGCCAGGGCAATCTGCCGGCTTTCGTCCATTTTTGCGCAATTCAGATTTTTTAAGAGCGCGGGATTCGGTCGCGCAGTCGGGAAGCCTACCCTTTGCAAAAGACGCAAAGGGTAGGCTACTCGTCATTCCGTGACGAAGTTGGGCTAGAGGTCAAGGTTCAGGAAAAAGCCGTCGCGGTTTTGATCCTGCGCCTCGTCATCAATCCGGCTCCCAGCAATCCCATCCCCATCAATCCGAGCGTGCCAGGTTCTGGAGTGATGAAGGTGGTCGTGCCGCTCGCCAGAGCGATCGTCCCGCCATTGAATTTTGTCTTGCTCTCGAAAAACAGCTGTGTGGTTACGCCAGATACCGTTCCCCGACCCTCCCAGGTTCCACTTACGATGCCTGAAAGGGTATAGTCATAGTACTTACCTACCTTGCCAGTGTATGTCCAATTGATAGGAGCCCCACCTGCCGAGTTGCCGAACGTTCCCTGAAACACAACGCCGCTATAGTAGGGATAGTTCGCGTTGGTAGCGATGGTAAAGGTGCCGTCTCCGAAGGTAGCATCGCCACCTAGTGTCCCGCTCAACAAGCCGCCCGTTGTAAATGAGACAGTGCCTAGATCGTCTTTGGGACCACCAAAGAGACCAATGATGTTAAGGGTGGAAGCGTCCTTGCCACCCACGGTTAATCCCTTGAACTGCTTGCCAACTCCCGAGGTTGCCGTACCGCCCTCGTTGTAGATGCAGAGTGCTCCCGGTGCTCCATTCAGACAGGTTGATTGGTTGGCTGTAGCCGCCACAGGCGCAAGCAGCGCCAGGGCGATGAGAAACACGAAATGCTTGGGCCCCATAACAAAACGCTTCTTGCTAGACATCGCATACTCCTCCACTGATGCCACATTTTGGAGGAGTCGGCAATAACTGTAATCCCCCAAACAGGGTATTCTTCGAGGAGACGCCCCAGGTTCGCGATCCTGCCTGCGGGAGCGGGCCGCCCCTCCGAAGGATGCGGCCATGCGCTTTGACCGCCCGCGATGAGAGCCGAGCGAAAGCAGGTTCCTCACAAGTCCTTCGGACTGGTTCGGGATGACATCGTTTAAAAGTGCGTCGATTTTTGCTGCTACGAACGGCTGCTCCGAATGGCTGCCCGTTTGACGCTTCTCTGCCTTACTCTTTACACTTGCCTAGTGAGCCCCACCGATACTGCTACGAAAGACAGCGTCAAGCGCGAGATCTCGGTCGAGATTCCTGCCGACGAAGTTGCCCGCGAAACTGAAGTTCAGATTCAGCGCTACCAGAAAAGTGCGCGGTTGCCGGGATTTCGGTCTGGGCATGTGCCTCCATCGATTATTCGTCAACGTTTCGGCGACAGCCTTAAGAATGATGTGGCCGAGGCTTTGATCCCCAAATATTTTCGCAAGGAAGCTGAGAAGCAGGGTCTGATTCCGGTGTCGCAGCCGCGGGTGACCGATCTGCATATTCATGATGGCGAGCCGCTGCGCTTCAAGGCCACGTTTGAAGTGCTCCCGGAAATTAACGTTGAGGGATACAAAGAGCTGCGCACCGAGAAGCCCGAGATTGTTGTCACGGATGAAGAGGTCGAGCAGGCGCTGACTAACGTGCGCGAGCAGCATGCCAGTTATACGAATGTGGAGGGGCGTCCGCTGGCCGAGGGGGATTTTGCGCAGGCTTCGATGGACGGCAAGCCGAAGGCTCCGGCGGGAGATGAGAACGCGAAGTCGAATCCGGCGCTGAAAGATGTGCTGATTGAAATTGGCGGAAAGAACACCGTGCCGGAGTTTACGCAGAACCTGGTTGGCGCGGCGGCAGGCGAGGAGCGGACGTTCGATGTGGTTTATCCGGAGGATGCGCCTGACAAGCGGCTGGCGGGAAAGACCTTTGTGTACACGGTGAAAGTGAATGGGATCAAGCAGAAGAATTTGCCTGAACTCAATGATGACTTCGCCAAAGAGCTGGGCGAGTTCACCAGCCTCGATCAAGTGCGAAAGCAGATTCGAGAAAACATTGACGCCGAGAAGCGCCACGACGCCGAGCGCGAAGCGAAAGACAAAATCGTGGCAGAACTGGTGAAGCGGAATGAGTTTGAGGTGCCAGAGTCGCTGGTCGATCGTCAGATCGATCTGCGGCTGGAGCGGGGACTTCGGGCTCTAGCGGCCCAGGGCATGAAGATGGAAGATATGAAGAAAATGGATCTGCCGCGGCTGCGTGCCGGGCAGCGTGAGCAGGCGGTGCAGGATGTGAAGTCAAGTTTGTTGCTGGAACGCATCGCCGATCTCGAGAAAATCGAGGTCAGCGATGAAGAAGTCAATCGCGAAGTGAACGCGCTGGCGACCCAGTCGAAACAGACGCCCGAAGCGGTGCGCGCGCGATTGACAGAGGATGGGGGCCTCGATAGAATCCGGAATAGAATCCGCAGCGAGAAGACCCTCGAATTTCTTTATCACCAGTCGGCGTAAACTAGAAGCGCAACCACTTTTAACCCTCCCCGAAAACGAACGAGTGGTTACGGGGCGGAGTGTGGCAGGTAAGGAAGCGAGCCAAACGCGCGATTGTTGCGTCGCAAAGAACGCGACGCTTCGCGCGGCTCGCTCAGATTCCTCGCAGCGCAAAATACGCTTGCTCGGAATGACAATCCAACTGAGCTACTATTCCGGGGATAGGTCAGGTAGACAATGAAGCCAAACGATCCGCAAATGATGCTGGTACCGATGGTCATAGAGCAGACCGGGCGGGGCGAGCGCGCCTACGACATTTACTCCCGGCTGCTGCGTGACAACATTATTTTTATTGGCACGCCGATTGACGACAACATCGCCAACCTGGTGATTGCCCAGATGCTGTTTCTGGCGCAGGAAGATCCGGAAAAAGATATTCAGCTGTATATCAACTCTCCGGGTGGGTCGATCACGGCGGGCATGGCGATTTACGACACCATGCAGTACGTGAAGAACGACGTGATGACGCTGTGCGTGGGGCAGGCCGCGTCGATGGCGGCGCTACTGCTGGCGGCGGGCGAGTCGAAAAAGCGGCTGGCGCTGCCGAATTCGCGGATCCTTATACATCAGCCGTCGATGGGAGGGTTGTCGGGGCAGGCGACCGATATCGACATTCACGCCAGGGAAATCCTGCGAATGCGGGAGATCACCAACCAGTTACTCTCGAAACATAGCGGCCAGAAGCTGGATAAGGTAGAAAAGGATGTGGAGCGCGACTTTATTATGAATGCGCAGCAGGCTAAGGAATACGGAATCATAGACGATATCATCTATAAGACCGTAAAAGCGGTAGGATAGCGTTTCGCGAGTCGGTAGTCCCGAGTCGCGAGTCCCGGGCGGTACTGAGGAAAAAGCAGATTCCTCGCTTCGCTCGGAATGACAGGAGTCTGGGTTCGGAATGACAGGAGTCTGGGCTCGAGACGACAGGAGTCTTGGCGGCTTTTGCCGATGGATACAGTTGGAGACATTCCATCCCCCAGGAATGGAAGGAGTAGAGCTGAGTGAAGAATAAGTCGGGAACGGACGAGATCCTGCGGTGTTCTTTTTGCCACAAGTCACAGGATGCGGTAGCCAAACTGATCTCGTCGCCGAGCGACTATCCGCGCGCCTACATCTGCGATGAGTGCGTGGCGGTGTGCAATTCCATCCTGGAAGACGACCGCACGGCTACGCCCGCCGCCGGGCCACCGAACCAACTGCCCAAACCGCAGGAAGTCAAAGCGTTCCTGGACGAGTACGTCATTGGGCAGGAGCAGACCAAGAAGAAGCTGGCGGTCGCAGTTTACAACCATTACAAGCGCATCTTCATGAACCGCCAGAAGCCGGCGGGCGACGGCATTGAACTGAGCAAGTCGAACATCATGCTGATCGGCCCGACCGGCACGGGCAAAACTTTGCTGGCGCAGACCCTGGCGCGCATGCTGGACGTGCCGTTTGCGATTGTGGATGCGACGACGCTGACCGAAGCCGGATATGTCGGCGAAGACGTCGAGAATATTATTCTGAAGTTGCTGCAAGCGGCCGAAGGCGACGTCAGCCGGGCGCAGACCGGCATGATTTATATAGACGAGATCGACAAGATCGGGCGCAAGGACGAGAACCCCTCGATCACGCGCGACGTTTCGGGCGAAGGCGTGCAGCAGGCGCTGCTGAAGATTCTGGAAGGGACCATTGCCAACGTTCCTCCGCAGGGCGGACGGAAGCATCCGCACCAGGAATTTACCCCGGTCGATACCACCAATATTCTTTTTATCTGCGGCGGCGCGTTCGTCGGGCTGGAAAAGATTATCGGGCGGAGGGTCGGCAAGAAATCTTTGGGCTTCCGCAGCGGCGAAGAGGCGGAAAAAGAAGATCTGGCGACTTCGCGTAAGCGCAATTTCGAATTGTTGAGCGAGATTCAGCCGGAAGATCTGATCAAGTTCGGACTGATTCCGGAATTCGTTGGCCGCTTGCCGGTGGTCGGGATGCTGGAAGATCTCGACGAATTTGCGTTGATCGAAATTCTGACGCGCCCCAAGAATGCCATCGTCAAGCAGTATCAGCGGCTGTTTGAGTTCGAAAATGTGCGGCTGAAGTTCAGCGATGATGCGCTGCGGGCCGTGGCGCGGCAGGCCATGGCGCGAAAAGTCGGTGCGCGCGGGCTGCGCATGATTCTGGAAGAATTAATGCTCGACTTGATGTTCCATCTGCCAAGCCAAAAGAAACTCAAAGAATTTGAAGTAACCCGGGAAATGGTGGAGAAGCGCAACGCTTCGCTCTCAGCGCTGGAGAAGGCAGGATAGCCTGGACGGGCCATCCCAAGCGGGGTGGAGAGTAGTAGACTAGTGGACAGACGTTTCACTGCTGGAAACGTGTTTGGATTCTTCGCTGCCCAGGGAGACTGAGTGACCACATCCAAGGAAAAATTCGAAACTAAAAAGCTGCCCATGATGCCCATTCGCGACGTGGTCATCTTTCCTTACATGATGACGCCCTTCGTGGTGGGCCGCGAGTCGAGCGTGCGCGCGCTCGAAGAAGCCCTGGCGGCAGACAAGAAAATTTTCCTGGCGACGCAGCACGATGCGTCGATCGATGAGCCCAAGGCCAACGAGATTTACCAGGTCGGGACCATCGTCAACATCGTGCAAAGCCTCAAGCTGCCCGACGGCAATATTAAGGTGCTGGTCGAGGGCATTGAGCGCGGGCGATTGCTGCAGGCGGCCGATGTTGATGGCTACATGCAGGCATCGGTGCGGGTGGCGCGGTATCCGGTAGAGATGAACGCGCAGATCGAAGCCGGCATGCAGCGGGTGACCACTTTGTTCGAGCAGTACGTGAAGCTCTGCCAGGCTTTGAACTACGAGACCATGATTTCGGCCGTGAGGATGGAAGATCCGGCCAAGCTGACCGACATCATCGCGGCGAATCTTCAACTTTCGATTGAAGAAAAACAGGAACTGCTGGAAATTTTCGATCCTTCAGAGCGCCTGAACCGGATTGCCGACGTGCTCGATGTGGAGATCGAAAAGTTGAATGTCGACCGCACCATCCAGTCGCGCGTGAAGCGCCAGATGGAGAAGGCGCAGAAAGAGTATTACCTCAACGAAAAGATCAAGGCCATTCAGAAGGAACTGGGCCGCGGCGAAAAGAGCGAGTTCGACGAGCTGAAGAAAAAAGTCGAAGCCGCCGGCATGCCGAAGGAAGTAAAAGACAAGGCGCTGCAGGAACTGAAAAAGCTGGAAGCCATGCCGCCGATGTCGGCCGAGTCTACGGTTTCGCGCAATTATCTCGATTGGCTGCTAGCCGTGCCGTGGAAGAAACGGTCGAAGGAAATTCGCAATATTTCGCGCGCCGAGAAAGTTCTGAACGAAGATCATTACGGGCTGGAGAAGATCAAGGAGCGCATTCTCGAATTTCTCGCGGTGCGCCAGTTGGTAAAAAATCCCAAGGGATCGATTTTGTGTTTTGTTGGCCCTCCGGGCGTGGGCAAGACTTCGCTGGGAATGTCGATTGCGAAGGCCACCGGACGCAAATTTGTGCGCATGTCGTTGGGCGGAGTGCGCGACGAGGCGGAGATTCGCGGGCATCGGCGTACTTATATTGGCGCGCTGCCCGGCCAGATTATTCAGATGATGAAAAAGGCCGGCACCAAGAACCCGGTCTTCATGCTCGACGAAGTCGATAAGATGTCGATGGACTTCCGCGGCGACCCCTCGGCGGCGCTGCTTGAAGTGCTCGATCCTGAGCAGAATTTCATGTTCGTCGATCATTACCTCGATGTGGAATACGACCTGTCGCAGGTGTTTTTTGTGGCCACAGCGAACGTAATGCACACGATTCCCCCCGCGCTGCAGGACCGCATGGAAGTGCTGCGGCTGCATGGCTACACCGAGCAGGAAAAAGTTGAGATTGCCAAGCAGTTCCTGGTGAAGAAACAAATGCTGCAGGCGGGATTGTCGGAAAAAAACGTTAAGTTCACCGACGACGCCATCACTTCGCTGATTCGCTCGTATACGCGCGAAGCGGGCGTGCGCAACCTGGAGCGCGAGATTGGAAACGTTTGCCGCAAGGTGGCGCGCAAAGTCGTCAAGGAAGGCGACGGCTATAGCATCAACATCACGGCCGAAAACGTGAATGACTTCCTGGGCGTGATCAAGTTCCGCGACACTCTGGCGCACGAGAAGAGCGAAATCGGGTTAGTGACCGGACTGGCGTGGACCGAAGTGGGCGGCTCGATTCTTAGCACCGAGGCCACTGTGGTCGATGGAAAAGGCAAACTCACGTTGACCGGCAAACTGGGTGACGTGATGCAAGAGTCGGCGCAGGCGGCGTTATCTTATGTTCGCTCACGCGCGCACCGTCTCGGCCTCACGCGCGACTTCTATCGCAATCTCGATCTGCACGTGCATGTGCCTGAGGGCGCGATTCCGAAAGACGGGCCGTCTGCTGGCATTACCATTGCTACAGCTATCGCCAGCGCGTTGAGCAAGATTCCCGTGCGGCGAGATCTCGCGATGACGGGCGAAATCACGCTGCGCGGCAAGGTGCTTCCCATTGGCGGATTGAAAGAGAAGCTGCTGGCTGCGCACCGGGCGGGACTTTTCGAAGTCGTGCTGCCGCGCGACAACGAAAAAGATCTGGCGGAAGTTCCCGAAAACCTGCGCAACGCGATGAAGATGCACTTCGTCGATACCATGGACCAGGTGCTGCAGATCGCGCTGGAGTCTCCATTGCCGGCGATGCACGAGGATGTAACGGCGCAGCCTATGGCGCCGTTGAGTTCGGTGACTGAGGAAGGTCCCGCGACGCATCAGTAAGAATGCTGTGAGCGCTGGGCTGAAGTCCTCCAAATTGGGGGAACGCTTACGCGGCGCTAAAGCGCCGCTCTTCCACTGCACTTGCACTTGACACGATCCCGCTGCTGGGTAATCCTCTTTCTAGCGTTGTTCACCAGCCTGCTTGAAGAAATCAGAAAAACACATGCCTGGTTCTGAGACTACCTATTCCGAAGCTGGCCTTTTTCCCGACCTCGCCTCCGACGAGGCTGAACCCATCGTGCGTACGACCGGCATTCTTCCTTCGCAAGACATTCGCAGCCTCATTTCTTCCGGGCGAGTGTCGGCCATGCCCGCGGTCGAGGAAGCTCATATTCAGCCGGCCAGCCTTGATTTACGGCTGGGAGATGTGGCGCATCGCGTGCGTGCCAGCTTTCTGCCGGGGCCACACAATACCGTCGAAGCCAAGATTAAAGAACTGCGCATGACGCGGGTGGATTTAACCAGCGCAGCGGTATTCGAAAAGGATTGTGTTTATATCGTCCCGCTGCTGGAGGAGGTTAATCTTCCCCCGAATATTTCGGGCAAGGCAAATCCCAAGAGCACCACCGGGCGGCTGGATATTTTTGTCCGGCTGATCACGGATTACGGAGTCGAGTTCGACCGCGTTCCGGCGGGATATAAAGGCAAGCTTTATGCCGAGGTGGTTTCGCGCACGTTTACAGTGGCGATTCGTGCCGGTATGAGGCTGAACCAGCTTCGCTTCGTGCAGGGCACGGCGGATTCTCAGGACAAAGAAATTCGAAAGCTCGATCGCGAGGAGACTCTGGTTTACCTTGACGAAGACACGCCGACGCGCGCGGTGACTGACCGCGGGCTGCGGATTACGGTGAACCTGGAAGCGGCGGAAAAAGATGAGATCATCGCTTACCGAGCTCGGGGCAACGCTCCGGTGATCGATTTATCGAAGATCGATCATTATGAGCCGGAGGAATTCTGGGAAACGCGGCGGCAGGGTGCGAACAAGTCGCTGATTCTGCACACCGGAGATTTCTATATTCTCGCGTCGCGCGAGCGAGTGCGCGTGCCGGCGGAGTTCGCGGCGGAGATGGTTCCCTTCGATCCTTCTGATGGTGAATTCCGCATTCACTATGCGGGATTTTTCGACCCCGGATTCGGATATGGATCAAACGACATCAAGGGCACCCGGGCTGTGCTCGAAGTGCGGGCCCACGAAGTTCCCTTCCAGATGGAACATGGGCAACTTGTGGGGCGGCTGAACTATATGCCGCTGCTGTCGCGGCCTGACAAAATTTATGGGACGAATATTGGGTCGTCCTACCAGCAGCAGGCGCTGACGCTTAGCAAGCAGTTTCGGAAAGCCTAAGCTCTCGCATCAACCTCATTAGGCATGTCATTCCGAATCGTGGCGCAGCCACGAGGAGGAACCTTACGCTCTGTGGATGAGTTGATGTAGTCGACGGGCGGTGCACAGCGCATGCAGCGTGCAAGTTCCTGTACAGCCCCGTGGCTGCTCGGGGTCGTAAGGTCCCTCCGACGGCGCACGCCGTCGTCGGGATGACAACTCTGTGTGGATGACAACTCTTTAGTGCGGCTGATTAGTGCGGCCGATGCTGGCTTGCCAATCTTCGCTTCTCCATTGCACACTGAGACATGAGGGTCCTCGCCCGATTTCTGTTGGCGGCAACGGATGTTTCCCGCTTCCCCGCCCCCAGCCTGCCTGAGGTCGCGTTTCTTGGGCGATCGAATGTCGGCAAATCGAGCGTGATCAATACGCTGGTTGGCGCCAAGCTGGCCCGCACCAGTTCCACGCCCGGGCGCACGCGCAGCATTAATTTCTTTGAGATTCGTTGGCCGGGAAAGCCGCATCCCGAGCTGCTTTTCGCCGATCTGCCCGGCTACGGATATGCCAAGCTGTCGAAAGAAATTTCGGCGGAGTGGCCGAAGTTTATCGAACCTTATCTGCATCAGCGTTCGTGCCTGAGTCTTTGTCTTTCGTTGGTCGATGTGAATGTCCCTCCGCAAGCCAGTGACCGGCAGCTTATGGATTTTCTCACCGCGTCGGGGCGTCCGTACGTCGTGGTAGCGACCAAAGCTGACCGGCTGTCGAATAACGAATTGAGCAATGCGCTGAAAAGGTTGGCGGAAGCCTATCCGGGCGCGCCGGTGATTGGTTTTTCCTCAAAGAGCGGATCGGGACGGGACGAATTGTGGAAGCGAATTCGGGCGGCGGTGGACTCGTTTTCGGCCACAGCATCCCTTTCTTGAACTCCTCCCGTTTTGGGATAGGGCAACGAACCTTCGCTACCCTGGCGCCGAAGTAGCCTTTCCATTTCTTACTAAGGTGCTCGTAAACTGGCCATGGCAGGGTGCCGCTTGCGGTTGTGTGCATGTGTGCGCGCGAACGCTTGATTTATGTCGAATGAACTCGATGCCGGGGCGTCGTACTTGGCGTCTTTGAAGCGACCAGCGCCGGCAAGCGCAGCGGCGGATGCTCCCGCGTGCGAGAACATGGCTGAATCGCGCGCCGTGACTGTGCGTACGTCTAATGCCGCGCGTCCCGTTGCCGCTGACAAGCGCAAAAGCCCGCGCTACCGCTGCCAGGGCAGCGCACGCATAAAAGAGATCGGCAGTGAAACCACGGTATGGGCCACATTCACCGACATCAGCGTTCACGGCTGCTATGTCGAAGCGCCAGACCCGTTTCGCCAGGGGACGCTATTGAGCTTGCGGCTGGAGGCGAACGGGGTGAAGATCGAGGCCACGGGCCAGGTGCAAGTGTCCTATCCGGGCGTGGGGATGGGGATTTCTTTCAGCCGGATGCTGGAAGCAGATAGGGAGCGCCTGCGCGAACTGCTGCGCTCGATTTCGAAGCCGGCAATGATTTTGAACCCGCGGGTAACTACTCAGTCTCTATCGGCTTCGTCCGATTTGTGGCGCGCGGTGGGCAATCCGGGGGCGGCAATGCAGGCCATGTTCACCTTCTTTGAAAACCGGCACATGATGGGGCGGGAAGAATTTATTCGACTCTTGAGGGATAGTCAGAAGTAGCATGCTAGTCCCGAGTTGCGAGTCCCGAGTGATCGGCTGCGTCCTTTTCCGGTAAACCAAAAACCTTCCTTCATTCGCTATGATGAAAGCCTATGTCCTTATATCTGGTTACTGGGATCGGTGGGTTCATCGGGTCGGCACTGGCGCGCGAGCTTTTACGGCGTGGAGAAAAAGTTCGCGGTATTGATAACTTTTCTACTGGCAGACGCGAAAACCTGGAGGAGATTCGCGGGCAGATTGACTTGCGCGAGGCTGACATTCTTCATCTCGATGCCATGAAGCAGGCCTGCGCGGGAGTCGATTACGTCTTGCATCAGGCGGCGATTCCGTCGGTGCCGAAGTCGGTGCTCGATCCGATCGGCAGCAACCGCGCCAATGTGGACGGCACGGTGAACGTGCTTGTGGCCGCGCGCGACGCCAAGGTAAAGCGCGTGGTTTATGCGGCCTCGTCTTCGGCGTATGGAGACACGCCCACGCTGCCGAAACATGAGCGCATGACGCCTGACCCGATTTCTCCATACGCAGTGGCCAAGCTGGCGGGCGAGCATTACATGATTTCGTTTTACCGTTGCTATGGTCTGGAAACCGTGGCCTTGCGCTATTTCAATGTCTTTGGGCCGCGGCAGGATCCCTCGTCGCCGTACTCAGGCGTGCTGGCGAAATTTATTACTTTGATGCTGAAGGGGGACCGGCCCACCATGTTCGGCGACGGCGAGCAGAGCCGCGATTTCACTTATATCGACAACACGGTTGAGGCCAATCTGCTGGCTTGTCAGGCTCCGGCTTCACAGGCTGCAGGCAGGGTGTTCAATGTCGCCACCGGACGGCGGGTCACTTTGAATGAGACGTTTCAGGCTTTGAAACGGCTTACTTCGTATTCGGGAGAACCTGTTTATGGGGCCGAGCGTGGGGGCGACATCAAGCATTCTTTGGCGGATATTTCGGCGGCAGAGAAAAATCTTGGGTACAAACCGAAAGTAGATTTTGAAGATGGCTTGCGCAAAACGGTGGAGTGGTATCGAGGCCAGGAAAAGACGGCGGGCAGCTGATCCGTTTCTCAGCTGCCGAATCTCCGGTGCGGCGTACCAACAACCGAGGTGGATGGGGCGAGAAGCAGGTTCCTCACCGGTCCTTCGGACCGGTGAGGAATGACATCGCCGAGAGACCGATGACCGATGACCGTAGGCCGACAGCCCCGGCCCGCCGCGTTACGTTGGTGATCTACGCGACGATTACTGCGCTGAGTAGAGTCTGCACATGACACTCTCGTCTCTGGTGGTTTCGCGTGATTGGCAGGAAGTCAGCGTTCTTGAATGTATCCTCGGTGGCCTGCACATGGAGGTTGCGGTGGAAAGCGAGCCGCAGCGGGCGCTTTCACGGATTTCGAAATCAAAAATCGACGCGTTGATCGTCGATTGCGACCTGAACGGTTCGGGACAATTTTTCCGCGAACTGCGCCGCGACGTTCCCCGCGCCAACTGTGTGCCGCTGGTGATTATGGGCGCTCCGCAAGCCAAGCATGTGATCGAGAGCACGGGCGCGATGTTCGCCTTCGACAAGCCTATCTCGGTGGAGCAAGCCGTGAGAACGCTTTCGGCAGCGCGAAACATGATTCTTGACGGGCGCCTGCGTTACCACCGCGCCGGACTGGATGTGCCGGTGACGATTTGCTGCCGCAATCAGAAGCGCACGGCGGGGCAGTTGATCAATCTGAGCCAGGGCGGACTGCAGGTAAGAGTTGACGATGGATTCGATGCCAGCGTGGCTTCCGCAGTTTCGTTCGAGTTGCCGGGGACGAAAACCGAAGTCAAGGCGCAAGTGGAGATTGCCTGGTCGGATGAGCGAGGCAACCTTGGCGTGCGGTTCGCGAAGATACCGGCGCAGACGCAGGACACGTTGCGCTTATGGCTGGCGCAGCAGTATTTTGCGAACTAGCTTGCCAGGTCTCAGTTCTCAGTTCTCGGTTCTCGGTTCTCAGTTCTCAGCTACTTGGCTGCGGCTGTTTTGTTCCCAACAGGGTTTCTCGCACCGGGCGCTCTGATGCGAGCAAGACTTTGATTACCTCATAGACGATCACCGTCGCGTAGGTTGCGGCGATCCAGACAAAGACAGCCTCGAGGGGCAGCTGTGACCAGGCTCCGATAAATATTCCCATCATCTGCGGATGCTGGTAGTTCCACCAGTTGTAAGGAACGGCGAGCGTAGCTTCCCACAACAGGCTGGTGAGCAGCATAAAGAAAAGTGTCAGGCTGAAGGCGCGCCAGTTAATGAATCGTCGCGCTTCACGAAAGAACGTGATCGCAGGAAGCATGCCGCCGATCACCAGAACGGTGAAGTAACCGGGGAAGCCGGCGCGGTCTTCTGGCGCCGCGAAAAACTTCTTGTAAAGCACGGCAGCGGCGATTAAAACCACGGCGATGATCAGAGAGGTCAGATGGAACTGCAGCAGCCGCCCCGTCTTTCGCGCCTCTGCCGGATAATCGACCACGTTGTAGGCAGCGACCCAGAATTCGCCGAGCCACACGTACAGAAGAAGCTCAACCACAAATCCAGTGAGATAGAAAACGTACTCTTCCAGCGGAACCCACGGGCCGAAAGCCGGCGCGAGAATGCCAAGCGTGGCCCCGGTGTTGCGATAGTCGAAAAACCACTGGGCGAAGATCACGTCGAGCAGAAAGCCCAGTGGAACAAGAATAAGGATGGTCCACACGAAGGCGCGGCGTGGAATGTGCAGGTCTTCACTCGGCAGCAGCCAAACCCCGATAGCAACGATAGGGATGATAAACAGCAACAGACTGACCGTATAGCCGTAAGGGCTGGAATTCTGGATCACCGGAATGAGCGGCCCGGGAATTCGGACTGTATGTAGCGTCAATGCTGCCGGAACGGCGATCATGAGCAGCATGGCAAAGACGATCACAGCGCATATGGTGGGACTGGGCAATCCATGAGAACGTGGCGCGGGCATAAGCGGCCCTCCGGTGGTTTGGCGGCTGCCGGTCTCGTGTACTCCGCCAAAGTGCCATGGATTCTACACTCGTTCCTGCAGACCGCAACGGGCCTTGGCGGATTGTTCGGAAAAGGCAAAATCGGCTGACGAAATGGTTCGAACGAGGCCAATTGGCCTAAATCCGAGGCTTCTAAGCTTGTAACGCTCACTTCGGTACCAAAGGCCATGCCCGAAGGAGCATGTCCACCCGATTGCAACTGGGGCGAAAGCCCGTTAACTTAGGCTTATCGTGCAATCATTATTCCACGATCGAAGATCATAATTGAAGCGAGCCGAATAGCCGCCTCAAGGTGGTAATTGACATAGGTTGAGCGGGATGGCCAGACTTGCAAACAGGCTGCCCGCGACTGAAGATGGCGACAACAACCACACCCAAGCCGGAGCTCGATGCTGCCGCGGAGTTCGCGGCCGACCGGCTGCCATCCTGGCCTCACGAGACGGGCACGCTTTTACCTTCCGCAAAAAGTTCCGCTGCTCTCTTGAATCAGACTTCGCGACCCACAGGGCGGGACGCCTTGCAGGCGCTGCTGGCGTTCTCGGCACTGCATCAGCAGGTCAGGCAGAGACGCGCTCTGGCGGCGCGGAATCAGGGTTTTGAAGAGCTGGCACGCGGGCACGAATTCGAACCCGGCGAGCAATTTGTTTTGGATGAGATTCTGCAACTGGTTGCGGAACGGGCGATCGCCATTACCGGAGCGGACGGATTAGGCATTGCGCTCGCCGAGAACAATGAGATTGTTCTGCGCGCCTCCGCCGGCACCATCAAACCTGACGTGGGGGCGCGTATTCAGCGCGATTCTGCTTTTTCGGGCGCATGCTTTCGCATGGCAGAGATCATCCAGTGCGATGACACCGAAACTGACGATCGCGTGAATTTGTATGCCTGCCGGCAGCTTGGAGCCCGCTCCATGGTGGCCGTACCGCTGTGCGGACGCCGGCGGGTGATTGGTTTGCTCGAGGCTTTCTCGGCCGAGCCTTTCGGATTCAACGACAGCGATGTGCGCAGCCTTGAACTGCTGGCTGAACTGGTGGTGGGAGCGCTGAAACCGGAGGATGAAGACCGGTTCGCAGAGTCGGCGCAGGTTGCGGAAGCGAAGCTGGCAACGCCTGCTTCATCTACTCCCAGTGCACTCGCGGTTCCGGAGGTCCCGGGAACCCCAATTGAGAAGCCTGCGGGTCAAAAATCGAATTTGCTTGCCCGGGAAAGAGTAGACGATTCGCCATCGTTGGCTGCACCTGCGATTAGGGATTTGCCAACCGAGTCGGCGGGAAAAGGACTCTCCACAGAAAAAATAGCCGCCACTGAAATTCCGAACCCATCCATTGCTAGTGAAGCTATTGCCCTCGAATCTGTAGCAGCATCCCATCATCGACCAGGAATTGTGCTGGTGTTGGTACTGCTTGTAATTGCCGCGCTGGTGGCTGCGGGAGTGTGGTGGAAGCTGAAGAACGCACAGCTTGGGCAGGCCATGGTGCAAGCTGAGCCGGTGCTCTCACTGCCTGCGGTCGTTCCATCGAGCAAGACCTCAACCATGCCAGGGGACGTTGCGACAGCTGCGACAAACGCGTCTGGCGACAGCGCACAGGGCGGAGTCGATGCTGATTTAGGGCCGACGCAGGAAGGTTCGTCTGGCGCGGAAGATGTGACTCCCGAGTTGTCGAAAATGCCGCGCGTCACTGGCGTTCGGCACTGGTCGTCGGCCGATTCGAGTACGGTGGTGCTCGATCTGCAGGATCAGGTGCAATACGAGACCCATCGACTGGCCAAGCCTGACCGCATTTATTTCGATCTGCATGACACCTCACTGGCCCCCGAACTTGAGGGCAAGACGATTGACATTGGAGACGCGCTGCTGACCCGTGTGCGCGTGGCGCAGCCTTCGCCAGGACTTACGCGCGTAGTCCTCGAGACCAAAGGCAATTCGAATTTCTCGGTGAGTTTGGAGCCGAATCCTTATCGTTTAGTAGTCCAGGTGCGCAAGCCGGGAGCGGAAGAAAAGCCGCAGGTGAAACTTTTCCCTGAAACCTCCGGCGGCGAAGCCGAGAAGATGGCGATTGTGGTTCCTCCGCCGACGAAGGACGATTTGCAGCTTCGCGCGCGGGTGCCGAAGATGCGCATTGTGGTCGATGCAGGGCACGGCGGATGGGATCTCGGAACCGTGGGACGGCGCGGTTTGCTTGAGAAAGATCTTGTGCTCGAAATCGCGCAGCGGCTGGGCAAGCTGCTCGAGAGCCGCCTGGGAGCCGAAGTAATTCTCACGCGGAAGGATGACAGTTACATTCCGCTGGATGAACGGGCCAGCGTGGCCAATCAGGCGCAGGCCGATTTGTTCGTGTCGGTGCATGCGAATTACAGCGACCTGACTTCGGCCCGCGGCGTGGAAACTTACTACACGAATGTGTTTACCGCTCCCAACGCCAAAGACCTGGAAACCCGGTCGGGAATTGGCGGCAAAAATTTTGCCAGTGCGACTTTGTCGTCGGCCGATTTGCATGAGCGCATTGAGCAGTCGCGGCGGCTGGCCGCGAGTGTGCAGCGCTCGCTTTACAGCACGCTGTCGGCGGGGAATCCGGGGCTGCGTGATCGCGGCGTGAAAGAAGCTTCCTACGTTGTGCTCACCGAGACGGCGATGCCGGGAATTCTGGCGGAGGTTTCATTCGTCAGCAGTCCGGCTGACGAACAGAAATTACAAAATGACGGCTACCGCGAGCAGATTGCGGAGGCGTTGTATAAGGGCATCGCACGATATGCGGCTGCTTCGCATCCTGTGAAGATGGCGGCTAAGTAGTACCGAGTCCCAAGTCCCGAGTCTCGAGTCCCGAGTACCGAGTACCGAGTACCGAGAAAGGCTACATTGTTGTATATCGCGAGGGGCCGGAAGTAGTGAAATTGCGAGAGTGCAGCACGGGGCATGGCGCTGGCCGTGATCTCTGAACCTCTTTACTCGCGACTCGGTACTACTTCACAGCACTCTCTTTCACATACGCCGCGCTTAGCGTGCCCTTGCTCTGCGCGATCGGCAGCAGCGTCGGATAGAACTGCACGAACGTTGTATCTACGGCGGCGTGCTCGGCGTGGCAACTGTAGCAAGACATATCCGTGGGAATCATCTTTGCGGTCTTGCCCTCATCGAAACCAAAAAACGCCCACTTGCCGGGAAAGCGCGCCTCGTCCTTTACGTGGACTTCCACTCCCATCAACTCGGTACCTTGATAACTTCCCTGCTTGTTGATCGATCCTTTGTCCTCGCTCTTGCGGACTTCGAGCACGAGCATAGTCTTGTCGGGCCAGGTTCCCGTCCGCAGAAATACGTCGTAGGCGTCGGGATTGACGAAGACGTTGTCGAACATGTGGTGTCCCATATTCATCGCCGGGTTATAGCTCATATCGAAGCCGGTGGTGAGGTAAACCCACTTGCGGTACCCCTCGGGAAACTTGAGTTGGGCATCGCTGGTGTATTCGGGACCGTTTTGCGAGGACGGTGCGTGCAGTGCGGCCGCCGCTAAGAACAACAGCGCGGTCAACGAGACGAATGCGGCTTTGGAGATGTTTGCCATTTTGCCCTCATGTAGCAACGAGTTGCGAGTACCGAGTCGCGAGTACCGAGTCGCGAGTACCGAGAAAGGCTACATTGTTAGAGCGCTGCACCGACAGGGCGCTGGCCGTGATTGCCAGACTTCTTTACTCGCGGCTCGGGACTCGGGACTATCCCGCTTGTTTCTCAGCGAAATCTCCCACCATAGGCAGTTTAAACGTTTCTCCCTGCAGCGCCTTCACCACCAGCACGATCCAAAGAATCACCCAGGCCAGGCTGATGACCATCGACATCAGCCACATCATCAACTGGCCGATAAAGGGAATGAAGAAAAGCACAAAGGCAGCGATGCGCAGCAGTGCGCCGACAATTGCCGCCGCTATGAATATCTGGATGCTCTGGTACGAATGAAAGCGCACGAAGCGGTTGCGGCTGTAGGGTTCGACCAGAAGAAAGATGATGGCGGGCACTAGAAAATAGGCCAGAGCGCCGGCGATGGTTTCTGGCAAGGCGCCGACGGTGCCATGGGCGCGCTCGGTGATACCCATTTCGCGGCCGCAACCTGGGCAGTATGCCGCATCATCAGGCATAGAGGCAGCGCAGTCGGGGCAGGAGATGGGCATCTTTCAGGAGGGTCTTGCGGAGGTTTTTTTGCGGCACTCCTCACAGACTCCGTAGATCTGGAAGGTGTGGCGCGTGGTGGCGTAGTGGTAGCGGCGGCCGATTTCCTGCTCGATCTGGCCGACCTCCTGGGAGAAAAATTCGACCGAACTGCCGCATTCGGTGCAGACCATGTGGTGATGGCTGCGGCGGTTGTACTGGTGCTCGTAGCGGGCGATGCCGTCGTGGAAGGCGACTTCGCTGGCCAGTCCGCACTCGGCGAGCAGCTTGAGGGTGCGGTAGACGGTGGTGTATCCGATGGCGGAATCTTTTTTCTGTACCAGGCGGTGCAATTCGTCGGTCGAGAGATGGTCGCGGGTCTCGAGAAACGAGCGCAGGATGGCGTCGCGCTGGGCGGTCTGCTTCAGACCGACCCGCTTGAGATGGCGGTGCAGAATATCCTGCGCCTCGCGCACCATTTCGCGAGAGATGGAAGGCTGGTCATCGATGCGCTTTTGCAGCATGAAAGGTCAGGATAGCAGATATTGAAAATGAAATTCATTTTCAGGTTGGGGAGTGGAAAGAAAGGGCAAAGACCAAATCTTGACCACGGAGTACACGGAGTTTCACGGGGTACATCTCACTCGGTGACAAATTACAACTTCGGTGACCGGCTTCTTTCGATCGGAAATACGAGAAACGAACGGACGAGCATTTGTCCGGCTGATAAAATCGGAGTTCGCATGAGCAGTGTGGTCGATACGGGATTAGTTGTTCCCCGGCGGTCGCGGGGGAGGCGCGTTGTTTTCTGGCTGGCTTTGCTGTTGCTTTTGCTGGCCGGCGGGGCTGCGGGTTACGCCTACTATGTGGCGCGTTCTGCGCTGCCGCAGCTTGATGGCACGCTGCAGATCGAGGGAATCGCAAGCCCCGTGAAAGTTACGCGCGATGGGCATGGCGTGCCGACCATCGAGGCGGCGAACCTGGAGGATTTGTTTTTCGCACAGGGCTATGTGACGGCGCAAGATCGCCTGTGGCAGATGGACATCATGCGGCGTTATGGGGCTGGGAAACTTTCGGAAATTCTCGGCCCAGCCACGCTGAAGGTTGACCGCGAGCAGCGCATTCTGGGACTGCGCGCCGCGGCTGAAAAGAATTTATCTGCCGCCAACGCGCGTGATCGCTCGTACTTTGACGCTTATGCTCGCGGAGTGAATTCCTACATCGCATCGCACCAGAAAACCCTGCCGATTGAGTTTCGTATCCTGAAATATTCTCCTACGCCGTGGAAGGCGGAGGACTCGATTGTTATCGCCAACCAGATGGTGAAAGATCTAAACTTTTTTACCTTTCGCGACATGCTGGCGCGGGAAAAAATTTCGGCGAAACTTGGGCCGGAGTTGTCAGCGGACTTGTATGTGAACCGGTCATGGCATGACCGTCCGCCAACCGTGATGAAGGAAGAGATTAACAACGATGAGGATGAGCAGAACGATTCCAACGACGATGATGACGACGACGATGGGCCGGATAATTCAGTGACGTGGGTCGCGCCTGCTTTTAAAGGTTCCGGAGCTCCGAATTTTGCCGAATGGTTTCAGGGTTTCAAGAGTCCAGATAGTTCGCGAACGCAAGATGAAGGAGTGAACGGGTCGAATGACTGGGTGGTCTCCGGGGCGCATACGGTTACGGGCAAGCCGCTGCTTTCGAACGATATGCACCTCGGGCATCAGATGCCGAATTTGTGGTACGAGGCGCATTTGAAATCAGGCAACTTCGATGTAGCTGGTGTCACTTTGCCCGGGATGCCCTATGTAGTTGTGGGACACAATCAGCGAGTTGCGTGGGGATTTACCAATCTTGGGCCTGGCGTGACCGACGCGTATATCGAGAATTGCGACGCGCAAGGATGCCAGACTCCGCTGGGATGGAAGCCAGCGGAGCACCGCAGCGAGATTATTCACGTCAAGGGCGCGCCGGATGTGGTGATCGACGTCCGGATTACGCGACACGGCCCGATCATCAGTGAGATTTTGCCCGGCGAAAGCCGGCAGATCGCGTTGCGCTGGACGCTCTACGACGGCCTGCGCATACCGTTTTTCGATGTCGATTCGGCGCAGAATTGGGATGAATTTCGCAAAGCATTTTCACAA
>Ga0181522_10000538_pt1 | contig 27667 bp, 16 predicted proteins | sample PEATcosm2014_Bin_27_FD_121103 | JGI IMG/M metagenome (GOLD analysis project Ga0181522, IMG submission 121103) | Peatland microbial communities from MTU Mesocosm Facility, Houghton, MI, USA - PEATcosm2014_Bin05_10_metaG | ecosystem: Environmental > Terrestrial > Soil > Wetlands > Peat | place...
AAGCAGACGGTGGATTTGTCGCAGGCGGAAGTGATTGTGGCGGTGGGACGCGGGATCAAGGAGCAGAAGAATATGGTGCTGGCGGAGAACCTGGCCAGCGCACTGGGCGGCGAGGTAGCGGCTTCGCGTCCGATCTGCGACAACGGTTGGCTGCCACTGGAGCGGCAGATCGGGTCGTCGGGACAAACTGTCGCGCCGAAGCTGTATATCGCGCTGGGGGTGAGTGGGGCGATCCAGCACATTGTGGGGATGAAGGGTTCGCGGACGATTGTGGCGATCAATAAAGATCCTGAGGCTCCGATTTTTGAGATTGCGGATGTGGCGGTGGTGGGGGATTTGTTTCAGGTGGTGCCTGCGCTAATCGAAGAAGTGAAGAAAAGCAGAGGATAATAGCTCCAGGGCTGCAATCCGAGGCTGGACCCGATGACTCATGCTGAACTCCAGGACCTCACCGGTCTTCGTTTGGAAGAAGCGGAAGCGTTATACGCCGTGCAGAAATTCGATGGGTGCGTCTACCTTTGCGGGTATGTCGTTGAGCTGGGGTTGAAGGCCGTTGTGTGCCGGACGCTGAACCTGAACCAGTACCCTGAGTCGCGGCCGGCATTCAAAGTGCAAGATTTCGACAATCTGGTGCTTCTGGCCGGTCTTCAGAGCGACGTGAAAGCCCTGAGCGGGGCACTGAGGACGAATTGGTTTCTGGTGTCGAGGTGGAACAGCACGCTGCGCTACGCACCGAGAAACACGTCCGGTCAGTCGGATGCGTCGGACCGGCTCGATGCCCTCAAAGATCCGAATGACGGGGTGCTGACATGGCTTCAAACGAGATGGTGACGAGATCGCACAACCTGATGCGGGACCTGCGCGCATTTGCGGAATTCTTAAGAGGTGAGATTCACGGAATCCTGCTCTGCATGGCGTATCAGACGACGTCGACAGTCGATCCCGGCAGCTGGACCTTCTGCGTTTGCGCCGATGAACTGGACGACAAGTCCGAGCGAGCGGCCATCGCACTGGTGTGGAACTGGATGGAGACGCGGCTGAGCAGAGAGTCTCTTTCCATGATTGAGCGAGTCGTCGTTCTGAGGGCCTTTGAACCGGACGCGGCAGCGATCCTTTCCGCTGCGATGTCCGTAGAAGACGGTTACCGATTGACCGGTTATCCGATTCTCGGGCGGGAGATAGCACGCGCGGAGATCTTCATCGTGGGAGGCAGTGCGCAACGTCTTCCTCAACGGCAATCTGTCCGGGCCTAGATGAGCCGTATTGTGTCGTGTTCCTGACTTTCGTTCCAACCATGACCGTTTGTGGTTTCGCGTCGCCCTGCACGCCAACATTGCGGCGATGACGTTGTTGCGCGACGGTAGTCCTGGGCGGAAGCCGTATGCCCCTTTGCCCGTGCTACTATCTGCCATCCCCTTCGCTCCCTATGCTGAAAACCCAGGTTGTACGGAAACCCGAGAATCCAGGGCTGGCGGTGGTGCCTCCTTTGACGGAGGAGGCTCGCCAGGAATTGATTGGGCGGTCGGCGCTGCGCAAGGCGAGCGTGCGGTTGCTGCCCTTGATCGGCCTGGGGTATGGCATTGCTTATATGGATCGCGTGAATGTGAGCTTTGCTGCGCTGCAGATGAACCGGCAGCTGAATTTTTCTGCGACGGTGTTTGGGTTGGGGGCGGGGCTGTTTTTCCTGAGCTACGCGGCGCTTGAGATTCCATCGAACTTGTTGCTGATGCGTTTTGGGGCGCGGCGATGGCTGGCGCGGATCATGGTGACGTGGGGCCTGATTTCGATGGCGATGATTTTTGTCCGGACGCCGGTCGAGTTTTGCGTGATGCGGCTGCTGCTGGGCGCGGCGGAGGCGGGATTCTTTCCTGGCGTGATCTTTTATCTGATGCAGTGGTTTCCGGCAGGCTCTCGAGCGAAAGCGGTGAGCCGTTTTTATATTGCGTGGCCGCTGAGCTCGACCGTGATGGGCGCGCTGGCGGGCTGGTTGATGCATCAGGATGGGCGGCTGCACCTGGCGGGCTGGCAATGGCTGCTGCTGGCGGAGGGACTGCCGGCGGTACTGATGAGCATTGCGTTCCTGGTGGGACTGCCGGATAGTCCTGCGAAGGCCAAGTGGCTGACGGAGGATGAGCGGGCCTGGATTCTGCGGAAGCTGATGGAGGAGTCGGAAACGCGCGGGCATGGGAAACACGGACTGGCCGAGGCGTTCGGCGACGGACGGGTGTGGTTGCTGGGAGGGTTCTTCTTCTGCGTGTTGCTGGCGTCGTATGGATATGCATTTTCGGCTCCAGCGCTCGTGCAGCAGGTGACGGGATTGAGCACAACGCTGGTGGGGTTCATTATTGCGGGGCTGGGTGTGGCGGGCGCGTTGGCAATGCTGGGGAATGGATGGGATTCGGATCGGACGGGGGAGCGGTTCTGGCACATTGTGACGCCGCTGGTGCTGATGGCGGCCGGCTATGTGGCGGTGGGGCTGTCGGTGTCGCCGATGATTGTGCTGCCGGCGCTGGTGCTGGTGGTGGCGGGGAATGCGGCGGTGCACGGGCCGGTGTGGACGATTCCGGCGGAGTTTTTGCAGGGGAAGTCGGCGGCGGCGGGCGTGGCGACGATCAACATGATCGCGATTTTGGGTGGTTTTGTTGGGCCGTACTGGATGGGGGTGTCGAAGGACGCGACGGGGACGCTGCAGCGCGGGTTGCTGACGATTGCGGCGCCATCGCTCCTGGCGGCGGCGTTGATGGTGGTTCTATGGCGGAAGTGGCCGCCGGGGCGGATGGCGCTGCGGGCTGATTCGCGATGAGAAAATTCTGACCCAGGCTTTGAGAATCGTCCCTCAGGCGCTAAAGCCCAATTTTTCGCAGCTTCTAACGGCACGGCTGAAGCCATGCCCCTTCAAAACAGAGGCTCCATCGGAATCTCGCTGAAACGAGCAGCTGCGTTTGAGTTGCGCGGTCTGGTGCTTCTCCCATAGAAATGAGGGTCCGGCATGCACGCTTCGGCGCGGGTGCATCTGAGACTCTGATTCTTATGATTCATTTTCGAAAACCGGTTGAGGGTGTCGAGCGGCCGCAGATGGAGGCGGACGTGGTGATCGTCGGCGGAGGGCCGGCGGGGATGGCGTGCGCGCTGCGTCTGGCGCAGCTCGTAGATTTGCACCGTGCCACGCGCCCTGATTCGTCTGTGACGAAGGACAACATCTACGTGCTGGAGAAGTCACGCGAGGTGGGGCAGCACTGTTTGTCGGGGGCGTTGCTCGATCCGCGCTCGATGCAGGAATTGTTGCCGGGATTTAAGAAGGAAGCGCCGCTCGATGCCGAGGTGACGACGGAGTCGGTGTATTTTTTGACGCGCAAGGGGGAGCATAAATTTCCGATTGTGCCGCCGCCTTTGCGGGATCACGGGAACTACGTGATCTCGCTGAACAAGTTCGTGAAGTGGATGGCGCAGAAGGTGGAGGAAGCCGGGATCACGGTGTTTACGGGGTTTGCGGGGTCTGAAGTGTTATGGGATTCCGACAGCAAAGATGTTGAGACGGCGCGCGTGGCCGGTGTGTTGACCGATGACAAGGGCGTGGACCACTCGGGTGAGCCGAAGTCGAACTTTGAGCCGGGATATGAACTGCGGGCGAAGGTCACCATCCTGGCGGAGGGAACGCGCGGGAACCTTGCGAAGGATGTGATTGGGCGGCTGGGTTTGGAAGATCCGGAGCACGCGCAGACGTATGGCGTGGGGATCAAGGAACTTTGGGAGATTCCGGCGGGGCGGGTGGCGAAGGGCGAGGTGATTTATACGCTGGGGTATCCGCTGACGGCGCGGGAGTACGGCGGAGCGTGGGTGTATGGGATCACGGACACGCTGGTTTCGGTGGGGTATGTGACGGGGCTCGACTATCAGGATCCGCGTACCGATCCGCACCATGTGTTCCAAAGCTTCAAGGAGCATCGGCTGGCGCGGCGGATTCTAGAGGGCGGGAAGATGATCCGGTACGGCGCAAAGAGTCTGCCTTATGGCGGATGGCTGACGATGCCGCGGATATTTGGGAATGGGTGGATGTTGCTGGGGGATTCGGCGAGCTTTTTAAATTCGCAGCGGCTGAAGGGGATTCATCTCGCGATCAAGAGCGGGATGCTGGCGGCGGAGGCGGCGTTCGATGCGCTGCTGAGTGGGGACAGCTCGGCCGACATGTTGCGTGCATATAAGGCGGCGGTGGATCGGAGCTGGATTCGCGAAGAACTGTGGCCGGTGCGGAATTTTCACCAGGGGTTTGAGCACGGGATGCTGGAAGGGATGGTGAAGGCGGGGATCCAGACGGTGATGGGCGGCGGAAATCTGGGGCCGGATGCGAAGAACCATGCGGGCTACACGCGGATGGAGTCGGTGGAGGCGCTGGGGCCTGCGGACGAGAAGCGTGCGCAGATGATTGGGAATGCGAAGGGCGATGGAAAGCTGACCTTTGATCGGCTGACGGATGTTTTTCATTCCGGGACACGGCACGATGAGGATCAGCCGGTGCACCTGGTGGTGGAGGATCTGGACGTCTGCAGCGGACGGTGCACGCAGGAGTATGGGAATCCGTGCCAGTATTTTTGTCCGGCCGCGGTGTACGAGATGGTGGAGGCGACCGCGTCGGACACGGTGCGGCGTTTGTCCGACACGGTGAGCCAAATGTCTGACGGCGTCGGACACGAGCCCGAAGGCGTGTCAACAAAGGAGTTGCGGATCAATTTCACGAACTGCGTGCACTGCAAGACCTGCGACATTATGGATCCTTATCAGATCATCCGGTGGGTTCCGCCGGAGGGTGGAGGAGGGCCGAACTATGACGGGATGTAGCGGGGGGACTGAATGTAGCGGGGGAATCAAAGTTTTCATTTACGCCGGCATTTTGTGGGTGCCATATTGATGTTCGGGTCAACCAGAAGCGTCCGTTGGGAATTGCCTGCCTGCTGAGGACACGCTCCTGTTGGAAGCCGCCGCGGGCTGAAGTCTGCCGGCGACGAGCAAGGAGTTTCGGATGAGCAGAGGGGTATTGCAATGCCCGCGGTGCTCGGGATCGGATGCTCTGCGACACTCGCGTCTGCGGTGGTTTGACGTGTTTTTTCGGGTTCTCGGTCTGAAGGCCTACCGGTGCCGTCATTGCCGGAGAAGGTTCTATTCGATTAGGTCTTTGCCGGAATTCGTGGAACGTCCCCACCAGGGGTAAACGGACTGAAGCTGACGATGGCCGGGCGCATCGAATAGAGTAGAAGCTCATGGCGACGGTTGTGGACCCAATCCAGGGTGCTGCGGGTGAACAGCTCGAGAGGCTGATGGACAAGCACGGACGGGCGATCACCGACCTGCGCATCTCCGTCACGGATCGATGCAACTACAAGTGCGTCTATTGCCGGACCGGGAATGAGGGTGCGGTGTATGCGGAGCTGCCGATCGCGGATTATCTGCGCATCGCGCGTGTGTTTGTGGGACTGGGGATTGAGAAGATCCGGCTGACGGGCGGCGAGCCTCTGCTGCGACGCGGACTGACGGATTTGATTCGGGAACTGAGCCACTTGCGGACTCTTGATGGCGGCGCGCTGGATCTGGCGCTGACGACGAACGGGCATCTGTTGGAAGAGAAGGCGGAGCCGCTGCGCGATGCGGGGCTGAGCCGCATTACGGTGAGTATGGACGCGGTGGACGCGGAGAAATTTGTACGCATTACGCGGGTGCCGGGCAGCTACGAGCGGGTTCGGGCGGGGATTCGCGCGGCGAAGCGGGCGGGTCTTGCGCCGGTGAAGGTGAACTGCGTTTTGCTGCGCGGGTTCAACGAGGATCAGATTGTGGAGTTCGCGCGGTTTTCTCGGGAAGAGGGCGTGATTGTGCGGTTCATCGAGTTCATGCCGCTCGAAGAAGATCGGCTGTGGACGCCGGCTTCTGTGGTTTCGATGAGGGAGATTGTGGAAGCGCTGGGGACGTTTCGGCCAGTGGTGCGGATGGCGCCGAACGCGGCGAGCGAGACTGCGGTGCGGTACACGTTCGATGACGGCGTGGGGGAGATTGGGATTATCGCGCCGGTGACACAGGCGTTTTGCGGACACTGCAGCCGGGTGCGGCTGACGTCGGATGGGAAGATTCGGACATGTTTGTTTTCGCAGAGCGATCACGATTTGTACGGCGTGATGCAGCGGGGCGGGAGCGATGAGGATCTGGTGCGGTTCATCCGGGGGACGGTGGACCAGAAGGAAGCGCGGCACCACATTGGGGAGCCGGGGTTTCTGAAGCCTTCGCGCAGCATGGTGCACATCGGGGGCTGAAAGAGCCAGCGTTCAGCGTTCGGCGTTCAGCGTTCAGAAAAACCTTGGGATCGGTGAATGATCTGCGACGGGAACGATGTTTAGAGTTCTCGCCGGGCGAAGCGTATTCGTCGATCCATATAATGGACGGCGAATCATGCCATTCAGGAAAACTCCTCTGACCCCCCGTCGCAAGGCCCCACTCACGTTTCTTAGCTTTGTTGTTCCAGGCATCGTGCTGATTGGCGCGTTGACGGCGTTGAAGGCGCGGCCCGCGGCTGAGAATCAAAACACAACCGAAGCGGCGCGGCTGAACGCGATTGGCGTGGCGCTGATGAATCAGCAGCTCACGGAAAAGTCGGCGGCGAAGTTGGAGGAGGCGCAGGCGGCCGATCCTAAATCGGCGATTCCGGCGCTGAACCGTGGGATTGCGCTGCTGTATCTGCAGAAGCTACCGGAGGCGGAGAAGGCGCTGCGGCAGGCGGGGGCAATAGCGCCTGACAATCCGCGGGTTTGGTACAACCTGGGCCTGACGCAGATGGACGAGGCGGATCAGAAGGACGCAATCGAGGCCATGCGGAAGGTAGTGGCGATCGATCCCAACGACGCCGATGCGCACTATTTTGTTGGGTCACTGGATATGAGCCTCGGCGATATGAATGGAGCGATTGCGGAGTTTGAGACGGCGCTGAAGTTGCAGCCTCGGCATGCCTCGGCGGAGTTTGGCTTGGCGCGGGCATTGCAGCGGTCGGGGCGTGTCGATGAGGCGCATGAGCATCTGAAGGTTTTTCAGCACTTCACGCAAACCAAGATCGCGTCGCCGCTGAGCGTGGGGTATGGGGAGCGCGGGCACTACTCGACGATGGAGGAGATGGCGGTGCCGCCGGCGCCGGTGGGGGCGATGATCCCGGTGCGGTTCGAGGCGTGGACGGGGGACCCATGGCCTGGTCCTCATACGCGCGGGCTGACGCTGATCGAAGGTGGTGCCTGCGTGATCGATTTGTACGGGCCGGGCTCACAAGATCTGGTCGTGATGGGAAATGGCGAGCATGCGATTGGGACCTACCGGAACCTGAGAAATGGCAAGTTTGAAAGCGTGCCGGAGAGCCAGACGGGGTTGAAGGCTGGGGGCCATGGCCTGGCTTGCGCGGTGGGGGATTTCGACAACGACGGGTTGCCGGATCTAGCCGTTGCGCTGTTGAATCAGGTGATTCTGTTTCATAACCTGGGCGGCGGGAAATTCGAGGATGTGACGGAGAAGGTCGGGATTCAGCAGCTGAATCATGCAGCGGGGCTGACGTTTGTGGACTTCGATCACGATGGGGATCTGGATTTATTCGTGACGGGGTCGGAGGGACCGGGATCGGGTGCGAACCTGATGTGGCGGAACAACGGGAACTCCACGTTTACGGAGTGGACGGGACCGACGGGATTGGCGGGGAGCGGCAGCACGACACAGGCGATTTTGTCGGACATCAATAACGACCGGGCTGTGGATCTGGTGGTAAGTGGCGGCGACGGCGGGCCGACGGTGTATTTGAACCAGCGCGAAGGGGCGTTCAAGCCGATGCCACTGTATCCACCCCAGCAAGCCAGGACCGGACTTGCCGGGGGCCCTGGGAATCAGGATGCGGGTCTGAGTCCGACACGGGGTGTGGCGGTTTTTGATTTCGATAAAGACGGGTGGATGGATGTTGCGGTGACGCACGTGGGCGCGCCGGGGTTGACACTTTGGCACAACGTGAAGGGTGCGGGATTTGAGCGGGTGGCGCTGCCGCTTCCGGCGGGGGTGACGGGGGCCTGGGGCGTGACGCCGATTGACGTGGACAACGATGGGTGGATCGATCTGGCGGCGGTACTGGAAATCGGAAACAGGACCGAGTTGCATGTGTTTCGGAATCTGGGGGCGGGTGGATTCGAGGATGTGAGCGCGGCTCTGGGGCTGGACAAGATTGACCTGGATATTGCCCGGTCCGTGATAGCGGCGGATGTGGATGGGGATGGAGCGACGGACTTGATCGTGACGAAGTGGTGGGGACCGCCGGTGGTGCTGCGGAATGTGGGTGGGAACAAGAATCATTCGCTGCGGATTGCTCTGACAGGGTTGGCGGACAACAAGACGGCGATTGGGACGAAGGTGGAGGTTCTTGCCGGGGGGCAGTGGCAGAAGTTTGAGGTTGCGGGCGGCGGGGGGTACTTGAGCCAGGGTTCGACGGAGATTGTGGCAGGGCTGGGGCAGGCGACGACGGCGGATGTGGTGCGGCTGCTGTGGCCGACGGGGGTTCCGCAGGACGAGATTGATATCGATGCGACCAAACTGCCGGGCGGGAAGACCGGAAGTGCGGAGCTGGCGCTGAAGGAACTGGATCGGCGTGGCAGCTCGTGTCCGACATTGTTTGCGTGGGATGGGAAGCAGTACCAGTTCGTGTCGGACGTGATTGGCGCGGCGGTTGTCGGACACTGGGTTTCGCCAGCGGCAACGAACCAGAATGATCCGGACGAGTGGGTCAAGGTGGATGGGGACAAGCTGCGGGCGCGGGATGGGCTGCTCAGTTTGCGGTTTGGCGAGCCGATGGAGGAGGTCAACTACATCGACCAGCTGCGGCTGGTGGCGGTGGATCATCCGGCGGGGACTGAGGTTTATCCCGACGAGCGGTTTTTGAGTGAGCCGCCGTTTGCGTCGGGCAAGACGGTGGCTGTGTCAGACCCGCGGCCGGTGGCGGGTGCCTGGGATGACAACGGGCATGACGTGCGGGAGTTGTTGTCAGACAAAGATCACCGGTATGTGCGCGATTTCACGAATCTGAGCTATGCGGGTTTTGCGAATCTGCACACGCTGACGCTCGATGTGGGGGCGTGGTCGCCGGCGCGTCCGCTGCGGCTGCTGATGGATGGGTACATCGAGTACTTCAGCGCGAGCTCGATGTACGCGGCCTGGCAGGCGGGGCTAAAGCCGGTGCCGCCGCGCGTCGATGTGCAAATGTCCGACGGGAGCTGGAGGCGGGTTGTCGAGGACATGGGGTTTCCGGCGGGCCTCGAGCGCACGATTGTGGTGGATCTGACGGGGAAGCTGCCGCGGGGTGCGCGGAAGATCCAGATCACGACGAATCTGCAAATTTATTGGGATCGGGTGCGGGTGGATAACGGGGCAGAGGCCGTGTCAGACGTGCGTCAGACAGAGGCGCCGCTGGCGATGGCGCATCTGGCGTTTCGCGGTTACCCGAAACAGATAGAGGGCGCCACTCCGGGCGATTTGACGTACGACTACAACCAGATCAGCGCAACCGGGCCGTTTTTATGGGCGCGGGGCGTGTACACGCGGTATGGCGAAGTGACACCGCTGCTGCAACATGTCGACAACAGGTACGTTATTTTCGGCACGGGTGAGGAGATTGACGCGGAGTTCAGCGCGAGTGCGCTGCCGCCGCTGCCTGCGGGATGGACGCGGGACTACTTCTTCTACGCAAATGGATTCGTGAAGGACATGGATTGGTGGGAGGCGTCGCCGTTTACGGTGGCGCAGATGCCGTTCCAGGGAATGAGCCGATATCCGTATCCGGCGGGGGAGCATTATCCGGAGACGCGGGATGCGGATCGGTACTGGCTGGAGTGGAACAGCCGGTATGAGTCGGGGGAGCGTCGGCAGCGGTGGGAGTTTGATTATCGGCCGGCACATGAAGTGCCCTTACACCGGGGAATAGGGAATAGGGATTAGGGATTAGGGCTTCGTGTTCGTCAGTTGATCAGTGCTTCGGAATTCATCGAAGAACGAATCGATCATTTCGAAGGTCTGCACCGGTCTCAGGCCAAGCTCAACCTTGGCGAAAAGCGCAACAAGCTTCTCGCCATCCACCAGTTCAATTGGGGGTACTCCGTCCCGCGTTGCTTCTTTCTTCGCATCGCTGGTGAACGTTCCGGTGGTCAGTACCAGGCCCTTATCCCCACGCCCTTGCATGGCTCCTCGGAAATCCCGAATCTGATTTGAGCTCACCGGGTGGTTGTCAGCATAACGCTTGCACTGGAAAAGCACCTTAAGGGTAACTAGAGGATTGATCTCCAGAACCCCATGCCCGTCGATTCCACCGTCTCCAGATTTCCCAGTAACCACAACCTGCTGAAATCCGCTCTCTCTAAGGAGGCGCTGGCAGATACGCTCGAAACCAGCGGCGGGCAGAGATCGTAGAACCTCGAGCAGTCGAACCCGATAGTTATCGGGTTCTGGCTCGGGTGACTCCCGGTCGGCACTGTCATTTGCAATTGTCGGGACGGCGGTATCCGCTTTTTTCCGGACGAACTGCTTTTGGACATCATCGAAAAGCTGGCGGACAGACTCAGGATCCAGCTTGGCAGAACGCCCCGCTTGAGTCAGGGCCCATACTCCATATTTGGAGGAATCCAGGAGCCCGGATTTCGCCAAATAAAAGCGAGCCCATGCGATCTGATTGCGAACGCGCGATTGACCGTTTGAGGTTGTCTCTTTCTGTTCAGCCTCCGATATTCGGAGCCGCTCAATTACCTGGTCAGTGACTTCACTTGCATTGCCAGAACTGCCCAGTTCCTTCAGCGTTTCGACGATTGGTTTGATGAACCGCAGGAACTCAGGGCCGCGATGTTTGCCGCTTGGCATAGGAATCGCTCTATCCGCCGTTTTGTTTCGTAGACCGATTGGAATGCACACGTCTGCGTTCGTCAATGGGTATTTCCGCGGTCATTCACGGCGAAACTACTGTTCCCGATAGCTGCGCTGGTAGGTCTGGGTGATGCGGTCGTGCCAGCCGAGGGTGTCCTCATCGAAAACGGCCCAAAGAAAGCCGAGGCCGAGGGGCAGGGCCGAGAGCAGGAGAGCGGCGATGCGTCCGCGCAACTGGGCACGGCTGGGATTCTCGTCATCGAAGGTGCAGAGCGCGATTTGGGCGTAGCGCATGCCAGGTGTCGCGTCGGTGAGGGTGAAGAACAAGAGCTGGTAGAGGAGCCACATGGCGAACAAGATGGCGGACGCGCCGATGAGGGCGATGCGGCCATGGGGCAGGTTGGTGGAGCAGATTGCAAAGACCGCCCAGAACAGGAGAAAGGCAGAGAGGACCAGGGCGCAGTCCATGAGGCCGGATCGAGCGCGGTCTTTGAGCGAGGCGACGCGCAAAGGCGTTTCGTCGATGAGCGCGGAGGAGGGCTGGGGCTCGGGGATGGGAGCCTCCGAATCCAGGTGAATCGAGCGCCACTCGGGCGGGGTCGAAGCGGACGGGTCAGGATAGGCGGATGCGGGCGCGGCGGGAGCAACCCGGAGCCCCGTGGTTTCCGCAGGTGAGTTTGCCACGGGCGGTTCTTCCTCGGCAACCGATGGGATCTCGGGGGCTGAGTGCTGCGCTGACGGGTCGTCGCGGAGGGGTCCTTCTGCGAGGCGGGGGCGCGCTTTGCGCGGGGCAACGAGTTCGCGGGGAGATGTGATGAGGCGTGCAGGGAGCGGCAGGGTGGGTTCTACGACTGCGGTTTCCAGGGGATCGATGACGGCGAATTCGGGGCCCTGCGATGGGGCCGGGCTGTCGATGCGCGCCTCGGGCGGGGTGGAGCGCAGGGTGGGCAGCGAGTCGGTGCTGACCGAATAGCGGATGAGTTCGGGCTGAAACGGCTCCGGGTCCGGAGCGGAGGCTGGCTCAGGCTCCGCGGCGGGCGGATTCAGGGTGAGTTGCGGCGGCGTGGGCTCAGGAGTGCTTGCGGCGGCGGGTGACCTGGGGGCGGATTTTTCTGCGGCTTGGGCGGCCAGGGTTTCCCGGTAGGAGGGAAGCCGAGCATAGCGCTCGGCGACGCGAGCGGCAATCGATGTGGGCGACGCTGCATCTTCCATGCCGGGGAGGGCGGGCTGATCCTCGCGCACGCGGTTGCGCGTGCGATGGGTACGGACGCGGGCAGAGATTTCGTCCTTCCCGGGCTGGACGATGGCAGGAGGTTCCGGCTGCGCGGGAGACTGCGACTCGGGGATGAGCGAGTTCGGATTGGAAGTCGGGCCGGTCAATTCGTCCTCATCCATATTCTGCACGCATTCGGCGGAGAAACTAAGGGGCCGGAACCGCGTCTGTGAACCTATTGAGGCAGAACCCGGGACAAGAACGACAATCGCAAGGGAACTGAGTGGCGCTTTGCACGGTGAGGCATCAACATTCCGCTTTGCTATGCTGGAGTTGCCGCGCGCAATGAGAATCCGCCTGCTTTGGTGTATCACGCTGTCTCTGCTGTTGCAGCCGCGGCTTTGGGCGCAGACGGTAACCACGGAGTTTCCCCCTGCCGGGCCGCCGCAGAGCGCGGCAGCTGCCAGCGGTTCTGCAAACCTGCCCGACGACCCGAGCCTGCAAAGCACTTTGCCGGAAGCGCACGTGGTGCCGCAGCCGGAGGCTGGCGAGCCGGTCCAGATCAAGGCCAACGATCAGAAGCGGGAATCTCTGCCGCATGCGAACCTCTACACGCTGGACGGCGATGTGGTGATTTACTACCGCAAAACCATTGTGCATGCGGACCATGCGACCTGGAACGACACGAGCGGGGATATTGAAGCTCGGGGACACATGATGATCGATGGCGGTCCCGACGATGAGCACTTTATCGCGGACCACGGCACGATCAATGTGTTTGCGAATACTGGCGATTTTTTCGATGTGGTGGGGACGCTGGGCGTGGAGCGCAATCCGCGTGGGCGGATGGTGTTCACGGCTCCCAATCCATTTGCGCTGACTGGACGCGAGGTGCTGCAGCTGGGGGAGGGGCATTTCCGGGTAATCCACGGAACGATGACCTCCTGCCGATTGCCGCGGCCGGACTGGCGGATCATCGCGCAGACGATGGAACTGAACAACGGAGTGGCAAAGACCGGCAACGCGTATTTCGAGATGTTTCATGTGCCGCTGCTGTATTTGCCGTTTGCCACGCACGTTGTGGATGTGCAGCGGGAGTCGGGGATTCTGCTCCCTTACGTCGGCAACAACACGAGCAAGGGACTGATTCTGGGAGAGGGTTTCTATCTGACGTTGGGGCGGAGCGCTGATCTGACATTGGCGTCGCAGTATTACTCCAAGCGGGGATGGGCGCCGAACGGAGTGTTCCGGTATCGGGGGGCGGGTGAAGATTTCGGGACGATTCACTTTCACAGCCTGCTGGACCGTGGGCTGGCGAACCCGGGAGGGAAACCGATCAACCAGGGCGGAGTCGATATCAGTGCGGACGGGCGCTATGATTTTTCGCCGCACACGACGGGGGTGGTCGACGCGGAGTATCTGAGTTCGTACATTTATCGGCTGGTATTTGAGGAAGACTACGCGATCGCGATCAACTCCGAGGTGAAGTCGCAGATGTATGTGACGCACGAGGATCGCGATTTCTGGGCGAGCCTGCGGGCGAACCGGTACGAGGACTTCCAGAGTGCCACGGTGGTGGGCGATGAAGTGAGAATTCTGCACCTGCCGGAGGTCGATGTGGAGTCGGCGGACCGGCGGCTGGGCGGTGCGATGAGCGTTTCGCCGGTGTGGTGGGGAATCAGCGGATCTGCTGGTGCGTTGTCGCGGCACGACTATCCGACTTTTCGGACCACGTCCGAGGTGCCGCGGGTGGATTTCTATCCGCGACTGTCCATGCCGCTGCACTTCGATGGCTGGACATTTCGGCCGAACGCGGCTTTTCGGGAGACGTGGTACGGGAAGAGCCAGTTCCCGGTGGATCTGGAACAGATTCCCGAGTTGCGCAGCGCGGGGACCTCGCGGACGGATGTGGAGGCTGGATTCGAGTTGCGGCCACCGGCGCTGGAGCGCGATTTCAGTTCGCCCTGGCTGGAGCGTCTGTTAGGCGGCGAGGTGCGGCACACGATCGAGCCGGAGGTCAGCTATCGATACGTGACGGGCATCAACGATTTTCGCGAGATCCTGCGCTTCGATGACACGGATATAGCCAGCAACACGAACGAACTGGAGTATGGACTAACGCATCGGTTGTTTGTGCGGCATGTGGATGCGCGACCCTGTACGGGCTCGGAGGCACCCCCGGCGCAGGGTTCCACCAGCGGGCGTGCCGGGGACTCCGGTTCGGGGTCCGGGTCGACGTGCGGGGGCGGAACGCGGGACTGGATTACGTGGCGGGTAGCTCAGAAATATTATTTCGAGCCGGACTTCGATCACGCGATCACGCAGGGGACGCCGAATCCGCTGAACACGACGCTGGATTTTACGGGCATCGATTTTTTGACTGAGGCGCGGCACACGACGCCGGTGATTTCGCGGCTGCGGATGCTCACGACAACGGCCACGGACGTGGAGTGGGATCTGGATTACGACGCGAAAGAGGGGAAGATCACTTCCAGCAACGTGTTCGCCGGATACCAGCACGGATTTTACCGTTTACAGTTTGGGGATTCGTACGTGAACGTGCCGCTGGGCACGACTCCACTGACGACGGCGAGGACGCCGCCGGGTTCGCCCAACGCACCGAACCCATTCAACCAGATCCATATGGCGGCGATTTACGGGGCGGCGAACAAGCTGGGGCCGAGCTTTGGCGTGAATGCGGCCTACGACCTCGTGCACCAGCAGTTGCAGTATGGGGCGGTGCAGGCACAATACAACTGGAACTGCTGCGGGTTGGATTTTCAGTACCGCCGGTTTTCGCTGGGGTCGATTCGCGACGATACGGAGTACTTTTACAGCGTGAACTTCGCAGGGTTCTCGAATGTAGGGGATTTGGCGCACCGGATCAGCTTGTTCTGAGAAGGACAGAGAATAGGGAGTAGGGAATAGGTCACTGGGCTTACGGCGAACTGCGATAATGGAAGGGGAATCCTGTTGGTGACGGGCTTGGTCCGGAGAAGGCGGTCTTTCTTGTTTAGAAGTTCTTTCTGTACGTGCTGCGTGCTGGCGCTCGCGGTGGTTCGTTGCGCTGCACAAAACACGCCGAATCCTGCGACACCTGCGACCGCGCCGGTCGCGGCGGCTGGAGGCACGGCAAGCGCGACGGGGGGAGCTGGGGTCCCGACGGCAGTGCCGGCGCTGGAGCGGAAGATCGAGATCATGATTCGCTCCGAGTTGGGCGTGCCGCCTCAGTACGAGCTGGCGATCGGACCGCGGCAGAAGAGCGATTTCAATGGCTACGACGCCATCGCAGTGACGTTCTCGCTGCCCAGCCAGCCGCAGAAGAAGCAGACGGTGGATTTTCTGCTGTCGAAGGATTCGAGCACGCTGGCGAGGCTCTCCAAGTGGGATATCGGACCGGATCCGGCGGGGGCGCTGCCGACCGACAGCAGGCCGGAGCGGGGGAATCCGGACGCGAAGGTGACAGTGGTCAATTTCGACGATCTGGAGTGTCCGTACTGCGCGCAGATGCATGCGGAGTTTTTTCCGGCGACGCTGGACCGCTACAAGGGGCTGGTGAAGTTCGTCTACATGGATTATCCGCTGGTGGAGATTCATCCGTGGGCGATGCATGCGGCGGTGAATGCGAATTGCCTTGCAGCGCAGAATGCGCCGGCATACTGGAACTACGTCGACTACCTGCACATGCATGGGCAGGACGTGAACGGGCCGGACAGAGATTTGGCGAAGTCGACGTCGATGCTGGACAAGCTGGCGGATCAGGAAGGCTCGAAGGAGCATCTGGACGCAGCGAAGCTGGATGCGTGTGTGGCGAAGCAGGACGACAGCAGGATCATCGCGGAGATGCGGGCGGGCGATAAGGTGGGCGTGAATGCGACGCCGACGTTTTTCGTGAGCGGGGAGCGCTGGGCCGGACAGCTGGAGGAACATCAGCTGTGGATCATGATCGATCGCGCGCTGACGGAACAGGGAATTGCCCCGCCGGCTCCCGCGCAGCCGGCGGCGGGCACGCAGCCTGCGCCGAAGTCAGGCCAGTGAGCCTATGCATGGCGAGGGAACGGCATTTATTCTGAAACGTGAGCGCCGCCCCCCGATTTGCGGCGCCGCTGCAGGGAGAACTGTTTGACGTCTCAATCGGATTCATCCGGCGCGTGGGGCGCCGACTACTTCTACGGCAAAATCAGGCTCGCAGGACTGGCGGTAGCGCTGGCTTTTTGCTTGGGGTGCCAGAAGGCGCACGATGCGAACACGGTCGCCATGGTGAATGGCAAGGGCATCGGCCGCTCCGAAGTGGAGAAGATTTACGAGAACAGCCTGGGCGAGTCGCACCAGACTCCGTCGAAGATGCAGGCGGAGATCATGCGGCTGAACATCCTGCGCCAGCTGATCGATGAAGAGATCGTGATGCAGCGGGCGGGCAAGCAGAATCTGGTGGCCACGGATGAGGAAGTGTCGGACAGGCTGAACGAGATCAAAGCGCCGTTTACCCAGGAGGAATTTCAGAAGCGGCTGGACTCACAGCATCTGACGCTGGACGATTTGAAACGGGAGATCCGGAAAAACCGCACGGAAGAGAAGCTGTTCAACAAGGAGATCACGTCGCGGATCAACATTACAGATGCCGACATCGCCAGCTACTACAACGAGCATAAGGCGGACTTCAATCTGATCGAGCCGACCTACCATCTGGCTCAGATTATCGTGACCGCGGCGCCGATGCCGGCGCAGCAGGTGGGGAATCTGCAGAACAGCAAAGCGATGAACGAAGCGGATGCGAAGCGCAAGATTGAGATGCTGCACAATCGCCTGGACAGCGGCGAGGATTTTGCCGCGCTGGCGATGAATTTTTCGGAGAATCCCAACACGGCGGGGAACGGCGGCGACATGGGAATTGTTACGGAATCGCAGCTGCGGGGCGATCCGGAGGTCTACGCTGCGATTGCGAAGCTGAAGCTGGGACAGGTAACCGATGTTCTGCCGGTTTATGGAGGGCCTTCGAAGCAGGTGGCGGGCTACGCAATCTATAAGCTGATCGACCGGCAGGTGGCGGGCCAGCGCCAGCTGAACGATCCGCGGGTGCAGCAGACGATCCGGCAGACGTTGCGCGACAGCCGTGAGCAGCTGCTGAAGAACGCTTTTCTGGAGATGCTGCGCGACCAGGCGCGCGTAGAAAACTACTACGCGGAAGAAGTGTTCAGGAACGGAGCGCAGTAGTACAGCGATCAGCGCTCGGCGTTCAGCGTTCAGCGTTCAGAAAAGAAGCAGAGTTGGCTCAGCAGCGGTTCAGTCCTATTTAGAGAAGGGGCGGCTGGGGATGATGCCTTTGCCTTCTTTAATGGTGTGGAGTTGGTTGGCGGCGAGTCCCGCATAGGTTTCCTTTGCGCCGCTGGGCCAGAAGACATCGATGTCGGCGGTGGTGGCAGCGCCGAGCCCAAAGTGCAGGCGGGGATCGTTGACGGACAGATAGCTGATCTGGCTGGTGAGTGCCTGCGCCTGAGTTTTGCCGCCGTAATGCGCGATCACGCGGGCTCCGATGGCGCTGCGATTGCTTTTGGTGCCTTCGAGACGAATCTTGATCCAGTGATTGTCTTTGGGGGCGTCATTTCGTAACAGGGACGGTGGCTCATTGCGGTTCATGATGAGCACGTCCATGTCGCCGTCATTATCGAAGTCGCCGAAGGCGCAGCCGCGGCTGCAATGTTTGGCCGAGACTCCCGGACCGGCTTCGTCGATGAGCTCGGCAAAAGTGCCGTCGCCCCGATTGCGGAAGATGAGGCGCGGGGTATTGCTGGGAAAGCGCTCGGGGAAATGCCGTTCGAGCTCGGGATAGACGGATCCTGTAACGATAAAGATGTCGGTATTTCCATCGTTGTCGAGGTCGACGAAATCGGCGCCCCAGCAGATGAAGCGGCGTTCTACGGCGAGGCCATATTGGCTGGACACGTCTTCGAAGTTCCCCTTGCCGTCGTTGAGATAGAGGCCGGTGGACTGGTTGTAGAAGTGGGTGCGGACGACGTCGAGATGGCCGTCGAGAGTGAAGTCGCCCAGACCGACGCCCATGCCGCTCATGCGCTGGCCATCGGAAGAGACGGCGATGCCGCGGAGGAGGGCCTCCTCGCGGAAGGTGCCGTCGCGATTGTTCATGAGCAGGAAGCTGAAGGTGGCGTCACAGGCGACAAAGATATCGGTCCAGCCGTCCTCGTCGATATCCACGGCGACAGCGGTGAGGCCGAAGGAACCGTTCAGCGCGCCGATTCCGGCTTCCTTTGAAATGTCGGTGAAGGTTCCGTCGCCATTGTTGCGGTAGAAGTAGTGGCGGGGCGAGGCCAGGCCCATAGGACCGCAGTTGACGGGGATGCCTTCGTAATTGCAGTTGGGGATGGACATGGACGGGAGAGGGCCGTGGACCATGTCGAGCTCGATGTAGTTGGCGACGAAGAGATCGAGCAGACCGTTGCGGTTGCGTTCGATGAAGGTGCAGCCGGAGCCCCAGTGAACGCCCTCCTGCAGCAGTCCGGCTTTTTCGGTGACATCGGTGAAGGTGCCGTTGCCGTTGTTGTGGTAGAGCTTGTTTTGGCCGTAACAGGTGAGGAAGAGGTCGTCGAAGCCGTCATTGTCGTAATCGGCGACGCAGACGCCCATGGCCCAGCCGGCATCTTTCAATCCGGCTTTCTCGGTGACGTCGGTGAAGGTGCCGTCGCGGTTGTTGTGGTAGAGGCGGTTGTTGGCGCCGGGGGGGATGTCTTCAAGGCGGCGGCCGGCGGGAACGAAGAGATCCACCCAGCCATCGTTGTCGTAGTCGATGAAGGCGAGGCCGCAGCCGGTGATTTCGAGGATGTAGCGGGCGTCGCCGAGGCTGCCGTAGGGGGTGGGTTGGGTGAGCCCGGCGGCGGCGGAGACATCGGTGAATCGAGAAAAAGGCGGAAGCGGTTTGGATGGCGGGGCGAGGGCGCGCAGTCCGCACGGCAGCACAGCGGACGCCAGGCCGGCGGGCAGGGTGCGAAGCAAGCGCCGGCGTGTCCATCGATCGAGGCTCATGGAAATAGAAACACCCTCGGATTCAGTTATGCGGCTGCTGGGTCTGGGCCGCAGTGAGATCGTGACTGAGCTGGCGGGCCTCGTTGTTGCCGGGCTCGAGGCGAAGCGCGCTGGCCACTGCCTGCTGCGCCTCGGGAAACTTCGCTTCTACGCCCAGGGTGGCAGCGAGACTGATCCAGGCCTGCGTGAACGCGGGGGCCGAGCTCACTGCCTGACGGAAGTGTTCTTCGGCCGCGGGGTAGTCGCCGAGCTGGGAGTCAAGGTAGCCGAGCTGGTTCTGCGCAAGGGCGATGGTGGGGTCGAGGGCGACGACCTGCTCGAGGACGGTGTGCTCGCCCCCGGTATCTCCTGCCTCCTCCATGGCCATGGCTAATTTGTAACCGATGAGCGCATTTTTGGGAGCGGCGGCAAATGCCTGCCTGTAGAGTTCGACGCCGTGCTGGACCTCGCCGCGGTTGATTGCCTGGGCGGCTTCACCGGCTTTGCTGACGGCGAGGATCGTATCGTTGTTTTCCTTTACCGCCTGCTGATAACGGAGCATCTCCTGTCGGGCGTCGTCGGGCTGATTCAAAGCGCGCAGAGCGTTGGCGAGTGCGAAGTGGGTTTCCGGCTCAGCATCGCCGAGCTTGAGAGCCTTGTCGAGATGGGCTTTGGCGTCGGACGGGTCGTCGAGGTGCAGCAGAGCCATGCCGAGGTTGGCGTGGGCACTGGCGTAGTCGGGCCGGAGAGCGATGGCTTCGGTGAGGTGATCGCGAGCGGCGGCGAAGTCGCCCGCTTGACGTTCCATGACCCCGTTGAAATAGAGGGTTTCGAAGGCGTGCGGAGCTTCGGCAAGCAGTTTGGCTCCCACGGCTTTGGCCGGACCCCAGTCGCCGTTGATGACGAGCGTGTGCAGGTAAGCGGTCTGAACACCGACGTCGTCAGGGTGGGCCTTCCAGGTTTTCTCCGCGAGGTGTTCGGCGTCGAGGGTACGGGTGACGTCGATGTAGAGGTTGACGAGCATGTTGGAGAGCTGGATGGAGTCCGGAGAAGCATTTAACGCGCGCGTGACGACGTCGATGGCATCCAGCAACTGACCGCTGCGGAAATACGCGAAGCCAAGGTCGAGCGCGAGATTTTCGTCGAGCTTCGTGTTCTGCAGTAGCGCGATGACGCCGGTGTAGTCCTGCTTCTGTCCGAGGGTCTGGCTGAGACCGTGAAGGGCGATGCTGGAGGAGGGATCGATGCGAAGGGCGGCGCGCCATTCGGGCTCCGCATCCATGGGGCGCGCGAGCTGCCCATAAACGGTGGCGAGGAGCAGATGCGGCTTGATGACGGTGGGCTCGGCTTTGATGGACCGCTGCAGCGCCGGAACAGCCTGCTCGAATTCCTGCGACTCATAGAGGCTGAGGCCGAGGAGATAGTTGAGCTGGGCGGAGGCGGGGGCGAGACGGAGTCCTGAACGAAAGGCCTGCTGCGCGCACACGAATTGCCGGTGGTCGCCGAACCAGTTGCCGAGGTCGATCCAGGTCTGGGCGTCGGGATGAGTCTGAAGACGGGCGGCGATGGCGGGAGGCCTGGTGCAGGCGGGAGGCGCCGCCACGCAAAGGCCGTCGCGGAGGGCTCCGGCCAGAAATGCGATCAGCAGCATTGGCACTCGGCAGGTGCGGAGGACGGGGGAGAGCTTGCGGAAGGGGAACATCGCGCGAAGGATGATCGAGGATCTCCAGAAGCAACGATACTGAAGCGAACGGCGCAGCGGCAAGGGTCTTCGTGCTAATTGGGGAACGGTTGGCCCGGATGCACGACGCGGATCTGGTGGTCGGTGAAGCGGAGATAGTTGCCGGGCAATGAGATTTTCGGCATGTGGCAGCTGACGCATTTGGAAGTTGCGGTGGGGCAGGTTCTCGCTTTGCCGGTGCTCGTCGGGCGCGCGGAGGGGGCATGGCAGGCGAGGCACTTTGAATCGTAGGAGGCTTCGTTGCGGATGAGATCCTTGTGTGGATCGTGGCAGGCAATGCAACCGATGCGCGGATCGGTTCCGTTGAAGCAGCGGCTGTTGGCGAGCCGGTAAGGCTGAAAGCGGACATCGAAGACGCCGCGCCAGCGGTTGCGCACGACGGTTTCCCAGGAGCGGTGGCATTGTCCGCAGAAATTGGAGAGCGATTCGGAGGTCAGGTCCTGCAGGCGAGGCGGAGCGGTGCTGAAGTCGCCGGCAGCGGCGTCGGAGGCGTGGTCGAGTGCTCCCTGATGACAATGCGCGCAGGTGACGCCGGGATGGAGGGTGCCGAGGGTGAGCTTGTGTGAGGCGACGGCATCGCTCGAATGACAGCCGAAGCACAGCTTGACGTCCATGGGAGTGAGCTCGCGGCCCATTGCTTCCTGCAGCGTTTGCGGGGTGAGCTGCTCGTCTCCGGTGGTGATGCCGAGGTTGCCGGCGGAGGGATAAAAGCTCACGATGCTCTCGTAGAATTTGCCGTCCTGTTCGAAGACCCAGGTTTGCGCCTGCGCGCCGAAGCTCCAGTGGATGGGCACGGAGAGGGTGCTGGTTCCGTCGGTGACCTTGTAGACGCTCTGGTTGTTGTGGGTTTCGACGGTCCACGTATAGGCACCGTTATGAAAGGTGAGGGTGGAGTGGGCAGCAAGGACGGGATTGGCGCCGGGCAGTTCGAGCGCGTGGGCCATGGGGGTTTCCGGCTGCCTCGCCTGACCGCGATGGCAACCTGCGCAACTGGAGTCGCTGGCAGAGGGGGTCTGTGCCGCGGCGATAGCGGCGGAGGCGGCCACCGCGAGCATGAATGCCCGAAGGCAATGCGGGAGAAGAGGGCTGCTATTGCGCAGTCTGTGCCCCCTGTTGGCCCATGGCTGGGGCGGGCTTGCTGGTCGGCTGCGTCAGCCGCAGGCACGCGTGGCGCTCGCGGCGGGCATCGTCTTCGCGTCCGGATTCTGAGTAAGCGCGGGCAAGCGCGATGTGAATCTCGAGGTTGCCGGGGTCGAGGGCGAGCGCCTTTTCGAGAAGGGCGGTGGCGGAATTCACGTCTCCGGTTTCGAGCAGAGCACGGCCGAGAGAAAGCTGAGCCATGGGCAGGGTGGGCGCTTCTTCGGCGGCCTTCTTCGCTTCGGGCAGAGCTTCGGCGGGGCTGGAGTCCATCAGCAAAGCCCAGGCGAGCATGGTGTGGTCGATGGCGTTGTTGGGATCGATGGCGAGTTCGCGCTGGAATTCGGCGATGGCCGCGTCCTGATCGGTGGGGTAAAGCAGATAGCCCCAGGTGTAGTGAGCATTGGCGGAGGATGGATAGCGCTGGAAGAAGGACTGAAAGGCCTGGCTGGCGCTCGGGTTGTCTCCGGACAGCAGAAGGAAGGTGGCGTTGCCGGCGAGCGCAATCCTGTCGCGTTGGGAGGGGTCGGCATCCTTCGGAAACTGGGGGATGCGCAACGCAGCGAGACCGACGGCCAGGAGCAGTTCGTCGTTGGAGATGTGTTCCCGGGCGAAGTAACGGTAGGCGGTGAGCGCTTCTTCAAAGCGGCCTAGCTTTGTCAGGAGTAGTCCTTCGTGATAGCGGAGAATCTGGCGGTTGCGGGAGTCGTAGGCGGCTCCGAGAGAGAGGGCACGCTGCAGGTCGCGCAAGGACGGCTCATCTTCGCCAAGCTCGAATTCGCAGAGACCGCGGAGAGCCGTCGCGGGTGCGGCGTTGGGAACAAGACCGAGGTAGCGCGTAAAGGCGTCCGCGGCCGGGGCATAGTCGTTGGCGCCATAGCGCAACTGGCCGAGATACCACCAGCCGTCGGGCCATGCGGGATTGATCTGGACGGCCTGAGCGTAAAGTTCGGAGGCGCGCGCAAGATTGCCAGAGCGGCGGGCGGAATCGGCATCGGCGCTAAGCTGTTCGAAAGTCGGCTGCCCAGGCGGCGAAGTGGAGGAGCCGGAGGTTTGCGCTGTCAGGGCCCCCGCGATCCCCAGTGCGGCGAGGCCGAACAGGAGGACTCGATGGAGATTTCGGCCCTGCTGGCTCACCAGGGCGCGGGCTTGTTGGGAGGCTCTCGGGCTGTCCAGTGAAAACATCAGACCGTCAAAGAATGCGCGAGGGTGGCGTGATCCTAACACATCGCCGGGGTGCGACGCGCCGAGGCCGCGGACGGCGCCAAAACAGCGAAAAATGCCCTGGCCATCATCGGTTTGATGGAAGCTGAATGGGGCCGGGGCAGGTTTCCCGAGGAGTTAAGGACGGGGTCAAATTTCCCTTGACAACCCTGTTTCGTGCGGCGTAAAACCCTGTGAGCATCGGGGTAAACCGTTTGATCGCTTCCTGGCGCGGTAAGGCTGGACTTTGCAGCTATGCTCCAGGCTCGGATTAGGCGGAGTTTCATTCGCGCCGAATACGAATAGGCCGGAAGCTTGGCCTAATTAGTAAAACTAACGATTTGCAAGATCCATGCACGATTCACAGGAGGCAGGTATGAATTCCATCAGACGGCTCGGAGAGCTGTGTTTGCGGGCGTCGGGCTCGCTGGTCATCGTCTCCGGACTGCTGCTTCTGGGGGTGGGGCTGTTGACCACGGTTCCCGGACATGCGCAGCAGCTCACCGGGACAATAAGCGCGACAGTCTATGATTCGTCCGGCGCGGTAGTCCCTGACGCAAATATCGTCCTGAAGAACACGGCAAGCGGGGATCTTCGCCGCACGGTGTCCGATTCTCAGGGCTATTTCACGTTTACGGCGGTCCAGCCGGCTACCTACAACATTTCAGTCAGCGCGAAGGGATTCACGACCTGGGAATTGACGGGGATCGTAATCAACCTCGGGGACAGCAGAACCATCCCGAATATCGCCCTGAAGGCCGGCGCCAGCAACACGACCGTCGAAGTCGTGGCGGACAAGAACATCGAAGTGCCGGTGGATACGCCGGAAGTCAGCGACACGATGAACGCGGAGCAGATCGAGGATCTGTCGCTGGAAGGCCGCGACGCGGGCGAACTGCTGAAGATGATGCCGGGCGCCGCGCTGACCAACGGCACCTCTCAGGGATCGGGCTTCAATCCGAAGACCACGGGATCGAACAGCGGTCCGGTGGGGAACTATTCACTGAACGGATTCCAGCCTTACGGCACGATGGCTTACATGCTGGACGGCGCAAACCTGGTGGATCCCGGCAATGCGGGAACGCAGATTGCGAATATCAACACCGACATGGTGCAGGAAGTGAAGATCCTCACCAGCAGCTACGGCGCGGACTATGCCTACGGCCCGGTGATCTTCGAAGCGTTCAGCAAGAGCGGCGGCAAGAATTTCCACGGTGAAGGTTACACATATGCCCGCAACTCGGCGCTGAATTCGTGGGAGTCTTACACCAAGGAGTCGTACCTCGGCAGCATCACCAGCGCAACGACGCCTGCACAGGCTGCGGCTCTGGCAGCGACGGATTTCCCGTCCGAGTATTTCTATTACATCGGGGGCAACGTGGGGGGTCCGGTGTTCTTCCCGCACTTCAACCGGAACCACGATAAGTTGTTCTTCTGGGGCGGTTATGAGTACATGATTCAACATCCCAATAACCCCATTCAGGACTACAACGAGCCGACTCAGGACCAGCAGAACGGCATCTTCGACAAAGCGTCGAACCCCTCTTCCAACAACGGCAACTACAGCTACGCCTACATGCTGCCCTGCCAGACCTGCAGCGGCCTCGCGGCCGACGCCAACTGGACGACGGATTCCAGCGGCAACATCCACATCCCGATGACGGACTTCGATCCCAACATCGCCGGGGTCCTCAAGCTGTATCCGTTGCCCAACGTCAACCCGAATAACGGCAATGGTTGGAGCAACTATGCCTACGCGCCCAGCATTCCGCAGAACCGGTGGGAAGCCACGGGCAAGGTCGACTATGCCATCACTGAAAACACCAAGCTGAGCGGAACCTACGCGTACCAGAGCGAGGTCGACCAGCATCCGATCACGATCTGGTGGGCGCCGCCCAACACCCTGCCCTATCCGGCTCCGGTTTCGGCCGCTACCAACTCGCAGATCATCCTCGCCAACTTCACCCATCAGTTCGGCGCAACCACGACGAGCGAGACCGTGTTTACTCTGTCTCGCTACATTAATCCGAACAAGCTGGGCAGCAGCGCGGCCAACCGGAGCACGGTCGGAATGAGCGCGGTCCCCGGACTGTTTGGTCATACGTCGACCCAGATGCCGAACATTGTCGGACCGTGGGAAGGTGCGCTTTCCAATATCGACCAGGAGCCGATGGATGGTCCCTTCGATGGCGGTTCGTTTGGCGCGCTGAAGCGGGTTCCGCAGTTTTATGAGACGGTCAGCAAGGTGATCGGAACGCACACCGCGAAGGCCGGCTTCTACTGGTCGCAGCCCTACAACAGCCAGTCCAGTGGCTGCGACAGCGGTTGCGAGGACCAGGGGCAATTCAACCTCGGATGGCCCTCGAAATACGGCACCAATAACGTGGTTTCCGACTTTGAGCTGGGACGCGTCGCGAGCTACGAGCAGCAGAGCGGAGTTCCGTTGGATAACTTCCAGATGAATCAGTGGTCCATCTGGGCGCAGGACTCATGGAAGGCCAATCGCCGCCTGACCCTGAACCTCGGTCTCCGTGCGGATCACATGGGCCAGTGGTACGGCGAACCGGCCGGCCAGCAAGTCTGGGTACAGAGCACGTACGTCGACTCGATGACAGCCCCGGCCAACACCGGTCTCCAGTGGCATGCCGTTAACAGCAGCGTTCCGCTCTCCGGCTTCAAGTCGCCGCTGTTCTACTACGATCCGCGCGTTGGTCTGATCTACGACATCCTTGGGACCGGCAAAACGCTGTTCCGCGCAGGCTTTGGGGCGTATCGTTATCAGATTTCGGTCAACGAAGCGGGCAATAACAATGTTGGGGACGGCCCGAAAGGAATCGTCAACTACTCGACCCCGAAAGCGTTCGTGGGTTATGCCAATCCTGCCAGTGGAGGGACGCCGCCGACCTCGGTTAGCCAGTCCAGCTGGCTGGGTAACGCCTCCATCGGCGCCGATCTCCTCGGTGACGACCGGACGCCGTTTACCAGTGACTGGAACGTCTCCATCGATCAGGCCACGCCCTGGCAATCGCTGGTTGAAATCTCCTATGTCGGTGACAAGACCTCCGGGGAAGAATTCAACGGCGGGAACGGCAACATCAACAACCTGAACAACCTTCCTTTGGGTGCTTACTGGCAGCGCGATCCCCTTACCGGGACATACTGCTCGCCGTCCGCGCCCACCAGCGCAACCCCGGCCTGCAACGAAGTGGACTTCCGGCCGATGCACAACTACGGCAACGTCTACCTGCTCACGCACCAGAGCTACGAGAAGTACAACTCGCTCCAGGCGTCGTGGCGCAAGAACGGCGCTTTGCTCAACTTCCAGGCGAACTATACCTTCAGCAAGGTGATGGGTATCTGGGACGGCGACACCTCGAATGGCAGCGGGAACGGCTCAACCGTTTGGCCTTTTGCCATTGCTCCCAACTACGGGCCGCTGGACTACGACCACACCAACATCTTCAACATCTGGTACATCTATAACTTGCCGCGGCCGATCCATGGCAATCGGATCCTGGGGACGGCGATCAACGACTGGAAGCTCTCCGGCTGGAATCAGTATCAGAGTGGCGCGGCTCTCCAGGCGAACCTGCCAACCCTCAACGCCAACTACCCCAGCGCGGCCAGCAACTCGGCGCTGTTCACCATGCCCAATGGGCTGCCGGCACAGGGGATGAGCGCGTCCACATGGTTGGGCTCCGCCTCGGTGAATAACCTTATGCCGCTGCTCACCTGCAACCCGGCCAGCGGCAAGAAGGCGGGCTTCTACTACAACGCGAACTGCTTCGCCACGCCGACCACAATCGGGGTGGAAGGGCCGCTGCACTGGCCGTACATGAGGTCGCCTGCTTACTATACGAACGATCTCTCCATCTTCAAGAGCTTCCCGACCAGAGAAAGCCAGAGACTCGAGGTTCGTGTTCAGGGCCAGAACTTCATCAACCATCCGTTGCCGCAATTCAACCTGAACGGCAGCAACAGCGATGACCAGCTGAACTTCAACCCATCCGGCGGTTGCACCACTCCCGCCGCCTGTTTTGGAGAAGCGCCACTCAACGCAGCGACCAGTGGCAAGCCGCTGTTCACCACTGGGCAGCGACTCATGACCTTCTCCGCGAAGTACTACTTCTAAGAGACAGTGAAGTACTAACCGGAAGGGGTGGCGCAAGCCACCCCTTCTTTATTAAGTTTGCAGGAGCATGTTCCTTTCGCGAGTCTTACGGGCAGCAGCATTGGCAGTGTGCGTTGCCGGGGCCACATTTCTGCTGCTGCACGCTGCTCCGGCGGCCAGTCCGATTCGCTTTGAGCTGAAGAAAATCCCGTTTCGTCTGGAGAACGATGCGACGCCGGGGCGAAACGCGCCGGAGAGCATGGCGGGCGGGGTGGCGGTTTTCGATTACAACGGCGACGGCCGCCCAGATATATTCTTTGCCAACGGAGCGAATATCGCC
>Ga0181522_10000539_pt1 | contig 27666 bp, 33 predicted proteins | sample PEATcosm2014_Bin_27_FD_121103 | JGI IMG/M metagenome (GOLD analysis project Ga0181522, IMG submission 121103) | Peatland microbial communities from MTU Mesocosm Facility, Houghton, MI, USA - PEATcosm2014_Bin05_10_metaG | ecosystem: Environmental > Terrestrial > Soil > Wetlands > Peat | place...
AGTACCGCGATACTGGCGGCGACCACGGTGACGACGCGCTCGTCCCAATTAAGATGAATACCGGTTTCGGTCTTGCCGGCGATCCGCTTGGAAAACGAAGCGACGGACTCGGTTCCGATGGCCATGGGCCGATCCCCTTCGAGAGAGGCATCGCGGGATGCGCGATGGCGCGCGAGCACGCAAACGCGAACTCGGGCAAACGAATCGCCCTGAACCGAATGAGGGTACCACAGGCCTATTGCCGGACGGCTACAGCGGTCCGGGCAGCAATGCGCGGGTACGTCCGGTCAGCCAATAGGCCAGCAGCCCGAGCCATTCATTGACCGCCAAATCGGTGCGGCCGAGGCCGCCGGCGAAGGAACGCGGCAGCCTGAACTCAAAGCCAATGCCGGTGCGCCAATCGACCGGATAGGCTTCCACGGCAAAACCGGCGCGGCGGAAACAGCCGACCGCGCGCGGCATGTGCCAGGCCGACGTCACCAGCGGCCAGCGCTCGCCCGGCTTTGGCTTGGCGACATCCTTGCTAAAGGCGGCATTTTCCGCGGTATTGCGCGAGCGCCGCTCCAGCGCGACGCGCTCGCGCGGCACGCCCAGGTCGTCGAGCAAGGCGCCGACGAAGTCCGCCTCCGCCGGCCCACCGGCCAGCGACCCATTGCCGCCGGCAAAGACGATGCGCGCGTTCGGGAATTGCCGCGCCAGTTTCGCCAGGGCAACGATGCGGTCAGCCGCGTCATCAATGACGGGCGCATCATAAGCCTGCGACAGGCGCGTCGAGATCGGCCGGCCGAGCACCACGATGCCGTCCGGCGCCCCGCGCGCGGCGTCCCAGGGCGGGAAGCGGCTTTCGAGCGTGTGAGTGAGGATATTTCCGGCCGGCGAAAACCCGGCGACCAGCAGCAACACCAATCCGCCGATCGCCAAACGTAGTCCGCCACGCCGGCAACGGGTAAACGTCAGCAGGACGCCGACCACTACAAGCGCAATGCATAGATTTGAAGGAAGCAGAAATGGCGCAACAGTCTTGGAGAGAAGAAAGAACATTATCTTTTCTTCTTCCACTCCTCGTAGCGCTTCTTGTTCTCGTCGTTGGGCGGATAGAGGCCCGGGAGCTTGGCACCCTTCTCGACTTCCTGCACCAGCCAACTTTCCATCAGCTCGTGCTCGGCACCCTCGTTCGCCACGAAGTCCACGAGCGCGGCCGGGATCACCACCGCGCCGTCGTCGTCGGCCACGATGATGTCATCGGGAAAAATCGCGCAGCCGCCGCAACCTATCGGCTCGTTCCAGCCGACGAAAGTGAGCTGGTTGACCGAGGCCGGCGCCGCCACGCCCGCGCACCAGACCGGCAGGCCAGTGGCGACGACGCCGTGTTTGTCGCGCATTACGCCGTCGGAAATCAGCGCCTTCACGCCGCGCTTGACCATGCGCATGCACAGAATGTCGCCGAAGATGCCGGCGCCGGTCACGCCCATGGCATCGGCTACCACCACGCAGTTTTCCGGCATGGCTTCGATCGCGCTGCGGGTGGAAATCGGCTTCGACCAGCTTTCCGGGGTCGCCAGATCCTCGCGTACCGGCACGAAACGCAGCGTGAAAGCCGGCCCGACCACGCGTTTGCCGCTAAAGCCGAACGGCATGGCGCCCGCCATCCAGGAGCGGCGGATGCCTTTCTTCAAGAGCATCGTCGTGATTGTGCCGGTGGTGACGTTGGCGAGTGTTTCGAGTGCGGACATGCGGGCCTCTCAGGCGGGTTTCAGGCCGAGCCGCTCGTCGCGGCGGCGTAAATAAGCAACAAACGGCGTAGCAAGCAGAACCATCCAGAACTTACCGACGATCTGGCCGAACAAGAATTCCAGCGAGCCGAAGGCAAGCCAGAGAAACACGATCGAGTCGATCACCAGGCCCACCATGCTCGAGAGAAGAACCGCCAGAACAAGCCGGCGGCGGGCAAGCGGCGTATAAATAGCGAAATCGGCGAATTCGGACAGGAGAAATGCCGCGGCGGATGCCAACACCAAAGATGCGGGCGCCAGCGCCACCGATATTCCCGCGCCGGCGATGATCGCGCCGATGCCGAATTCGACACCTAAACGGCGCTGCACAAGGTCGCGAAGAACCAAAGCAATACCGATCATTAGCACGCCGGACGGCGCCATGACGTGCGGCGCCACCGGCAGCAAGCAGGGACCGTTGGGGGCGCAAACCGCTCCGACGTGGCCGACCATCCAATTGGCGATTGGGATGGTCAGGCAGAACAGGACCAAAAAGATCCCGCCCTCGATGTTCTTCTGCTTTTCCGCGCCGCTCATGCTCTCGTGCTCATGAATTTGGCAAACCCTTGCGCCCGCAACTGGCAGGCCGGGCAGGTCCCGCAGCCATAGCCCCAGTCGTGGCGCCGCGTGCGGTCGCCCAGATAACAGCTATGGGTGTCTTCGACAACGAGCGCGAGCAAGGCCGCGCCGCCGATGTCCTCGGCCATGGCGAAGGTGCCCGCCTTGTCGACCCACATCAGCGGCGTATCGATGGTGACGCGGGTATCCATGCCCAGCCCGAGCGCCACCTGCATGGCCTTCACGGTGTCGTCGCGGCAGTCGGGATAGCCGGAATAGTCGGTCTCGCACATGCCGGCCACGATATGGCGCGCGCCGCGGCGGTAGGCGAGCGCGCCGGCGAAGCTGAAGAAAATCAGATTACGGCCGGGCACGAACGTGGTCGGCAGCCCGTTGTCCGCCATTTCGATGGCGGTCTCGCGGGTCAGCGCGCTGTCGGAGATAGCGGCCAGCGCGTCGAGCTTGATCATGTTGTCGTCACCGAGGCGCGCCTTCCAGTCCGGCTTGAGCGCGGACATACGTTCGCGAATGCGCGGCCGAACGTCGAGTTCAATTTTGTGGCGCTGACCGTAGTCGAAGCCGACGGTTTCGACGCGCGCGAAGCGCTCCAGCGCCCAGGCCAGGCAGACGGTTGAGTCCTGTCCGCCGGAGAACAGCACGAGCGCGGTGTCGGGCATCAGTCCCACTTCGGCGACCAGGTCCAATCGACAATGCGGCCGCCTTTGCGGGCCAGCCCGGCGATTTGCTTCATTTCGGCGTCCGTCAGGTCGAAATCCAGAATGGAGAAGTTTTCCTCCAGCCGCTCGATCTTGCTGGTGCGCGGAATGACCACGATGCCCTGCTGCGTGAGCCAGCGCAGGCATACTTGCGCTGCCGTCTTGCCGTGCGCCTTGCCGATGCGCGCCATGAGCTCGTCGCCTTTGGCCTGGCCACGTGCGATCGGACTGTAGGCCACGACCGCCATGCCGTGCTTGCGGCAGCCCGCGATCACCTTGTCCTGATCGAGATAAGGATGACACTCGATCTGATCGCAGACCAACAGCTCGCTCGAGATCTTGTTGGCTTCGTCGAGCAAGGCGACGGTAAAATTCGACACGCCGATTTGCTGCGTGTAGCCCTCGTGCTTCATCTTGGCCATGGCGCCCAGTGTTTCCGCCAGCGGCACACGTGGGTTCGGCCAGTGGATCAGCAGCAGGTCGATATGGTCGAGGCGGAGCTTGGCGAGGCTTTCTTTGACCGAGCGTTCGAGGTCGCGCGGCGCCAGCAGCGTCGGCTGCACCTTGGTGGTGATCATCACCTCATTGCGCTTGCCGGAGGCGCGCACGCCCTCGCCCACTTCGGCCTCGTTGTCGTACATTTGCGCGGTATCGATGTGGCGGTAGCCGATGCGGATCGCCTGCTCGGTCAACCGCGCGCAGTCGCGCCCGCGCAAGGCCCAGGTACCCAGCCCGACAATCGGAATCTTGAAACCCTTGGCTTCGACGACAGTCATCGGGTCACTTTCTTTGGGCAACGTCGTCGGCAAAACTGCGCAGGTACAAGGCCTGCATTCCGGTCGCGCGGCTCACGCAGGCCGCGATCATCGGGTTAGCCATCGTGCCTTGGAAATAGACGTAAAGGAACTCGCAGCTCTTGTCGCGCGAGGCCATCCAGGCGCGCTGCATCTCTTGCAACTTATCCTTCTGCTCATCATCGAGCGCCGCGCGCAGGCGGCCATAGCTTTCATTCAGAATGCCGTCCCACACCGCCCGCTCGCGGTCCTCGCAGGCGATGACCTCCGACGGCGGCATCGACGCCTCGTTTTTCGTGCACGGTTCGGAAATGATGCCGATGCATCGCTCCCACGCCCAGTGACGACCGGTCTTGGCCTTAATGCATTTTTCGATGACCGTCACATCTTTGGCGGTCGGCTTGTCCTGGGCGAGCGCAGGCGCCGCCAGCAAAGCAGCGCACGCGAGCGCGGCCGCTATCCGTATCAAGGCGTATCCCACACCGGCGCGTGCGGCGGATTGACGACGCGCATATTGGTGGTGTTGAGCTTCTTGAGTTCGGCCATCTCCGCGGCAGACAATTTGAAATCGAACACGTCGAGATTGGCCCGGAGGTGATCAGGATTGGTCGAGCGTGGCACCGAAATGAGGCCGAGTTCGACCAGATAACGCAACGACACTTGCGCTGCGCTCTTACCGTGCGCCTTGCCGATGCGCTCGAGCGCTTCGGCGCCTGGCACTTTGCCGCGCGCGATCGGCACATAGGCGACGACGCCCATGCCGCGCTTCTTGCTGGCTGCGATCACCTTGTCCTGGTTGATGAAGGGGTGCGCTTCGATTTGATTGCAGACCAGCGGCTCGGTGGTCGCCGCCCAGGCTTCGTCGAGCAGCGCAGTCGTAAAGTTCGAAACGCCGATGTGTTTGGTCTTGCCGTCCTTCTTGGCCTTGCAGAGCGCGCCGACGGTAAGCGGGATCGGCACCGTTTTGCTCGGCCAATGAATCAGCAGCAGGTCGACTTGTGGAATCTGTAGATTGGCCAGGCTTTGATCGACCACGCGGGCGAAGTCGTCCGGCATGGCCTGGTCAGGGCGGACCTTGGTCGTGATGAACACGTCATCACGCTTGACGCCGGATTGGCGCAGGGCTTCGCCGTTTTCCTTTTCGTTGCCGTAATGCGCGGCGGTGTCGAGGTGACGATAGCCAATCTCAAGCGCGGCTTTCATGGCCTTAACGCCCGCCTCCCCCGTTAGGGTCATTGTGCCAAGGCCGACTTGCGGAATACGAGCGCCATGAGCTTCAACAAATTGCATCACATTCTCCTGGAACGGGGGACGGCATCGGGCGGGCCCGCACAATGCCCGCTCGGCCGGGCGCTGCCAACGGGGTCCGCTCGGGGGCCGGGCATGGGCGCTTCCGCGGCCGTAGACCCATAACCCGCGGATAACCGGCATTTATTTATGCAGGCGGCATGCGCGACAATCCTTGGACACCCAAGCCTTTGCGGGACGTTGTCACTTTGGAATAATTCGAGAGTAAAAATAAGGACTTGCATCAATCGGGTTTAATGCTTTTGTGAGGCCTCATCGGCACTATGGGAACGCGAAGGAACCATGCTTGGCGCCCTGATCATCGTTTTCCGTGAAGTCATCGAAGCCGGCCTTATCGTCGGCATCGTGATGGCGGCGACGCGTGGCGTTCCCGGACGCGGCCGCTGGATCAGCCTCGGCATCGGCGCCGGCATACTCGGCGCCGTGGTGGTGGCGCTGTTCGCGGGCGCGATCTCGGGCGCCTTCGAGGGCGCGGGTCAGGAATTGTTCAACGCCTGCATCCTCGGCGTCGCCGTGATCATGCTGATGTGGCACAACGCCTGGATGGCGCGGCATGGCCGCGAGATCGCCGAGGAGATGCGCACCATCGGCACCGCGGTGAGCGAAGGCGCCAAGCCGCTGACGGCGCTCGCCGTCGTGGTGGGCGTCGCGGTGCTGCGCGAAGGTTCGGAGGTGGTGCTGTTCCTGTACGGAATTTTCGCGACCGGCACATCCGGCGCGGCCTTGCTGGTCGGCGGCCTGCTCGGCGTCGCCGCCGGCGCTGCCTTCACCGCGTTCACGTATCTCGGACTTGTGGCGATCCCGAGCCGCTATATTTTCTCGGTGACGACGTGGCTGATCGCCCTGCTGGCCGCTGGCATGGCGGCGCAGGCCGTGCAGTTCCTCAGCAATGCCGGCGTGGTGATCGTGCTCGACCGCACCGTCTGGGATACGTCGTGGATACTGTCGGACGGCAGCCTGTTCGGCAAATTGATGCACACCTTGATCGGCTACACCGAGCGGCCGACCGAATTGCAGTTGATGGCCTATATCGCGACGCTGTTCGCGATGTTCCTGCTGATGCGCATCGCGCGCTATCAGCCGCGCCTGCGGGTCTCGGCGCCCGCCGAATAGACGATCAGCGCCGTCTACCACCCAAAAGGCGCGTCAGCGCCGTCTTCCGCCTAAAGCGGCGAAAGCCGCGTCCGGCGCATTGTCGATCAACTTTAGCAGCGCGCGCGCGGGCCCCCGCGGATGGCGCTTGCCCTGCTCCCAATTGCGTACGGTCTCGATCGGCACTTCGATCTTTTCGGCGAAGGCCGCCTGCGTCAGGCCGCAGCGGGCGCGCACCTGACGCACGAACGCCGCCGGATCGGTGTGATCGACCGTCCGTTCATGACCGTCGGGCATGATTTCGACAATCCGCCCATCGGCCTTCAGCCGCACCCGCATCATGGCCCTCGTCTCCATCAAAGGTGGAGTCGGCCAATGCCCTAGCTGATTCGCGGATGTGAGGAGTTAACGCGTCTTCTCGAAAATCTCACGGCCGATCAGCATGCGGCGGATTTCCGAAGTTCCCGCGCCAATCTCGTAAAGCTTGGCGTCGCGCAACAGCCGGCCGGTCGGAAAATCATTGATGTAGCCATTGCCGCCCAGGCACTGGATCGCCTCCAGCGCCATCCAAGTGGCGCGTTCGGCGGCATAGAGAATGGCGCCGGCGGCGTCCTCGCGCGTGGTGCGGCCTTCGTCGCAGGCTTTCGCTACCGTGTACACATAAGACTTGGCTGCGTTCATGGTCACGTACATGTCGGCGAGCTTGGCCTGCACCAATTGAAAGCGCCCGATCGCCTGGCCGAATTGCTGGCGCTCGTGCACGTAAGGGATCACCACGTCCATGCAGGCCTGCATGATGCCGAGCGGGCCCGCCGCCAGCACCACGCGTTCGTAGTCGAGGCCGGACATCAGCACGTTGACGCCATTGCCGACCGCGCCCAGCACATTTTCTTCCGGCACTTCGCAATCGGTAAACACCAGTTCGCTGGTGTCGGAGCCGCGCATGCCGAGCTTGTCGAGCTTCTGCGCCGGCGCAAAACCCTTCATGCCCTTCTCGACGATGAAGGCCGTGATGCCGCGCGCGCCGGCGGTGCGGTCGGTCTTGGCATAGACCACCAGCGTGTCGCCGACCGGGCCGTTGGTGATCCACATTTTCGAGCCGTTGAGGATGTAACGATTGTCCTTCTTGTCGGCGCGGGTGCGCATCGACACCACATCGGAGCCGGCGCCCGGCTCCGACATCGCCAGCGCGCCGACGTGCTCGCCGGAAATCAGCTTGGGCAGATATTTCTTTTTCTGTTCGGCGCTGCCGTTGCGACTGAGCTGGTTGACGCAGAGATTGGAATGCGCGCCGTAAGAAAGCCCGACCGCGGCGGAAGCGCGCGAAATTTCCTCCATCGCCACGCAATGCTCGAGATAGCCGAGTCCGGCGCCGCCGAATTCCTCGTCCACGGTGATGCCGTGCAGGCCGAGCGCGCCCATCTCCGGCCACAGCTCGCGCGGAAACGTATTGTCGCGGTCGATCGCCGCGGCGCGCGGCGCGATGCGGTCGGCCGCGAAATCGCTCACCGATTTGCGTAACATCGCGACGTCGGGCCCAAGGCCGAAATCGAAGCCCGCCCAGGTATTGGGGATCGTCATGCCCCAACTCTATAGGCTGGCGATCAGGCTGTCAGCGTCCCGGCCTGCTGCGCGCGGCCCGGTTTGGCCTGGGCTTTGGCTTGCGCCAGCAGGCGGTCGATCGCCTTGGCCGGCGCCGGCTTGGCGAACAGATAGCCTTGCATCTCGTCGCAGCCGGCAAGCCGCAGAAGCACGCGCTGCTTCTCGGTTTCGACGCCCTCGACCACCACCTTGAGGCCGAGCGCGCGGCCGAGCGCCACGATCGCCTGGATAATCACGCCGCCATTGGCGGAATGGCCCAACGCGGTAACGAAGCTGCGGTCGATCTTGAGCTTGTCGAACGGGAACCGCTGCAGGTAGCCCAGGTTCGAATAGCCCGAGCCGAAATCGTCCAACGCAATACGCACGCCGAGCGCATGCAGGGCCTCGATGCGCCGCACCATCTCGTCGGGGTTGTCGATCAGCACGCCTTCGGTGATCTCGAGAACCAGCCGCGACGGCGCCACGCCGCTTTCGGCCAAAGCCGAGCGGACCAAATCGACGATGCCGGGGTCGCGCACCTGCAGCGGCGATAAATTGACCGAGATGTAAAGGTCCGGCCAGCGTTTGGCTTCGTGCAGCGCGCGGCGCAGCACAAAGGCGCCCAACCGGTCGATCAGTCCCATTTGTTCCGCCACCGGGATAAAGACCGCCGGACCGATGGCACCGCGCTCGGGATGGGTCCAGCGCAGCAAGGCTTCAACGCCGGTTAGGCCCGAACCGTCGGAGGCGACGATCGGCTGATAGTGCAATTCCAGCGCCTCCGCCGCGACCGCGCGCGGCAATTCGCGGCGGATGAATTGCTGGTCCTTCGAAACCGCGTCGATGGCGTGCTCGAACGCGGTGACGATGCCCGATCCCTTTTCGCTCGCCGCGCGCAGCGCGACCCGGGCGCGCCGCACCAGCTCGTCGCTACCGGTGGCGTCCCGCGGCGCCTCGGCGTAGCCGGCATGAGCGCCGATCCGCGCATCGGTGTCGCCGCACTGCAGTCCGGTAATCGCGCGCACCATCGAACGCAACATGGTGCGCGCATCGGCCTCGCCGTCGCAGATGACCGCGAATTCGGTGGTGCCCATGCGACCGAGCGTGGCGTTGGCCGGGAGATAATCCTTGGTACCCATCACCGCTTCGGCGAGAAATTCCTCGCGGCGGATCATGCCGATTTCTTCGTCGATTTCGTGCAGGCCGGACAATTCGAACATCGCAAACGTCAGCAGCTTTTGCCCGACGCGCGCCGCCATGGCGTTCTCGAGCAGCACCAGCATCTTGCGGCGGTTCGGCAAGCCGGTCAGCGCGTCTTCCTCGGCGGCGCGGCGCGCCTGCTGCTCGCTTGCCGCCAATTGGAGCCGTGCGCGGCGCAACTGCCGCAGTGAAAATCCGGCGAAGCCAACCAGCACGAAGGCAACCACTGCGATGAACGGCATCAGCCGCTGCATCGCCTGAAACATCGGATGCGCTCTGTCCCAGGTGAGAAAGCCGGCGATGCGGCCCCGCGCATCCATTACCGGCTGCATCTCGCGCTCGCTTGGCGGCGGATCGGTTTCGAATTTGAGGCCGTTGACGCCGACGCTCTGCTCGACCATGCGGATGAATCGTGGATCGACCGCATCGGACCTGTCGAACAGATTGCGGAACTCGGCCGTCGCATTGCGCAGCGAGGCGCGTTGCTCGGCCCACAGCCGCTCGTCGCTCCGGTTTGCCAGGCCAAAGCCGATGGCGCCGCACAGCAAGGCCGCGCCCAAGGCGATCGCCGCCAGCACGACGACAAATTGCGAGGCCGACAGCATCCATCGGGCGCGCGCGCGCGGCGCGCCGGCAGGATCGATCGTTCCGCTTACGCGGCGGCGTCCGAAAAACGCCAGCAGCGAGCGGCTGGGCTCTTCGCCCATCGCTTGCGGTTTGACCTCGCCGTCCAATTAAATCTCCCCGCAACTGCGCGGCAATCCAGGGAGAACGCTAGGATTTTAGCGTTAATGGCGGGTCAGCAAACAAGGTGAATGAAACGTAACCGGACCGCTTGCTCACCAAAAGCGGGCCTGCGAAAGCTATTCCGGCTTATACGCCTCGCGCTTGCTGTTCGCGATTTTGATCAGCGCCTCCGCGGCCTTGCGATCCTCTTTCAGAAACGCGACGAAGCCCGCCGGTGTGGTCGGTGCCGGCACCACCGCCTGCTGGTCCAGATACGCCATGAATTTCGGATCGCTGAACACCTTCACGAAGACCGCATTGATCTTGTCGACCAGCGCGGGCGGCGTTCCTTTCGGCGCCGCTAGGCCCCACCAGCCCTGGCCGGGATAACCGCCAAGGCCGGCCTCGGCCAATGTCGGGACGTCAGGCAGCAGCGGCGAGCGCTTGTCGGCCGATACCGCGATTGCCTTCACCTTGCCGGCTTTCACCAGTCCAAGAAAATTTCCGATGCCGAAGCGTGTCAATTGCACCTGATTGCCGGCGAGCGCCTGCGCCGCCGGACCACCGCCTTTGTACGGCACGCCGACGATTTTTGTGCCCCACTGGTTGTTCATCCAGCGCAGGAACAGGTCCGGAAATGAGCCGTCGCCGAGCGTGGCGTAGTTGAGCTGGTCCGATTTGGTCTGCGCCATTTTCTTGAGCTCGGCGACCGAGTTCACGCCCAACTCCGACGATACAAACAAGCCTTCATTCAGAAAGAACAGCCGCGTCACCGGCACAAGATCGGTATCGGGGTCATAGGGCAAATGATCGAACAGCAGCGGATTGTAGGACATCGTGCTGTGGTAGATCACGCACAGCGTATAGCCATCGGGTGCGGCTTGGGCGCAGGCCTGCGCCGCGACTATGCCGCTGGCGCCACCACGGTTCTCGATCACCAGCGGCTGGCCGCCCAACAGCGGCGTGAGCTCGACCGCGGCCGTTCGCATGATGACATCGGTGACGCTGCCGGCGGCGATCGAGACGATCAGCCGGATCGGACGGTCCGGATAGTTTTGCGCTTGCGCCGATGCCGCGCAGCAAACAAACAGGAAACCGAAGACGATGCTCCCGAGCTTTGTCATGGCGTTCACCTTCCCTGAATTGCCGTTCTTACAGTTTTCCCTCAAAGGCAGCGGTCACGAAATCATCGACCATGGCATAGCTTTGCCGCGCGGCGCCGGCGTCGTAACGCGCGATCCCCGGCACGTCGGACTCCGCCTCGCTGAACGAATGCAGCAGCCCGCCAAACACAAGCATCTGCCATTTGGCGCCGGACGCTTCCATTTCAGCTTCGAAAACGTCGCGATCCTTTTTCGACACCACCGGATCCTTGGAGCCGTGCAGCACGCAGACCGCCGCCTTGATGTCGCCAGGCTTGGCCGGCGCCAGGGTAAGCAGATCACCGTGCACGCAGATGACCGCCTGCAGGTCGGCGCCGGTGCGCGCCAGTTCCAGCACGTTGCCGCCACCGAAACAGAAGCCGACCGCCGCCTGCCGCTTGAGATCGCCGATCTTGCGTCTGTCGCTTTCGCTGCGCAGCGCATCAAGCGCGGCGCCGATGCGGCGGCGGCGCTCGGGCCCGTCGGCGCGCAATCCGTTGGCGAGGGGCGCCGCTTCCGGCGAACCGACGGGAATTTTGCCACCGCCATACATGTCGGCGACCAGGGCCACGTATTTGCTACCGGCCATCATGGCTGCGCGCTTGATGGAATCCTCGGACACGCCAAGCCAGTTCGGCGCCATCAGGAGCAGCGGCCGGCGCGCGCTGACGGTTTCGTCATAAACCAGGGCGCCACTGCATGCGGTATTGCCCGCTTGGTATTTGATCCGTTCGACCGCCACCGCTTCCCTCTGTTTGTTAATCGAGGACGACTTCCCCAATCAGACCGGCATCGTATTGCGTGAAATAGAGACGGCCGTTCGACAGCGCCGCGATGCAGCGCGCGCCGCTTGTCGGCGTCGGAATGTCATATTCGCCGACCAGCGTGCCGTCCGGCGCCATGCGGCCGATCTTGTTGGCAAAGTTCTCGGTGCACCAGAGATGGCCGTCCGGTCCGACCGTGACGCCACGCAAGGAAGCATTTGGCGTCGGAAACTTAAATTCGGCAAACATGCCGTCGCGGCCGAGACGGCCGAGCGCATTGGCGCCGGTCTCGACGAACCAGATGCTGCCGTCCGGATGGGTGACCATGGCGCGCGGCTGCGGGTCGTTGCCCGGGATTTGAAATTCCGTCACCGCGCCGTCCACGGTGATGCGGCCGACGCGATTGCCGGCTGCTTGGCTGAACCAAAGCGCGCCGTCGCGCACCACGATCGACAGCGGCTTGCTGCCGGGGGATATGCCGGACTTGAACTCAGTGATCCTTCCATCCGGCGCGATGCGGCCGATCTGGCCTGCGTCGGTTTCCGAAAACCAGACATTACCGTCGGGGCCGAGCGCAATGCCATCGGGCCCGGCGTTTTCGGTCGGTAGCGGAAATTCACTGAGGTCACCGCCCGGCGTGATGCGGCCGATCTTGTTGGCTTTTTTCTGCGCGAACCACAGATTGCCGTCGCCTCCGAGCGTTATGCCGATCGGCGTGGCGCCGGGGGTGGGTAATGGGAATTCAGTGAAGGTCGCGCTGCGCGGATCGAAGCGTCCGATTTTTGACGCGCCGCTCTCGCAGAACCACAAATTGCTGTCGGGCCCTTCGACGCAGATGTAGGGCGCGCTGTTGGCGCTCGGAATTCGATGGTCGCGGATTTGCACGCGGCATGCGGTGCGCGGACGTGACGTGGCCTCTCCGGCGTTGGCTGACATTGTTCGACCCGTACCGCAATCCAGTACATCCGCGTCGCGTACCGAGAATGCTATGGACCGAATTCAAAACGTGTCAATCGCAACCTAGCGCAGCCCGAACCACAGCGTCGCAATCGACAGAAACGAAAAGAAGCCGACCACGTCGGTCACCGTAGTCACGAACGGGCTTGATGCCACCGCCGGATCAACGCGCAAGCGATGCAGCGTCAGCGGAATGAGAATGCCGCCCAAGGCGGCAGCGACCAGATTGCACACCATCGCCAGCCCGATCACGACGCCGAGCGCCGGGACCCGGAACCAGATATAGGCCGCGATGCCGGTGATGACGGCGAAGGCGACGCCGTTGAGCAATCCGACCAGCAGCTCACGCATGATCACGCGTTTTGCGTTGACGCCGCTGAGGTCTTGCGTGGCCAACGCGCGCACCGCGACGGTCATGGTTTGCGTGGTGGCGTTGCCGCCCTGGCTCGCCACGATCGGCGCCAGCACGGCCAGCGCCACCATCTTTTGCAACTGGCCCTCGAACAGGCCTAGCACCGACGACGCCAGAAACGCGGTGGCGAGATTGACGAGGAGCCAGTTGAAACGGCCGCGCGCAATGGTCCAAACCGAGTCCGATAATTCTTCATCGCTGGTGACGCCGCCGAGCGCCTTGATGTCTTCTTCGGCCTCTTCCACGATCACGTCGGCGACGTCGTCGAAGGTGATGACGCCGACCAGCCGGTCGTCGGCATCCACCACCGGTGCCGCCACCAAATCGTAGCGCTGGAACAGGCGCGCCACTTCTTCCTGGTCCTCGTCGGCGTGCACACGCCGGCGCTCGACTTCCATCAGCTCGGAAATCGGCACCGGCCGCTTGCTGCGCAGCAGCCGGTCGAGCGACACCGCGCCGAGAAATTGGCCGTTTTCGTCGACGACATAGAGTTCGTAAAAATGTTCCGGCAGTTCCGTCGTCTCGCGCATGTAGTCGATCGCCTGGCCCACATTCCAGGCCGGCGGCACGGCGACGAATTCCGTCTGCATGCGCCGGCCGGCAGATTCCTCCGGATAGGTCAGGCCGCGCGCGACCGCGCTGCGCTCGGGCGGCGGTAGTTGCCGGAGGATCTCGGTCTGCTCTTCCTTCGGCAGATCCTCGAGAATCGCTACCGCGTCGTCGGATTCCAGGTCGCGCACGCCTTCCGCCACCTGAGCCGGCGGCATTTCGTCGAGGATTTCATCGCGCACCGCGTCGTCGACCTCGGTGAGCGCGCTGAAATCGAAGTCGATGCCGAGCAATTCGACCAGGCGTGGGCGCTGCTCGGGATCGAGCGATTCCAGCAGCGCGCCTTGGTCGGATTCGTGCAGATCGCCGGCAAGCGCGCGTAGGGCGGCGGTGTTGCTGGCCTCGATCGCATGCGCGACCTGCGCGACGAATTCGGCGCGGATGGTGCCGTCCTCCTCGCGCAGCGGAGGCGGGCCGGACTTTTTTCTGGTTTTCCGTTTGGCCATGCGCGCCGCTTGTACGCCGAGGCCACGGGACTGGGCAAATGATTAGCGCGTAAACTCATCCGATGATTCGCATTGTCGCCATCGCGGCAGCCGCGGCCCTCGTTCCGATGGCCGTAGCGGCGGCGCCCTGCCCGGGTCATCCCGACGCGCTTGGCACCGAACGCGTGTTTGCGGTCGATGCCGGCAGCACGCCACGGGTCGGCCGGAAGAGTTTCCCCGACACCTTGCCGCTGCAGCGCAAGGAACTGGTGCTGACCTTCGACGACGGGCCGTGGCCCGGCACCACGCCGAAAGTGCTCGACGCTCTGAAAAACGAATGCGTGCGCGCGACGTTTTTCCTGCTCGGCCGAAATGTCGAAGCGCATCCGGCAATCGCCCGGCGCGAATTGGCCGAGGGCCATTCGATCGGCCATCACACCTATTCGCATCCGCTGCTGACGATGGTGCTGCCCGCCACGGCAGAGATCGAGATCAACCGCGGCATCGAGACCGACGAATTCGCGCTCTACGGCAAACGCAGTAGCACGCCGACCTCGCCATTCTTCCGCTTTCCAGGTTTTGCGTCGAACAAGGCCCTGCTCGACCGCCTGCAGGCCCGCCACATCGTGGTGTTCGGCGCCGACGCCTGGGCCAGTGACTGGCTCCCCATGTCTCCAGCCCAGGAGTTGCAACTGATCCTTGCCCGGATCGAGCGTGCGGGTAGCGGCATCGTGCTGTTTCACGACACCAAGGCGCAGACCGCGGCCATGCTGCCGGCCTTCCTACGGGAGCTCAAACGGCGCGGATACCGCATCGTTCACGTGGTTTCAGCCGGAAATCGCGGCAATCCCAACTGAAATCGCTGATTTGTGGACGGTTCAGACTGGTTAATATTCCGTTAATATTCGTTTCCGTAGCGTCGGGAAGCCTCGCGAATCGGGGGATGCGCCATCAGGCGCACATGAGCGGGGGCTGGGGTTGGAATGCGCCACTTAGCGATCGGTCTATCTTGCCTTGCCATTATCGGCGGGTCCGTCACGGCTTTGGCTGGCGAATGCCCGGGCAATCCAAATGCGCTCGGCACATCCCGGGTGTTGGCGATCAGCCCGGACGAATTCAGCCGTATCGGCAGCATGCAATACAAGCAGACGCTGCCGCTCGCCGACCATGAGGTCGTGATCACCTTCGACGACGGTCCGATCCCGCCCTATTCCAACATCATCCTGGACACGCTGGCCTCGCAATGCGTCAAGGTCACGTATTTCCTGGTGGGCGAAATGGCGCACGCCTATCCCGCCATCGTGCGCCGCATGTTCAACGAGGGTCATACCCTCGGCACCCACAGCCAGGATCATCCGCTCGGTTTCGAACGTCTGGGACAAGCCCGGGTCGAGCGCGAAATCGGCGGTGGCATTGCTTCGGTCGACGCCGCGCTTGGCGATCCCAAAGCCCTGGCGCCGTTTTTTCGGATACCGGGCCTGGGCCGCTCCAATACCGTGGAGACCTACACGTCCGAGCAGCATCTGGTGGTTTGGAGCGCAGACGTGGTCGCCGACGACTGGTTCCGGCATATCGGCGCCGACCAGATCGCGAAGCGGGCGATCCGGCGGCTGGAGGAGAAGGGCCGCGGCATCCTACTGCTGCACGACATCCACCCCGCCACCGCGATGGCGCTGCCGACCATTCTCAAGGAACTGAAGGAACGGGGCTATCACGTCGTGCAGGTGGTTGCCGCGGGCGAGCGCCCGACAACCTTGCCTGAAACGATGATCGCATCACCGACGCCCGACAAGGAAGCCTGGCCGCGCATCCTGAAGGTCAACGCTGCCAGCATCTCCGGCGCCGCCAAAGACGAGCCGGCGCTGCGCCACCGCGTCAGGCGGGCGCTTGCTTCGAAGCATCGCGGGACGAAACTCGCGGGTGCGACCGAGCCGGATTACGTCAATCAGAACCGGAACTGGCAGCTAAGCCAGTTCTGACGGCCGTCGCTGGTTTTTCAGAAAGCTGGTGCGGCCAAGAGGACTCGAACCTCCACGCCTTGCGGCGCTAGCACCTCAAGCTAGTGCGTCTACCAATTCCGCCATGGCCGCATTGAAGAATCGCGAAAAGTCTTGAAAAACCTCGCGTCCCACGAAGCGCGGTTCCTGTAACAAATTGGGTCTTGAGGGACAAGGGCCGGACTTTGGGCTGCCCAAAGGCAGCCCCCGGCGCTCAGCGCATGTCGGCCGGCCGCGGCATCAGCTCGCCGACCTCGACCGCGATGCGGTTGCCGTTGACCACCACCTTGCCCTTGGCGACCGGCAGGTCGTTGGCGCGGATGACGACCGCGTCGTCCTCGGACGACTCCAGTTCGATGATGGCGCCGCGGCCGAGCCGCAGCACCTGGTGAATCGGCATGGCGGCGGTGCCGAGCACGACGGCGATATCGATCGAAACTTTGTCGAATGTGGCCACGTTTGACTTCCCATTGGGCCCGCGCCAATGCGGGTAGGCTTCAGGTCACCATGGTATGGTGAACAGGTGGTTAACGTGCGCAACGCATTGGCATTTGGACTTGAGCCCCCGCCCGGATCGGCGCCGGTTGAGTGGCGCGTGGACGACTCGCCGGTCCCCTATGAGACGGCGGTCACCATCATGCGGGCGCGCGCGGCGGCGATCGCTGCGGACAAACAGCCGGAACTGGTCTGGCTGCTCGAACATCCGCCGCTTTATACCGCGGGCACCAGCTCCAAGCCCGAGGAACTGATCGAGGCGCGCTTTCCGGTGTTTGAGGCCGGCCGCGGCGGGCAGATGACCTATCACGGGCCGGGCCAGCGCGTGGCCTATGTGATGCTCGACCTCAAGCGGCGTGGGCCGGACGTGCGCCGCTTTGTGGCGAGCCTGGAAGAATGGATCATCCGCACTTTGGCGGCGTTCGATGTGCGCGGCGAGCGGCGCGAGGACCGCATCGGCGTCTGGGTGCGCCGACCCGAGAAGGGAGAAGGCTGCGAGGACAAGATCGCCGCCATTGGCATCCGCGTGACCCAATGGGTGACGCTGCACGGCATGTCGCTCAACGTGGAGCCGGATCTGTCGCATTTTTCCGGCATCGTGCCCTGCGGGGTCAACGAACAACGCTACGGCGTCACAAGTTTAGCCGATCTCGGCATTGCCGTGTCGATGCCGGAGGTGGACATGGTGTTGCGGCGCGAGTTCGAGGCATTGTTTGGGCCGGCTGATTACGCCGTCGGCAGCAGCGAGAACAATTCGCCGGAACGGCGCAACGCCAGGTCGGAATCGGCGCCGTCGCGCTGATCGATTTGCTCGACCCGCGCGGAAAACGGTCCCTTGCGGCAGGCTTCGATGACGGCCTCGATATTTTCCAGCGCGCCGGCGAATACCGCCTCGACCGTGCCGTCGCGACGGTTGCGCGCCCAGCCTTCGATGTCGTGCCGGAGCGCCTCGTGCTCGACGAAGGCGCGATAGCCGACGCCCTGCACGCGGCCGCGCACGATCACGTGGACGATCTTCATGCCAACTCCCCGGCATCGATGACGCGCGCACCGGTCCAGCGCGAGGTCGACCAGCGCTCGACCGAGCGGATGTAGCGCTCCGGCAATTTCCAGCCGCGCGCGGCGGCCGCGATCATCTCGACATAACCGGGCTTTGGTCTGCCGGGCGCGCGGCGGCGCAACAAATAGATCATGGCGCGCACGCATTTGGAGCCGATGCGCACCGGCAGATGGCATATGTCATAGAGCCCCTGATGCAGCAATTCGTAGGCATGCAGCGCCGCGATGTCGCGCGGCGTCAACTGCCACAGCACCCCGTACACCCTGCCGCCGGGCGCGGGCTTGACCGAGCCCCAGCCATCGACGCCGACAAAAAACCGATAGCCGTCGAGCACCGCCGGCCCGATGGCGCGCGCGGCCGGGCAGCGCCGCGCCATCGCAGCGCGTTGCATGTTTGAACCATAGGCAAAATAGAGCGTCATGACGCCGCCATTAGCCGCACGTGCGGGCTTAGGCAAATTCCAAAATCACCGCGTCGACCGCCAGGCTGTCACCCGGCTTGGCGTTGATCTTTTTCACCGTCCCGTCGATCTCGGCGCGCAGCACGTTTTCCATCTTCATGGCTTCGACCACCGCCACGGTTTCGCCGGCCTTGACCTCCTGACCTTCCTTGACCGCAATCGAGACCACCAGCCCGGGCATCGGGCACAGCACCTGCTTGCCGGTGTCAGCGACTTTCTTCGGCGGCATCAGCCGCGCGTAGCCGGCCTCACTCTCGGTGTAGACGAAGGCCTTGGCCTCGACGCCGCGATAGGCCAGTGCAAAGCCATTCGGCAGCGGGCGTACCTGCACGGCGACCGGCTCGCTGTTGATGGTGCCACGCCACAATACGTCGCCCGGTTTCCAGTCCGATTGCAGATGGCGGCGAGCGTCTTTGCCTTTGCCGGGAAAGCGCACCTCGATGGTGCCGTTCTCGCGTTTGACCTCGAGCCGATATTCCGTCTCGCCGAGCCAAACCGCGCGCTGGCTTTCGCGCGTAACGCTGCGCCCGTTCATCTGCCCGGAAATCTGCCGCTTGCGCTCGCCCAGCACGTGATCGACGGCGGCAGCGACGGAGGCCAGCACCTGGGCGCGCTCGCCCTCGGGCGCGATTGCCGAGAAGCCGTCGGGGAATTCCTCGGCGATGAAGCCGGTGGAAAGTTTGCCGGCGCGCCAGCGCGGATGCGCCATCAGCGCGGCCAAGAACGGAATGTTGTGGCGGATCCCATCGATGACAAAGGCATCAAGCGCGTCAGCCTGCGCGTCGATCGCGGCCTCGCGCGTGGCGGCATGGGTGACCAGTTTTGCGATCATCGGATCGTAGTAGACCGAAATCTCGTCGCCTTCATAGACGCCAGTATCGTTGCGCAGCGTGACACCGCCGGAAACGTGTTCGGCCGGCGGGCGGTAGCGTGTCAGGCGACCCGTGGAGGGCAGGAATTTGCGGTACGGGTCCTCGGCGTAGACGCGGCTTTCCACCGCCCAACCGTTGAGCTTGACGTCGCTCTGCTTGAGCGTGAGCTTTTCGCCGGCGGCGCTGCGGATCATCTGCTCGACCAGATCGATGCCGGTGATTAGCTCGGTGACTGGATGCTCGACCTGCAGCCGCGTGTTCATTTCCAGGAAAAAGAAGCTCTTGTCCTGGCCAGCGACGAATTCGACGGTGCCGGCACTGTCGTAACCGACCGCCTTGGCGAGCGCGACCGCCTGCTCGCCCATCTTCTTGCGGGTCGCCTCATCGAGCAGCGGACTTGGCGCCTCCTCGATCACTTTCTGATTGCGGCGCTGGATCGAGCATTCACGCTCGCCGAGATAGATAACGTTGCCGTGCTTGTCGCCCAGAACCTGGATCTCGATGTGGCGCGGATCGGTGATGAATTTCTCGATGAACATGCGGTCGTCGCCGAACGAGGACTTGGCCTCCGAGCGCGAGCGCGCAAAGCCTTCCGCGACTTCCGATTCCGAATAGGCAATGCGCATGCCCTTGCCGCCGCCACCGGCGGAGGCCTTGATCATCACCGGATAGCCGATGGCGTTGGCGATCTTCACCGCCTCTTTCTCGTCCGCGATGATGCCGAGATGGCCGGGCACGGTGGATACCTTTGCCGCGGCCGCAGCCTTCTTGGATTCGATCTTGTCGCCCATCGCCGCGATGGCCTTGGCATTGGGCCCGATGAACACGATGCCGGCGGCTTCCAGTGCTTTGGGGAAGGCCTCGCGCTCCGATAGAAAGCCGTAGCCCGGATGCACGGCCGGCGCGCCGCTCGCCTTGCAGGCGGCCACGATCTTGTCGATCAGCAGGTAACTTTTGGCGGCCTCGGGCGGGCCGATGGCGACCGCCGTATCGGCCATTGCGACGTGCAGCGCGTCCTTGTCGGCCTCGGAATAGACGGCGACCGTCTCAATTCCCATCCGGCGGGCGGTTTTGATGATCCGGCAGGCGATTTCGCCGCGATTGGCAATTAAAATACGCTTGAACATTAAGCGAGGTGCCCTCTGCCATTCCTGGCGGAAATGGCTGCGGATAGCCGGCGATTGTTACAATACTGTCTTGCGACCGGGGTATCCAGCGCAAGAGGATAAGATAATCGGGAGAATTGCCATGTTATTCCGGTCGAAAACCATATTGCTATTGGCCTGCGCCACGCTCGCCCTTCCGTTCGCTCCCGCTTTCGCGCAGACGCCACACAACCTGATCCTGTTCGTGCCGGACGGCTTGCGCGCGCTCAAGGTTACGCCGGAAACCGCGCCGACCATGGCTGCGATCCGCGACAAGGGCGTCAATTTCGCCAATCCGCATTCGCTGTTCCCGACCTTCACCATGGCCAATGCCTCCGGCCTTGCGACCGGGCACTTCCTGGGCGACACCGGCACGTTCAGCAACACCATCTATACCGGCGTCCCGGTGCAGACCGCGGCCGGCAGCGTGACGCCGTTCATCGAGAACGATCCGATCCTGGGCGAGATCGACAAGCACTTCTCCGGCAACTTCGTCGACGAAGACAGCGTCGTGTTGATCGCGCGGCATCAGGGTTTCAGCACTGCGGCGATTGGCAAGCTCGGTCCGGCTCTGATGTTCGATCACACCGAGCGCACCGGCGAAAACACCATCACGGTCGACGATTCCACCGGCAGCGGCGCCGGCATTCCGCTGTCGCAAGCCGTCAAGGACGCGCTCGCTGCCGCGGGACTGCCTGTTGCCGCGCCCTCGCGCGGCGACAACGGCAAGGCCGGCGACAACAAGACGCCGGGCACCATCATCGCCAATGTCGAGCAGCAGAAATATTTCGCCGACGTCGCCGCCAAAGTGGTGCTGCCGATGTTCAAGGCGCGCAACAAGCCGTTCGTGCTGGTGTTCTGGTCGCGCGATCCCGACGGCACCCAGCATAACCAGGGCGACAGCCTGCTGAGCGTGACGCCCGGCATTAACGGGCCGACGTCGCTGGCGGCGATCAAGAATGCCGACGACAATCTCGCGGCGCTGCGCAAAGCGGTCGATGACCTCGGCTTGACCGCGACCACTGACATCGTCATTTCGGCCGATCACGGTTTCTCGACGATCTCCAAGGAGAGCCAGACCAGCTTTGCCGCCAAGGCGGAATACAAAGACGTGCCGGCGGGCCTGCTGCCGCCGGGATTTGTCGCGATCGACCTCGCCAAGGCGATGTCGATGCCGCTGTTTGATCCCGACAACAAGAACGGCGCAGTCGAGGCCGAGACCTATCCCAAGCGCGGCAACGGTTTGATTGGCGCCGATCCGCAGAAGCCCGACGTGGTGGTGGCCTCCAACGGCGGCTCCGACCTCGTATATATTCCAGGCAAGGACCGCGCGCTCGCCACCAAGGTGGTCGAGGCGCTGCTGGCGCAGGACTACATCAGCGGATTATTCGTCGACAGCGATCTTGGCGCGATCCCCGGCACGCTGCCGATGTCGGCCATCAACCTGCAAGGCGCCGCGCGCACGCCGCGGCCATCGATCGTCATCAACTTCCGCTCTTACGCGACCGGCTGCGATCAGCCGGTGCTATGCACGGTCGAAGTCGCCGACACCGGCCTGCAGCAAGGTCAGGGCATGCACGGCAGCTTCAGCCGCGCCGACACCATGAATTTCATGGCTGCGATCGGGCCGAGCTTCAAAACCGGCTTCGTCAACAACGCGCCGGTCAGCAATGCCGACATGGGCAAGACCCTGGCGCATATTCTGGGACTGAAGATCCCGTTCAAGGGCCTGCTGCAAGGCCGCGTCATGGACGAGGCTTTTCCGCATGGCGCGGCTCCCGCAGTCGAGACTTGGGTCGAACGCGCCGACCCCGGCGTCGGCGGCCTCGCCACGGTGTTGGTCGGTCAGCGCGTCGGCGCTACGCGCTATTTCGACGCCGCTGGCTTCGAAGGCCGCACCGTCGGGCTCGAGGAGCGCAAGAAGGCCGCCAGCCGCTGACGCCAACCGGGCGCGGGAAGACGAAAATATTGCATTCCGGCGCCGCTTCGCCATTGCTTTGTCCTATGCAGCATGGCTGCGAGACAGCATCGATGCTCTTTCGCCGCCACCCTATTCCGCCGCGGCACGGCCCACTATATTAGGGGCGGAACGGACAGTGACGGCGTATTAGGAGGATCATCATGACATTGGCGATTGGCGATACCGCCCCGGATTTCGACGCGGAAACGACCGAAGGAAAAATTCGTTTTCACGAATGGCTGGGGAATTCCTGGGGCGTGTTGTTCTCACATCCGAAGGACTTCACCCCGATCTGCACCACCGAGCTAGGCACCATGGCCCGGCTCAAGCCCGAATTCGACAAACGCAACACCAAAATCATCGGACTGTCGGTCGATCCGGTCGACAACCACAAAAAATGGGCCGTCGACATCAAGGACGTGGTCGGCTTTGCGCCGAACTATCCGATGATTGGCGACACCGATCTCAAGATTTCCAAAGCTTACGGCATGTTGCCGGCATCAACCTCCGGCACCTCGGAAGGCCGCACACCGGCCGACAATATGACGGTGCGCAACGTGTTCATCATCGGGCCGGACAAGAAGATCAAGCTGATCCTGGTCTACCCGATGACCACCGGGCGCAATTTCGACGAGGTGCTGCGCGTGATCGACTCGCTCCAGCTGACCGCCAAGCATCGCATGGCGACGCCGGCGAACTGGAAACAAGGCGAGGACGTATTCATGACCGGCGCCATCACCGAGGACGAAGCCAAGAAGCTTTATCCGCAGGGCTGGAAGACGCCGAAGCCTTATATCCGCATCGTGCCGCAGCCGAAGGCCTGACCTGGCATAAAGACTGTGCGATAAGGGCGCGGCTTGCACACCGCGCCCTTACCATTTGCGTCATGAGCGACCTCGGCTTCATTCACCGTTTTGTCCCCGCAACGCAGCCGGGCCTGCCTCCGCTGCTCTTGCTGCATGGCACCGGCGGCGACGAGAACGACCTCGTGCCGCTTGGCGAACGTCTGTCGCCAGGGTCGGCACTGCTGTCGCCGCGCGGGAAGGTCCTGGAAAACGGCATGCCGCGGTTTTTCCGGCGGCTGGCGGAAGGCGTGTTCGATCAGGCCGACGTCAAACTTCGCACCGCCGAGCTCGCCGAATTCATCGCCGCCGCGCGCAAGCAATACGGCGTCGAGGCGCCGGTCGCGGTCGGATTTTCCAACGGCGCCAATATCGCGGCGTCACTGCTGCTGACAAAGCCGGATGTGTTGCGCGGCGCGGTTTTATTGCGCGCCATGCTGCCGTTCGAACCGCCATCCCCGCGCAACCTCGCCGGCAAGCCGATACTGCTGCTCTCGGGTGCCAACGATCCGATGGTCTCGGCCGCAGGCAGCGACCGGCTGGCGGCGGTGTTGCAGGCGGCCGGCGCCGCACTCAACCATAAAGTTCTTCCCACCGGGCATAATCTGACGCAAAACGATCTCACGACCGCTGGTTATTGGCTGGAGCAATTGCAATGAACGAGGCCGCTCAAAATCAACCGCCCTTCGCCCAATTTTTGGGAATGAAGATCACCCACGTCTCGCCCGAGCGGGTGACGGCCGAATTGCCGGTGCGCGAGGATCTCAACAATCGCCACGGCATCATGCATGGCGGCGCCATCATGGCGCTGGCGGACAATCTCGGCGGCACCGCCACCACTGCCAATCTCAAACCAGGCCAGACCACCACCACGATCGAGAGCAAAACCAATTTCTTCGCCGCCATCCCCATTGGCGATATTGCAAAAGCCGAGTGCACGCCGCTGCATCGCGGCCGCACCACCATGGTCTGGCAGACCCGCGTGACGCGCGGCGACGGCAGACTGTGCGCGCTGGTGACGCAGACGCAACTGGTGCTCAATCACGACAAATAGGCGCGCCCGTCATGCTCAATTTGTTTGCGTCCCGGTCAATCAACAGACTTCATACCGGCATTTTCTACACCGAATACCTCAAGCAAATTCATCGGGTGGTGAAGCCTGCCAGCTATCTGGAAATCGGTGTGCAGAGAGGCGTAACGCTGGGCTTCGCCGAGTGCCGGGCGGTCGGGATCGATCCGAACTTTGAGCTGAAAGGCGATCCTATCGGCCCGCGGGCCGAGACTTATCTATTTCAAATGGAATCTGACGCATTTTTCGCAAAGCACGATCTTAAAGCTTATCTCACCGACGGCGTCGATCTCGGCTTTCTCGACGGCATGCACAAATTCGAGTTTCTGCTGCGCGATTTCATGAACACCGAGAAATATTCTCACAAAGACACGATTATCGCCCTGCATGATTGCTATCCGGTCAATTCCGAGATCGCGGACCGCGAACTTAATTACGACCGCCGCACTGACCGCCGCACGCGGGTCTGGTGGACCGGCGACGTATGGAAACTGCTGCCGATATTGCGCGACTTTCGGCCCGATTTGAGCGTTACGGCGCTCGACTGTCCGCCGACGGGGCTTATTGTCATACGTGGCTGCGACCCCCAATCCAAGGTCCTCGCCGGGGCCTATGACGAGATCCTTGCCAAATACTTGGATGTCACGCTCGACGGTTACGGATTCGAGAAATTCCGGACCGAATTTTCGACCTCCGACAGCCGCAATGTCATGCAGCCCGACGCGTTGAAGAAATTTTTGTCGCGCCCGACTTGAGTTTACGCCGGCTTTGTGGCCCCGCGGTTGACCAGCACCACGCCGGCCGCGCATACCACCATGCCGGCGATCGAAAGCGCGTCGAGCTTCTCGCCGAACAGCAGATACGCAAACAAGGCCGTCACCACCGGCACCAGGTAAAACAGGCTGGCAAAGCCGGTGGCCGCCGAGCGGCGGATCAACCAATACATTAGCCCGACCGCCGCGAGCGAGAGCACCAGCACCAGCCAGGCGATGGCAAAGACCAACTCGCCGCTCCAGTGGATCACGCGCGTCTCGAACGTGAAGGCGGCAAGGCCGAACAGCACGAGCGCGCCGGTATATTGCACGGTGTTGCCGGCGCGCCAGTCGATCGCGCCACAAAAGCGTTTCTGATAGAGCGCGCCGAGCGTGATGCCGATCAGCGACATGAAACTCGCCCACCAGCCGAGCGGCGAGCCCGACACAACGATGCTGCGGTCATGTAGCACCAGCACCACCCCGATCAAGCCAAGCACAAGACCGAGCCATTGCAGCCGCGTCACCTTCTCGCCCATGAAACGATTGGCGATGGTCGAAGTGAGGATGGGCTGCAGCCCCGGAATCAGCGCCGAAATGCCGGCCGGCACGCCTTGGCTGATGGCAGTGAACACGCCGCCAAGGTAAAGCCCGTGCACCAGCCAACCAGCGATCAGGCTATGGCCGACCTCGCTCCTGTTCGGCCAGCACGCGCCGCCGATCAGCGCGATCGCCGCCATGATCAGCACCACGAACACCATGCGCAGCGCCAGGAACGTCATCGGCTCGATGTAAGGCAGGCCGAAACGCGCTCCGATGAAGCCAGTGCTCCACAGCAGCACGAATAGAAGCGGCGCCAGCGCGATCGCCAATTTGGTCAGGCGCATGAGTGTGTTCGCATCGGATTCCGGGCTGCGGCAGGAAAAGCTCAGGAAATCGCCGCTGACATAGCATGTTCCGGCGCGGAACCTAGTCCGCCGAATTTTGCATGGCACAGTCCTGTTTTTTTCGGAACCGCCGGCGCGGGCCACGGGTTGTTTTATTTGGAGACGGAAAAAGCCCCGTCTGGAAACCGAAGGAGGATTGCCATGAGTGATCCGCGTTATACAGATCCACGGTTGAGCGACCCGGTGCTGCGGCGTGACGAAGGCGTTGGCGGGACTTGGGGCTGGATTGCCGGCCTCGCGGTTCTTGCCTTGATCGCGTTCTTGATGATCGCCGGCTGGAGCAGCAATCCAAACACCGCGAATAACAGTTCGTCGCCGGCAACCACCGGCACCGCGACGCGCAACATCAGCCCGCCGGGCACCACCGGCTCCGGCACGATGTCGCCGCAGCCATTAACGCCGACAACGCCCGCGCCGTCGCGCAACGGCTCGCAGTAGGGCGCGTCGCTGATTTGCTTTTGGGCTGAGAACCTTGGTGCACATCGCGCCGGGGCCGACTTAGCTTGGCAGCACTATCCAACGACGGCGGAAAGGCCGAAGCCGACCGTCGCACTCAGCACCGCTTCGATCGCCTGAAATTGGATGCCGCTCAGGACGTGGCTGACATAAGGGAACAGCACGTGCCCCACCGGCAGCATCACCGCCGCTACGGCGGCGACGCAAAGCAATTTAACGATCAATGTGCGGTCGATCATTTCCAGTCCCCTCCCCCCAGAGCGTTTTAAGCGCTTTTTTTGTATCTTGCACAGACCGGCCCGGCTGGGCAATCGCCTCAGGTCTGGAAAGCAGCGTCGACCGGCACCCGGTAGCCATTGGCGAGCCGGTTGGTCTCATTGGCCATGCCGGTGACCGCCATCACTTCGCCGAACATGGCCTCGGTCATGCCGGCCTTGCGGGCCGCCGCTGTATGGCTAGCGATGCAATAGGCGCAACCATTAGTGACGCTGACCGCAAGATAGATCATTTCCTTGGTCAGCGGATCGAGCGCGCCCGGCGCCATGATCTGCTTGATACTCTCCCAGGTGCGCTTGAGGGTCGCCGGATCGCGCGCCAGATATTTCCAGAAGTTGTTCACGTCCGTCACGTTTCGGGCTTTCTTGATGTCGTCATAGACCGCGCGCACCTGCGGCGATGCATCGGCGTATTCGACCGGGGCGGGTGGATTCATGGCTGACCTCTTGAGAGTTTAGAAATCGAGCTTGTCGCGCACCGCCGCAATGCCGGCTTTGGCGCAGACTTCGTCGTTCTCGCCGCCCGGGGCGCCGGAAACGCCGATGGCGCCGACCAGTGCGCCGCCGGCCTCCACCATCACGCCGCCGGCGGAGATCGTTACGCCCGGCAGTGCGCGCACGCCGGTACCGGGGGGGGTGGTGGCGACCAAATCGGCTGTGTTGTTGCGGAAATTGACCGCGGTCCAGGCTTTGCCGGTGGCCGTCGTGACGGCGAATGCACCGGCGTAGCGGTCGCGAAGCATGACCTGCGTCACGCCGAAACGATCCACCACCGCGACCGCGACCTGGTAACCGCGCTTCTGGCAATCGGCGAGCGCGGCACGCGCGAGCGCCAGCGCAAGGTCTGGGCTCATGGATTTGAAGGTGACGAAGTTGTCCTCGGCACGCGCCGGCATGCCGAGCATTGGTGCGAGCAACAGCGCGAGCATCAATTTTCGCATGGGCGACCCCTCCGGCCTTATCGCGGCGTGCATATCGGGTTTTGCGGGTCCGCGCCACGCCGTTGGCCGGGTGGCCGCAATAATTGGACTAGTTTCCCAAGCGGCCTTGTGACAGGCCCGTGACGAATTTATGCTCGAAGATATAGGACGGCGCCGCCACGCGGAACTATAGTCGCCGCCAGGGCGCGACACGTCCGAAAGGGGAACATCACTTGCAGCTTTACGACCGCGCCGCCGGGGCTGTTCGCGCCATCTACGATCGCCGCATTACGACGCCGGCGACACTGGATGCCGAACACTTTTTCCCTAACGCCAAGCTTTTCGCCGAGCGCTGGACCG
>Ga0181522_10000542_pt1 | contig 27603 bp, 20 predicted proteins | sample PEATcosm2014_Bin_27_FD_121103 | JGI IMG/M metagenome (GOLD analysis project Ga0181522, IMG submission 121103) | Peatland microbial communities from MTU Mesocosm Facility, Houghton, MI, USA - PEATcosm2014_Bin05_10_metaG | ecosystem: Environmental > Terrestrial > Soil > Wetlands > Peat | place...
AACAACTCGAATCAACGATTGCTTGTGCAACACTTGTGCAACAGGTTTCGGTGAACGATCGGTAAGCTTATGAAAGAATGGAGCCGACGATCGGACTTGAACCGATGACCTGCCGATTACGAATCGGCTGCTCTACCAACTGAGCTACGTCGGCTTTCAATGACTTACAGACTTCGTGTATCCCATCTGTATCCCATATTCCCAAAAACCATCGGCACGTCAACGGGTTTGGGGAAGGGTTGGGACGCTTGCACGCCGATATTGTACTACGTGACGCGAAGCTATCTGGACGTCATGAGCCGCTATAGTCCCCCGCCGTGATAGCAGAGGGCGGCTGAACCAACTACGCTGAGGCATAGTGAAGGGAATCACGCGCCGATGTTGCTTGAGACTTAGGCGGCTCACTCTAGAAGGCATCCCGAAGGATGCCCTGTGTTCATTACTCTGAGTTCGCCTGTTTTAGGCCCTTGCTCCGGCGGCTTTCTTAGCGTCCTCGAACTGATTGATCTCTACGGTTCCGTCAGAAAACTCCGCAACGATCTTCAGTTGTCCTCCCATTGCTTTGACAAAGTCCTGAAGCGTACTTATGTACATGTCCGTGCGTCGCTCCATTTTTGAGACCGCAGCTTGGTTGACTTTGAGAATCCGAGCGAGATGTACCTGAGTCATCTCACGAGCTTCTCGTAGCTCATCAAGAGGCATCTCAGCGCGGTACTTTGCGGCTAGAGCACGGGAACGTTCGCGGGATTCGGGAGACATTTTTTCTCGAAGAATATTGAAGTTCTTTGCCATACGTATCATCCTTGTGTTTTCAGACTTATCATTCTTGCTCGGTACTTCTACTGCTTATTCTTTTGCCGTTCCTGCTCAATTTCTCTTAGGCGCTGGTCGAACAGGTTATCGGCAATAGGCACAAATTTGTCATACCACGTCGGGTCACCCGTCTTGTCACCGCCAATCAAGAGTAGCGCGGTACGACGAGGATCAAAAGCGAACAACACCCGTAGATGTCTTTCGTCTACTTTTCCGCGCAACTCTTTCATGTTTGAGTGCCGAGAAGTCTCGATCCGATCCGCATGTGGGCGAGATAGGGTGGGGCCTCGCTCCTCAAGAAGATCGACCTTAGCTCCTATCTCTTCCCGCTCAGCTTCTGTGAGAGTGTCCCAGCAAGCCCCAAACTCGTCGGTGAACTCAACCTCCCATGCCATGTCGATAATATGCCATACATGGAATATTCTGTCAAGGGAATAGTCATTTAACGCTCGGTTGCGTTCGCGCCTTGAGCGCATCCTCCAGTAAGATCCTGACGACATTCCCGCGGGTGCGCCGTTCCTCGCTCGCCAGTCGGTCGATCTGCTCCAGTAACGTCGCTGGGAGCCTGACCGAGACGCCTACGGACTCCGTGTCCTGCTCTAGTTTCTTCATGACCAAACGTAACAGTATGTGATCAAATGCGTCAACAGTAGATTGTACTGGTTACCTACGATTACTTTAGATGCGTTGAATTTTATATGATTACAATGTAATCTTGGCTCATGAGCACATCGTATCGCAGGGACTTTCCCGAATTCAAAGCACGTCTGGCGACTCGTCAGGCTGTTCGCCGCTTGACTATGACCCGCCTTGCAGATGCATTCCGCGAATCGCTGACCGATGAACAGCGTCAGAACGTCGTCAAGGCTCGTGAGTCTGGCAACGGTGAGCACATCTCGGACCTCAGCATCTCTGCTCGCAATGCGCTGTTTTGCCTTTTGTCCTGCAACGAGGTCGCTGACTTGACGAACTACTTGGTGCAACGGTGACGTTGCTTCATATCATTCACCACGGAGGCGTCGGCGTCAGGCTTGCCGTTTCCGTCATTGCATTGGCTGCACTTTGGATCGTTCTCAAAATGGTCGAGTGCGCGATTATTGAATAGGGGGAGTTATGTCTGTCGCGTCGTTTCTTTTCGCTGTTTCGATCTTTTTCTTCGGTGCTGCAGGCTTCTTGTCTCTGGTCTTCGTTGCGATCTTCATTCGCCCTCGTGTGTTCATGGGCTTCGGTTTGGTCTTGTCTGCGGTCGTGTTCCTATTCAGCCCTGTGGATGCCTTGATAGCATTCGGAGCCCTGTTAATCGCCTGCCTTTCGTGCCAGTGCCGCAGGGCGCTCGCGAACCTGTAGACCAACTGTCTGTTAACTAGGTTCGTTCTCCTTGATTTGCTATCCGACTAAACTGACAATGCCCGACTGAGTATTCGTCGAGCGTTCTTCCCTGCCACTCGTTTTGGAGGAGGCGAAGGGAATAACAGGGGGGAAAGAAAGGAATGTCAGATGGCAATCGCATTAACAATCCTCCTGTTTCTTGTAAGGGAGATTCTTATCGCACTGTTGCATGAAGCTGTTCATGCCTGCTTTAATAGAATCAACTGAACCTCAAGAACTGGAATAACCCTACCTCAACTAAGACCACAAATCTTTGTTGAGGTTTTTCTTTTCCCCTGTCTATTCTTAAAACAAGTGCCCGATGTAATGAGCCGCCAGAGCACCGCCAGTGTCTAACTCAGCGGCATGCACAGCATACTTTCCGACCGTCTTAGCCAGTGCCTGATTGGAAAGTATCTTCTGCTGTCGAATGTACGCATTGTTCGCGTGCTCCAAGAGGCTCTCAGCGTTCTTCTGCCCTACGGCGTCCTGCAATCGACCGCTGTCGTAAAGCCTGTTTATCCGAGAGAACATCTTGCTCGGGTCAACGGCTTCAGGATTCGCACTCTCTGTGCCGACATCTGGACGCATCTCCGTACTCACCTTTGTAAGTGCAGAGATAAAGTTGCTCAAAGACATCGGCAACAGTTTTATCGAACAGCAAATGCGCGACACTCGGCTTAGTAATCTTGCCCGTGCGACGGCGTCTGCTAGAGATAAGTGTTGCCTATAAGTACGGGATACATGTATCCCATGGTTTTGTAACTCATTGATTTCATAAGTTAGTCACGGAGCATGACGGATCACGAAAGTGCTTGAAAAGACACGATTACGAATCGGCTGCTCTACCAACTGAGCTACGTCGGCGCACTTTAAAATCAATAATTTACGACTAGCTTTTTGGGCGTCTCTCGTGTTTCTCTCGTATTATCGATTCTTCCAGCTTTCGCATGCCGCTCCGCACGCCGGGTTCCGTAGCATGAATGTAGTGCTTCTTCGTCGTTGCTTCGTCGGCGTGACGGCATACTTTCTGTATAACTTTAGTAGGAACTCCCATATCGTGCAAGTTAGTGCCAGGCCACGCCAGGCCACGCGCAGGCCACGCAGGCCGCGGCGAAAGGCGTGCCACCCGTTCCACTTCATCCCATTTTTCTTTAGCTGAGGCGTGACAAGGTCGCGCTTCAGAGTGTTCATCCATCTGCCAAAGACGGCCCCCTCGGCGGGACATCCCACACTTTTCCAATATTTGTCGGTGATCTTCGATCTTCTGGAGATTGTCGTCCTGGCATATCGTCACTGAATCCATATTTGCGCACCTCGTGCGCTCCGTTTACGCGTTCGTATTCGTAGGAGCACCACTGCATTTCGCTCGTCCAATATTTACTCATCGCCGGCGCATCGTTTACCGCACACGTGCCAAGCTCGCTGTTTTTTCGAGGTCTGCCAGTGACATCGCCGCGAGGGTTTCGTTATCCGTGTTGATGTGTAATGTGTTTAAGAGCGCATCGGTGACGACAGCGCCGTCTGAGCTCTCCGTGTCCTTTTCGCTACCATAGTTTTAGTGGTTGACATGCCCAACACTTTACGGCGGAGGCGACCTGTGTAGCCCAGTGGAAAATCTGGTCCACGATGTCGTCACGAGCGGCGAGGAATAGGCAGAGTGGGGCATTGTCTGCGTCGCGGAAGGCGTATCTTGATCGGGTCAGGAGTGGCCGCCCCAGTACCACGTGTTCGACGATCTCAGCGATCGCTACACGCCGAACGATGCGGCGAAGTGTGTGGTCCACGGTCCACGCATACCAAGCCCACAAAGCCGATCGCATCGTGGCGGAGGTCAATAACGGCGGCGACCTGGTCGAAGCGGTGCTCCGCAACGTCGATCACGCCTTTGCTTACAGGGCTGTACACACCTCGCGCGGCAAACTGACGCGCGCGCGGAACCGATCGCTGCGCTCTACGAGGCTAGTCTGCTTCCTTCACATGGACGATCCGATCGCATTGCAGATTCTTGAGTTTCTGGAGAATTCCTGAAGGCCACCGAATCTCGACCTCGTCCGCGATTCGCGCAGCGCCGAGACCGAAGTGTACGGGGCCAGCACTGGACGACGCGTATCCCGAAACCGTGGTTACGTGATTGAACTGGACCTGGCCACCGGAAACAACGCGAATGCGGGCACCGATTGCATCACGGTTGCTCCGGGTGCCTTCGAGGGCTAGTTCCAACCAATGGTTGCTATTCGGAAGCCGATCCGCCGGGCTCAGCCCTTCGGAATCACAAACTCTCTCGCGAAGTGATTGGTCCGTTCCTTCGGCTAATTCCCCGAGCAAACGCATTAGACCCCGCTTATCCAGCTCTTCAAGGGAGTGAAAAGCCTCGGGGAGTAGGCCAAAAACGACAGGGATACCCTCATAGCCCAAACACGACCAGAACTCTCCATCGCCCCAGATGGTTTTAAAATCTGCAGTCGTTCGATTGGCTCGGCTCATCTCGTCCATCTTTTCTCCAATGTTCTTACACGGAGCAGATCGAATCACATACTCCTGCGGTTTCACACTTAATCCGCGTCAGAACTCGTCACGATGATGATAATGCAAACTGCAAAGGGTGCGACTCCTGGTGGAAGTCAACGGACCGTCGAACTGATTCGCCTTTCTGGGAGCAGCGGGAAGATCAGGGTGTATGCTCTCGATATGGGATAGAAATTATGGTCAACGGGTTCACTGAAATCATTGCCCACATCGGTTATCCAACCCATGCTTTCAAGGCCCCACTCATCTACAACCCGTGGTTCGAGCGGGCGCGGGTCAACGCGATTGTTCTCCCGATGAGTTGCCGATCAGAGGACTTTTCGGATTTCTTTCGGGCCGTATTTAAGCTCACGAACACGCGTGGAGCGATCATCACGATGCCGCATAAAGTGGCAGCCACGGCCCTGGTTGACGAACTCTTACCGGCAGCCTCTATCGCGGGCGCCTGCAATGCGGTCCGCCGTGGCGCCGACGGTCGCCTTCAAGGAGAGATGTTCGATGGTGAGGGCTTTGTTCGAGGTGTTCGTCGAAAGGGTCTGGATTTGAGGGGATCTCGCGCACTAGTAGTTGGCAGCGGTGGCGTTGGCTCCGCAATCGCGGCATCGCTAGCAGCCGCAGAAGTGAAGGAACTGCTTCTATTCGATGTCAATTCAAGCTCCTCTGAACGCCTTGCGGAGCGCTTGCGAAAGCATCATCCTGCACTACGAATCAAGGCTGGTACCAATGATCCGGCTGGCCTCGATCTTGTCGTAAATGCAACCCCGCTTGGGATGAACGTAGGAGATCAACTACCGGTAGACGTATCGAGACTCGACTCGCATACATTTGTGGGAGAGGTCGTGATGCGAACTGAAATTACAGACTTTCTGGCGGCTGCGACGGCACGCGGATGTGCAGTGCAGATCGGTGCAGACATGCTCTTCGAACAGATTCCGGCTTATCTCGAGTTTTTCGGGTTTCCGATCGCCACGCCTGACGTCTTACGTTCGATCGCTACGTGTACATAAGGAGACGTGGAATCTGCATCAATGCCAGCGCGGGCTCCATCAAATTGATATTGGGACGGAGACGGGAGGATGCGAGTGCTGGCAGGGGGGTGCGACTTTCTGTTTGCAACTCAGGATTGACGCGCGTAGACGAAGCCTTTTGGCAGGCCCGAATCCGGGACGTTTCCGTAGAGCGATTCGTTCGGCAAAGCTCCTCTTAGGACCGCTCGAGCGTCGATCAATCGCTCAAGATTGACGCCAGTACGTAGCCCCATGGATTCGAGCATGAACACAAGGTCCTCGGTAATGATATTTCCTGTGGCGCCGGGAGCGAAAGGGCAACCGCCGAGGCCACCTTGAGAGGAATCGAAGGTAGTAACGCCTGCGTCAAGAGCTGAAACAACGTTGGCCAGTCCCAGTCCGCGGGTGTTGTGAAAATGCGCGGCTCCGGCTTTGGCTCCGATTTCGTGGCGGAGATTCCCGAACATGCGCTTGACCTGAGTTGGATTGGCAAATCCGACGGAGTCGGAGAGACCAATCGAGTCGGCGCCGGCCTCAGCCAGCTTGACTGCCAATTGCATTACCCATTCCTCGGAAACGGGCCCTTCCATCGAGCAGCCAAATGCGGTAGCAATACCTACTTCCAGTCGAGGCCGTTTGTCGCGCGAGGCGTTGTCACACAACTGCCGGACCTTGCGGACATCCTCGACAGCCTCCTCTGGAGTTCTGCGAAGATTGGAAGCGCTGTGAGCACGCGAAGCGGAAACGGGCATTGTGATGCTGTGCGCGCCGGATGCGATTGCAAGTTCAGCGCCCTTGTGATTAGGTGCAAGGGCGACGACGGTAAGTCGTGCGATATTTCGAGCGGCGCGAACTACTTCCGCGGTATCGGCCATCTGGGGCAAAAGCTTGGGAGGAACAAAAGATCCGACCTCGATTTCTCTCAGTCCTGCATGGGCAAGGGACTCTATCCAACGAATCTTCTCGCCTGTTGGCATGACGGTCTTGATGCTTTGCAGCCCATCACGGGGCCCGACCTCACTTACGATTATGTCTATGTCGGAGTTCATGAGAAGAGCACGCTCGCGGCAGTGTATCCAGTAATTGTCTGCGATGGCAATCAACTTTAAAGCGCCGGGGCGCGGACTTCCAACGATCGTAAGCGAGCCGGAGGCTGATGCGGCTTTCTTAACTGTAATAATACGGTTACTTTGAAAAGTCCAGATTCCGCTGATTACAAGGCTCTGACCTCTAAGGAGCGGAATATTTTTCGAGTACGTCGGCGAGGTCGTCTTTGGTGACTGCCGTCGATATAACGGCTCGTCCGATGGCAACAGGCAAAATCCAGCGGGGCGAATTTCCAGAGACCTTCTTGTCGGAATCGATCAGATTTTGAAGCGACTCGCGGGAGACTCGCGGCAACCGGGTGGGCAATCCGAACCGCGTCAGCAGTTTGGTCTGGCTCTTCTCAACCTCGCTCGCTGCCAATCCACGCTTAACGGCGATCGCCGCTTCGATTGTCATTCCGATTGAAACGGCCTCCCCGTGCAACAGTTCATAGTTCGTTGCTGTTTCCAGTGCGTGACCGAGAGTATGACCGTAATTCAAAAAGATCCTGTACTGACCGCTGTCAAGTTCGTCTCCGGCGACAACCTTAGCTTTCAACGCAACACATCGGGCCAAGATGCTTAACAAGGTTGTCTTTTCCAGCTTTGCGAGTTCGTCTACTTTCTCTTCCAGTATTTCGAAAAGGCTGGTCCCCATCACTTGATCGCGCAGGAGCGAGCTTTCAAGCATGGCATACTTAACGACCTCGGCCCAGGCGGCTCGTAGCTGCCGCTCGGGCTCCCGCCGCAACAATTGCACGTCCGACCACACCAGACGAGGCTGATAGAAGGTCCCGATAAGGTTGCGCGCGCGACGATGGTTGAGGGCGGTCTTCCCGCCGATTGAGCTGTCAACCATTCCGTCCAGCGTAGTAGGCACTTTGACGAGCGCAACTCCCCGCATGTAAGTGGAGGCGGCGAATCCCCCCAGATCATCCACGGCGCCACCACCGATGATGACAAAGACGTCGTCGCGGCGAAATCTGCTATCGAAAAGCCAGTTATGGATCGCACTTACTTCATCCGGCGTCTTGATCGATTCGTCGTCAACGACCTCGCGCACGCCCACCTTAAGGCCAACCTTGCGCAAAGAAGGCTCGACGATATTGCCGAAACGCCGCCACGTTTCGACGTCGGTAAGGATGGCGGCTTGCTGAGCTCGCGGGAGAATTCGCCGAACTTGCTCGCCGAGAGCTTCGAGATGGTTCCAACCGAGAACTACCGGGTACGGCCACGGACCCGCGGCGACTACGATCGGGGGCGGCAGCTCAGGATTTAACGAATGACGAAGCGGTTCGCCGTACAGGTCATCCACCGTGGGTGGTTCAGCGGAATTCTCAAGTATTTCCGCAGCCCTGATCACCTCGTCCGCGACCTGCGATTCGGTCAGACGGTCGGTATGAACAGTCCAATGCGCGAGCCCGTAAGCTGATTGCCGGGTGTGTTTGAGGGCGCGAACTTGATCCAGCGGATAGACAGCGTCGAGGAGAGGCCGAATCGCATTGGCCTCCGAATTCTTTAGCTGTTTTTGAATTCGAGAGACGATGGTTTGAGGCTGTGCTTCGAGGCAGATGATCCATCCTTTGCTCACCATGAAAGCGCGATTCTCGGACCGGACGACAGTTCCGCCACCTGTCGCAACAACGAATGAGCCGTCGCTTGAAGCGATTTGTAGCGCTTCGGCTTCCCGCGCCCGGAAGCCGGGTTCTCCCTCACGTTGAAAGATTTCTGGAATGGATAGCCCGGATTGTTGAACAATTGTTTCGTCTAGATCAATCGCGCGACAGTGCACCTTTTCAGCAATTAATTTGGCGATGATCGACTTGCCCGATCCGCTGAATCCGACGAGATAAATTCCGCGTGGCATCTCCCTGCTTTTCCCGGGCCGGAGCCAAATGCTCTAGTGCGGCATAGTGCATAGCCCTAGGTGATGATAAAGCATTTAGTCGAGAACCGGTTTTGCAGCTCCTTCGAAGCGGGACGCCCGCGTTGACTTGCGTCATCAACGTTTTGTTCGGCTGCAGATCCGCTGAACTGGGATTTCGACCGACACTCTCGGAATGGAATGTAACGCGTGATTGATGGTCTTACCGAATTCATCACGTTCATCGAATTTCCACTCACTCATTCAAGGCGCCACCTAACTCGTGGCTTGAGCGGGCAGGCGCAAACGTGATCGTATTGCAGATGAGTTGCGAGACTGCAAACCTTAAGTAATTTAATTTATAAGTTTTGTTTTCAAATCGACCGAGGTGTGCGGAGCAATCATCGCGATGTTTCCCAAGATTTCACCGAAGCTCTTCGTCGTAGACTTGATGAGAACCGAAAATACCGACTTCCTGGCGGCGGTAGCCGCGCGTGGCTGCCCAGTTCAAATTGGACTAGACATGCTCTTCGAACGGATTCCGGCCTAACTGGAGTATTTCGGATTGCCGACGATGACGCCGGATGGCTTAGATCGGTTTCGGCATTACCCCATCGCACTATTACGGGCGCTTATTGCCGTTCTTAATATTCCCGCTACTTTGAACTTCGCGGTCGCCTGAGGTCAGTCGAGAGCTCAATACCGTAAACATACGGTTACGGCGTGGACAGTGGTTCACCGGGCCTGTATGAGTTAAAGTCGAACCGCGAAGGTCGGGGTGGTTCCCCAAGCTGCCCGTTCAATCTAATTGACTCGGTTTCACCGGCACAATCGTGAACTGAGATGGCTGCGGCATAATCTTCTAGCGCTCCCAGTCCAGTTTTCCTTTCCAGGATGCCCATATTGTCCGAGACGACAAAAGCACCCGCCGCTGAAGTGACTGCAAGCGTCGCGGACGACCTCGATACTCTGTCGACGGGATCGAGAACACGTTTTCGAGTGCTTGCCCTGATCTCGGTTGGGACGATGATCAACTACCTCGACCGCGCGGTGCTGGGGATCGCGGCCCCGTCACTTACGGTCGATCTTCACCTTTCTCCTGCGGTGCTGGGGATAGTGTTTTCGGCATTTTCGTGGGCGTATGTCTCTGCTCAACTCCCTGGTGGGTGGCTTCTGGATCGAGTCGGGACCCGGCTCACTTATTTTCTCGCCATATTTTTTTGGTCGCTGTTCACGCTGGGACAGGGCCTGGCGATCGGCATTAAAACACTGCTGGGCTGCCTGTTGGGGCTTGGGATCAGCGAGGCTCCTTGCTTTCCGACTAACAGCAGGGTAGTTGCCACCTGGTTTCCAGGCCGGGAGAGAGCGAAGGCGACGGCCGCGTACACCGTGGGTGAATATCTTGGCTTCGTGTGCCTGGGTCCACTGCTTTTTATGGTTTCCCGGCAATTTGGGTGGCGATGGATGTTCTACTCGATTGGAACGGTGGGACTTATTTTTTCGGGCGTCTGGTGGAGACTCTATCGCGAGCCTGAGACAAGCGTCAAGAAAGATGTTGCGACACACCGAGTGACGTGGGCGCAAATTCGTCAATTGCTGCAGAAGCGGCAGGTCTGGGGCGCAAGCATTGGTCAATTTGCGGGAAATTCGACGCTGGTGTTCTTTCTGACGTGGTTCCCGACCTACCTTCAGAAGGAGCGCCACCTGGTCGGAGTGCGAGCCGGTTTCAGCGCTTCGGTTCCGTTCATCGCAGCGGCTTGCGGAGTACTTCTTGCTGGTTGGGCTTCGGACGCAATCCTCAGGAGAACCGGGTCGTGCAATCTGGCACGAAAGCTTCCCATTGTACTTGGGCTGCTCGGCGCCTCGACCATCGTCCTCGCAAACTACGTTGCCGGCAGTGTCGCCATGATTGGCATATTCTCGTTTGCTTTTTTTTGCCAGGGGATGGTGGGACTCGGATGGACGCTGATTTCCGAGATTGCGCCGAGAGAGTTGATCGGGATCACCGGTGGAGTCTTTAATCTTGCTTCAAATCTCGGTGGGGTGATTACGCCGATCGTTATCGGCGCGATCATCGCGGCTACGGGCTCTTTTTATTACGCCCTTTCATTCATCGCGGCGCTGGCCTTACTAGGGGCGTTTTCCTACATCTTTTTTATGGGAAATGTTGAACGCATTACGCTTCGTTGAGATTGGGCGGCATAATCATCATATGCCGGCCTGACAGATGGCACACTCGTTCTATTCTAAATGGCCGGATTAACGGTGCCAACACGGTAACACCGTTGTGCAAAACGCCGCAGACGATACTATTTCGACGGTGAACTATGTCGGATTCGACTCACAAATCAGGAGGTTACACCAACATTGACGTGGGAGACGTTGGTGAGCTCGTCCTGCCCGCGGGAAGAGCCGGGGAAATTGCCGCTTACGGGCGACCGGTTGGCACTGAAGAGAGGATTGCGTCGTACCTCCTTATTGAATATCTCGAAAAGAACGGCGTCGAAGTTATTTTTGGCCTTTGTGGTCATACGATTGTGGGCTTCCTGGAGGCTCTCGGCAAGAGCAAGATTCAATACATCACGGCCAGGCATGAGCAAGTCGCGGCGCATATGGCCGACGGTTACTCAAGGGTCACGGGTAAACCAGGTGTTTTGCTGACGCACTTGGGTCCCGGCCTCACCAATGCTGTTACGGGGGTGGCAAATGCGGCTCTCGATTCCATTCCCATGGTTGTGATTGCGGGAGACGTCCCTTCCTACTACTTCGGTCGGCATCCCCATCAGGAATTCAATATGTCGATCGATGGTGGACAATTTGAAATTTATCGGCCTTTTTGCAAGCGCGTCTATCGTGTGGATCGAGTGTGCGATCTCCCGCGAATCGTAGAGCGAGCATTTCATCTCAGCTTGAGCGGCCGCCCTGGTCCGGTATTGGTCGATATACCGATGGATCAGTTTTCATCGAACCTGTTCGTGGATGCGTTTGACAAGGTTCCGCCGCCGGTCTCGAGGCCGGCTCTACCGCCAGATACTGCACAAAGAATTGTTGAAGAACTCGCACAGGCCAAAAGACCCGTGCTGTATGCGGGCGGTGGAGTTACGTCTATTCTCGCCAACGGAGCTCCCGCGCTTCTGGGCGAACTGGCGGAGGTTCTCGAAATTCCGGTAGCCCATTCGCTGATGGGAAAAGGATGTTTGCCGGATGGGCATCCGTTGCTGGCGGGGCAGACGGGGTTCTGGGGAGTTCCGGTGGCTAACGAGCTGTGTCGGGAGGCGGATTGCATTCTTGCGGTCGGAACTAGGCTTGCGGAGTGCAATTCGAGTTCATGGGACTCGCGATTCACCTTCCAGATTCCGCCGACGAAGCTCATACATATCGACATCGATCCGTCGGAGATCGGGCGTAACTATCAAACAATGTTAGGGGCAGTTGCGGATTCGAAGCTCGCGCTGCAGCAGCTTCTCGTTGCCGCGACGAGCATCAGATCGCACGGGCGCGATGATGGGCTGCGTTCGCGAATCGCCAAGGGGAAATCCGAATTCCTCGCGAAGTTCACGGAATTCTATCGATCCAATGACTTCCCACTCAGGCCGGAACGGATTCTGAGCGAATTACGCAAGATACTCCCCGAAGACGGGTACGTGGTAACGGACGTCGGTTGGAACAAGAACGGCGTCGCGCAGCAATTCCCGTTCAAAGTTCCGGGCTCATTCATCACCACAAGCGGACTGGCGACGATGGGCTTTGGTCCGGCCGCTGTGCTCGGCGTGAAATATGCCAAACCCGATCGCGCAGCGGTTTCGTTAACCGGAGACGGAGGATTCGGCGCCAACACTTCTGTGATTGCGACTGCGATGGAAGCGAAAATTCCCGCCGTCTGGGTCGTAATGGACAACTCGGCTTTCGGAGTAATTGCCGGTCTTGAAGACGCAAAGTACCACTCCACATTTGGATGTGAGTTTCTGAGAGATGGGAAACCGTACAATGTGGATTATGCTGCGATCGCCCGGGCGCACGGCGCGAATGGAGTGGATATTAGGGCGGCCGATGAATTGGCTCCGGCACTGGAAATGGCATTCGCGTCAGACCTCCCGACGGTCATTCGGGTGCCTATGGTCAATGTTGCTACTCCGACACCCGGACACTGGAATATCAACGACATTTACCGAACCGGAGAGTGACGTGTGACGCCGGAGAGGGATGGTGACACGGTCGTGACACGGTCTGGTCCGTGAAAAAGTGTACTGCCAGCCTCTGTTGATCGGGTTTTCGTAATATTCTGTTCGGGTGAGCCGCAAGCGGATTTCGGGTTCTTCGACGGTCGTTTTTCGGCGTTCTGCTCATCTTTCCCTCGGTTTTATCGCTGTTGCTTCGTCTTTTGTCATGCCTCGGAACAGAGAGACGCCTGATGCCATGTAGTAGCGATCGCGGGGCGCTTTTGCCGCATCCCCTTCGGCTGATTTTGAAACGAGTTCTCATCTGCGTCGCGGGCTCGATCCTCTTTGGCTTTATCTCGATTCATCCTGCGCTTGCTGAAACTCCTGCGAAGGCGAGAGCCCAAACCTCAAAAAAGCGCGATCTGGATTCGGCGATCCGATTCGAAGATGTCGCGAAAGATTCGGGAATCACGTTCCGGCTGAACAATAGCGTCAGCCCACAACGTTTTCTCATCGAAACGATGACGGGTGGAGTGGCTCTTCTTGACTACGACAATGATGGCTTTCTCGACGTTTTCCTTACGAACGGTGCGGAAATTCCGAGCCTGGAGAAAAACGGTCCGAAATATTGGAACCGGCTTTATCACAACAATCATGATGGGACTTTCACAGATGTGACAGAGGAGGCTGGCATAAAAGGGATTGGATACTCGATGGGAGTGGCCGTCGGCGACTTCGACAACGACGGCTTCGAGGACATTTTTGTTGCAGGGGTGAACGCGAATCAGTTGCTGCACAACAACGGAGATGGAACATTTACCGATGTGACCAGCAAGGCAGGTGTCGGAGGGATGAGGCCGGACGGCATCAAGCCTTGGTCGGTTACGGCCGGATGGTTTGATTATGATCGAGACGGCAGGCTGGATCTGCTTGTCATCAACTACCTGGATTATGACATCCGGACTGCGGCGCCTTGCTCTCGCTTGGGAACACCAGCGTATTGCTCTCCAAAGGGGTTTCAGGGCACGCAGAACATTCTTTACCACAACAATGGCGACGGGACATTTACGGACGTGTCAGCGTCGTCGGGCATATCGAAATATGCCGGGAAAGGCATGGGCGTAGCGTTTGCCGACTTCGACAACGATGGCTTTCCGGATGTTTTCATTTCAAACGATAGTTTTCAGAACTGGCTCCTCCACAACAACAGAGACGGAACGTTCACGAATGTCGCGACGCAGATGGGAGTTGCCTACAACGAGAACGGCAGCACGGTTGCGGGTATGGGGCCGGCCTTCCGCGACATCGACAACGACGGCTGGCCAGATATTTTCGAGACCGCCATGTTTGGGGATGCGTTCCCTTTGTATAGAAACTTCGAAGGCAAGGAGTTTCGCGACGTGACCAGCGCCTCTGGCCTGACGGCGATGACGAGCAGGCTGACGGCGTGGGGAACGGGGGTGTTCGATTTTGATAATGATGGCTGGAAAGACATTTTCGTCGCAACTTCGGAGATTCTCGACAATTCCATGGAACTCGAGCATCGGCCGTATGCTCTGCCGAATGGCGTTTTCCGAAACGTTTCTCGCAAGGAGGGAAAGCTTCGCTTCGAGGATCTCAGCCTGGTGGCCGGTCGGGGATCGTCGAACCCGGCGGCGCATCGCGGCGCTGCCTTCGGAGACGTGAACAACGATGGAAAAATAGATGTCGTCGAGACGGTGATGAACGCTTCGCCGAAGCTGCTGATGAACCGATCGCTGAACAAGAACCACTGGATTGTTTTCCGCCTGATCGGGGTGAAGTCAAATCGCGACGGCATTGGAACGAAGATTGAGGTCACAACCACGGCCGACGGAAAGCCCTTTAAGCAGTACAACGAGTGCGCGACGGCGGTCGGTTACAACTCGTCAAGCGACAAACGTGTGCATTTCGGGCTGGGGCCGAGTTCAAAGATCGACTCGGTAAGATTGATTTGGCCAAGCGGCACGGTGCAAACGTTGAGCAACGTTGACTCCGATCAGGTGGTCACTGTAAAGGAAGGCAGTCAATAGGTAGCGGTCGATAGATACGAGCCGGATACCAGAATTCGGCGACGTCAAGAAATCTGGGCGGCGTTCCGGCACGATCAGTGTAAGTGGGATTCTCCGGTGAGACGTTCGGCCAACTCGTGCTCTTGATTACGCGTCAGAAGCGCGCCCAATGCCTGCATCATCGCTGGATCGGTTCTGCTGAAAGACGCGAGGGTTTCGGCGGTTACCCTTGCATCGTTTGACTTGCCGAGCCTGAAATAAGAGTCGCATAGCATGTATAGGAATGGAGGGACGGAGGTCTTAGACTTCTCGAACAGCTCAACCGCCTCTGCCCACCGCTGCTCGCGGTAGCGGACTTCTCCCAGTTCAGCAATTGCGATGGCGTAGTTAGGGTCGTTCTTAATTTCTGCGTTGAACTCAAATCTGGCAGTCGCGAGATCGTTGCTCTGCATCGCCTCGACACCCAGGAGGGTATGAGCACCGCGAGTTTTCGGGTCCGCCTGAAGCGCAAGTTTGACGAGTCGCGTGGCTTCCTGCGCATCTCCTAAGGTCAGATACATTTGGGCGACCGCGACAAGAGCGGATTCTCGAGTTGGAAACATCGAGGGCGATTTTTGTTGAAGCAGAGTTATGGCCTGATCTTCTTGGCCGCTTTGAAGAAGCTCGATCGCATGGCTGCGGATGGATTTTTCCTCCGGAGTCTCGGCCCTGGTGCTGGACCGAGTGAAAGACGCTCTTTGCATCAAATTGTCGTGTAGCTCCGATTCCTGTTTCGCCGCCTCTGAATTGTTGAGTGCCTCATAGGCACGCGAAAGAAAAAAGTGGGCAGAAATCTGCATTGGATCGATGGAGATCAGATGCTGAAGTGTTTTCGCCGATGCCGCATAGTCGTGCAGTTCGAGCTGGCATTGCCCCAGACCCAAGAGGGCCGCTGGATCATCGCTTTTCTCCGCCAGAATTCGCTGGAATTCAGCCGCCGCGTCAGACCACATGGAAAGCTTCAACTCGATCGCGGCCAGAAGCGCGTGGTAGACAGGATTCGCAGGATTCGATTTCACGATCTTTTCGGCAAAGCCGAGAGCATCGTTGAATTTCATGCTGTTGAGGTTTGCGACCGCTAGATCGTAATCGATGTGATCGAGGGTTGGGTCGGCGTGCCACGCTTTCACCAGCCATTTGAGGGCTTCATCGTCACGATCGGAACTCGACAGCAACTCTCCGTATTTCTGCAAGACGGATGGATTGCCTGGATCAAGCTGTACGCATTTCTGGATGGATCTGAGTGCCAGAGAATTGTCTCCGGTCTGGTGGTAGGCCTGGGCAAGGTAATAGAAAGCATCGCCATCTCGCGGACGAAGTCGCAAGTGTTTTTTCAGCAGCGTTATCGCCTGCGGAGAGTCTCCAGCAAGCAACTCGTGGACACCCAAGCGGTAGAGCAGGTCCGGATCATCGGGCGTGAGCTTCAGCGCTCTCTTGAAGGATGAAGCAGCTTCTTCAGTGCTCCCCAGCTGTTCGAGCACCATTCCCTGAAGTTTTAGCGCGGGTGCATAGTTCGGTTGCTTTTTGAGTATGGCGTCGATGATTTGAAGCGATCGATCAAGATCTCCCGCTCTGGCAGATTGGATAGCTTGAGAAATGAGCAAGCCGGCAGTGCGGTCCCCGACCCGGTCGTCAGTCTGCTGGGGCCAGAGCGACTGCGTCCACAAGAGAAGAAAAACGGTTGCGAGATTAAGGCTGGTCATGGGCGCAGTTGGTACAGTAAGCCCTTCACGTATGACGTTTCAGATGCCATCGAGCAGAAGTATTTGCGCAAGGGATCTCACCCGGATGCTTGCGGAAGGTTCGATTCTAAATACGACCTTGCGGTCTGCAAGCATCGCCGCGCATGCTCCAGCGCGCCGAATTCTTTGATTCGTTGGGCATTGGGCAGTTCGATTATATAGGGTACTTCAGGCAGCCGAGAGACGATCGATGCTACATCAATGCCCCCTTCACCCAGGTAGAGCCGCTCTTCGCGTCCGGTCTTGATCAGATCCTCTTTCGACGTGGGAATTTCGGGTGGACCATCGCAAAGATGCAGGAAGTTGAACCAGCGACGAGGCACCAGATCGAGTTCAGGAAGCTGGACCTTTGAGCGGTGGAAGTGCAGGACATCCACCAGGATACCAACATTCTCGCGCTGAGCATTTGTCAGAACGTCCATGACGGACTTCAGATCTTTGACATCCGCCCAGGAGACGAATTCGAGGTTCACGGTCAAGCCGAACGGGGCCGCGAGATCGCAGAGTTCTTGAAAACGGTCCGTTGCATAGCGCAAATCAGGAGTCCAAATGCTCGAAAGAACATGACGCGCGGATAACTCGGCAGCGATTTCAAACGCCGGCAAATAACTGTTAAGGTCAACCCCCTGAAAGATCCTCGCCAACTCAACGTCGTGAACTCTGATTCCCGTTTCGGACAAGGCCGCCTTCGTTTTTCGAAGCATGGCTGGGTTGCGGGTGAGATCGCAGTCTGGGTTTGGCTCATTGCCCATCAGTATGAGCCTCGGGCTAACGAAGTCGTAGCCAACTTCCGATGCAATGTAGGTCAACTCAGGAGGGGTACAGCTGAGAGCGGTTAAGTGGGCTAGACCGAACTGCATTTTCATACTGTCGATCTTCAAGAAAGCGTTTTTCGAGCTTCTGCCGTTACAGAGAGATCGTAGCCCCTGAGGCCAAGTTCGCCCGCTTTGGTAACGGTGGCAATACCGTAAAGAACCAAAATCCTGTTGCGAGCACCGCGCGGGCCGCGTGACGTCCTGGCATACAATACTGCTATGCCTCCGTTGGATCCAATCCAGGAATCAGGCGTGGATGCGGATTCCGCCCTCAAGCAATTAAATCGGGTGTTGGCGAGTAAATCGTTCCGGCAGGCGGATCGGCTGAAGCGGTTTCTGGGATTCATCGTTACTGAGACGGTGGAAGGACGCGGCGACGGGCTCAAGGAATTTGTGGTTGGCGTAGAGGTTTTCGATCGCGACGGTTCGTTTGATCCCCGATCTGATCCAATCGTCCGCGTCCAAGCGAGACGCCTGAGAGCGCAACTGGAGCGCTACTACCTGGATGAGGGTGCGCAGGACGAGATTGTCATTGAGGTTCCGAAGGGTGGTTACGCGGTCGTCTTTCGAAAGACGGAGCCCACGCGAAGCGCAGCCGTTAGAAGACCGTCGAACTCGCTGTTGGTAAATCGCAACACGGTGCTCTCGATTCCATTCCAGGATCTCAGCCCGAATGGCGATTTGAGGTACTTCTGTGAAGGTTTGAATCAGGAACTGATCCATGCCTTGACGGCAATGCACGCAGTGCGCCTGGTGGGAGGCAGCGGGACCTTGAGCAAGTCCGGCGAACCAGACTGGCGGGAGGACGCCAGCAGATTCAATGCTGCGTTTGTGGTTACGGGAGGAGTGCGCAGGTCAGCGGAGTTTCTCAGGATAACGGCCAACCTGATTGAAACCTCGAGCAATTGTTTCATCTGGTCGCACTCGATCGATGGAGATTCGATGCAACCGCTCATGTTGCAGGAACAGGTCGCGGCGGCAATCGTGAAGCGACTTGAGGCGGCAATGGGTGCGACTCTGCGAGAATCGGTCGCCGGCCACCGGCCGCCGGCGCAGAACCTCGCGGCCTACAACTATTTTTTGCAAGGGAGATACCACCTCAACCAGCGGACGGAAGAGGGGCTGCGGAAAGCAGTGGAATTTTTTGAGAAAGCGACGGCTGAAGACGGCCAATATGCGCAAGCCTACGCTGGCCTGGCGGACGCGTATCTTCTTCTCGGGCACTACGGGGCCGTCCCGCCGACCGACGTGTGGACGAAGACGGTGTCGAACGCCACGCGCGCCGTGTTATGCGATGAGCTTTCGGCGGAGGCACACACCTCTCTCGCTCATGTGAAATCCACGCAGGATTGGGACTGGTTCGAGGCAGAGCGCGAGTTTCAGCGTGCCATCGGGCTTGATTCGCAATATGCAACGGCGCACCACTGGTATGCGGCGTCATTGCTGGCGCCGGTCGGCAGAATGGATGAGGCTTTTAGTGAGCTGCAGATTGCACATGCGTTGGATCCAATCTCGCCAATCATCGCGCGCGATCTGGCGAGAATTTATTACTACAGCGGAGACTATGATGCGGCTTTGGAACAGTGCGATCGGACGATCGAGCTGAATCCGCACTTTACGCCGGCATACTCGTTGCTTGGATTTGTCCAGGAACGAAGAGGCGAATTTGCAGAATCTTCGGCGGCGTTTCAGCGGGCAATTCAGCTTTCTCCCCAGAGTCCGAGTCTTAAGGCGGCGCTCGGACATTCTTACGCTCTGTCAGGCAAGCGAGCGGAAGCGCGCGCGATTCTTGAGGAAATCACGGAGCTCGCTCAGAAGAGGTATGTTTCTCCTTTCGAATTGGCCCTGCTTCATTTTGCGGTCGATGAAACGGAGAAGGGATTCGAATGGTTCGAGAAGGCGTTCAATGATCGCTGTTTTGAACTCGTCACCGTGAAGCTCGATCCGCGTTTCGATCTGGTGAAGTCCGATCCCCGCTTTTCTGTGCAATGCGCAAAACTGGGCCTGCCGTAGACCGGTCTTCGCCGACGGGGCGTGCGCAACCGGTGCCATTCGATGGATTGCCAAAGAAGCTTCATTTTCATTGGGGTGCCCGCACGGAGGGCAAGCCGAGATACCGTAACAGCACGGTTAAGAGATTTGAGCCAGAGCGCAGGGAATCATAATCTCAGGGGAGGGCCACATCCCGCCGCGCGCGAGGGGCACCCATACCGGGCAAACATGAGCCATTTGGGTGTTTTGGAAGGGCGCGAGGCGCGCTCGGAGAGGACAAATGCCAAGAGAAATCAAGGAAGAAGAACGTGAGCTAGTGGCGAACCTCGTCGCAAGAGCGCGGGAGGCGATGCGCGCGATTGAGCATTACGATCAGGCTCAGGTAGATCGGTTGTGCCAGGCGGTCGGCTGGGCAACGGCCAATGAGGAGACTTTCCAACGGTTGTCGGATATGGGAGTCGACGAGAGTGGACTGGGCGACCGCCAGGGGAGACCTAACAAACGGTTCAAGATCATGGGAATTTTGCGGGATGCGTTGAGACAGAAGAGTGTCGGCGTGATTGAGGAGATTCCGGAAAAAGGCATCGTCAAGTATGCCAAGGCGGCGGGCGTCATCGCATCGATTGTGCCGGTGACAAATGCCGGGCTGACCGAACCAGGCAACAGCATCAATGCAGTCAAGTGCCGGGACGCGATTATTTTTTCGCCTCACCCGGCGAGCAAGAAGACCAGCATGGAAACGGTCCGGATCATGCGCGAAGCGCTGAAGCAATGCGGAGCTCCGCCGGACCTGATTCAAGGAATTGAGAATCCGAGCATTCCTCTTGCTCACCAGCTCATGGCTTCTTGCGATCTCACGATCGCGACCGGCGGATCGGCGATGGTGAAGGCGGCCTACAGTTCCGGTAAGCCGGCGTACGGCGTGGGGGCGGGCAACGCAACTATGGTCATCGACGAGACGGCAAACCTCGCTGAGGCTGCCAGGAATACGAGGTTGAGCAAGACGTCCGACAACGGCTCCGGTTGTTCGGCAGACGGGAATTTGCTGGTGGATGCCAGCATCTATGACCGCTTTCTGGAACAGTTACAGATAGAAGGCGGATATCTGGTGAGTGACGAAGAAAAGAAAAAGCTGCAGGATGTCATGTGGGATGCTGAAGGACACCGGACGTCTCCAACGATTGCGCGGCCTGCGCGGAGAATCGCTGAACTTGCCGGCTTTTCGATTCCCGATGGAAAAACATTCCTGATCGTCCAGGAGGAAAATATCGGGGCCCAATATCGGTTCTCGAGCGAAAAACTGTCGCCCGTGCTGGCAATATTCCGCTTCTCAGGTTTCGACAACGCGCTTTCCATGGTGGAGAAAATCTATGAAGTAGGGGGAAAAGGGCACTCTTGCGGAATTTATTCGTTCGACGATGAGCACATTCACCGTTTGGCCATGATGGCACCGGTGAGTCGGATCATGGTGCGCCAACCGCAATCGAAGGCGAACGCCGGAGCCTTCAATAATGGAATGCCCATGACCTCCAGCATGGGATGCGGCACGTGGGGAGGCAACATCACGTCCGAGAATATCGCTTTGAAACACTACATGAACGTTACGTGGGTGAGCCGACCGATTGCGGAAGATCGCCCCTCGGAACAAGAACTGTTCGGAGAGTTCTACCTCGCCAAAACCTTCGCGTGATCGAATCGCCCTCTTTGGCCGATCGCTTCTGGCGAACCGCGTTTGGCCCGCCGGTATAACCCGGGACACTATCGCTTTACCCCCAAACAAGGTTTCGCTCCGTGCGCAACGAGCACCGCAGACCTCAGGTCCAGCCTGAAGTGTCGTGCTTCGGAGATGAATCAATGAACGGTATCAGCACGGTTACAGGGTTGATATCGAATGCCGGCTTTTGTACCTTGCACAACGATTCGATTTGCGTCCGTCCTCTGAAAAGCCGTGTTGCCTAGGAGATCCTCGATGCCCAGTTGCAGGAAGTGCTTTTCGACCAATGGTCAGGTGCGTAAGAACTTAGTTGTCGCCGTGTTCCTGTTTGTTTGTCTCTATGAACCCGTCCTTTACGCCCAGAGCACAGGTAGCCTCCGGGTCGCGGTTACGGACTCCGCCGGAAATGCGGTGGTTAACGCCAACGTAGTCGTGACGAAGGTCGATACGAATGAAAAGTTCACTGAGACGACCAACGGCGACGGGTATGCTGTTTTCAGCACGATTCCCCAGAGCACCTACGACGTAGTCGTGACCGCTGCCAGTTTCGCGTCCGAGAAAATCAAGAGCGTTCTCTTGGAAGCGGCGCAGGATCGCCTGTTGCCGGTCAAGCTGCAGCCGGCTTCCGTAACTCAGACGGTCGAGGTAAGTGATACACCAGTAACGCTGGAGACGGAAAGCGCCTCGCAGGGCGCCGTTATTCCCGGGCAGAGCATTGTCGAGCTCCCTCTCAATCAACGTCGCTACACGGATCTGACGCTTCTGATTCCGGGCGCAACGTCGCCGCTCGGTTACGTGAATGGCGCAGCCACCGCGCAAGATGTGATTGTGAATGGCCTGCGGATTCGAGCCAACGATTTTCTTCTTGACGGGGCGGACAACAATTCCCCCGCCCACGTTGGATCATTGAGTTCGAATGTGATCAATCCTCCCCCGGATGCTCTGACAGAATTCCACCTTGAGACGAGCAACTTCGATGCTCAATACGGACTGGCCATGGGCGCCGTGATCGATGTCAGCGTCAAGTCGGGGTCGAATCAGATTCATGGGTCAGCCTGGGAATTCAATCGCAATACGGTTTTAGCGGCGCCGTTGTGGTCGAATAACTACTTTGACCAGCCGAAATCGCAGCTGAGCTACGATCAGCCGGGATTTACGCTCGGTGGCCCGGTCATCAAAGACAAGCTGTTCCTGTTCGGCGACTATCAATATTTCCGGAGCAACAGCAACGCCACCACGGTCACAACTGTTCCCCTGCAACAGAATCTCAGCGGAAACTTCAGCAACCTGACTTTTCCGCTGACCAATCCGGCCGGGGGAACGTTCCCCAATAATCAGATTCCTTCGACCGACATCGATCCATTGGCACAGAAAACACTCGAGTTGTTGCCGGCGCCGAACTCGCCAGGGACGCCGAACGCGAGTGGACGCCCGAGTAACGACTATGTGGCCAATACCCCGACGCTGGTGCATACAAACCAGTTCGACATCCGTGGAGACTACGTTCTCAACAAGAAGAACTCGCTCTTTGCACGCTACAGCTATAGCGACAACCGGACTCGCACGCTGCCGGTTTTCCCGAAAACCTCTTCCGGGCTTTACGCGAATGGCGAAAACGACACGCACCTCGGAAATAATCAGATTGCGGTTGGCTGGACGCGGATTATCTCCAGCACGATAGTGAACGACGTCAGATTCGTTCGATCCGGGCAGGCGGAAGATGTATCGAACTCGAATCAAGGAACAAATGTGAGCAGCGGGTTCGGATTCCAGGGCGTGATACCGAGTCTCGATGACAACTTGCCCAATTTCTTTATCTACAACTACCTTGGGCCTGCGTATACGACGATCGGGCCAGGCTATTGGGACCCGCAGTACCATCATCCCTGGTCGTACGACATCGCGGACGGCATCTCGATCGTCAAGGGCAAGCATCAGCTCAAGTTCGGAGCGGAATACAAAATTAAGCAGGACAATTGGCTCGATATCGAATTCCGGACTGAGGGATTCACCTTTGCCGGCACTTACACGGGTGATCAAATGGCAGATGCTCTTCTTGGGCTGCCGTTTTCCATCAATGCACAAACCCAGATGGTCGCCCACGAGCGCCAGCAGGTGAGGGGCGGTTATGCCCAAGACCAGTGGAAAGTACTGCCGAACCTGACCATTGACGCTGGCCTGCGATATGACTACTACACTCCGTACTATGGAGTGGGCGGGCATAACAACGTGAGATTTGATTTTCCAACGCAGCAGTTGGTGATGGCGCCAGGTGGGCAACCACTTGTGCTCGGAGCCCGCTATTCGGACAACAAATATGCGATGAATCCTGACTATACGAATTTTGGCCCACGACTGGGCGTCGCCTATCAAATCAACAACAGACTGGCAATACACAGTCATGTGGGGCTGTTCTACGACGCGCAAGATATCCACGGAACGACACCGGATCAACTCCTGAATCCGCCAAACACATATCAGGCGACTCAGGTCGAGGCGGGAGGTGTGCCGCCGATTCACGTCTCGGATCCGTTTCCGTCCGGATTCTTGAATATTTCTACAATTCCGACGCAAGAGCTGAATCTTGAGGTCTTCCCGACAAACAGCTATTCCTCCCGCGTGGTGCAGTACAACCTCGCTTTGCAAGTTCAAACTTCGAAGGACTCGACATACGAAATAGCGTACGTGGGCAACAAGGGCGATAAGTTCGACACGGTGTTCGAAGGCAACAATGCTCCCTGGGGACTGGACGGAACGGTCCAGACAAATCGGAATTACCCTCTATGGGGCGCGATGGACACGCTTGAAAAGAACGGCAGTTCGAATTACAACGCGCTTCAGACGAAGTTCGAGAAGCGAGGCAGGACTTGGACCAATATCACGTCCTTCACCTATGCATCCGCAATCGACAACACTGAATCGACGACCGTTCCCGGCGGCAACCCGGTTGAGGTTGTAAATTTGACGCCAAACGGTCCGGTTCCCGATCTTCGGAGGGAGAGAGCGTTCGCGTCCGATTTCGCTCGGCTATTGCTAACGAGCGCCACAACCTGGAGTTTGCCGGTGGGTCATGGCCAACGCTTTCTCGACTCTACAAATCGCACGCTGAACGGCGTACTTGGAGGCTGGGAATTTAACTACATTCTGACGGCGCGGTCCGGGCTGCCGGTAAACGTTACCATGGACTTGGTTGGAGTTGACCCGACGACGGATCAGCCCTATGCGTTTTACAGTCAGCAGGGCGGTGGCGCGCTCCGTCCGGACCGAGTTGTGAGCGTCAGTCCGAACACGGGCGTGAATTACTATCGCGACCCTAGTCACTTCCTGAATCCCAACGCTTTTGCGCTTCAGCCCCTGAACACACCGGGAAATGCGGCGCGGAATGTGGCTTGGGGCCCGACGTACATTGATCTTGATTTGTCGCTGCAAAAGAGCTTCGTCTTCAGAGAAAAGTACGATTTTATGTTCAGGTTTGAGGCTTTCAATGCTCTGAACCACACGAACTTCCTGGCCCCAAATTCGGACTGGTCTGGAAGCTCATTCGGACAATTTACCGGCGCCAACCCGAATCGTCAGGTTCAGGTCGCTGCAAAATTCAGGTTCTAGCTTAACGAGATTGCGCGATCCGGCCAAATATAGTTGAATGCCCGGTCTCGATTTGTTTTGTTCTGACAGGACGTTGTGTGAAAACTCGATTTGGTGCTCAGAAATGCATAAAAACTCTCTTCGCTCAAAAACTTCACTCGTTGTGGGAAGAACAGCAGCGATCTCGATGTTGACTGTCATCGCGGTTTCGATGTCGGTCAAGGCAAGTGCAAAGGAACTGCCACCGGTAAAGCCTGCCATCGATTGCTCCACGCTCACAGGAATGGTGCTGGGCAGTCCCGAAGCAATCGGCAAGGTGGACAGCGCTACTCTAAAGCAGGAAGAGCCAGCGCCACCGGCGTTCATGGCGAAGTATGTGACAACGATCAAACCTCGCCCCTACTGCGAAGTTAAGGGATATGTCATTCCGCAGGTCCATTTTGAGATTCACCTGCCGACAGAAAACTGGACCCAGAGGCTTCTCTTCACGGGATGCGGAGGATTCTGCGGACAGATCAACATGTGGGGAATCATGGGTGGCGATGGATGCGCGATCGCTTCGAGCGGTGAGTTCGCAACGGTAACAAGCGATCTGGGCCACCGGAGCGAAATGCTGCGAATGGATGCCGTGTGGGGAGCCGACAAGCAACTACGCGAGGATTTCGGATTCCGTGGCGTGCATGTGAGCACAGTGGCCGCGAAGGAGATTGTCGCCCGCTATTACGGCCGGCCGCAGGCATTCACATACTTCACCGGATGCTCTGACGGAGGACGAGAAGCGATGGTCTCAGTCGAGCGATATCCAGGGGATTTCGACGGCGTCGTCGCCGGAGCACCTGTGGTCAACGAGGTGGCAAACAATACTGTTTATCACGCTTGGGGCGTGCAAAAGCTGGTTCGGCCAGACGGAAGCAAAGTGTTTGATGATGAGGCGATTAATATTTTGCACAACGGCGCTTTGGCGGCATGCGACACGATGGACGGGGATCCAAAGGACGGGGTTATTCCGAACCCGCCGGAATGCCATTTCGATCCGTCGACCCTTGTTTGCCATGACGGCGCCTCAGGCGGAGCCAAATGCCTTACGCCAGAACAAGTCGAAGTTGCCAAGGAACTCTACAAGGGACCGCACGATGCCGCGGGGCATGCGCTCTACTACGGATACGATGTAGGTTCGGAGCTCGCTTGGGTTCGCCAAGCTGAAGGCGACTCGAAATGGGGCCCAGGCAGTTTCACCGGATTCCTGGCAAGCAATCCGCCAGACCCGAAAATCGAATTCAAGAACCTCTCCTTCACACAGGAAGCTTTTAAGAAATACAACGTGTTCGCAGACGTGCTCAATGCAGAGAACACAGACTTGAGGCCATTGAATAAGGCCGGAGGAAAACTGATTATCTGGCAGGGGTGGGGAGACGTTGCGGTCGCTCCGGGAGCGATTCTTGATTATTACAAGGCGCTTCGGAAGAAAGTCGGACCACAAACAGACGATTTTGTCCGTTTCTATCTGGTTCCGGGGGTCTCGCATTGCGCCGGCGGCGAGGGCCCTGACAAGCTGGAATTAGTCAAGTCGATCCTGGCTTGGGTGGAGGATGGGCAGGCTCCCGGCCCGTTGACGGCGGTCCGGCGAGATGACGAGGGCAAAGTAGCTGCGAGCCGCGTCATTCAGCCGTACAAGTGAGTTCGGGACGTAGGTTGGGGCCTACGAGTATTGCAGCAGTTTTGCGGTGATAGCTCGAGCGTCGGCGATGGGGATCTGACCGGGCGCGGAGGACTCTTCACCCACCGCAAATGCCATGTCGGAGCCATAGAGGAAACCTGCGGTCCGGGTTACGGAGCCTAATGCACTCATGGCCATTGTGCAGAGTGGAGTCGCTGGGTATCGCTCTCTTGCAGTGAGAGTGACCTCAAGCATTCTCAATACATCGTGGAGATTCTGGGGCATGCAGGCGAGTTTAGCTATATCGCCACCTCTTTCGACCATTTTTCCGATAGTGTCCAATAGAAACCCGCTGTCAGGAGTCTTCGTGAAGTCATGAAACGATAGGACAACCCTCGCAGCGTTGCGATGAGCCGTTCGGATTACATCTCGAACAAAGCTTTCCTCGTTACTGAGTTCGATATCAATCAGGTTGACGCAACCTGCCTCGGCGACCCTCTCGATGCAGGATTTCCGCGCGTTCTGAGGAAGTTCTGATTTACCTCCCTCAGTTGCACTGCGCAGTGTGAACAGGATCGGCTCGTGAGCCATGGTCGACCGCAGGCGGGATGCCGCTTGGGTTAAGGACGCTTCCGTTCGATTCTCAAAAAAATCTGCACGCCATTCAACCAGATCGGCTCGTAAATTTAGAGCGACATCCGCCTGCCGCAAGAGTTGTTCCGGATCAGTGGCGGTCAGGGGAACACAGAAAAGGGGCTTGGTCCCGCCGAAGTCGACATTCAACACCCGCAGCGGATTGGACAAACATGGTCGCACGCAAGTAATTGTAAATGGAGTCGAAGCCAGCAATCCGTCCGGTCAGTTCAACGTCCATGCGTCTCAATCATCTAAAGTCTAGGAGAAGAAGGCGTGGAGCGGCCACCCTGAAGCAGCAACTCGCCTGAAATCCCTCGCTTTGCGACGAAAAGTCTCTCGTGTGAGCTCGCGACTCAATGGCCGCCCGCACGAATACTGGAGCTGAAACACGCCTTTGGGAATGGGGGGGGGACTTTTGTGGCGCACGCAACAGAACGTCCTCGTAACTGATGCTGAGGATCCACTCTCTAACCGGCGCGTGATCAAAAAACCGCGGTTTCTGATGCGCGGCGACCTATGTACAGGTCAGCTTCAATGCGGCCGTTCGAAAAGCTTTGATTCGTTTGC
>Ga0181522_10000544_pt1 | contig 27581 bp, 35 predicted proteins | sample PEATcosm2014_Bin_27_FD_121103 | JGI IMG/M metagenome (GOLD analysis project Ga0181522, IMG submission 121103) | Peatland microbial communities from MTU Mesocosm Facility, Houghton, MI, USA - PEATcosm2014_Bin05_10_metaG | ecosystem: Environmental > Terrestrial > Soil > Wetlands > Peat | place...
AAACCATAGGCGGTCCTACTAGTGTACTGTTTCGCATCAGGTATCTCGGTTGAGACCTGGACGCCCCTCTGGGCACATTGCTCGACCACATGTTTCAGATCCATTTGCGGCAAAGAATGCGAAATGATTGATTCAACATTCCCCAAAAGAATACACAAACAACTTGGCGAGTTTGCTCACGCTCAACGCTTGCTACACTCAGGGCAGTCTTCTCCAATGGGCTTGCCGTGACGACACTCGCCGAAGGATGCCGTGAACGAATTCACGACGAACTGCTTGCTCGCCTTTGGGTCGCCAGCGAGAAAGGAGAATCCTCCACCGGGCGGGTCCTCCGGTTTGCGGGCGTTGATCAAGGTCTTGAATTCGGGGTCGAGAATCAACTTGTCCACCAGCTGCGGCATGTCGTCTTCAAGATCGAGTCCTTCATCGGTCGGATCCTTGATAGTGCCGTGGCCGTTGATCAGAGTCATGAGCTCACGGTTTTGCGTGATGTCCTCCAGAGGGTCCTCCAATTCTGGCATGCCATCGGCCTCGGCTTCTGCGATTGTCATTGGGGCAGCGGCAGCCGGTGTCGTGGACATGGCATGCTTGGCCCATTCGTTCAGAAACTCGTGTATGAACAACGGAATTGGCGCCTTCTTCTGTTCCGTGGCCATTATCTATTACAACACCAGCCGATGAATAACACAAGTAGATATGATCAGGACCTGTCAACGGAACGATCAAGTAGTCGAGATTCCAGAGCAACAATTTCCGCAAGCAATTTGGCAGCGTAGTCTTCGAGGTCGTCCACCTGCTTGGTGAGGGTTGCAGTGTACCGCTTTTCAGTCGCTAATTGTCTCTTGAGTTTGCGATTTTCAGTTTGAGCGAATTCGTGCTGCAGCTTTCGGCGCTTGCGGTAATTGGATGCGGCAAGACGGTTACGTATCCTTTTGTCGTTTTTGGCCTCTTCGTTTGCTTCGTAGTCGTCGTCTTCTGCGTTCTCAGCCTTGCGCTTGCGAGTAGCCATTTTGCACTCTTTGTACAGAGTCAGCAACAGAACCCTCCTGTCAGAATCCCTAATTCTCTATGTTTTATAGATATGGAGAAACGCGCGAAAATCCTGTCTGATCAAGGAGTCCGGCTGCCTGGACTAGTGACAGAACACAAGGCTGGTGGAACAGTGTTGCATTGGCGCCTCCGATGTCAAATCCTCGACTTTCTGGACCTCGACTCTCTACGGGAGTGGCGCTTCTGTATCTTATCAAGCGAATCGGCTCTCCGTCAACACGTCAACACCAAATGCATGCCGCGGCTACTCAAGAACGAAATCACAAGAGCGCGAGAGCGAGTCGCTGCCTACGGCGTAAACGACAAGGTGTACTTCAGGAATATTGTCAGGAGGGCAAAACGCTTCGTTGGGTTACCACAGGCACCGCTTCGCGAAAAACTCATCGTCGCTGCACAAACTATCCTAGGTCTCTATCAGCAGAGCAAGTGGTTTCAACCCCTTGATGGGTTGTATCGGTTTCCTCCTCTTCTTGTGTACCGGCAGTTTCAGAGTTTGAGCCAGTGGCTATGTTTATCAACTGAAAACAGGATCGACTGGGCCGACGATGAGTTCGACCGTGATTATGAGAAGCGTGTCGTGCGTCTGCCTCCGAATTTCAACTTGCTAATGCGGGTATACAAGTTGACAAAATGAATTTTGTTACGTTGCCGATTTTAGCAACGCTGGCACGCACTGAATGCAACAGCAAATCAGACACGCGAAAATCAGAATTGGCAAAAGGATCGTCAAGATGTCGCACAGGATGGGACAGATCCAGTCAGCAGCATAGACTGGAAAACTGTCTGGCACAAGGTTGCCACACCAGTTGCACATAGGATTAGTGCCCAAACCCACAGGATGGTCCTGCAGCCGGCTGTCTAGATCTGCCTGAAACTTGTCCTTTTCGTTTTGCAGCGCCGCGAGTGTGGAGTTGGTCTGGACGTTCAGTAGTGCATTGACAGCATCCAAATGCGCCGTTGCATTGGAGACCTCGCGCACAGTGTTTGCAAACTGTGCAATCACCAGGGCTTGCTGCGTTGAAGCGGCCTGGAAGTCTGTGAGGTAGGCCTGCAACTGCTGATTCGATGTTGGTTGCGTTGACTGTGACAAGGCGATTTGAGAAGCCAGTGTTGCGTTGTACTGAGCAAATGCCGCATCCAGTTGTGTCTGCCTGTCCAAAATGGTCAAGTCGGGTGTCAAGTCAGTTGACAGAATTGGTGCAATTTGCATCAGTAGCGCCAACGTCTGCTGCTGAGCTGCAACGACACCGTTGCCAATCGATGTGCTGAGCACCGGATTTGCAGTAGTTGAGTCAGACGAGAACTGGACATTGGCTTGAGCACCCAACGAGTAGGAAATGTTGCGATTGGCTTCGCATGGTGTTGTGAAGCCGTCTGTTGCGATCGCAAACAGGTTGAGCACTGCTGATGGACATCCAAAAATGATCTGCGAGATGGCTTGCTTGGGTAGCAAGTTGATGTTGACTGCACCAACGGGTGGGCACAGACTCAAGTCGACAGTCACTGTCAGTTCAGCAGTCACAGGCGTTGGCAGTGAGTTGGTCACAGTCCATTGCTGGTAGCCATCAGTAAAGCTCACGATGTTGAACTCAGGGCAGCCAGTGAAAACGCGTTGCAACAGCTCGCCCTCCACGATATTGGCTGTCGCGATGTAGCTCCACACGCGAGGTTGCAACACCAGTCGGCCTTGGCGCATGTCAGTAGTGGGACTCAGTTGCCAGTGTTGGAACAAGTTGCAGATGTCTTGTGCCACGATGCCTGCATTGGTGATAGCACACTGGCCATTGACGAACGCCTGTTCCAGCAGATCCGGAGAACCAGATTGATAGCCTGCATTGAACCCCAGCGGGTTGTTGAGCAGCCATTGGTCCAACAGAGTTGCTTCAGGCCATGCCACACTGTCCACGTAGGAAGTAATCGTGGAAATGTCAAATCCTGCCGGGATTGGTTGCCAAACATAGGTTACCCGTCCCTTGCGCTGTGCTTGAACACCATTGACAACCACATATCCGGATGGCGCATCGGCAATAGTAGTCATGGCAGGGAAGCCTTTGGTTCTCCATTCGCCCAGAATTGCGCCTTTTGGTAACAGGTTCGTGAATGGAACAGTAGCCGCACCTGCAACTGTTGCTTGGGCGCTGATTGCCGGCGTGCCAAACACACAGCCTTCAAGATCACAGGTTGGAGCACTCAAGTAGCCTTGGACGTCGATTTCCGTCGAGACGGCAACAGGTCGTACTTCAAACACTGGTCTGGTATCTGGACTCACTGCCAGGAAGCTGCCACTCCAGCACTCGTATGTCCTCCCATCACTGAACACCTATCAAAATAATCAGCGAGAGAACACAAAGGATTTTGTAGGACCTGGAATGGGACGTTGATGTATGTGATGTAGTTGGGCAGAATGCCAAAGAACTGAGTCTCCAACTCGAAACTATCTGCAAGCAGCAGGTTGTTGGCTTGGATCCAGATAGTAAACAGCGATGTGAAGAGGTTCTGCTCGTTGGGGTTGACATAGAAGATGTAGTTGTAGTTGGCACCACAGACTTGCGACGGAAGAGCTGGAGCCACGACGTTTTGCAGTACTCCCATTCGCGTGCTGACGATCTGGATCTGCCTGGGGCAATTGCTTGTGCAACTGACGGCTGGAGCTGCAAGTTGTGTAGAGCACAATTGTCCCAGTAGAACGTTCAGCACAGCAATGTCGTCGATTTGTCTGCCATCCCAGGGACCATTGGTGATGCTTGCTGGCGCGCAGTTGCTCTGCAGCAGAAATGGTGCAACACCGGTGCCAGTGATTTGTTGCCAGTTGAAGCTTGAGGCAACGGGGCACTGTTGATGGTTGACCTTGATGTAGCAGTTGCAAGTCTGTGTCGCTGCACACCCGGCCGGCCCAATCAACTCCATCACATCGATCCATGTCGCCTGCTCCACGAACGTTTGCAGCACCGACATGGCATTGCAGGCAAACTCCAGCCGGTACTGATGAGCAACATTCTGGCCCGTCTGTTGTGTGGTGTTGATCAGATTGATGTAGTCGATGTCCAGATCCACATTCACCAGGCTTGGGTCGATGTTCCCAGCGACAGGTGCTTGACCAGACTGCGAGGGATCCCAGAATGGCTTCAGATCTGATGCAATAGCTTCTGCTGCCAACACAAACAGCTGTCGAGTCAGTTGGCGTCGGACTGTTGTCATGGACAGCTGAGCGCCCTTTTGTGCCCCACTCTGTCTTCCATACTGTGTTGTTGCACGGATTTTACCCAGCATTGCAACCAGGAAGTTGGATGTGTTGGTTGCGATTTGAGACAGCAGAGAGTTGATCGAGGCGAAGTTGGCTGCTGTTGCATTCTCAAACAGTTGCTGGCGCTGGTTGATCCCTGATTGCAACCCAGCCTCAGTTAGCAGGTCTTGGAACAGGTTGGTGATCTGCCTTGTGTCATAGGTCACATTCTGGTCAATACCAGCAGCCAGGATCTGAATGGAACTGTTGAGACGGCCGAACTGCTGCTCCTGGAATGCGGCCGCTTGCACGAACTCTGTGATAGAGTCATTGACCTTTTGTTGAACCGTCACAACCGCTTCGTTCTCGGCCAGCTGTGTGTTGATCCAGCCTAGCAATTGACGCATCGTCGCAGCGTCTGCGGCCAATTCGTCGGCGCTGATAGTAAACGGTGCTGAACTGCATTGCGGACATTGTCCAATCACAGCTTCGATGTCGTTGAGCGTTGGGAAAGACGGCGGAGGACAAGAACACTGTCCGCAATACTTGTCTGAAGTTCCGAGTGTTATTCCGCACAAGACGTTGCTGGGCGTGAACGTATCCGCAATGCTGCTGAAAACGCTCAGTAAATGGCGCAATGGCAGGTTGCTGCCGCCGCTGCCGCCGTCAATAGCAGTCAAGCCTTGAGCGGTCGTGAACCCAGTGTTGTACGGCGAGGTTGTGGTTGCATTGCTGTTGACATAGCAGTATTCCGCAGTGTATTGCCGAATCTGGTGAGGCACAAACTGCCGCAGCGTTGTAGTGAACTCATACAGCGGTGGCTTGCACGTAATGGCGTAGGAAACGTTGCCCACCACTTCGCTAACATCCTGGAAGTCGGTACTGGAGCATTGGAACGTCACCGAGTTCTGTTGCCATTGAGTCTCTGCGCCCTGAGTGCCATTAGCCAAAAATGTCTGCAGATTAGTGTCCTCGACAACGAACGCGTTTCCAGCACACAGAACCGCGAGTAAGAGTAGCACGGTCTGCATTGTGCCTGCATGAGCTCTTCATGTTTGCTAATTTTAACAGGCTTTCAATTTCAGACGTTTCTTCTTTATATTACCACAGATGATTCAGCAACTCTTCCAGCCGTTATCAGCAGAGGCCGAAAGATCCATCCACGCTGCGCTCGCTGCCATCATCCCGATCACCGGTCTCCAAAACCTCGTTATCGCTTATGCGCCGGTAACCTACGCCGAGGAAATCTGCTCTAAACTCAAAGACAACGAAGATCAAAAGAAACTGGAAACGTTGACGCGCACGTTCTTCGTGGAAGACCCGCCTGTGGAAATCCAGGTACCCACTCTGAAACACGGCATTGAGCCCTGGCTCGTCTTGTGTATTGCGAACATCCCATGGTTTGGGGTGCACGTGGCTGGGGGAACGTGTTTCAGCCTGCTGGGGGAGGCATTGGCAGGCAATGTACCTCCAGCCGCCAAACGAAGCATCAGGGGTTCCATCTCAACGTACCTCATGCACAATAATCGGGTCGCGGCAGAAGTCAGCAGCGTGATGCACAATTCTACGCGCGAGGACTACGCTGAACGTCGTTGGCCCAGTGTGCATGGCGCTGTGTGTCGAATGTCGTGTGATCATAGCGTGCTGCCTGGCGTCGTGCGTTTGCGCATTGCCGATTGGTGCTGATTTACAAAAAATTGCTCAGTCTCCCTTCTTCACGGGAATAGAGGCACCCAGAATCATCATCTCCATAATCTTGTCGACGTGCAGGTTCCAGCCTCGATTCTTGTCAGGACGCCTTGGGATGTGCATTGCACGGTTCATGTCCCAGCTTATTTCTGGCGTCAGTCCCTCTGGTGGTGTCTTGCCTCGTGGGATGCCGTCGTTGTCCTTCTGCCTGTAGCTGATGACGAGCACCGCAATACATGTTGCGTACAGCTCGAGACGGTGATTGATCTCGCTGGTTTTCGCGTTGGCAAAGCGGAATGCCATGGTGACCCACGCTCCAATCGCACTGTCAATAGTTGCTGGCAAGACGTCCTTGTTGTCATTGCTGTGAAGAACAGTCTCTGACAGGCCAGGCCAAGCGTCGAGATGGTCTAGTAGAAGACACAGGTTGACACGGAGGTGGATGTTGTTCCGGAACTGCTTGACGGCGGCTCCTCCAAACGGATCTTTCACCAGTGCCGCGAACGCCTCCAGCGTTGCATCGCCCAGCCGGATGGTTTTGGAGTCGATTTCAAATGTACCGCCAGGCTCTAGAGGCTCTCCAGGTCCGTCAGTCGAAAGCCGAGGCGCGCGGCACAAAAACCGCAGTTGCGCCAACGATACTTCTTCTTTTTCGTCCTTGTACTTGACGGTCACGTTGTCGTTCTTCTTCTTGTTCTCGAGCTTGGCTTTCTTCTCTGCGGGCTCGTCGTCGTCCAAAGACTGTTCGGACTTGCGTTTGGCCATTCTAAATTACATGGTCAGAAGCAATATGCAATGTTGGTGCGGTTGCCTGCGTAATGCACAAAAATCCATGCGAATTTCACTAACTCGTCAAATCTCAAGATATTTTCGGTTTTTGTGGTGTGCGATGCTACAAATAGATATGTGCATAGATAATACCTTTGTTCTGACCAGTTGGTCAATTCGCAATTTTTTGAATTTCTCTCTGTAGCAATGACGAACATTGGCGCACCTGTGGCAGCTACTGACCTCAAGGCTAAGGACTTTGACGCGATGCGCAAAGCCGGCACAGGAGTGACAATGGACGGAAAGGGCAAGGTCACTGAGATTACAGTGGACAAGCGTGGCACTCTGCTGTGTCTCGAGCGCCGCTACCCTGTGCGCCGCGTATTCCTCGAATGCCGCCGCGAGAAGGAGCCCGCGAAGAAACAAGAAGACGAGGAAGAAGAATATGAGCTCTTCATCGAAGTGTGTCTCCATGTCGATAAGAAGGAGATGGAGATGGCGGTCGTACGCCTCACGGATGCGGGTCTCGAGACGGAGGCCCTCGTGCTGGTTGAGCACGTCGCTGGTCTACTGTGCAAGGAGCTACAGGTGGACCGCAGTCGCGTTGAGGTACTGGACTCTAAGAATCCACTGTATCCAACAAAGGCTGCGTTCAAACCCCGCTTCTTTTATCACGTGGGCCTCTTCGAACCAGCCATTCGCGACGCTGACTGGGAGCGGCGTCCTGTGTTCCCCGGAGGCCAGACGAAGAAGAAGAAGGATCCAGAGGGCAAGAAACGCAAGCATGAAGAAGGGGATGCCGAGAAGAAGGAGGATGAAGAACCCAAGAAGAAGAAGGCCAAGACAAGTCCTATCCATGTCTTCCCAATCTTCTCGGACCGCCTGGGCTGCATCATCGACATCAACGACGCTCATGGCTGGCTGATGAAGACCACTGTGGGCAAAATGGCGGATGCAGCCCTTGAGTGGTGCATGACCAACGCCCCGCTGATTGTTCCGTGAATTTTGTTCTGTGTGCATTTCCGGACATTGCCAAGCAAAACTGTATTACCAGAAACACTTGCATCTCCTATTCTCGATTATATTAGCTCATTACATTGGTCCTGACATTTTCGAATTTTGGCTTGTCAGACGTAATGGCCGAACGCAGTCTCACGGCGCCTCAAGATGGCAAATTGATTACGCTTGTCAATAAGACGCTTGAATCCAAAATGGCTCGGCCGCTCCGGAATTTGATTTTGGAGTATGCGCAGACAAGCTATGAGGAGCTAGTGAAGCGGATGGCGATGCTCCATTTCCACGATAAACAAGGGGACGCCGGAGTGTTGTGCAACCTCACTGAACTTGTTTTTTGCCCACATCCAACTCCTGAACCAATTTCGATTCCAGAGGGGCTTTACGGTGGCTCGCTGGAGAGATGGACAGCCATCTGCGTCGCTGTCGTCCCGTGGTTTACAGCTAACCTTGAGCGCGCTCTCAGCGAGACTGCTCCAATACAGTCATTACTTTTAAAGCATCTGGGACATGCGCATCGCGTCACCTCGTATCGGTGCTACATCAACAAGAGATTCCACTACAGCGATATTTTTTATGTCGATGACGTCACTCGAATCGCTCCGCTCGATGCCGGGGACTTAACCCTGTCGAATGCCGTGTGTGATGTCGATGTCCTGCGAGCCACTGTCACCATGAGATTGTGAAAGAACTCGTGCAACTGTTTGTTTGTGCTTTTTGTAATTGTGGTAGCGAACTGAACTGAACAATGGATCGTGTTGGAATTCCAGACCTCAGTGCTCTAAAAGGCGCGACGGATATTGAGCGGCTAGTGAAGCGCGCACGAACACCTTATTCTGGCTCATTTGATAGCCAGGGCTGGGCGCTGGTCAACAAGTCAGCACTGCTGCTGGCCGACCTCATCGTGCAAAGCGTGCCCATCGTACAGACGTCACAACGACTCAATGAGGAAATGGTACGCCAAGGTGGCTTGCAAATAACTATTGGGAAGGGTGACGGCAAGAACTATGACAGCGATACATTGCTGGGCAAGACATGGTTGAATTGGGCAGCGTCGGCTGTCTACCCAGACCAGTGCAAATATGGATTTGCATTGGCAACGTATGTGCGGCCACCAGCAGCCACTGCTGCACTCTACAGCCCACTCGAGGACACCTTCAGTGAAATGAACTACGAGCCACGGGTGCTGGATGTACATCAGTGCGACATCTACCACAAGAAGAATATCCTGGGCGAAAGCATGTGGGTGGTATGCGAAGCAGCCAGTGGACCTGGGTTGCCATTTGCCTTGATTGACAATCCACTGCAGCCCCGGCCAATCCCCAACGTCTACGTGTTCTGGATCCAATGTCCGGACGCTCTAGGCCAACCCAGATCCGCTGTGTTGGGGTTATGTGACAAACTTGTGTACTTGAACCGGCTACGGGCAACGGCTCTGATTTCTGCCGAACGCCGTGCATTGCCTCCAATTGTCACGGAGCATGTCAACAACCCCAAGGAGCCTGAAGCCAATGGCGTGCCAGCCTATGGCAATGAGTACTGCGGCCCAACTGGAGATGGCAAAGTGGATCCTGAAAAGCAAGCCAAAAAGGCAGCAGTCGACGCCTACATGAACCGGCTAGTGCGGTTCCGCAACACTACAACTGCAGATGAGCAGCAAGTGTTTGCCCAGTATGCTGCTCTTGTAGCCAACACCATGGTACACGAGCAGAAGATGCAGGCGGAACAAGGTGCTCAGATCCATCTGCCGTACGAGCGCAAGCTGGCCCGACAACTACAATCGGAGCCGCCAGGCATGGAGTTGATGCGGCTTGAGATCCACTTTGAGCAGGAGGCACTGTTGGCACATGGCATTCCGCCCGGCATGATCCAGCCTGAATCCACACACGGCAAGATGGTGACCAACGAGAACGCACAAGTGATCTACACCCAGCACATGAAGACCTTGAAGCAGGACTTGGTTGGGCCCATCGAGGTGTTGCTAAGGAGGATTTTTACGGCACCCATCGTACTTAAGTATGCTGCACAGAACCGCGCAACACGCCCAAGGGTGCAGATGCAGGATCTGACCATCACAGTGCGGATGTTTGGCATCCCACCATATGAGCGGTTATTGCAGTACTACCAAATGGGAGTCTTGAAGTACTCGGCGCTGAAACGCTCTCTTGCCTCAATCGACTGCATCCCAGAGGAAGACTTTGAGACGTTTGCTAGATTGTCAGTCAAGGATCTGCTGACCAAGGGCAAACCTGACAAACCTCCTGCTGCTGCTGGCACGGCAACCAAAAAACGGAAGCGTGAATAAGGTGTGCGTGTTTGTTATGTGTCTATTGAGAAAGGGAGAGAGTGAACAATGGATGTCAAAGACGCGTTGCCACTGGGCCCAAGGGCGGCGCTAGCCCGTGATGAATTGGCCCGAAACCAGTCATTTACGCAGTTTCAGCGCGTCGTAGAAACTGGCAGTAACAAGAAGTCTGGCGAACAACTGCAGGTGGAAAAGCGACGACGGAACGATCTAGTTCCTGGTGTCTGGAAGAGAGACTTGTATCTTCTTGATTTCCACCACGAAAGAGCGTGGGCGATAGACGATCCAACTCAGTCCCTGCGAACTATCCGGCTCCTATCCGAAGGACTGGCCTCTCAATTGATTCAGCCAGACTACCAAGGTATAAGCCCGACAGTCACCGGCATCCCCTTCACGAGAGTGATGATGAGAAATGGGCGGCGATTAGGGCAAGATGCGGCTGCTGTCGGAGATCTCGCTTGGCCACAACTTGACTGGGGTGGGTCGATCCCTCTTCCAATTGTTCACTACCTGCAAGCTCTTGAGGAGTTGTTGAACATTCGCCCAACAACCACTCCCGACGTTGCAGCAGCTGGGGGTGGCATCACCGTGACAATGCGGCCTGAGGAGGAAACCGAGAAGAACTACCCCATTGATGGCTGGCTGATGCATATGCCGATTGGATCCTCGGACCTCTTTGCGGCATCACAAGCCGCTGTTGCCAGTGCGATTGTCGCAACCCATCTCGGACAACGGCATTCCTTCCAACGGTGGGCCATTCTTTTCGAGTTCTGGATCGCGAACGCAGTCGGAGAAAAGCGGATTCAGTCGCTAGGCCAGCACTGGAAACCAGACATGAAGAACAATCCAAATAGAGACGCTGCAGGCATCAAGGATCTGTTCTCCAAACTGGGTGACTACAAGTCTGGAATGGTCAGAAACCTACAAAAGACGATGGAGCATGAACTAAGCCTAGTTCCTGCAGCGCCCGATGGAGAAGAGCTCAGCGTGGAAGAGTGGCAGCAGGAAGAGAAGGAACGAGTTGCGAGAATCCAACAGGATTTTAGGGAACGGACCGACCTAGTAAATCAACGGCATGCACTGATCATCAGGTTCCTGCAGGCTGCCGTTGATGAAGACCACTGGAGATCTCAGGATCTGCGAGAGTATATGCACCTGTTTGGAGGCGCTGCAGACAACAACGTGATGGTGGCATGGCTACGGTACTGGTACCTCCTCTGGAGCAACCATCCGGCGTGGACACAGACGCGGATCATGTACACTCCAGATCCGGACTATTCGGACACATGGAATCCTCCCTGGTGGTTCGAGCGTAGCTGGCTCTTCAATCCCTGGGAGACAGCTAATTTCATCTATCGATTTCAGCACCAGGATGACATAGAGAAGTTTGGCGAGCTTGTGCTGAGCGGGGAGGAGCAGAGTTTGCTTGGGCTTCTCATCCAGTCAAGAAACACGATCTCCGACATTGGCGGCATGGTTGTACCTGCACGCTCACTTAGAGAGTTGACGGAGGTCGGCACAATGGAGCCCGTGGAGACTGCTTTATCTGCGCTGCGTGCCCAAGTGGACAATTTGGCGGCTCTTGTGAGCAGGTACAAAGAGGGCAAGTACAAAATGGACATCGCGGACAAGAAGGAGAGTGCGTGGAGGCCCATGTCAAAGCACCTGTTGGAGATCCATCCAGGTGTCAAGCAGTTGCGGCTGTGGACGGCGCTGCCCGACGCCTACTACGAAAAGGCAGTCACTCCGTACCTCAAGCTGGAAAACAAGCCAGGAGAACAGGCGGCGGTTGCCAGGCAAAGACAATCCGTGCGCTCTCAGCGCGAGTACGAGGAAGAGCGGAGTTACGGACGCGGCAGTGGAACCAAGCGCGGAAAGGAGAGCAAACAAGATCAGCCGTCCAAGATGCGGCAGAGAATGGCACCGGCGGGTTTCCCTGCACCCCCATTTGGGGATCCCGACTCTGTGTTAAGGCAACTGATCCAGCCCGGTCTAGTGCAGTCCAAGAGTCAGGCAACTGATCCTGAGACATTGCGCAAAGTGTCACAGGGTGTTGGAGCGTTCTTGGCACGTGTCAAAGTGTTTCGTGATTGAATTGAATCGAGGCGAGTTCACAGTGGGATATTCAGCCTCCAAAAAATCACACGCCATCTCACTCGTTCAGCGACTCGGCACACGCGCCACACAGGTTGACGTCCTTGGAGTGGCCCTGGAGGCCCTGGTGGCCAGTGATGCAGTCAGCACACACGGGCTTCTCACACTCGTGGCACTCCTGATCGTAGGGTGGCACCTTGTCAGTGGCGATGGCCTCTTTGCAGTCGACACACTTCTTGGCCTGTTTCTGTACACACAAGGTTATTAAATACACACGCGCGTGGCCAGACCTTTGCGCAGCTCATACACAGGAACTGGCCATTGCCGAGGTCGTAGCAGTACTTCTCGTCGGCATCCGTGCCGCAGTCCTCGCAGAGAGGCTTCTCACACTCGCCGCAGACCCACTCTGCTGGGTCCTCATCCTCTGACATCTCCTCCTTGCAGTCGATACACTTGGGGAGTGAAGCCTTCTTCTTCTTCTGCTCTTCCAGAAGCTTGAGAGCGCAGCGCATGCAGGTGCCCCTGTTGAGACGGTGCGGGAAGCTCCTGGAGGACTTGGACGCGCACTTGCCGCAGAGGCACTTGTCGCACTCGTGGCAGACGTCGTCTTCAGGCACGGCACCGCCGCAGTCGATGCACTTGGGCACCGGCTTCTGTCCAGGCAATAAGTGAGAGAGCATGGGAAGACAGTGCAGACCTTGCTGCACGCGAGGCAGAGCGCCCAAGTGCCACAGCCGCTGAAGTGTGGATACTGCTTGGCGCAGGCGTCGCACAAGGACTTGTTGCACTTGCTGCACACCTCGGAGATTCCGAGTGCAAGCTCGGCAGCACCGCCGCAGTCGACGCAGAGCTTCTGGCACTCGGGGTGATCGCAGGGGCCCAGGCAGGGACTTGTGGGACTGTACTCCTGTGACTTACCCTCCTTGATCTCGAGGGGGGTCCAGCCTGGCTCCGTGAGCCACGGGTGCTCGGTTCGGCTGTAGATCGGACTCGTCATAGGCTCCTTGTGAAAGGTGTTGCCGGAGCCGTGGTCGTGGCAGTTGGGCTCGCGGGAGTCTGTGCAGCCTGGAGGGCAGGAACCCGGCGAAGTTGGTGTGTAGCTCGGGGACGTCGGCTCATAGCTCGGAGACGTGGGCGCGAAAGACGGAGACTCCGGGTCTGGGAAGACAGGATGGTTCTCGGTCTGGCCACCAGCTGACACCCACACACGTAGTAAGGGATAATAGCCCAGAGAGACTGACCAGGAGGCGGGAAATGGCAATCACATTCCTGAAAGTGGCAGTTCTCGCCGATTAGGACAGAGGTGCCGTCAGCCGCCATCGTTATATCGCAGAGGCACGTGCGGCACTGCATCTGCGAGAGAATACAACGAAATTAAGACAAGCGCGAAAAAACCGTAAGACCTTGCGCTCGGCCTTGAGACGCTTCTGAACACGTTCGCGCTCAGCCCGGAATCGAGAATACCGCTGTTACACACCAGCAGTGTCAACCGCGAAAGAGTTAGGAATCAAAACCTTAGCGAGTAGGATCTTGGGGATGGGATTGGATGGCCGCAGTGTCCGTGTGCCGAGGGACTTGCTGACAGCCTAAGACATCGCTAATGCGCAACTTTTTCCCGCAAGTTCAATCCACCCTTACTCTGAACCCGGACTTGCGTGGGGCCTTGGCCTGCTTGCGTGCTGAACTCATTGCGCGTCTCAAAACAGATAATAACTCTGAAATGCACAAAATTTTAAAACCTTCGCGGATTTTGATTTTCTGGTGTACCATTGTGACAGACACATGGAGTCCAAGGTGCCGAGCAGCGAGGAACGTCTCAAATCTATCCGGGTCAGGATTTTGGAATGTCCGACTCGGGAGATCGAGGGAGTCAAGTGGGTGGTAGCCACTATGGCCCTGAAGGCAACGGGTGCAGCATCCAACACCACCGATGCCTGGAAGAAGCGTGGAAAATACGAGCGCCAAAACGCAGAGTTCAAGGCCCAGAAGATGCGCATTGACTCACATGACTATGTGACGGTTGATTGGGCTGTGAAGATCTGTTCCGACGTGCTGGGAGACAAGCTACCACAATCACCATCGCCGTCTCGCGCCTCGCCGCCTCTTCACGCAGCGCCAGCGTCTCCAAAGCGAGCAAGGCGTAGAATTGAGTTCTGTGCAGTGGCAGAATGTGAAGGCGCAGCTGTGGCCGACAAGCTCTGTTCGTATCACGCTACCATCTACGCCGACGCGGAGAAGACCTGGGAGGTACTAAACTTGATTGAGAGTCAGATAAGAATTACTGTGTTTGTTAGGAAGCCAAAAAGGCCAAAGAGACAGAGAAGCAGCGCGAAGCAGAAGCAGTGGCTGCCTTGTGTTCTTTTATGTCTGTCTAATGGCCAGCGCTGACGACGTGCCTTGGCTGTCGTTGATCAAGCGTGAAAACAGACAATTGGAGCAGAACGAATGGACACTGAAACGGCAGGAAGAAGGCAAAGAGCATGTGGTCAATTTTGGATCCGTGCGCGATACCAAGGATGAAACGTTCTGGTTAAAACATCCATGGCCTGTGGACTTGTACGCCAATTACCGCATCGTGTACAAGGATTTGAAAGTGGACGCTGAGTTCTGTGTCACAAGTATCCCAAGCCCAGGAACCATTAGCGTGATCATAATTCCACGCAAAGGCTCAGTGTTTGTGCGTGGGAATTCAGTCGTGGATTTGGTTTTACTTGGCTTCTCGCCATTGAGCTAAAAATGCTGCGACTACTCTTGTTCATCACCCTGGCGTTCGGCGCCCAAGACATCTGCCAAAAACGCCGCAGTCCATTTGAAGTGATGACGCACCACGAAGTCGACTTGCATTGCCCGGAAGACGAAGGACCGCTGGTGATTAAGCGTGAAGGCGCGTCAAAGTGCTACGCGACAGTTGTGTATGTTCGGTGTCTGCCGCCCAAATTTGAATTCCATGAACAGCTGCATGGAATGGTTCCGAGATATGTGCGTGATCTTCACGGCAACGGGCACGTCTGATTATCCCAACGCTGCGCTTTGAACGTCGATTTGAGAAATGACTCCAGGACAGGAATGAGCGCCTGCAATAACATTGCATTTTTAGACACAGACACTAATACATGGCTGACCTGAGTCTCAGCGCCGTTGCAGATTGTGGTTCTCTGGCCGTCTACATGTATGAGCATGGCGCCACCGGTGGGGCAAACGGATCGTGGTGGTATTTCCATTCTCAAGGTGATACTGGCGGCTATTCTGGCGGCGTGTTGACTCATCTCAGCTGCTTGTTTGGTCGTCTCAGCTGTCAGAGTCTGCAGTTGGCGGAGCGATTTCTCTGATGTTTTCCGGGCCTGTAAAAGCACCTCGTTGAGCTTTTGCGTCTGTTCTTGCCACAGTCTTTGTTCTTCGCGGTTGGCCTTCTCCATGTCGAGTCTGTAGGATCGCCACAGAGCGGTACTCTCGCGTCGCACTGGAGCTCCAAGAACAGCACGCAGGCGCAGAAAACGATTATCGGTCCCAGAACTTTCGCGGCCTCGATCACTTCAAATGTCGCCCGGTTCCTCAATGCCCGGCAGTACCCTTTCAGACATGTCGAGTCTGGGTAGCGCGCATTGCATGTTGCGCAGTAGTCCGGATGCACATTGTGGATCTGCGACCGCCAGGCTTTCAAGCAGTTCGCATGGATCCATTCCTGGGTTCCCTTGCATCGACAGGGCCGCAGCCATGCTCCCAGATCCTCTCCATTGTTATCTCCTTCTTCCGCGAGGCAAATTCGGCACTGTTTGCTCATTTTGATGCGTGCAACCACCAGGAACCGAACAGGAGCAGCACCCAGAACGCCGTGAAAAGCACCACGATAAAGTTTTCGTGGGAGTTAGTGCGATAATTTAAATCTTGGATTTGCCGCCTCAGATCGATAAGTTCTTGCCAGTGTTTGTCCCTGATTCTCAATAGATGGTCAATGTAGAAATCATGATCACGTCGGACATTCATGTCTCATTTTCTGCAAGGCAAATTCGGTATTGTCGGTTCATTTCCAAGCCCACCACACAGCAAAGAACAATGTCATCAGCAGTAAGAATATGATGGAATCATCGGTGGAGTTTGCGCGACGACGCAAATCGTCCAATTCTTGCCGGTACTGATCTCTGATTCGCACCAGATGGTCAATGGCGACATCGTGACGTTTCACAATATCAGGGATGTCTGACATTCATATGCACAAACAACACAGGCGATGGAGTCACTTTCAGCTGCTCGATGCTGGCACCGAAACACTGTTTGATGGTTTCTCGAGGTTCAGTGGCCTTGTGCAAAGGACACTTGCCAAGCCGTTGGAGCGAGTAGCACGTGTAACATGCCTTTTTGTAGGTTTTCTGTAGGCCCTCGATGCCCCGCTTGATTTCGGTCTGCTGCTGAGTTGCCCTGTCCGGATGCTTGGTCTCAATTGCGCGTTGCCACCGAGGCATAACGAATTGAGCGACATCTCGGACTCCCAGCCATGCCAGGATGTTGGTGACGACACGGCGTGTATCGTAGACTGGGTACTCTTGTAGCATGCTGTGCACACAGGGTGGCAAGTCCTCCCACCTGAAATTCACAGACAGTTGCATTTGCAGTTGCTGTTGGCCCCGCAGTAGCATTCTCCAGCGCTTCACCAGACCCAGGAGCCGTTCATCCGTCTGATGCTGCTGTTGTTGGGCTGTCAGGACTCGGAGCTGCGTCGCGATCCTGTGCTGTACGAGTCGCGGGTTCAGATCGGCGGCAGGGATCCATGCCTGGCCCTTGCTTAGGTAGACACGATGTGAGCGGGCCATGGCCGGAGACATCAACTCAAATGGCAAAGGGCCCATCCAAATGGCATCTGGATCCAGCGCGCGCAGGACATCTTGGTTGCTTGCTGGAAGTTGGACTAGCGGGCCTGACTCAACAATGAGTCCCGTAGATGCAGCAAAGCGATGGCCGCGATTGGCGGTTGGCTGTCGCTGAATCACATCTTCGTTGAGGCGTAGCATGCTCAAGTCGGTGATGGGTCGTTGTTCAGCAATCTTGAGCTCCACTGCCATCCAGTCCCTGACATTCTCTTGCGGAAACAGCACAGCGGCCAGCAGCGCCACCTTGTAACTGACCGCATCAAGGCGCTGCATCTCTGGCGTATCACATCGTAGGAATTCCAGTGTTGGATTGACGCGCAATTTCAAACCGGCCTCGGCTTCGGCGATTGTGAATTCTCCAGGCATAGACGTTGGTGGCTTGTACTCTTGTTTGGTTTCCGCAGTTGTAGCTGCTGCTGCCGCCGCTGTCGATGGCGTGTAGGGCATCAGATCCCTCAGACGGACGTAAACATACCGCTGGAGTAAATTCCCAGGAAATTTGAGTTTGGAGATGGGTAGCAGACCCAGCAGTTTGCACTCAGTTGGTCGCCAGTGGAATATTGCGTAATCACTAGTCCGCGAAATGAATTGATAGCGCTCGACAGCAACAGAGCCCCGGGCCAGTGTCCCAGTTGCCAGTACACGTGAGATCACCACATTCTGCTTTGTCATCCATGCCCGCGCGTCTTGAATTGTTGCCGCTTGTGTTTGCATTCACTAACACAAGAGTGTGCATTAACAGCAAATTGTGGTGCACATACCCTCGTTGAAAATCGCAAATTCATGTAAATTTTTTGTTTAGAATTCAAAAATGGCGTCCGACACGGTGGAGTTGCCACAGCCAGCTGAGACAGAGGCTGGAGGTGATATGAAGGATGATGATATGAAGCGGGAGCAGCCAGCAGAGGAGGAGGAAGAAGAAGAAGAAGCCGCAGACGTCGAGGAGGAAGCAGAAGCAACAAGCAGTGAAGGCGACGATGAACAAGAGGAAGAAGAGGAAAAGCCAAAACCGGCAAAGAAACAGCCCGCCAAGGCCAAGAGTAAGGCAAAGGCTAAAGCCAAAGGCAAGGGCAAGGCAAAGGGTGAGGCCAAAGGAGAGCAGCCCAAGCGTGAGAGCAAGAAGCGCAAGTGGCATCCAGATGGTAATATAAAAAGGCGCGCGGTTTGTATTTCAAAATTGTGAAATGGCTGGATAGAGCCGAGACCACCCAAGACAGCCTACAACCTCTTCTGTGCTGACTTCCGTGCCAAACAGCCCAAAGGCGCCAAGCTGCTTACGACGTCTCCAGCTGCGTCCAAGGCATGGAAAGAGCTGAGTGCGGATGAGAAGAAGCCGTATCAGCAGAAGGCTGCTGTTCTCAAGGCTGAGTACAAGGTCTGTTTTTCTGCTTTGCAATTTCGGTCAATTTGTGTTTTTAACAGGTCAAGAAGGAAGCATGGGAAAGTACACACGAAGGACAACAAGAAGCCATGGCCAAGCAGCGGGAAAAGAGACAGAAAAAGGGCAAAACGGCACCAAGTGTTGCTCCTGTGACGGTGCGGCAGGAACCAGACATGCGCTTCAACTTGTCTGATGACATGCCACCTCCACCGTCTGAGACCTTCATGGGCCATCCGATCTGGCGGTACTAGCAGCTGCTGGCGGCCATGCTTGCACCCTGGTAGTGCCTGGCAACGGACTAACTGTTGACGGCGTGATGGGCACATCCGACATGGGCGGTGGAGCAACAATGATCACTGTTGTGTGGCCTCGAAGTCGGCGCAATTCGTAGCGTGGTGGAAGACATGCTCGCATGCACTTGCACCGTTTGTATAGGCACATTTCCACTGCCTCTTTTGCATTGAGCATATGCGGCTGCCAGATGCAATTCAGACACAAACAGATGGATACTGCATTGTCCAGCGCTGTGTTGCTCCCATTAGTAGCCACGATGTACATGAACACTGCAAATGTTGGTGCCCAGATGCTCAGGAAGCCCACAAGGTTGACAAATGTCCGTAGAGCGTTTCTTCGCAATATAGATCGCGTTTGAGGCCGATCATGCTGCAGTTCGTGCTCCAGCCGGTTGCGAATAGCACAGTAGAAGTAGGTACTGACACCGTATGCCAGTACTAGCAGTGGCACAAGCAGACCAGCAGTTGCAGCTGAGGTCCAGCCAAAGAAGCATGACGATGAGGCAGCGGCAGCAGTGGATTGACTGCTGATGACAGCAACTGCCATTTGGAGCAGCACGCTAAAGACGGACAGCAGAACGCCAGCGTAGGATGCAGACCAGCGGCCATTCTGAACGCAGCAAGCACTGTAGCTGCACCACCCAAGTAGACACAGGCTTGTGAGCTGGTGTACAGATCCAGCTAGTCGCACATAGGCTTGCAGCCAGCAAAGCCATGCTGGGAATTCTAGCGCGAGTTGGACAACTGCTGGGATGCCAAACCCTAGGCTCGTGATCAGACAGCCGCCGCATAGACTGGCGAGAAGCACATCTGTGCTGGTTTTTGTACGTGTTCGTGCAATTGAGATGATGAATAAACAATTGACGAGGACCGCCAATGTGGCGAACACGCAGTAGACCCAGGGCAGCCACATGTTCTAGCTAGGTCCAGGTTTTGTTCTTCTCGATGTAGCGGCGAACGCGTTGTTTCATGCCAACGGTTTTGTTGACGCGCACAGCCTTGACCAGCAGCTCGAGAGCTAGGATCGCCACCTCCGAACGCACCACTTGGATACTCTCTTCACTGCCAGAGAATGGCGCGCCTCTTGGATCATCGAACGGACGTTTCCAGCAGATCTTCGTCCACTTTTGCTCGGTGTATAGCGTCGCAGGCAGAGTGAAGATGCCCCACGTCCGGCCCTCCGCGTCCCGAACGGCCTGACCGTCGTTCTTCTACAAAAAATTCAAAAATTACTGCATCAATACCATTCATGCGTCTGTACCGGCAGCGATGACAGAGAGGGGCAGAAGAAGTGCGTCAGGACAAGCTTCCGCGTCTGCTTCTTAAGGTTGTCATCTTGCCGGAACGCGGCATCAACAACGCGTCGGCGGCCTCGGCGGCGGTGCCGTTCCTTGTTGTGCGCCATCTTGTCCCAAACGGTTCGGCGTCGATTGGCACGCGGCATCACCAACTAACCACACAAAGTTTTTCAGGAGGATGAATTTGTGAATTCAAGTGCATGGTGCACATTCAATACTGTACAATGGGTAGTTTACATGTGTTAGAAACTAAAATAAATCACGCGTGCAGACAGTTCTTGATGAACGCGTGATGCTGTTGGAGCAGCTCATGGAGCAGGATGGAGTCGGACTGCAGGGTGCCGTCGAAGCCAACAGTAACGCCCGAGAGCTTGCAGAACATCTGCTTGGAGTAGTGACAGCAGCACGCACACCAGCCAAGGCTGAACAGCGCGCTGCAGCCACAACGCGTGTTCTCCAGCCAGACTGGACATCCCAGATCCCAGCGCTCCATGAGTTGGCGATCAAACGCGTTGTGGATTGGACAGAAGCAGTCTGGGCGTTCGATACGCTTGGCCTTCTACACGCATGGACACATGGGAAAGTCTGTTTCTCTCTGACTTACAATGAGGGCTGCACAGCGCTTGGAGTTGGAGCAGGATTCGTGGCATGGCTTGGCGGTTGGCCGTGGGAAGATGGGCTTGTTAGGGTCCGTGTTCTCCAACATCTTGATCGTGACCAGAGTCTTGCTGAATGTGCCACACTCTCGACACCAGAACTCCTGGTCGCCTTTCTTATTGCCCGCTTCTGCCAACTACGAGTACAAAAGTGTCAGCGCCGTGCCAGACAGCTTTGTTGACCTGCGCGAGACAGTTCTTGAGTCCTGCACAGCGGCAGTTTCCAAACAGGTTATCGAGGCTCGGGTAGATGGTGTCAGGGTCGTCGAGGATATGCAGCTCGATAGAGAGATGGAAGCAGGCGTCACACCAAAGGTGCTTAAGACCCGCGTCAAGTACATCTTGGCGATACTGCCAGCGTGCAGGACACTGCTTCTGGTCCGAGAGATGCCGACTAATCACGTCTGACACATCCTCGTCTTCCTCATCCTCGCTGTGAGCTGGACGCTTGCCACTAAACAAAAGATCACTAACTAAGTTTGCACAGGTTTGGGGGAGGTTACTCTTTGGAGGGGCTGCTGATCTCCTTGAGACGTTGGATTTGCTTGCCACATGCCATGCAGCGCCATGGCTTCCGTTCCATAGCAGCCAGGCCAGTTGCCAGTCTATCCTTGATCTCCCCTGGCGTCTCGGGCACCTCGGGCAGAGGGCTCTCACGCCTGTACGCAGATAATTGAGACTAATAAACACAGATTTGGAGAGACCGCGAAAGGTCGATGTTGTCAAAGCTCAGCTTCCTCCTGACCACTGGGTCCGGCTGGGTGAGTGGCGGTGTATCATTAGATGCCGATGGTGGCCTTTGAGGTCGTGCCGGAGCACCTGGAACCTGCAAATTCAAAAATGCACAACTTGCGAGCACGTATTAGTGACAGACCGGAGCGACAAATGGCTGTGTAGCCGAACCCAACTCATCCAGGTCGTCAAACTCCAGTTTCATGCCCTTTGACTCGGATTTTGAACGGAACATGAGCTGGCCAAGTCCTGTCGTGCGCCGCCTCTTCAAGTCAGGGCCCTCCTGTCCAGCACAGAGATAATGCTAATAATGGAGAGTTTCAAAAACCTACGTCATCCAGAGAGTCTTCGTGTTCGCGCTTGACGCCGCGCTGTGCCATTTTGTTAGTGCAGCTTGGGGCACTGACCAGAACCGATAATAATTGAAGCGTCAGCAAAGACAATAAAACCTTCAGGATTTTCGATTCTTTTTGTCACGGTGTGAATCTGAAGTCTGCGGAGACTGTAGTTATAAGCTCGATTTACGCGTAGAATGAACAAACGACACGCGCGCGAAGGAGAAGATCAGGAGTTGGCTGATCTTCAAGAGGGAGGCCAGGCCAAGAAGCTGAAGCAGGAGGATTGCAAGTGTTCACGAGCCCGAGTAGTCAGAGCAGGCCTCTACCCGTCCTTTTGTTGTGTCGATTGCGACCGAAACTTGCTAACCGGCGCTGAAGTCAACGACCTTATTGCGGAAGAGTACCGTCCAGATCATCCTTTGGAGATCAAGACTCTCGCAGGCGCTTTGGCGGGCGTAATACATCAGAGCGCGTTCGCTTGGGGCTATTTACAGGTCATGCTTAAGGCTATGGCGCCGTACATGACCGACTCGGGCACCTGGCCTGCTAACAAAGAGCTCCTCGACGTCATTTATCAATGGCTGGCGGCCTCTCAAGTGCAGGCGCCGTTCCTCTTCACTGAAGACGAGTTCGTGGAGTTGCTTCAGGAACTGGAGACAATGCCAAACATTAGAGCGTTTTTTCCTACACAAAGGTACAACATATGCAAAACCCAAATCGTGCATTACCTCAGTTTGCAGCAAAATGCGGACAAGAAGCAGCAAGGATCGACTGCCGTTAGTTTTGGTGCAACACCTACTCTTCTACGTTCTGCAAGTTGTCCCTCATAACCTGGATTGGAGCTCAAGTCTGCTTGGGCATCTTCACTGTCTCGTGTACGACGCTACGGGTGGATGTGCAATTCTGGTGAACGTCCCGAGTTTCGTACATGAGATCGTGCGCAAGTTCAAGGCCCAGCTCACCAGGGTGGACGATGGCAAGGCGCCTGCAGTGGATGGCATCAAGGTGGCACCTGCGCTTGTAGCCCATCTCGCAGTCAAGAGTGGGCGTGTCCGCGAGTGCATGCTGGAGCTCATTCCAACGCGTGCTCTTGTGGAGGTGATTGTGGCGTATTGTTGGTGAGAACCGCGATTTCAGCACGCAGTTTCACGCGGGTACATGGCGCACACATGCACACGCAGAGCGATCGACTCGGACAGATTGGAGGGGAGCCTGTCCGTGGAAGCGCCCACGAACTGGAAGTAGGTGTACTTGGAAGTCTCCGGGACGCGACGCTCGTAGCTGCCCAACTCAGGGTTGAACACCGCCCACTCGACACCAGTGATAGTGTCGTCCTGCTTGTCCTGAGCACAGAGAGGTAAACCACCGCGAAAAGGGATTTTGAACTGACCTTCCACCGAAGCAGCCAGAAGGGCTCATTCTCAGTTCGCTCCTTCTTCGTGCACGCCATGACAGCCCACTTCTTGAGGCTGGTCCATGCCGCTTTCTTGTCGTCGCCCAGCATCTTGGAGTCTTCGTAGCCCAGCTCCCCCGCGATGTACTGGGCATTGCTCACAATCAAGGGCCCTGCACGATAAAATGCAGATGCATTAAGAAGAGATGAGGGTGCTTACTCGTGGCCTCGGCGAGTTGAGTCTCCAGAGAAGCAGTGCGCCCCTTCTGCTGCTCGAGCTCCACAAGTAGACGGTGCATTTCGCCCTGATAACCATCCTCCAGAAGCTGCGTCTTTCGCGTCGCAGTGCGGAGTGTGTCCTCGAGCTCCTTCTTCTCTGCTGCCGCACGGTCCTTGACCTCCTGAAGCTTCTGCAGAAAGGGGGATGCAAACGAGATCACTAAAATTTGAGCGCGACCTTGTTCGCTTCCATGTTCAGACAATCGATGAACTCTTTCACGGTGTCCAACTTGTGCTCCAGCTCAATGACCTTGCCTAGTATCCAAGGTCATCGCATGCTGCCATGGCGTGAAACTGACCCGCGAAAGTCACTGCCGTTCGAATGAGGCCGTTCACAGCCGAATGGCCTGCTGGCACTTGCATCCTCTTCACAAAGGCGAGCTCCTCCACTCTCAGCGCCGGGAGATCGCCCTGGATACTTTCCAGGATCTTGTTCTGTAAAAAAGCAGGTTATTATGGGTTCCAACAGTGTATTTACCACGACCAGGGCCTGGTCTGCGCTCTTGTATCGCTTCTGTGCCCTTTCCGGCGTCCCTTCAGGTTCAAAGTCCGAGTCGAGTTTGCGCTTGTCTCCTGTAAAAGTAAAAGGTACAGGCATGCTCGCTGACTTGTTGCGCACCCTTCTGCATTGTTAGAATCCAAAATTCCGCGAATGAGTTTTGGATCGGAACAAGACTCTCGGATTTTCGGCTTTACTAGTCCTGAACAACTGTACGTACCGAGTGTAGGTGGTCAGTGTACTTGTCCGACTCTGAATGTCAGTAATTACCAAGATCGATAAATTGGTGATTATTAGCGCTGAATGTGCTTCCCATTGACAGCACATGTCGGAGCGAGCTGGCAAACGTGCAAAGCGGCGCTCGAGAACCAAGCCGCGCGTCGCTGGTTTTTTGGTTGTCAAGGAAGGGATTCCCACCATTGGCAACAACTGCCGCAAGCTCTTGCTGAGCTTTATTGGTAACGCCGAGCTTCTCATGCTTCGCTTCATCGGTGGGGCCAACCTCTACTCCGCTTGCTGTCTGGCAATGATCGAGCGCACTGTTGGCAAGCGACTGACGGATGACCGTGATGCTAGGATATGGTCTGAGACATTGGAAAGGCTGCAAAGTGTCTCCAAGACCCCTCAGCTAAGCAAAGGCATCGCATGCTTCGGAGGTCGACAGGTGCATGCAGCCTGGCTCTACATGAGGGCAGTCAACGGCCTGTGGATCGGTCGCTGTGCTCGACCCAAGTATGAAGACCGCCACCTGTGTTCCTGGTTCGGCTGCAAAAAGAACTCGGTGGACCGGCCTTGCGTCCTAAAAGACTACAAAAAGGGACTCTGGCCGTGGCGTAATTGCGTGCATTGGCAATTGGTTGTTCCTCTGAGTGTAATTCGGACGTTTCTGGAAACGAAGTGAATTCCACATTTTCTGCCAATGTATGTACTTACCCTGACTAATACCATTGACTAGTGTGTTTTACTGTTGCAATTAGGTCCAACGAACAGAAAGGCGAGCGATTTTATGTCTGGGAGCGTCTGGACAAAAACGGCAAGTACGAGAGGCTTCCCAACGAGGTGTTTGCCCGGGACATCACAGATCTGCTTCGCCAGGCACAGCCTCCAGCTCCCGGTATCAAAATGCCTGACGGGGGCATCAAGTGGCTCTTTTCGGGCCTGGATTACATCGTGTGTGACTACCGCGAGCGAGTCGTGGCTCGTTTTGTGCGTGCGGGTGTAAATTCACGGTTTGAGAACCGACTGTGAAACTCTCGCTATTCCACGATACCGAACACATCGCACAGGATTAGCCCACCGCGGCCCCCGTACAGCGGGTGTACAGGATCACTGACGAGACCCGGCACAACCTCCACCGCGTCCCAATCCGTAGGGGTCGTCGAGCCATTGCCGTAAACGAGGAAACCGGCAATGTAGCAGCGGGTTCTTGCGGCCCGAGCCAAGAGTCCGGGAGTGGCGTTGTCCAGGGCATATTCGAAAATCAGAGACAAGACGCCGCGAATCAAGGGTAGACCGACAGGGGCTTCCAGCGCAAGCTCCGCTCCGAGTTGGATGCCTACTCGGCGTGGAAGCGCCAGCAAACTCGTAGGAATCACTGGGACCGCGAGTTCCGTAAAGTCCAGCCGGCCTTGGTCTAGGTGATAGGTCAATGCACCAGGGTGACGAGGGGTAGATGCAATGCGCAGCTCAAAGCGTTGCACCGGCTGCAGACAACGGCGCAGAAGCCAGCACATCACGGCCTTGTTTGCGGGGTCCCATGTTCTCGCCGTCTGTAACACAATGCGTATTAGAGGCGCATGGAACTCATGGAGACCTTAATGACAGTCTCGGTTGTGTTTTCTTGAACAGGTGCCGTTTTTGAATCGTCCAGCATTTAACAAAGAGTTCCGGTAAATGACCTTTAGTGCTTCAGTCAAGTAACGTGCCCAGCGAGCCGAAATTCACGGATCACGCTGCGCACGCAGCTTCTCGGCGAACACTGAGTTCTCCATCTCGGGGAACAGACAGTTGACGAAATAGTCCAGGTCTGAGGCCTCTGCATCGGTTTGGGGCAGTCGCTGTAGACGAAACTTGACGTGCCGGGCCTCCATGACGCTCTTCTGTGGCCCATCGGCGCTCAGCACCCAGCCAGCACCGGCCTTACGCTCTGCCCAGTGCATCATGGCGATCTTCTTGTTGAGCTTGCCAGGAGCCCGCTGCCCTGCTCCAAGCCATAGCTCCATCTTCTTCTCAGGCGACTCTCCGATCATACCCCAGATGTCTCCTTTGGCCTCGTTGCCCATGTTGAAGCCCATGTCCTGGATCAGGGTCTTGAACACCGTCTTTTCGACTACCAAAAGATTCAGAGGCAAATGTCCTCTCTTTTTGTGTGCTTAGTTCGTACTGGTTCCGTCCACAACCTGGCCGAGTTTGATCTCAAACAGCGCGTCTTTTTCTTGCTGTGAGGCCTCGAGCTTCAGTTTGAGCTGAACGGCTTCTTGTTCCAGCTCTTGAGCACGATGTTCCAGCGCCTCATGCTCAGTCTTGAGGTGGGTGAGCTCCTCGACAGTCTGCTTGAGCTCCTTCTCAGCCGCGGGAAATTTGCCATCCAAGACCTCGTTCTACAAAGCAACCGGACATCAATGCTAGGCAAGAGCAAGTGAAAGACATACCGAGGAAGGAAGAGGCAGCTGTAAACGCTGCAGCTTCTCAATTTCGGAATCCTTTTCGTAAATCTTCTTCCACAGCTCCTCGATCTCATCTGCGTATCACTGTCTGTGCGAGGCATGTTTGCAATAAAGGAACTTACAGGAGAAGCAGGACAGAGCAGCGCGCGGGTTTGGTATTCCTTCCATGCGCTTCTCCAGACTCTTCTGGATCGTTTCCTTCACCATCTTGGTCTGGGCTTTGGGAGCCTCAGCCAATAGATCCTAATAACACACAGCATCAATTCCAATTTTCAAAAACCAGCGAACCAGGATGTCCTGGGTCTTGGAATCGATCTTGAGCCGCTTCTTAGGTCCCATGATCTCTTCCAGCTCGCGCTCATGGTCATTGTCTCCTCCTTCTTCAGCTTTGCGCTTCTCTCCACGGACTCGAGTACACGACCCGTTTAGACACGCCCAACACACTCCATACCTTTAGTCTTGGTGGACATGATCGATAGAACCTGTAATTTCTCAGAAAATTTAGGAGGATGGAGGATTTTCAGTTTTGTGTGAATGGATAGTACAATCTACGTATGTGGGGTTTGCCGATGTGCTCAACACTCTTTCATTCCCCACGCCCTCAATCTTTCCACACCTTGATTGAGTCCAGTTTAGCACTGAAACTCACAATCAAGTCTGCCAGGTCCAAGGGAGTCTTTGGACCTGACTGCAGACTCGGGCTTGGCTGATGTAGAATCAGTTTACGGTGGCGCTTCACGTACGGGTGCTGGTCCACAATCTGTTCCGCCATTGTGAAGTCAAGCATTAGACTGCGCCCAGCAGGATAGTCAGTCCAGATGTAGTTCAACAAGAAGTCCCACAAATAAGTGTCGAGAAATTTGCGGGCTGGGACCGACAAAGCTGCAGCCTGCTGTTCAATAGTAGGCAGTTTGGCCTCTGCATACGCCAGCTGCCACGACTCAAACGTAGCTTGGACGAGACCCTGGTTTTCTTCTGCGAAAGGGTCAAGACCAGCCGTTGTGTTTGCCAGTAGATCCGCAGCAACTTCCAGTGAAG
>Ga0181522_10000545_pt1 | contig 27579 bp, 27 predicted proteins | sample PEATcosm2014_Bin_27_FD_121103 | JGI IMG/M metagenome (GOLD analysis project Ga0181522, IMG submission 121103) | Peatland microbial communities from MTU Mesocosm Facility, Houghton, MI, USA - PEATcosm2014_Bin05_10_metaG | ecosystem: Environmental > Terrestrial > Soil > Wetlands > Peat | place...
CGAGATAGCGGCCATCAAGGTCGCCGCCCCCAACGTCGCCCTGCGCGTCCTCGACAGGGCCATCCAGGTCCACGGCGGCGGCGGCGTATCCAACGACTTCTTCCTTGCTCCCGCCTACGCGCACTTGCGCACGCTGCGCCTGGCGGACGGCCCCGACGAGGTCCACAAGCTGTCCATCGCCAGGCGCGAGCTGGCGCCCTACATACCTCGCTGATCCCCATGGTCAGCGCCTGTGACCGCCTCAGGTCCGGGCGCTGACCTGAATAGGCAGCTCGCGATCCGGGTATGTCTCGGAGGGGACGCACGACGTCCGCTTGACAATCCGAGGGGAGAGGCTCGATCGCATGAGAAGGGACCGCCGGACTGCGCTGTTGACGTTCTGCTGCTCCTGCCTGGCGTCCCTGATGCTCGCCTCGGTCGCTCACGCCGCCGGCAGCCTCGGCATCGCCAAGTGGGAAGCCGGCACCTGCAACGGGTCGGAAGCGGAAGTCAAAGAATGCAAGTACTCCGACTCGCACAGCGCCTTCTACACGCAGTCCGCCGGGCACCCGCCCTGGGGTCTGACGGGCTTCGAACTGACCTCCTCCGGAGGCGTCCCGACGGGCTCGCCGCTGAAGCGCATCCGCGTCGACGTTCCTCCCGGGCTCGCCGCCGACCCGCAGGCCCTCGGCGTCTGCTCGCGCTCCCAGTTCGAAGCCAACGCCTGTCCCGCCGAATCGAAAGCCGGCTTCGTCGAACTCAAGGCGTACGTCGAAATACCGCTGCTCCCGCAGACCCTGACCCTCAAAGGCAACGTCTACAACCTGCCCCAGGAACCGGGGCTGCCGCTGCTGTTCGGGATCGACGTCGAAGGCATCCCGCCGCTCGTCGAAAACGTTCACCTGATGCTGGAAGGCCACGTCAGCGACGCATACGAACCGGCCCTGGCCGCCCGTGGTGAGCCCTCCGGCGACTTCCACGAGTGGTTTGAAATCAACAACATCCCGACCGAAGTCCCGGTGAAGCTGCTCTCGCTCGAAATCGTCAAAGCCGGTCTGAGGACGCTCGAATCGAAGCTCTTCTTCGACGGGCACGCCGGCAAGGAAGGCAAAGAAGACTTCCTGACGATGCCCAGCAACTGCAAGGCGCCGACGACCTCCTACCTCGAACTGGAAACCTACGCGCCCGTCGAAACGGCCAACGGGCCGACGACCCCGCCCGTGGGGGTCGAAGGCTGCGACAAAGTGCCGTTCCGACCCACGGCGACGGTCACCCCCGAAACCTCCCACTACGACACCCCCGACGGCGCCGTCACCGAAGTCAAGGTTCCCCAGAACGAAAAGTCGGGCGAGATCAACACGGCCGACATCGACGACGCCCACGTCACCCTGCCCGAAGGCCTCACCCTCAACCCCTCCGCCGCAACCGGACTGCAGGCCTGTACTCCCTCGCAGCTGGCCAAAGGCCAGGCCGTAGCGTCCTCCTGCCCGGCCGCCTCGAAGATCGGCACCGTCGACATCGAGACCGACCTGCCCCCGGGCAGCCTCGCCGGAAACGTCTACCTCGGCAAGCCCAACGGCGCCGCTGCCATCACGGGTCCGCCCTACCTGATCTTCATAGACGCCGAGAGCGTCTACGGGGTGTCGGTGCGCCTGGAAGGCAAGGCCCTGCCCAACCCCGTCACGGGACGGCTGGAAGTCAGCTTCCTCGGCAACCCACAGCTCCCCTTCAGCGACCTCGTCCTGAAGCTGAACGGCGGCCCGCGCTCACCGCTGGCCAACCCCGTCTCCTGCGCCGCCGCCACCACCGGCTTCCTCTTCACGCCCTACACCGAAGCCGCTCCGTTCTCCTCCTCGACCCCCTTCGCGACAAGCGGCTGCCCCTCGCCGGTGCCCTTCTCGCTGACCCAGGACACCTCCGAGACGGACAACCACGCAGGCGCCTTCACCTCCTACACCTTCAGCCTCGCCCGCAGCGACGGCAACCAGTACCTGGGTCGGGTCCAGGCCGAGCTGCCCGCGGGCCTCGTCGGCCTGATTCCCTCCGTCACGCTGTGCGGGGAACCCCAGGCCGCGACCGGCTCCTGCCCGAAGTCCAGCGAAATCGGCACCGCCAGCGCCACCGCCGGGGTGGGCAGCGAACCCGTCGGCTTCTCCGGGCCCGTGTACCTGACCGGGCCGACCGAAGGGCAGCCCTACGGCATGTCGATCCCGATCGAGGCCGCCGCCGGCCCGTTCGACCTCGGCCGCGTCACGACACGCGTGGCGATCGGAGTCGACCCGTACAGCGGCCGTGTCATCGCCACCTCGAATCTCCCCCAGATCGTCGGCGGCGTGCCCCTGCACCTGCGCGGTCTGAGCGTCGACGTCACCAGGTCCAGCTTCCTCTTCAACCCGACCTACTGCGGAGGCCTCGCGACCGAATCGACGCTCGGCTCGACCGGCGGGGCCGGCGACAAGGCGGCCAGCCCCTTCCAGGTCACGGGCTGCTCGAGCCTCTCCTTCAAGCCGTCCTTCGCCGCATCGAGCCCGACGACCCCCTCTCGGGCCAACGGCGCCAGCCTGGTCGTCTCCTACACCGAGCCCGCCCACCAGGCCAACATCCGCTCGGTCGTCGCCCACCTGCCCAAGCAGCTCCCCTCCCGCCTGACGACCTTGCACAAAGCCTGCCCCGAAGCCACCTACGCCGCCAACCCCTACTCGTGCTCAGGGGAATCGAAGGTCGGCACCGCGACCGTCAAGACGCCCGTGCTGCCCGAACCGCTCACAGGGCCCGCCTATCTCGTCTCGCACGGCGGGGCCGCCTTCCCCAACCTCGACCTGCTGCTGGAAGGCGATCACGGCGTCAGGGTGATCCTCGAAAGCACGACCAACATCAAGAACGGGATCACGACCTCGACGTTTCCGTCGATCCCCGACGTGCCCGTCTCGAGCTTCGAACTGAACCTGCCCACGGGACCCCACTCCGCGCTGGGCTCCTACGAAAGCCTCTGCGCGAAGCCCTTGTACATGCCGATGACCGTCACCGGCCAGAACGGCGCCCACCTCAACCAGAACGTCCGCCTCTCGATCGGCAGCTGCAAGATCAAGCTGCTCAGCCACCGCATCAAGGGCGGCAAGCTGATCGTCAGGGCCGAGGTCTTCACGGCCGGGCGGGTCAGCGTCAAAGCCGGCGACCTGCACACGACCTACAAGCGCGCCGGCGGGCCGGGCGTCGTGACCATCAAGGTGCCCCTCTCCAAGCGGGGCAGGCGGGCGCTGGCTTCAGGGCACTCCCTGCGCATGAAGTTCCGTGTCGGCTTCAACCCCCGCCACTCCGACGAATACCACTCGGCCGCCTTCGCGACCGTCACCTTCAGGCACTAGCCTGCACCGTCACCGGTCGAAGTACAGCTTGAACCCCTCGCTGAACGGCTCGTAGCCGACGCTGCGGTAGAAGCTGTGCGCCTCGACGCGCTTCTTCCCCGACAGGAGACTCACCTTGTGACACCCCGCGGCCCTCGCGATCCGCTCGATCTCGCCGAAGATCGCGCGTCCGACGCCACGGCGGCGTGCCTCGGAGGCGACGACGACGTTCTCCACGATGCCCCATGCCGTGCCTCGATGTGCGACGTTGGGCAGGATCGCGAGGTCGGCCGTGCCGACCACCCGCCCGTCGAGCACCGCGACGAGCAGGTGGCGATCGGGATGGGCGAGCACACGGTCGAGGGCGGCGCGCGATGTCTCCCGGTCTCCCGGAGCCGCGGACGGCGTGCCCTCCGTCAACTCGTCATACAGCGCGAGGAGCGCGGCGAGGTCGTCGGGCGTGGCTGCACGTACTTCGATCTCGCTCATCCTCCGAGGATCGCATGAGCGCTGGTCGCAGCCTCGCCCCTTCTTGCGTTGTCCTTGCATGCTCGCTGCTGCTCGTCTCCCCCACCCACGCTGCCACCGTCACGCTGACCGTCCAGCCGGCCTCGACCGTCCTCGGCGGTCAGACGACCGTCGCCGGCACGATCGCGCAGGGCAGCGCACCAGTGCCCGGGGCGACGCTCATGCTGCGCGGCGACCCCTACCCGTACAAGGACCCGCGAACCCTGGCCAGCACCGTCAGCGCGGCCGACGGCAGCTTCCGCTTCGCTCCCCTGAGCCTCACCCTGGACACGCACCTGCAGGTTCTGGCCGGCGGCACAGCCGTCGCCGCCAGTCAGACGATCGAGGCGATCGTGGCGCCCCGTCCGGCGCTGGCCGTGCACGACCTTGGACCCGGCCGCGTCCGCCTGAGCCTGCGCCTGGCCCACGCGCCCGGCCTACACTCTCCGCCCGTCAGCGCCCAGTGGTACCTGGCCGCACCCGGCCACGGCTTTCAGCAGGCCGCAGTCACGAGCACCTCCGAGCTGCCCGGGGCCGTCACCTACGCGACCGCGACCGTCGACCCTCCCACCAGGCGCTTTCGCTACCAGGTCTGCCTGGTCCCGGCCTGGATGGGGGCGATGGGACCCCCGCGCCGGGCCGGCGCCTGCCCCTCGGCCGGCCTGCTCTACAGCGGGCAGGGGAGCGGACAGCCGCTGCCCCCCTTCCCCTCCACTGCAGCCGTTGCCGCCGCCGCCAGCTTCCTCGCGGCCCGCGCCGGAAGGACGTCCTTCGCCGTCCTCGACAGCAGCGGCCGCCTCAGCGGCCTGAACGTCCGCGAGCACTTCGAGACGGCCAGCGTCGTGAAGGTGATGTTCCTGACGGCCTACCTGCAGAGGCTGGCCGCTGCCCACCGCCAGCTCGACTCCTACGACCGCTCGCTGCTCTATCCGATGATCCACGAATCCAACAACGAAGACGCCTCGGCCGTGCTCGGCATCGTCGGACAGGGGGCCGTGGAGAGGGTCGCCCGGGAAGCCGGCATGCAGGACTACGCGCCCGGGGTCGGCTGGTGGGCCTACTCGCAGACCTCAGCTGCCGACCAGGCCCGCTTCTTCGCCCAGCTGCACAGTCTGATACCGGCCCGCTTCTACGGCTATGCCCGCGAACTGCTCTCGACGATCGAGCCCTCCCAGAGCTGGGGCGTGCCGCCCGTCGCCAGGCCCGACTGGCGGGTCTACTTCAAGACCGGCGCCCTACCCTCGCAGGGGCTCTTCAACGAGGTCGCCCTGCTGCAGCGTGGCGACGTCTCCTTCACCCTGGCCGTCTTCACCGACGGCGAGCCATCGATGGAATACGGCGAGCAGACGATCGCCGGGGTCGCACAGCGCCTGCTGGGGGACTGACCCCGGAGCGCACATCGCCCCAGCAGGGCATAAGGTTGGCAACGACAGGACGCCGTGTACATGAGGAGAGCGAGCGTGTCCTTGCCCGAACAACCGACGACGGCCAAGCACGGCCTGCAGGTCCTGATCGTCGGCGGCGGCTTCGGCGGCATCGCCGCCGCCGTCGAGCTGCGCGAGCACGGCATCGAGGACATCACGATCCTCGAGAAGGCGCCCGACCTCGGCGGCGCCTGGTTCTACAACACCTATCCGGGGGCGGCCTGTGACGTGCCCAGCCATCTCTACTCCTTCTCCTTCGCCCAGCGACGCGACTGGGAGCGGCTGTGCTCCCCGGGTCGGGAGATCCACGACTACCTGCGCGACGTCGCCCGCGAGCACGGGATCGAGGAGCTGATCCGCTTCGGGCAGACCGTCGCCTCCTGCCGCTGGGAGCAGCAACGCAGTCGCTGGGTCGTGGAGAGCGAGGACGGGGAGAGCTTCGAAGCCGACGCCCTCGTACTCGCCACGGGCCAGCTGCACCAGCCCAACGTCCCCGCCCTGCAGGGCCTCGACTCCTTCGCCGGGCACAGCTTCCACTCGGCCGAATGGGACCACGACTACGACCTCGCGGGAAAGCGTGTGGGGGTCGTCGGCAGCGGCGCCAGCGCCGTCCAGTTCGTCCCCGAGATAGCGCCCGAGGTGGCCCACCTGGACGTCTTCCAGCGCACAGGCAACTGGTTCCTGCCCCGCAAGAACCGTCCCTACCCGCGCTTGGCGCGCCTGGCCTTCGAACGCCTGCCCGGTGTGCAGCGGGCGCGCCGGCGCTTCGTCTTCGAGTACGGCGAGACGCTGACGCTGGCGATCCGCCACCCCCGCACGATCGGGCGCCTGGGCGCTTGGAGGTCGGCCCGCTTCATGCGCTCCCAGCTGCCCGACCCGCAGCTGCAGGCGAAGGCCTGGCCGGACTACACCTTCGGCTGCAAGCGGGTCCTGTTCAGCTCCTACTTCCTGCCCGCCCTGGAACGCCCGAACGTGGACCTCGTGACCGAGCACGTCGAGGAGGTCCTGCCCGAGGGGCTGCGCACCGCCGACGGCACCGTCTACGAGCTCGACTGCCTGATCTGGGCGACGGGCTTCAAGACCAACGACTTCATGCTGCCCATGGAGATCGCAGGGCGCGACGGCGTCCTGCTGAGCGACGCATGGTCGGGCGGCGCCCACGCCCACCTCGGCGTCACAGTCCCCGGCTTTCCGAACATGTTCGTCATGTACGGACCCAACACCAACACCTCAGGCGGCTCGATCGTCTTCTACCTGGAGACCCAGGCCGCCTACATCCGCCAGGCGCTGGCGCACATGGCCGCACGGGGCGCCGCCTCGATCGAGGTCAGGGCCGAGATCGAGGCCGGCTACGACCGCGACGTGCAGCGGCGCTTCAGGGGCACGGCCTGGATGGACTGCGACTCCTGGTACCGGGACGCCCATGGACGGATCGTCGCCAACTGGCCCGGCTACATGCGCGAGTACCGTCGCCGCCTGCACGTCCTGGAACCGGCAGACTTCAGGTTCGCCGGCGCCGTCCAACCGGCTGTCCTGGCGGAGGCGTGATCGCATCGGGGGGATGCAGGTGAGCTCGAACCATGACTACGTGATCGTCGGCGCCGGCTCTGCAGGCTGCGTGCTGGCCAACCGGCTCTCCGAGGACCCCTCCGTGCGGGTTCTGCTGATCGAGGCAGGCGGGCGGGACCGCTCCATGAAGGTCAGGATCCCCGCAGCCTTCCCCCAGCAGTTCCACACCAAGCTCGACTGGGACTTCGAGACCGAGCCCGAGCCACACGTCGACGGGCGGCGCCTGTTCGTGCCCCGCGGCAGGATGCTCGGCGGCTCGAGTTCCATGAACGCCATGCTCTACGTGCGGGGGCGTCCCCTCGACTACGATGGCTGGGAGGCCCAGGGCGCGCCCGGCTGGGGCTACCACGACGTCCTGCCCTACTTCAAGCGCTCCGAGGACAACGTCAGGGGCGCCTCGGAGTACCACGGCGCAGGCGGGCCCCTGCGGGTCTCAGAGCAGCGCTCCCCCCGACCCCTGGACAGGCGCCTGCTGGCAGCCAGCGAGTCCGCCGGCATCCCCCGCATCGCCGACTACAACGGGCCCGAGCAGGACGGCGTCTCGATGTTCCAGGTCACCCAGCGCGACGGACGGCGCTGGAGCGCCGCCGACGCCTTCCTGCGCCCTGCCCTGACCCGGCCCAACCTGGACCTGCGCACGGGCGCCCAGGTGCTGGGCGTCGAGCTGGCCGACGGGCGGGCCGTCGGCGTGCGCGTCGCCTCCGGGCGCTCCGGCCAGGAGTTGCTGCGGGCCGAGCGCGAGGTGATCCTCTGCGCCGGGGCGATCGGCTCCCCCCAGCTGCTTCAGCTGTCGGGGATCGGCGCGGCGGCCGAGCTGGAGCAGGCCGGCGTGCAGGTCCGTCACGACTTGCCCGGCGTCGGGCGCAACCTGCAGGACCACCCCTTCGTGACTTTGATGTGGGAGGTCTCAGACCAGCAGACCCTCTACGGCGCAGACAAGCCCAGGCCGCTGGCCGAGTGGATGCTGCGCCGCTCGGGCAAGCTCACCTCGACCGTCGCCGAGGTCGTGGCCTTCGTGCGGACCCGCGGCGGGCTGCCGGCTGCCGACATCCAGTTCCACATGGGCGCCGCCTACTTCGAAGACCACGGCGCCGAGACCTACGACGGGCACTGCGCCGTGATCGCGCCCGTGCTCGTCTCCCCGCTGGCGCGCGGCAAGGTGTGGCTGCGCTCGGCCGACCCCACGGACAAGCCGCGCATCCTCACCAACGCCCTGTCCGAGCCCGAGGACCTCGAGTCGATGCTCGCCGGCGTCACCCTGGCCCGCGAGATAGCCGCCCAGGGGCCGCTGGCCGAGGTCGTCTTGAAGGAGCTCAAGCCGGGGCCCGACGTCGTCGACCGTGCAGAGCTGGAAGCCGACCTGCGCAGCCGCCTGATGCTGATCTACCACCCCGTCGGCACGGCCAGGATGAGCGACAGCCATCCCGAGGCCGTCGTGGACTCCCGGCTGCGCGTCCACGGCCTGCAGGGCCTGCGCGTCGTCGACGCCTCGATCATGCCCACGATCGTCGGGGGCAACACCAACGCTCCCACGATCATGATCGCCGAGCGGGGCGCCGACCTGATCAGGGAGCGCGTGTGAGCATCGCCGTCAACTACGACCGCCGAGGGCAGGGTCCGCCGCTGCTGCTCCTGCACGGTGTCGGGCACCACTGGCAGGGCTGGCGCCCCGTAATCGACCTCCTGGCGGGGGACTTCGACACGATCGCCTGCGACTCGCCCGGCTTCGGGCAGTCCCCGCCCCTGCCCTCCGCAATGGAGCCCACGATTACCTCCTACGCCGACGCCTTCGAGTGGTTCATCGCCGAGCTCGGGCTGGAAAGGCCCCACGTCGCCGGCAACTCGATGGGCGGCGCGATCGGCCTGGAGCTGGCCCGCCGCCGCGCCGTCGCGTCCGTCACGGCCCTCTCCCCCGCCGGCTTCTGGACGCCAGCCGAACGGCGCTTCTGCGTGCTCTCGCTGAAGCTCGCCGGGCAGGCCCCGGGGGCGGTGAGGCCCGCCCTGGAGGCGGCAGCCCGCACTCGCGCTGGGCGCACCGCACTGTTCTGGCAGACCTTTGGCTTCCCCGGCCGGATGCCCGCGGAGGAGGCCGTCGGCACCCTGCGCGACGCCTGGTCGGCACCCGCCCTGGACGGCGCCCTGCGGGCCTTCAGCTCCTACACCTTCCAGCACCCCGAGGAGCTGCGCGGGGTGCCCGTGACGATCGCCTGGGGCGAGCACGACCGGCTGCTGCCCTACCGCACGCAGGCCGCCCGGGCCAGGAGCCTCTTGCCCTGGGCCACGCATCTGCGCCTGGGCGCCGGGCACGTCCCCTACTGGGACGACCCCGCGGCCGTGGCCGAGGCGATCAGGGGCACTGCGCGGGCGGTCAATCGCCCGGCGCGCGCCGGCGCAGCCTCCTGACGGCCCCCGGAGCCTGGCGACACCCCGTAGTGGATGTGTGACGCTGGGCGCTTGACCGGCCATTACAGAGGTGTGGACAGGAGAGCGAGCTTCGAAGCGCTTTACGCCGTGCACGCACCCGCCGTGGAGGCGTACGTGCTGCGACGGGCGGATTCGTCGTGCGCCGAGGACGCAGTCGCCGAGGTCTTCATCGTGTGCTGGCGGCGGCTGCACGAGATCCCCGCCGACCCGCTGCCGTGGCTCCTGGGCGTGGCGCGCCGCGTGCTCAGCACGCAACGACGCTCGGAGCGTCGACGCCAGGCACTCGACGTCCGTCTGGCCGAAGTCGCTGACGGACCGGCGCAGGTCGAGCCCTCGATGGCCGATGGCGTGCTCGCACGGGCGCTCTCGAGCTTGAGCGATGCCGACCGTGAGCTGCTGCTGCTGATCGCCTGGGAGGAGCTCTCGCCGGGCCAGGCCGCCACCGTGCTCGAGCTCAAGCCCCAGACGGCCCGCATGCGCCTGATGCGCGCACGGCGACGCCTCTCCCAGGCGCTTGCTCGCGAGGAGTCGAGCTCCCGCGGCTGCGGCCCCGAGCTCGTGGATGTCTCCCCAGGACCGACCCGTATTGGAGGTGCCAGATGACCGAGGATCCCATCGTCAGACTCGCTCGCGCCAACCCCGTCGCCGAGGCTCGCACGGTGACCCTCCCCCCACGGCTGCAGCATGTCCTCGACAACGAGCTCGACCCGAGCCGACCGTCCATCCGTCCAGCTGGGCCGCGAAGGTCGCGCCGCCTTCGCCGAGGCATGCTCGCTGGGGTGCCCGTGAGCGTCGCAGCGTGCGCATCGATCGTGGTGCTGCTGGCCGGTTCCTCGGGCTCCGGCGTGAACGTCGCCGCCGCTGCATACGCCGCCAGCGCGCCCTACATGGCCGCCCCCCCGGCGCACGGCGTCCTCGAAACCGTGACCCTGACGCACATCCTCCGTGGCCCGAACGTCGGCGCGACGTTGCGCCAGCAGGAGTGGGTCCAGACCTCCGAGCGCCTCCGCCGCGAGCTGGACACGATCACGGGGCCCGGCTCACGGACCGCCCTGAGGAGAGACTGGGCATTCGCGCCGGGCAAATACGAACTCTGGAGCAGCGGGCGGGAAGCGGGCGTCCTCCACAGGATCGTGCACGCACCCCCATCGAGCTACTACCCGGTCCATCCCGGGATCGACGTCGAGGGCCAGGCCCTCGACGGAGTTCAGGGCATCGAACGCTACAGGGCGCTCTACAGCGAAGGCCACATCCGGGTCGTCGGACAGGTGCACCGTGGCGGGCGGCTTCTGTGGAAGCTCGAAAGCACCACCGGGCCGCCCGTCACCGAACGTCGTGGGCGCCTCGTGTTCCTCATCGATCCGCACACGTTCGTCCCGGTCATCGAGCGTCAGATCGACCTGGCGCTCCCCGGCCGCCCCGCGATCGTCGAAACCGAACTGCTGAGCTACCGCGTGCTCGCGGCCGGTTCGGGCGCACACGCCTCCGTCAACGCGCACAAGACCTTGTTCGATCTCGCCGCCCAACACCCGGCGGCCAAGATTCTCATCGGCGAACCGCACCTCCCCCCGCCCCCGGCGCACGCTCCGGGCGCTCGCGGAGGGTGACACGTCGAGCGCGGCGAGTGGCTCGGGAGTAGCGGCGATCGCGCGGCCCCTCCTACACCCAAGCCCGCATCACTTCGCAGCGACATCGTGATCGAGCGGAGCCATCGCAGTCGATCCGCATGATTCGCCACACCCACAACGAAGGCTTATGTCTGACAGAATGGATAGCATCTGGGATGCGCTCCGCTTTGCGCGCTCAGCCTCCAGGCACCGAATCTCGAAGCGCGACATCACCCATGTCATCGTCAACTACAGCGTGCGATTCGAACAGGCACCGCCGCCGGGTGGGCCAGCTTCACGCTCGACGCGGATCGTCTACCTGGGAGAGGACTTACATGGCCGCAGGCTCGAGGTCATGGCGGTGCTGGGAACGGATCGGGAGCTGATCGTGATTCACGCGATGCCACTACGTCGGAAGTACCTCGCCCTCTATCCGGAGGAGGACGCAGGATGAGAAACCTCAGAACGGCCGCGGACGACGTTCTCGACGATGAGGCGATCGAGGCCCTCGCCGACGAGGCCGAGCGGGGCTACGACCTTGCCAAGGCGAAGAAGGTCACGTACGGCAGGCCGTCGCTGGGAGTCAGCGGCACGTCGCCCCGGGTACAGGTACGAGTCGATCCGGACCTCGCCCTGGCACTGAAGTCGCGGGCCAGGCAAGAGCGTCGATCAGTGAGCGAGATAGCCCGTACGGCTCTGCGCGAGTACGTCGACCGGGCACCCTGATTTCACCCACCCGACCAACTCGGGTACGCTCGCGGCAGTCGTGGAGGGTGCGCTTCAGCCTGACTTGTCCTACGGAGACAACCTCTTCCGGAGCGAGACGGGAGCGCCGCCGGCTGCCTTGAGGGCCGCCCTGATGCCTGCTGTGCCGGGGATCGTGGAGGCGGCCATAGCGGCGATCAGAAGCCACGGATCGGAAGACCCGGACTCGCGCTTGGCGCTGGAGCGCAACCTCCGGATCGGCCTGACGGATGCAGTCGATCGCTGGTTCGACCCCCGCGTTGCGGTCTCTGCGCCGGACCTCCACTTCGGGCTGGGGCGGGCGCAGTCGCGGGCCGGTCGCGGCCTCGACGAGCTGATGGGCTTCTATCGCATCGCAGCCCAGACGGTGTGGCGGCGGGTGGCGGCGATCGGCTCGGCCCGTGGAGCCCGGCCGCAGGACCTCTACCGCCTGGCCGAGTCGGGCTTCGGCTGTGTGGAGGAGCTCTCGACCCGTGCAGCGGCCGGCTTCGCAGAGGAGCAGTCCCAGCGCTCGGGCGCATCTCACTCGCGCCGCTCTGAGCTGGTGCGCCTGCTGCTGCGCGACCCCCAGCCGGGATCTGAGGTCCTGCGCGAGGGCGCCCGCACGGCCCGTGTGCAGCTGACCGAGCAGCTGGCCATGTTCGTCGGCCCTGCAGAGATGTACGAGGCGCTGGCCAGGGCAATCCGCGAGGAGGCCGTGCTCGGTCCCCGCGAGGGCGAGTTCGTCGGCGTCCTGTTCGACCCGACGGAGCCCGACAGGCGCGAGCGGCTGCAGGAGGCTGCAGAGCAGGCCGGGACGCGCCTGGCGCTCGGCCCGGCCGTGCCGCTGGCCCAGGCCAGGCACAGCCTCGCCCGGGCACGGGCCCTGCTGGGGCTGATGCAGGGCGGCCTCGTCGCCGAGGCTCCCCTACTGAGCGCCGAGGAGCACGAGCTCGAGCTGCTGCTGGGGGCCGAGCCGGCCCTGGCCGGCGAGTTCGCCCGCCGGCGCCTGGCGCCCCTTCAGTCCGTCGGCGGGGCGGCTACGCGGGCCAACCTGGCACTGACGCTGAAGGCCTGGCTGCGGGCGCCCGGCCAGCGCAAGACGATCGCCGAAGAGCTTGGAGTCCACCCCCAGACCGTCCGCTACCGCATGACTCGCCTGCGGGAGCTGTTCGGGGAGGACCTGGACGATCCCGACGGGCGCTTTCAGCTGGATCTGGCGCTGCGCCTCGAGCCCTTCGCGACGTCCCTCCTTTACGTAGAAGGTTCTCGTCCAGTACCTTCAACGTCGTGACGCTCGAGGAACTAGAGGGGGCTGTCGAGAGCGGGGCTGTCGACACGGTGCTGCTGGCCATCACGGACATGCAGGGCCGGCTGCAGGGCAAGCGCCTGACGGCGACCCACTTCCTGGCCGAGGTGGCAGAGCACGGCGCGGAGGGTTGCAACTACCTGCTGGCCGTCGACGTCGACATGGCGACGGTCGACGGCTACGCCATGTCCTCCTGGGACACGGGCTACGGCGACATGCTGCTCGTGCCCGACCTGGACACCCTGCGCCCCGTGCCCTGGCAGGAGGGGACCGTCATCTGCCTGGCCGACGTGGCCTGGCTGGACGGCAGCGAAGTGCCCGCATCCCCCCGCCAGATCCTGCGCCGCCAGTTGGCCCGCCTGGCGGAGCGCGGTTGGACCGCCAACGCCGGCACCGAGCTGGAGTTCATGGTCTTCCTGGACACCTACGAGGAGGCCTGGCACAAGCGCTACCACGGCCTGCGCCCAGCCAACCTCTACAACGTCGACTACTCCCTGCTGGGGACCGCCCGCGTCGAGCCCCTGATCAGGCGCATCCGCAACTCGATGGCCGCGGCGGGCATGGTCGTGGAGGACTCCAAGGGCGAGTGCAACCACGGCCAGCACGAGATTAACTTCCGCTACGCGGACGCCCTGCGCACGGCCGACGAGCACGTCATCTTCAAGAACGGGGCCAAGGAGATAGCGGCCCAGGAGGGCACGGCCATCAGCTTCATGGCCAAGTACGACGAGCGCGAGGGCAACTCCTGTCACATCCACTTCTCCCTGGCCGAGATTGGGGACCCACCCACCCCCCTCTTCGCCCGCGAGGACAACCGGCAGCTGTTCGAGTCCTTCCTGGCCGGGCAGCTGGCCTGCCTGCGCGAGCTGACCCTGATGCTGGCCCCCAACGTCAACTCCTACAAGCGCTTCGCGGCCGCCAGCTTCGCCCCCACGGCCGTCGCCTGGGGCAGGGACAACCGCACCTGCTCCCTGCGCGTCGTCGGGCACGGCCCCGGCAAGCGCTTCGAGAACCGGGCCGGAGGAGCCGACCTGAACCCCTACCTGGCCCTCTCCGCGATCATCGCGGCCGGCCTGCACGGCCTCGACAAGGGGCTGGAGCTGCCGCCCGCCCTGGAGGGCAACGCCTACGCCGATCCGAACCTGCCCCGGGTGCCGAGCACGCTGCGCCAGGCCCGCGACCTGTTCGCCTCCTCGGCGGTCGCCCGCACGGCCTTCGGCCAGGACGTCGTCGATCACTACCTCAACAACGCCGACGTCGAGCTGGCGGCCTTCGAGGCCGCCGTCACCGACTGGGAGCGCTTCAGGGGGTTCGAGCGGCTGTGAGCTCGCGGAGGCCCGAGCGCGGTGGCTGAGGCCGACCGTCTCTCAGCCGGCACGCTCGCTCCGCCCGAGGCGGTGTTCGCGCCGGTCCGCTCGCAGACGGCCTTCGAGGAGACCGTCGAGCGGCTGGGGACGGCGATCAAGCTGGGGCTGCTGCCGCCCGGCTCCCAACTGCCCGCCGAGCGCGAGCTGTGCGCCCGCCTGGGCATCGCCCGCTCGACCCTGCGCCAGGCCCTGACGGCCCTGACCCAGTCCGGCCACGTCTACGCCACCCGCGGGCGCGGCGGCGGCACCTTCGTGTCAGACCCCCAGCCTCCCGCCAACCCGCCCTCCTCGCGGATGATGGCCGAATGGCGTGAGATCTGCGACCAGCGACTGGCCGTCGAGATGGGCGTCGCAGTGCTGGCAGCAGAGCGCGCCGAGACCGGCGCCCTGGACGTGCTGGAGGAGGTCGCCGACAGCCTGGAGGGCGTCCTCGAGGACTTCGCCGCCTACAGGCAGGCCGACACGCGCCTGCACGTCGGTCTGGCCGAGGCCTCCGGATCGACCCGCCTGGTGCGGGCCATGACCGAGGTCCAGGGCTCCATGACCGACCTCATCTCCCACATCGCCCACCCGCCCGAGGTGCTGGCGTCCTCCAATGCCCAGCACAGGCGCCTGCTCGCCGCCGTCCGCCAGGGCGACTCGATGCGCGCCGCCCAGGTCATGGCCGAGCACCTACAGGGGACAGAGCACATCCTGGCCGGCCTGCTGCCCGAGGGCTGAGCCCTCGACAAAAGGCACAAAGGGGCCGCCTCATTCCTGGACTCGTGACCCCTTGACTTCTATCCGTCCACGCGCGTATTGTCACGAACGAAGGACGGGAGACCAAACCTTTTCCTCCAAGGGGGGCTAGCGGATGAGCACAGTGGAATCGTTGGGCCAGGACGAGAAGCGCCTGGCGGAGCTGGGTTACAAACAGGAGCTGAAGCGCGGCTGGAGCTCGTTCTCCAACTTCGCCATCTCCTTCTCGATCATCTCCGTCCTGGCCGGGTGCTTCACGACCTACGGGCAGGCTCTGAAGAACGGCGGGCCGATCGCGATCTCGATCGCCTGGCCGCTGATCAGCGTGCTGGTCCTGTTCGTGGCCTTCTCGATGTCCGAGCTGGCCTCATCGATGCCCACGGCGGGCGGCATCTACTACTGGGCCTCCAAGCTCGGCGGCGCCGGCTGGGGATGGTTCACGGGCTGGTTCAACCTGATCGGCCTGGTCGCCGTGGTCGCCTCCGTGGACTACGTCTGCGCGAGCTTCCTGATGAACCTGCTCGGGCTCTACAACGTGCACTTCATCTTCAACTTCACCAAGGCCGCGGCCGCGACCGACGTGCACTACTCGGCGCACGTCAACTTCGCCCTGTTCGCCTTCCTGCTGTGCATCCACGGGCTGATCAACGTCTTCTCCAGCCACCTCGTCTCGATCTTCAACGGCATCTCGGTCTGGTGGCACGTGCTCGGTGTGGCGGTGATCGTCGTGATCCTGATCGCGGTGCCGAGCCACCACGCGTCCCTCTCCTACGTGTTCGGCCACCGCGCCAACCTGTCCGGGTTCGGCGGGCACATGTACTGGTTCTACGTGCTGCCACTCGGCTTCCTGCTGACGATGTACACGATCACCGGCTACGACGCCTCCGCCCACGTCTCCGAGGAGACCCACGGCGCCGAAGACTCCGCGCCCAAAGGCATCTGGCGCTCGGTCTTCTACTCCGCCGTGATCGGTTGGATCGTGCTGCTGGCGATCACCTTCGCCATCCCACACGGCGCCAAGGCCGAAGAAAGCATCTACGCGGCCGGGTACCCCGCCCTGAGCATCTTCGAGACGGCCCTGAGCTCGGCAGCCGCCAAGGCCGTGATCCTGATCTCGACAGTCGGGCAGATCTTCTGCGGCATGGCCTGCGTCACCAGCGCCTCGCGCATGACCTTCGCCTTCTCGCGGGACGGGGCGGTGCCCGGGCACAACCTGTGGCGGCGCCTGGGCAAGAACAAGACCCCGACCTGGGCTGTGCTGTTCGTGGTCCTGTTCGCCGCGATCATCACGATCCCCGCCTACTTCCCGAACCACCTCGGCACGCCGGTCGCCTTCCTCGCCGTCACCTCGATCTCGGTGATCGGGCTCTACATCGCCTACACGATCCCCGTGTTCCTGCGCTGGCGCATGAAAGACGAGTTCAAGCCCGGCTCGTGGACGCTGGGCAGCAAATACAAATGGATGAACCCGGCCGCCTTCATCTGGGTCGGTCTCTGCGTGATCATCTTCTGCCTCCCGTTCGCTCCGGCCGGAGTGTTCTTCAAGAAAGGCTTCGAATGGTCGGCGGTCAACTACGCGCCGCTGGTCACCATCGGGGTCATGGCGGCCGTGACGATCTGGTACGCAGTGTCGGCCAAAAACACGTTCAAGGGCCCGATCAGGACGATCGATGAGCTGGACACAGAAGTCTCGCTGCCGCCGATCGCCGAGGCACCGTAGAGCCGGGCCGGCGTTGCATCTTGGGATCGATGGTTTCGCTGCGACAGCGAGCGGCTGAGCGCTGAGCGAGCTGCTTGCAGTCCTGGAGCCCGCCACCGAGGCGGTCCTCGCCGAAGTCCCGCGCGCAGGAGCGCAGGACGTCGACGAGGCCGTCGCGGCGGCACGGGCCGCCCTGCCCGGGTGGCGCGATCTCGCCCCCGGGCGTCGCGCCGGCGTCCTGCGCTCGCTGGCCGACACCGTCGAGGAGCACCTCGAGGAGCTGGCCGTGCTGGAGGCACGCAACGCCGGCAAGGCCATCGGCGACGCCCGCGGCGAGATCGGGATGGTCGTCGAAACCTTCCGCTACTACGCGGGCGCGCCCGAGCGCCCTGCCGGGGACACCATCCCCGTCGTCGGCGGGCAGGCCTTCACCGTCCGCGAGCCGATCGGCGTCGTCGGGCTGATCACGCCCTGGAACTTCCCCCTGACGATCGCCGGCTGGAAGCTCGGCCCCGCCCTGGCCGCCGGCAACACCGTTGTCCTGAAGCCCGCCGAGCTGACCCCCCTGACGGCCCTGCGCTTCTCCGAGCTGGCCCTGGAGGCGGGGCTGCCCGAGGGCGTCGTCAACGTCGTCGTCGGGCCCGGCTCGACCTGCGGGCAGCGGCTGGTGGAGCATCCCGACGTCGGCAAGATCGCCTTCACGGGCTCGACCGAGGTGGGACGGTCGATCGCCCGCGGCGCAGCCGAGACGATCAAGCGGGTCACCCTGGAGCTGGGCGGCAAGTCCGCCAACATCGTCTTCGCCGACGCAGACCTGGAGGCAGCCGCCCAGGCCGCCCCCCTGGCCGTCTTCGGCAACGCCGGGCAGGACTGCTGCGCACGCTCGCGGATCCTCGTGCAGGACACCGCCATGGAGCGCTTCATGGAGCTGCTGGAGGCCTCTGTCAAGGCCCTGCGCGTCGGCGACCCGCTGGACGAGTTCACCCAGATGGGCCCGCTCATCTCGGCCGGACAGCGGGACGCTGTCGCGTCCTTCCTGGAGGACGGCGTCCCGGTCGCCTTCCGCGGCTCAGCGCCCGAGGGTCCCGGCTACTGGTTCGCGCCGACAGTCGTGGCGCCCGTCGACGTCGATGCCCGGGTCGTGCGCGAGGAGGTCTTCGGGCCGATCGCGGCCGTCGTCCCCTTCGCCGACGAGGCCCAGGCCGTGGCGATGGCCAACGATACGATCTACGGCCTGTCCGGCTCGATCTGGACCCGCGACGGCGCCCGCGCCCTGCGCGTCGCCCGGGGCGTCCAGACGGGAGTGCTGTCGATCAACTCCAACAGCTCGGTCCGCGTGTCGACGCCCTTCGGCGGCTTCAAGCAGTCCGGCTACGGACGGGAGCTGGGGCCGCACGCGCTGGACGCTTACACAGAGCTCAAGACGATCTTCTACGCGACGGAGGCATGATGGGGGCAGGCAGGCTTGAGGGACGGGTGTGCGTCGTGACAGGCGCCAGCGGCGGCATCGGCGCGGCCAGCGTCGAGGCCTTCCAGCGCGAGGGCGCCAAGGTGATCGGCGTCGACCTGCTGGAGGGCGCCCCCGGCGACCTGGCGCTGCAGGCCGACCTGACCAGCGAGCAGGAGGTCACGGACATGCTCGCCGCCGCCCGCGGGCAGTTCGGACGCCTGGACGTCCTCTTCAACAACGCCGGCATCTCCCCGAACGACGACGGCTCCGTCGTGGAGACGACCCTGGAGGCGTGGGAGCGGGTCCAGGCAGTCAACCTGCGCAGCGTCTTTCTGTGCTGCAAGCACGGCATCCCCCACCTGCTCGAGAACGACGGCCCCGAACGCGGCTCTGTGATCAACACGGCCTCCTTCGTGGCAGTCATGGGCGCTGCCACCTCCCAGATCTCCTACACCGCATCCAAGGGCGGCGTGCTGGCCCTCAGCCGCGAGCTGGGCGTCGAGTTCGCCCGGCGGGGCGTCCGCGTCAACGCCCTCTGCCCCGGCCCCGTCGATACGCCCCTGCTCAAAGAGCTCTACGCCAAGGACCCCGAGCAGGCCGCCAGGCGCCTCGTGCACGTGCCCATGGGCCGCTTCGCGGAGGCCTCTGAGATCGCCGCCGCGACCGTCTTCCTGGCCAGCAGCGACTCCAGCTTCGTGACGGCCTCGACGTTCCTCGTCGACGGCGGACTCAGCGGCGCCTACACGACGCCGCTGGACTGACGAGGGGCTGCGGCCTGAGCGCTCGCCGCCGCCCGCGTCAGGCGCTCGCCCAGCACGGCCAGTCGCTCGTGCAGCTGGGGCGGTCCGTCGAGCTCGAAGTCGACGCGGGCCATGGCGATGCGAAAGGCCAGCCAGTCCAGGTCGTCGTCGCTCGTCTCGTACACGCAGGTCCCGTCCGGCAGCTCGCGCAGCTCTCCCCAGCCCCGAGGCAGGCGCCCGCGCAGCTCCGAGGCTGCCGCGTGGAAGCGGACGGTCGCCTCGTGCCTGTAGACGACCGCCGAGATCGACCGCTGCACGAACCCGGCCGCGTCCCCGCCCGGGATCGACCTCGCAGCGAAGCGCCGTCCGGCCGCGGCGGGCGCGGCGATGCGGTCGACCCGGAAGGTGCGCCAGCCGCTGCGCGAGGGGTCGAAGGCCAGCAGGTACCAGCGCCGGCCCGCCGTCACGAGCCCGTGCGGCTCGACCAGGCGCCGGCCCGCCGTACCGTCGCGGGCCGTGTAGGAGAAGCGCACCTGCTCCTGCTCGCGGCAGGCGCCGGCCAGCAACGTGAGGGTCTCCGCGTCGACGTCGGGCAGGCTCCCGCCCCTGCTGATCTCGCTGACCTGACCGAGCGCCTGGACCCTGCCTCGCAACCGGACCGGCAGCACCTGCTCGAGCTTCAACAGCGCCCGCAGAGCGGCCTCGTCCACACCCTGCACGGCCGAGCGGGCGGCAGTCCGCAGGGCGATCGCGACAGCTGTCGCCTCCTCGTCGTCGAGCAGCAGCGGCGGCATCGCCGTGCCCGCCTCCAGCACGTAGCCGCCGGCCGGCCCGCTGGTGGAGCGGATCGGGTAGCCCAGCTCGCGCAGCCGCTCGACGTCGCGGCGGACCGTGCGTTGTGAGACCTCCAGGCGCTCGGCCAGAACCGTCCCCGGCCACTCGCGGCGGGCCTGCAGCATGGCCAGGAGCCGCAGCAGGCGGCCGGCTGTCGGTGACTCGGGCACGATCTCCACGATCCACCATATTGAGGACAGAAACTGGCCGCAATGCTCCATAGCCTCGCCGGCGAGCCGTCGCGTGCAGCGGCGGGGGTCAACGAGAACAGGAGCACGAGATGGACATGAAGCTGGAGTTGGTGATGGTGCCCGTGTCAGACGTCGACGCGGCCAAGGCCTTCTACGCCGAGAGGGCCGGGTTCGTGGCCGAACACGACCAGCGCGTCGAGGACCAGGGGATCCGCTTCGTGCAGCTGACCCCGCCCGGGTCGGGGTGCTCGATCGCCTTCGGCGAGGGACTGACAGAGGCCGAGCCCGGCTCCAGCCCCGGCTTGCAGATGGTCGTCTCCGACGTCGAGCAGGCCCGCGCCCGGCTGGCCGCCGGGGGCGTGGAGGTCAGCGACGTCCAGGTCTTCCCCTGGGGCTCATTCGTCTTCTTCAAGGACCCCGACGGCAACCCCTGGTCGGTCCAGCAGCTGCCCCCGCGGGCCTGACCCGCGACCGGGTCATTGCGGGGTGACGGCCTTCTCGACAGCGCCCCGCGAGGCTCCGATCGAGGCGATCACGACCAGGCCGATCCCGACCAGGGCGCGCCCGCCGAGATGCTGGCCGAGGACGACGAGCCCGGCCAGCGTCGCGACGGCCGGCTCCAGGCTCATCAGCACCCCGAAGACGTGAGGAGCGATCCTGCGCAGGGCCTCCACCTCGAAGGAGTACGGAATCGCCGAGGACAGCAGGCCGACTGCGCCGCCGAGCAGCAGCGCTTCCCAGCTCAGCAGGCCAGAGCCGCCTTCGGCCAGCCCCAGGGGAAGGGCCAGCAGAGCGGCCACGCACATGGCCAGGCTCAGCCCCATTCCGCCCGAGAACAGGCGCCCGAGGCGGGCGTTGATGAGGATGTAGGCGCCCCAGAAGCAGCCCGCCAGCAGCGCCAGGGCCACGCCCAGGCCGTTCAGGGCATGCCCGTCCAGGCGGGTCAGGGCGAGGATCCCGAGCGCCGCCAGCCCGACCCACAGGAAGTCCAGGCGCCGACGGGACCCCAGCAGCGCCACGCCGAGCGGCCCGACGAACTCCAGCGCCACCGCTATGCCCAGGGGGATCCGCGCCAGGGCGCCGTAGAAGGACAGGTTCATGGCGCACAGGTCCAGGCCGAAGACGGCTGCCCCCAGCACCTGGGCGCGACTCAGGCCGCGCAGCCCCGGACGCCAGACGACCAGCAGCACCAGGGAGCCGAACAGCAGTCGCAGCAGCACCGTCCCGCCCGGCCCGATCCGGTCGAACAGGGTCGCTGCTATGGCCGCCCCGAACTGGACAGAGCCGATCGCTCCCACGACCAGCACCGGTGAGGGCACCCGCGCCAGCGAGGCCGCTCCCGGGAGGGCTTGACGGTGGGCGGACACCCGGCCGATCGTATTGGCAGGACGGGTGGACGGCAGGCGCATACGATGCCCCGATGTTGGACGTCCTGATGGCCGGAGAGGGACCACGGGTCGTGCTCGTCCACGGCAGCGTGCTGGGCGGCGCACGGACGTGGCGGGAACAGCTCGAGCTGTCCGAGCGCTGGCGCCTGGTCGTACCCAACCGTCCCGGCTTCGGCGCGAGCCCGTCCGCGGAGCGCGGGGACTTCGAGGCCGAAGCGCCGCTGGTCGCCGAGCTGCTGGGCGACGGCGCTCACCTGGTCGGGCACTCCTACGGTGGCGTGATCGCGCTGTTCGCAGCCGCCCTCGCCCCTCAGGCCGTGCGCTCCCTGACGGTCTCCGAGCCGGGCTGCCTGTCCGTCGCCGCCGGCGTCCCCGCCGTGGACCGCCAGATCGCAGGCGGCCGTCTCCTCTACGAGCAGGCGGGCTCGCTCAGCCCGCGAGACTTCCTGCTGGCCTTCCGCGGGGGCGCCGGCGTGACGCGCGACACGCCCGATCGGCTGGAGGGAGAGCTGCTGCAGGGGGCGAGGCTGCTGATGCGCGAACGCCCGCCCTGGGAGCGCGATCCGCCTCTGGCGGAGCTGGCCGGGGCAGGGTTCCCCAAGCTCGTCCTCTCAGGCGGGCACTCGGAGGTCTTCGAGACCGTCTGCGACACGCTCGCCCGGCAGATCGGCGCAGAGCGGGAGAGGCTTCCCGGCCGGGGGCACACGATTCCCGCCGCACCCGGCTACAACGAGCTGCTGGAGGCGTTCCTGCGCCGGGCCGAGGTGTCGCAGCGCTCTGCATAGGATGCCCCGACCGCGACGAGGGGAGCACTCACCAGATGGGAACGACCAACCCGGCCATAACACCCGAGCTGAGCGTGCAGCGGCTGGCCGGGACCTTCCCCGGCGACCTCGGCATCCAGCTGACGGAGATCACCGACGAGCTGGTCCGGGGCAGGATGCCCGTCGACCACCGCCACCTGCACCCGATGGGCTACGTCCACGGCGGCGTCTGGGTGGCCTTCGCCGACACCGTCGCCGCCTGGGGCACGATGCGCCACCTCCCCGCCGACCGCGGCTTCACGACCGTCGAGCTGAAGATCAACGTGATCGCCTCGGCCGTCGCGGGCGACGAGCTGACAGCCGTCGCAGAGCCGCTGCACGTCGGCTCCCGCACGCACGTCTGGCAGGTGCGGGTGCTCAAGGGCGAGCGGCTGGCGGCCAGCTTCACCTGCACCCAGATGGTGCTCTGACCTCCCCGTCTCAGCCAGCTGGCTGAGACGCGCGCGCCTGGCGCTCGGCCAGGCGCTTGAGGTTCAGCAGCTGCCTTCGCATCATCACCAGGTCTCCCGCCGGCAGCAGCGCGCCCATGACGGCCCGGGCGACGCGACGCCGCGGGTAGGCGAAGCGCAGCTTGACGACGAGACGCGTGCGGTCCCTGCCGGCGTCCTCGACCCTGTAGGTGCAGGCCACGGGCCCGAACACGGTTCCCCGGGAGAGCACGGTGATCGAGCGGCCGGGCTCGAAGTCGACGAGCCTGAAGATGGTCATGAAGCGCTGCCCCCGCTCAAGCTGCTCAAGGCCGGGAGTCAGGGTCTGCGGGCTGCGCCGTCCGAGGTTGTCGATCGCGTCATAGCTGTAGGGGGCGGCCCGCAGCTGGCACAGCCAGCGGAAGACGACCTCCCGCGGGGCCTCGACCGTGACCGCCCGGTGCAGCTGCTCGGGTGACTGGGGCAGGACCTCGTCGCAGGCGAAGGTCTCCTCCCGCTCGGCGCCTGTGGAGCCCCACGTGTAGACGGGCTCAGGCCAGCGCAGCATCGGCCCCGTCGAGCTCCTGCTCGATCTCCCCCAGCCCCTGCGGGCCGCGCAGCGCCGCCAGCGTGCCCTCGTAGAGACGAGCCTTGATCGTGTGCATGGTGGCGCGGTCCTTGCCGCTCAGGGCAGCGGCCCGCTGCACCGCCACGGCCTGCACCTCGTCCTGCCCGACAGCAGCTTGGACGATGCCCGCGGCCAACGCCTCGACGCCGCCGAGGCGGCGTCCCAGCACCATCGTCTCGTGGGCCGCCTGAGCCGGGAGGCGGGCTGCGATCAGCGCGCTCATGCCGGGCGTGAAGGGGATGTTGATGTCGACCTCGGGCAGGCAGAAGTAGCCGCGGTCGGCGCGCATCACGCGCTCGTCGTGGGCCAGGGCGAGCATCGCCCCGGCCGCGAAGACGTGCCCCTGGATCGCGGTGACGGTCGGCACGCCGATCTCCAGGAACCGCGCAAGCAGCTCGTGCACCCTCATCACGAAGGCGGGCGCTGCCGCCCCCTGCCCGGCGATCCACTGGAGGTCCAGGCCGTTGCTCCAGACCTTCCCCGAGGCGACCGTTACCAGCGCGCACGGAGCAGCCGCTTCGACCTCATCCAGGCAGCGCTCGATCGAACCGACGGAGTCGCCGTTGAAGCGGATGTCCCCCTCCCCCAGGTCGAGCAGGAAGACGTCGCCCTCACGTCGCAGAGATGCCACCGCAAACCCCTTTCTAGAGTGTCTGCTCTAGAGGATACACTCGTCAGGCAACGATGGCCCGCAAGGTCTTCTCCAGCGACACGATCCTCGACGCGGCTCGGGAGATCGTCATCACGCGCGGTCCGCGCTCGGCGACGGTGGCGGCCATCGCCGAGCAGGCCGGCGTCCCAGTCGGATCGATCTACCACCGCTTCCAGTCCGTCGACGAGCTGCTGGCACGAACCTGGCTGAGGGCGGCACGGCGCAGCCAGCAGCGGGCCCTGGCCGTGCCGGTCTCCCCCGCGGGGCCGGTCGCGACCGCCCAGGCCGTCGCCCTGGCCATGTACGACTACTGCCTGTCAGAGCCCCAGGACACGCTGCTGCTGGACGCGCTCAGCCGCACGGAGCTGCTGGGCATGGCGCACGGCGACCTGCACGACGAGCTCGAGCGAGCCAACGACCACGCCGAGGAGCGCATGGCCGTGCTGGCCAGGGCCCTGTTCGGCAGGGCCGACAGCCGCACCCGCGACCTGGTCCTGCTGGCCATCGTCGACATGCCCCATGGCTTCGCCCAGCGCCAGATCGCAAGCGGCCAGAGGACACCGGCGCGGCGGGAGCGACTGGCGGCGGCTGTCGCGGCCGTGATCGGCTGACCCTCAAGACGTCTCGGGCGGCGGGTCGGGCCCCTCGCCGAGCGCCCGCTGCACCCATGCCACGTCGTGCCACGCCCCGAGCTTGTAGCCGATCCGCCGGTAGACGCCGATCGGCTGGAAGCCCATCGCCCTGTGCAGTCCCTCGCTGGCTTCGTTGGGGAGGGTCATGCCAGCTATCGCCATGCGAAAGCCCCGCCCGGCGAGGGCCGGCAGCAGAGCCTCGTAGAGCGCCCGACCGAGCCCCTCGCCGCGATGCTCGCAGTCGAGGTAGACGCTGACCTCACAGGACCAGCGGTAGGCGGCCCGGGCGTGCATGGGAGCGCCGTAGGCGTACCCCGCCACAAGCCCGTCACGCTCAACGACCAGCCAGGCATGCCGGCGGGCGGCCGCGGCCATGCGATCCGCCATCTCCTGCCCGGAGGGCGGATCCAGCTCGAAGGTGATCGCCGTCTCACGGACGTAGGGGGCGTAGATCTCCGCGCAGCTGGCGGCGTCGCCGGCGTGCGCCGGGCGGACTGCCGGTGTCGGTTGCGGACCGTAGCCCATCGCTGCCGGAGATCTTCTCAGGGCCCGGGACGGGACGGGCTCGCCATACTGCGCCCGTGACCGGCGTGGTGCTGTGGGACTTCGACGGGACCCTGGCCTGGCGCCCGGGCCTGTGGAGCGGGTGCGTGATCGAGCTGCTCGACGAGCACGAGCCCGGGCACGGCGGCACCGTCGCACGGGTGCGCGAGCTGATGCGGGGCGCCTACCCCTGGAACCGCCACGAGCAGCCCCACCCCCACCTGGCCCACGCCGACACCTGGTGGGACGCCCTGCGACCGGCCCTGGCCCGCGCCATCGCGGGCTGCGGAGTGGCCGAACAGCGGGCGGGCGAGCTGGCCGGGATGGTGCGGGAGCGCTTCGTGGACGCGAGCCGCGGCTGGCGGGTCTTCCCCGACAGCAGGCCGGCCCTGCAGATGACCGCCTCGGCCGGCTGGCGCAACGTGATCCTCTCCAACCACGTTCCCGAGCTCGGCACACTCGTGTCCGAGCTGGGGCTGGCCGATCTCCTCGAGGCCGTGCACAGCTCGGCCCTCAGCGGCTACGAGAAGCCTCACCCACAGGCCTTTCGCCTCGCACTGGCCGCCGCCGGCGACCCGGCACGGCGCTGGATGATCGGCGACAACCCCACCGCCGACGTGGCGGGGGCGGAAGCCATCGGCGTCCCGGCGATACTCGTCAGGACAGCCGCCCCGGCGAAGCTGTCCGCCGCCGACGCCCTCGCCGCATCCCGGCTTGTGGTCAAGGATTCGTGAAGCCGTCACGAATCTGACAGTCGGACGTCTTCCGATAAGCCATTCGGATACGAACAGGCTGAACTCATATTGGACAGGGTCCACGAGGCCGGAGAGACTTGCCCCGGCGCACCGGTGGTGCGTCATACGGAGGGGCTTGGGACGGCGCTCCTGGAGGGGCGTGCGGGTCATCAGACCCGCCGGGCCGGCGAGTCGTCAACGACGGCGGCTCTCTCCCCTCCGGTCGGCTTTCATCGAGAGACAAGGAGCGAGTGAATGTCCAGAGGAGCCCGCGGCATCGCGGTTCTGGCAGCGGTGTCGTGTACGGCCTTGGCGAGTGCCGCCGGTGCAGGCGCCGCGACCGTCTACGTGTCCAACAGCGCACCGACCGTACCCGGCGGCAAGACCTGCGCCCAGCCCGCCTACAGCACGGTGCAGGCGGCCATCACAGCCGCCGGCGACGGGACGGTCGAGATCTGTCCCGGCACCTACGTCGAACAGATCTCGATCGCGGGGCCGGTCAAGCTGAACGCAGTAAGCGGGATCGGCACGGCCACGCTGGCGATGCCGGCTGACGCAGCTCTCTCGAAAAGCGGCTGCGACACCCTCGACGGCCTCGAACAGATCGACGAGATCTCCATCTGCACCTCCCAGACCGTCACGATGACGGGCCTCGACGTGCAGGCCGTGATCCCGCTCGAAACATGCGCCTACGGGCTCAACGGGATCTTCGTCGGGGACGGCGGCACGCTGTCAGCCAACAGCATCGCGGTGGACGGAGCGAGCACCAGTCTGGACAACTACAAGGGCTGCCAGCACGGCATAGCGATCGAGGTCGGCTCGAAAACCCCGGCCGAGGTCGGTCACGCCAAGCTCAAGAACGTCACCGTCAGCGGCTACGAGAAGAACGGCCCGACGGTCAAGAGCCCCGGCTCGACGATGTCCATCACGGGCTCGACGATCACCGGCGAAGGCCCCAGCCCCTACATCGCCCAGAACGGCATCGAGGTGGCCTGGGGCGGGCAGGCGACGATCAAGTCCTCCCACGTCTCGGGGAACGAGTGCAGCATCCCCGTCGTCTGCGAAGCCGTCGCCGAACAGGCCACGGGCGTGCTGTTCTACGAAGCCGCCCCCGGCTCCTCGCTGTCCAGCTCGACGATCGAAGGCAACGACATCGGCGCCTACTACGGCTCCGGGCGCAAAACCGTCGCTGCCACGCCTGAAGTCTCGATCAGCAAGGACCTGCTGAGCAGCAACCGCTACGAGGGCATCCTGCTGGAAGAAGGCAAGGCCAGCCTGCGCGGCGACACGATCAACGGCTCGGGCAGGGTCGGCGTCGACCTCTACCAGGCCGCCGGCCAGCTCTCGGCCTCCGAATCGAGCGCCTCGGGGTTGAAGATCAGCGGCCAGTCCGAGGCGGCCTTCGAGGTCGAATCCGACAAATCGCCCAGCGACGTCGCCGGGAAGTTCACGATCACCAAAGACACCGCCTCCGGCAACGGCTCGGTGCTGATCGACGACAGCGACAACTTCGAAGTGATCTTCTAGGCCACTTCGATTGGCGGGCGGGGAGACGGTGCGGCTCCGTTCTCCCCGCCCGCAGCTTCAGAGCTCGAGCACGCCGGGCCGCAGGACGTCCGGGTCGTGTCCCGGCAGGACCCCCGCCCCACGCTCGCGGATCTGCACGAGACGGTCGGCCGAGCGTCCCTGCTCCTCGAAGTCGTCGGCGAAGCTGGGGAAGCGGCGGTCCTCGAAGGTGCTCTGGAAGTGCACGACGTCGCCACCGAGCACGAGCGTCTCGCCGACGCGAACGGACTGGTGCCCCGGCGTGTGCCCCGGCGTCAGCAGCAGCTGCACCGAGCCGTCGCCGAGCAGATCGTGGTCGCC
>Ga0181522_10000546_pt1 | contig 27521 bp, 22 predicted proteins | sample PEATcosm2014_Bin_27_FD_121103 | JGI IMG/M metagenome (GOLD analysis project Ga0181522, IMG submission 121103) | Peatland microbial communities from MTU Mesocosm Facility, Houghton, MI, USA - PEATcosm2014_Bin05_10_metaG | ecosystem: Environmental > Terrestrial > Soil > Wetlands > Peat | place...
AACGGTACACCGTTCCTCCGCCGTCATATCGGCTGGCATCGCCGCCTCCCTGGGTGGTGCCGTAAAGGTTCCCCGCGGCGTCAAACGTCAGCCCCGCCCAAGGATTGCATCCATCCGGCGCATCCAAGAACGTATATAGGATGGTCTCACTCCAAGCGCCGTCCTGGCCTGGCGACAGCTCGAACACAACTCCACAATTGTTCAAGCCGCCGTACACCGTCGTCCCGTATAGGTTGCCCGCTGAATCAAAAATCAGCGGCTGGAATATAGGGATGGATCCGTCGGGCGAGCCCGTGAACTGATGCAACACTTTTTCCGTGGGCGGGCCTACTGCCCAAGATACAGCAGTCAACGTTAAAATCGTTATAAGGCTCAATAGGGGTTCCGCTGGTGTTTGCAACTTAATAAATTTGCACTCTGCCATGGAGTTCGTATTGCTGTAGCTAAAGTAATTCAGCGCGCGTAAAAATATTCAGCGCGCGAGCGCCAAAAAGTATACATGTGTATTCAATCCTAGAATAGAGTCCAACGGCCTACACAAGCAGGCTGGGATCCCACGGTTGCTAACGACCACGTCCCTTTTCGCCACTAGGTGGCATGCGGTTAGGCCACTCGATGACCCGATCCTAAGTTTCGCTGCCGTCGATGTACTATGGACGCGTGCCGCCCTTGCAGCAAAACGTCGCGGTTTTCATCCACAAATACGCACTGCTCCGGCCCGGAGACCGTATCGGCGTGGCCGTCTCCGGCGGTGCGGATTCCGTCGCGTTGTTGCGGCTCTTGCTGGAACTACGAAGCTCACTTGGCATGGTTCTAGTGGTGGTTCACTTCAACCACCTGCTCCGCGGGGAGGAGTCCGACGGCGACGAGCACTTTGTCGCTGATCTAGCCCGCGAACACGAACTCCAGTTTTTCTGCGATCGGGGCGATGCTGCGGCATACGCGAGACAAAAGCATCTTAGCCTTGAAACCGCGGCGCGCGCTTTGCGTTATGAATACCTCTTCAGCCTCTTGCGCCAAGGCCGGATGACCCGAATCGCGACCGCCCACACGCTCGACGATCAAGCCGAAACTGTACTCCTGCGTCTTGTCCGCGGTGCGGGTACGCGCGGATTGGCTGGAATTTATCCGCTGAAAACAGCAGCCAGTGGCCAGTCGCCGGAGAAAAACGCAAGCGCAGCCATCATTCGGCCACTACTTGGCGTTCGTCGCCCCGAACTTGAAACCTATCTGAAGTCCATCCATCAAGCTTGGCGCGAAGATGCGAGCAATAAAGATCTGCGCCATACGCGCAATCGCATTCGTCACGGAATTTTGCCCCGGCTGGAGCGTTGGCTGAACCCATCCGTCCGTGAAGCTTTAGCGGAGACGGCGCACATCGCCCGCGATGAAGAAGCTTATTGGAGCCAGCAAGTCGCAGAAATCCTGCCACGCGTATGGCAGCAGGAACGTCTCACCATCTCCGAACTCCTGCGCCTACCGCTGGCCCTTCGGCGTCGCGCGATTCGAGCAGTCGCCGGATCGTTGACTCTGAATCTCGAGTTCAAGCATGTGGAAGAAATCTTAGCCGTCGCGGAAGGCGAAGCTCATGCTGCCGCTCTGCCCAAAGATTGGCGAGCCGAACGCGAGCGCGATTCCCTGCGCTTTAAGGCTCCTGGGCCCGCAATCGAAGAAGATTATGACTACCTTCTTCCGGTGCCCGGCCGCATCGACGTCCCCGAAGCGGCTGCCTGTTTTGAGGCTTCTCTAGTGCCGCGTGGCGGGGAAGATTATAATCCCAACGATTTGGTCAGCGAGCAGTACGCGACCATTGGACTACGCGTGCGAAACTGGCGCGCAGGCGACCGTTTTTGGCCGGCACACGCCAAATCGCCCAAGAAGGTGAAAGAACTCTTACAGGAGTGTCACGTCACGGGCGCAGAGCGAAAATTATGGCCGGTCGTGTGCAGCGGACAAGAATTACTATGGGTGCGTGGTTTTTCGGCCTGCCGCGGCGATTACAGGAGTGACCAATACCCAGCTGGCGCACGCGCTTTACTGATTCGCGAAATTCCCTTGCAAACCGGAAAATAAAAGCCACACAATGAAAGCCTCAAAATGAAGCCCTCCCCGAGGAACGCATGACACCAACATTGAAGCCCGGCGAACTGCGCACGGTCATTGCCGCCGACCAGATTCAAAAACGCGTCAAAGAGATGGGGCGCCAGATTTCCGACGACTATAAAGGCAAGTCCATCCACGCCTTGGCGCTCTTGGAAAACGGATTCATGTTTATGGCCGACCTGGTGCGTTCGTTCGACGTTCCCGTGACCTGCCAGTTCATCAAGCCTCGTTACCGCAAGCAGCAAGAGAGCGCTCCGGACGAGACTTTAGAAATATTCTTCAGCCACGACGCCGATATTCGCGACAAGCATGTACTGGTCGTCGAGGGCCTTGTTCACTCCGGCGTAACCAACGATTTTCTGATGAGTGACCTGCGCGGGCGTGGTGCTGCTTCGGTGAAGCTGGCGACGTTGCTTGATCGGCAGTCCGCGCGCCGCGTGCAATTGCAGCCCGATTATTTTGGCTTTCTCGTGGACGAAGCCTTCCTCATCGGCTACGGCCTCGGGTCGCCCGAGCAGACGAACCGCAATCTTCCCTATGTAGCCGCCACAAGCTGAACGTAATTCATGACTTAAGTCATGCTACGAAGTTCGTTCTTTTTCCCCCAAGACGCGGTAGAATAAAGTTCTACTTTCTGCCGGCATGCGGATGCGTCTTAATACCTGGGCCTGGCATCTAAGTTGAGTAGAGAATAGTCAGATTGGCCCGCCAAGTGGGGCATCACTGACGCACCAGGAGTGCTAGTGAATTCAACCGTCAAAACCGTGGGTTTCTGGGTAGTTATCGTCCTTTCAGCTTTTCTGTTGTGGCAGGTGGTAAAGACGGCCCAAGGCGGGCAGAAAGACAAAGAAGTTAACTTCTCGCAATTCCTGACCGACGTAGACCAGGGCAAGGTTAAAGAAGTCACCATCACCAGTCAGGAAGTCCGCGGCAAATATAGCGACAATACCGCCTTCCACACTACCGCACCCGTCAACGATCCAGACATGATCAAGAATCTCCGCGACAAAGGCGTGGAGATGAACTTCCGTGATATAAACGCGGGAAGCTGGCCCACATGGCTGCTGAATTTCGCGCCTCTTATCTTGTTGGCCGCATTGTGGTTCTTCATGATCCGCCAAATGCAGACCGGTGGAAACAAGGCCCTGTCGTTCGGTAAGAGCCGGGCGCGCCTACTCTCCATGCAGCAGAAGAAAGTCACGTTCAAAGATGTGGCGGGCGTGGAAGAAGCGAAAGAAGAGCTCAAAGAGATTATTGAATTTCTTCGCGAGGCCCAAAAATTCCAGAAACTGGGCGGACGGATCCCCAAGGGGGTGTTGCTCGTCGGCCCTCCGGGCACCGGCAAAACTTTGTTGGCCCGTGCAGTTGCGGGTGAGGCCAACGTCCCCTTCTTTTCCATCTCGGGTTCCGATTTCGTGGAGATGTTCGTAGGCGTGGGCGCAAGCCGCGTTCGCGATCTATTCGAGCAGGGCAAGAAGAATGCCCCCTGCATCATTTTCATCGATGAAATCGACGCTGTTGGAAGACATCGCGGAGCTGGCCTTGGCGGTGGTCACGATGAACGCGAGCAAACTTTGAATCAACTTCTCGTTGAAATGGACGGGTTTGAGTCCAACGACGGCGTGATTTTGATGGCGGCAACCAACCGCCCTGATGTACTGGATCCGGCGTTGCTGCGTCCGGGACGTTTCGATCGCCGTGTGGTCGTCAATCGACCCGACGTGCGCGGACGCGAAGAGATTCTCCGCGTGCACACCCGCAAGATTCCGATCGCAGACGACGTAAACCTCTCAGTTCTGGCTCGTGGGACCCCGGGATTCTCAGGCGCCGACCTCGCCAATATGGTCAACGAAGCCGCCTTGAGCGCCGCCCGGCAGAACCGCAAGGCTGTACTGATGTTCGATTTTGAATTGGCAAAAGACAAAGTGCTGATGGGCGTGGAGCGCAAATCGCTCATCCTGACCGATGCGGAAAAGAAAGTCACGGCATACCATGAGGCGGGCCACGCGCTGGTCGCAGCCAAACTGCCAAATTCCGACCCCCTGCACAAAGTAACCATCATTCCGCGTGGCATGGCTCTCGGTTTGACCATGCAGTTGCCAATTGATGACAAGCACAACTACACCAAGGAATATCTGGAAACCGAAATTGCCATCCTGATGGGCGGCCGCATTGCGGAAGAGATGTTCCTTAATCAGATGAGCACCGGCGCTGGAAACGACATTGAACGGGCCACGGAAATGGCGCGCAAAATGGTCTGCGAGTTCGGCATGAGCGAGCTCGGGCCGCTGACGTTCGGGAAGAAGGAAGAGCAGATTTTCCTGGGCCGTGAAATTAACCAGCATCGCGATTACAGCGAAGCCACCGCCATCAAGATTGACGAGGAAGTGCGCCGCATGATCGGTAAGGGCTACAACACGGCCCAGGGCGTCATTTCCGAAAACAGCGAAGCGCTAAAGAGAATCGCTGTAGCATTGCTCGACCGTGAAGTGCTCGACGCTAACGAGATCCGTATGTTGATTGAAGGCCAGGAACTGCCCAAGATCACGCCCCCTTCGAAACCCGATGACGGTGTGCAGCAGGTGCTTAAGCCCGAACCCGGACGCACGAGTCTGGCCAAAGGTGGAGATTACCCCGCGCCAGCGTAGTGGATTTATCTTTATAAATGACGGCGCTCCCGCGGGGGCGCTTTTTGAGTTCTGGTAAATTGTGCGTTTCAGGATCGGACCCCGCGCTCCTGGCCTGCCGCTTTCGCGCCATTCCACACGCAGCTCTGACCTTTTATTGTTAATCAGTTAATACTCTCGGTATTATTCTTGCTCCCTTAGTGGCATGTAATTAGACATCAAATGATGCTATAATTAGTGCTCGAAGGAGATTTCATGAGAACAACCGTTGCCTTGGATGACGAGCTTGTCCGCATCGCCCAGGAGTTCACTGGAGTTGCAGAGAAAACCGCATTGATACGGGAAGCTCTTAAAGCGCTCATCGAGCGGGAGAGCGCACGTAGGTTGGCTACTTTGGGCGGTTCCGAGCCTGGCTTGAAAGATATTCCACGGCGTCGGTCGCGGCAAAATTGATACTCGCGGACACTTCAATCTGGATCGACCATCTCCGTTCGGGGAACAAAGTGTTGGTCGAGCTGCTTAACATTGGCGGCGTGATTATGCATCCTGCTGTAGTCGCGGAACTTGCGCTGGGATCGCTTCATGAGCGCGGCAAAACACTCGCGATGTTAGATCTGCTGCCGCAAATGCGAGTGGCACAAATGAATGAAGTGCGTATTTTGATTGAAACCCGTCGCTTGTACAATCTCGGAATTGGCCTGACCGACGCGCACTTAATAGCGGCGGTCTTGATCAATCCCCCGACGCTATTGTGGACAAAAGACAGGTCGCTGAGGAAGGCCGCCGAGTCTCTCGGCCTTCACGCCAATTTGCCCTAACTTTGACCACCCCAAGCAAATTGCCCGTCCCTTGCGGGTTATAGCCAAATTTTTAAGACGAGTTCCTGCCAATCTGTGTATAATTCATGCCTGATTTGCACGTTATGAGAGTCGCGATAGTAAGCCGCGAGCATGCCGAAAATCCGCTTGCGTTGTAGCCCAACCCCCAGGAGATCATGTGAAGCACACTGCCAAAATTCGCTCAGCTTTCCCTTCTCTTTACTCTGCCCTCCCGCGTAGCACGGCGACCGTTCTCTTTCTATTTCTAGTCTTGTTATCAAGCGTCGGCGCGTCGGCACAGGCTGTGGGATACACCGGCATTTTCGGGGGTGGCCCCTTCTATAAAGATCCGGCGGCCATCACCGAGATCGAAAGCTCCGGTTTCTCCGAAGCCATTGTCTGGAGTGTCGAAGTCAACAGTGCAGGCGATTTGAATTTCAATGGTGAATTCCCGCTGACCTCAGCCGGTGTTTATGTCGGGAACCAGTACTATCCCAACTTTCCTGCGGACATGGCGCAATTGAAGCAAGGCACCGTAAAGCGAGTCACCTTCAGCATCGGCTCCTCGAATTACGGCGACTGGGAAAATATTACCGCGCTAGTTCAATCCCAGGGGACCGGCCCCAACAGTATTCTTTATAAAGATTTCGCCGCGCTAAAAGCAGCGATTCCTGCCCTGGACGCTCTCGATTTCGACGACGAGAATAGCTACAACGATCCCACCACGGTTCAATTCGCGGTCATGCTCGGTCAATTGGGCTATAAAGTCATGCCCGATCCCTACACAAATAACAGTTATTGGATCAATCTGGTTTCCCAGATCAATACCCAACTTCCAGGTACCGTGGATGGCATTCACCTTCAGGCTTACGCCGGCGGGCAGGGCAACAGCCCCTGTGTGAATTGGAACTTTGGCAGCGTCCCGGTATTCCCGGGTCTTTGGGACAAGGTCGACACGCCGGCTCAGGTGGAAGCCATTATGAGCGGCTGGCATGAACAATGCGGAATCATCGGCGGTTTCATGTGGCTCTACGATGACTTCGTGGGCACCGGCCTCGCAGCGCAATATGCCAATGCCATTAATACCGCGGTCGGCAACGGGACGGGCGGCTTTACCCTTTCGGGGCCGGGAACCACGTTCGTGGACCAGAGCGGAACCGCGACAGCCGTAATTACCATCACTGACCAGAATGGGTTTACCGGTCAGGTCACACTTAGCTTGTCCGCCTTGCCCAAAGGCGTGAGCGCGAAGATTCTGGGCACTGGCAACACGCAGAAAATTGTGTTCAAAGCCGGACCTGACGCGCCGACAGGATTCAACGATCTCACCATTACTGGCACGTCTGGCAGCCTGGTGCAGACGCTGCCCTTAACTCTGGCGCTCAGCGCCGCCACGGGCAAGAGCGGCTCGGGCGTGCCCGTTGATCTGTCGTCGGACTTTGGCGTCTATGGCGCCTATATCGATGGCATGACATATACTACCGGCGGCCTCGATGGTCTCGGCTACTCCTACTCCGCAAACCTGATTACCGCTTCGCGCGTGCTGAACGGAGTGCTCTTTGATTATGGTTCTCCGGACGTCCAGAACGCCGTCAGCGGAAGCGGCCAAACGATTCCTCTAACGCAGGGTAAATACAAAGCCCTTGCGCTTGTGGGAACGGCGGTGAACGGTAATCAACCCTCACAATTGATTGTTGTCCACTACACCGACGGCAGCAGCACGAAGTTCATTCGGAGCTTCAGCGACTGGTACACGCCACAGCAATACCCCGGCGAATACGAGGCCATTGCCATGGCCTACCGCAACTACGAGGATGGAACCAAGGATATGCGAACCTTCAATATGTACGCTTATCCGCTTATCATTAACTCGAGCAAGACCGTCGAAAGCGTTACCTTGCCCAATAACTCCAGCGTGATGGTATTTGCTGCAACGCTGGTGCCGTAGGCAGCAGAATATGAAATGAAGGCGGCCAGTAAGAGGGCCGCCTTTTTTATTCTTCCGTTGATTTCGAAGCGTTTACTTCTTCGAGAACATTCCTAAAATTTTGCTGGCCATTTCATCTGAGAACCCAAATCGCGCCTTGGCGCGCGAATAGATATCGACGGCGATCTTATCCATCCAAATGAGCGCCGATTTCACGAGACCGTCGCCGGGGCGGGACTTGTAATCCGTCGAACGGGCGTGCACATGAGCATCGTTGTCTACCGTGTAGTAATACAGGGCCAGACTCTTGCGTGATGTATTCTCAGGGCACTGTAGCGGGTCGGGGAAGCCATGCAGGGATTTTTCGTTGGTATCGAAAATCAGCGCATGGTTTAAAAACGGCGGATATTTGGCGACCCAGTGCTGCATCTGCGTGTCCCATAATTCCAGTGCTCCGCCCCATTGCTCCTCCCATTCCGGATTCAAGTACAGAATCAGATTCACCCGCCGGCGCCAGTTCTTGTGGTAATGGTGCATGCTGAAGTCGGCATGAATATTCAGAAATCCCCCGCGCGTGGATTGGTGCAAGCCGCCGCCCTCCAGCATGGCGTCGGGCATCAGTCCCTCAATGCCGGTCAGCTTCGAAAGCCACGCCACAAATTCGGGAGAGTTCAATTCGTCCACGAGCTTTCCTAACGCGGGAGGAAACGCGTCACGTTTGGCCAACCCGAGCTTGTTTTCGTTCTGGTGCTTGTAATGTGTCCACGCCTGCGTAGCAGGCCCGGGAAATTCGCGAGCGCATTCCACCGCAACATGCGGATGCACAAAATCTTCCAGCAGAATGTGAGGGCACGGGGCGTTGTTTCTATATCGCGCGTTCAGCACGGGCAGTTGCGCGGCCCATTTCTCATAGGGGAATAACAAACTTTGTGATCCAACCGTTGCTGCCACCGCCATGCGCCTAAACCTCGCTAATTAGGTTCCGTAACTCTTCTTCACGAAATGCTTTTTGAAGGCTTTTCGCACATCATACGCCCTATCTACTTCAGCTTGCACACTCGCACCGCGCGATTCTCATACGGGCAATCCAGTCCAGCCACGCCCGGCTGCTCCACGACTATCCACGTAACATGATACGCATCGCCGAGTTGCGCGAAGTCCCGTAATTGGAACTGCGTCCAATTCTGGCGGGCCTGGACTTGCGACCACCATTCTTCAGCCATGCCGGGAAACATGCTGACCGCACCGCTGTCCTTGCCTGCGTCCGCCATCATGCTGCGTTGGGCTATGGCCCGGAATCCCTGTTCATCTTCGCTCGCGATGTGCGAATACCGAGGATTCAGCGCAAAGTATGCGTCTTCTGGAGTGTTCTTCTGTACCCAGTCAAACGCTTGCGCCCAAGGATTTTTAGAATCAGCCCGCGTCCACTCGACATGTCCGCTGTTTGCAAAAATGGCCCGCTGGGCGATAAACATTCCGATGCACAACGGCACAAATACGACCAACCATCGCCACACTCGGTTCTTGAGCACGTATTCGCCCAGGAACCCTCCCCCGAGTAACATCAAAAGTATATAGAGCAGATGCAAGCTGCGCAGCGGTTGTAGCCTGGCTAGCATTTCAAATCTCGCCGGAATCGAAATCACACACGCGGCCGCCCAATAAATGAGGTCGTAAATGATCAATCCACGGCACAACCGCGCCAGCGTTTTTCTGTTTTTTTTATTGGCCTCTTTACCCATCCACCACAAAATCGGAATTGGCCCCACTATGCCCAGCCACTCATACCACGCCCACTTCAAGATGTAGTGAAACGGGTGTTCCAGCGCCGCCTGGTGGTAGGCCGGCGTGGCTTGCCCAAACCAATTTGCCAGCGGGCCTACAGCCAATAGCGCAGGCTTCTGCCATCGTTCCATCGCAACCATTAATAGACAAAAAGACGCGGCAAAGCACGCCATCAGCGGATGCACTGCCCCCGCAAAGGCAAGCCACAACACGCACCAGCTGTACCGCCTCTGCAACACGTTTGTGACCGCGAAAACCCCGGCAAACGCCGCCAGATTTCGCGGATTCACATACTGGTCCATCACGTATAGCGCGGTCCCAGCCACCGGCAGCGTCAACAAAGCTGCAACCAGCGCGACGCCCGCCCACCGGGCTTTAGGATCAGCGAAGCACGCGCCACTTAGCTTCCAACACCCCAGCAGCAGCATGAAAATTGAGCCCAACTGCCAAAGAATCAAGGCGTGATCGAGTGATAAGTGGCTCAGACGAACCGATGCGGCAATCAGATTAGGAAAGAGCGTCAAATGAGCGTGAGCGGTGAAAAACTCCGAATTTGCGACGAACAATCGCGAGTTGAGAGTCTTTTCCACTCCTGGCAGGTAAATCTCAGCATCTTCCGCGCCCGGGTGGTAACCCTGAATCGCAAACGCCGCAATCGTCAGCAACAAGAGCCGGAGAATTTCCCTTGGCCCAAAGGGATCGGTGGGGGGGTGCTCAATGGGCGAATACTTGTCCAAGTGTCTCTATTATAATGTGTTAGCGGTCCTAAACGGCCCTCGAATTGACTGTGCAAAAAATTTGCAACTGAGGTGTTAGTAACCTGCTTCTGCAAGTCGTCTTACAAACAGAAACACAGTGACATGATTCTGCTTTGCCAAGCTTAACAGCCGCAAGCAAGAGAATGCCACCGGTGAGTGTGGTCTGAGCCGAGCAGGGCGTGGGATCCGCCTTGCTAGGCTCAGCCAATAATGAGAAACGATTGGCGACGGCGTGTTGGGGAGACAGCAGGCCGTCGCCAGCGTTCTCTCAGAACGTTGGGAGCTCTATTTATCGTTCTTCATAGCCCAACCGTCCTCCTGTAGCGCCCGGTTCCCCGAGGAACCGGGCTTTTTCTTGTTCCGTATTTCCATTTCGGCTTCCTGCGATTGCACCGTCTTTTGCTAACGCGTAGCATCTAAAGAACATGTCCACGGTGACTACTGGCGCGCCGGCGCGGCGTCCTCCCACGCTGGTTTTCGGGGAAATTTTCAGTTTCGCCTATGACACCTTTTGCAGCAATAAGGTGCGCTTCATGCTTACGGCGCTGGGTATGGTCATCGGCACGGCATCGCTCATTCTGGTCGTGACCATCGGATTGACCGGTAAGCAGTACGTTCTCAATCAGATTCAATCCATTGGCGCCAATCTCATTTATGTCGAATATGAAGGCGGCGGGCAGCGCAACGTCACACCCGATCAGCTTACGATCGAGGATGTAAAAGCCGTCATGGAGCAGGTGCCCGGCGTGGCTGCGGCATCGCCCGTGGTTCCGCTCGACGATCGTATTCCCATCGGCAATGGCAAGGAACGCGATGTCCGGATTCTCGGTGTGTATCCCGACTATCTCAATGTCCGAAACCTCGTTGTCATTTCGGGCCGATTCTTTGACGCGCAAGACGAGCAGGCCCACAACAAGGTCGGCCTCATCACGCAAAAGCTGGCCGAAACGCTCTACGGCAACACGGACAACGCCGTCGGTAAAGTCATCAAGCTTAGCGGCCTCCCTTTCACCGTCATCGGTACGTTCCGCGAGCGCGTAAACACCTTCGGCCAGTCGGAAGTGATCGATAACACCATGGTGATCCCCTACACGGTGAGCCGCTATTTCACGGATACGCGCTCGGTGAAGCAGATTTATTTTTCCGCGACCGACCCGGCCATGGTCGTTCCGGTTACCGAGCAAATTCGTAAAGTCATTCAGTCGCGCCATCGCGCCGAGTCCGTCTATACGGTCAGCAATCTCACAGAACTCGTCTCTGTCGCGGAAAAGACCGCCAACGCCCTGACCATGGTTTTATTGCTCGTTGCTGCCGTAGTGTTGCTGGTCAGCGGCATCGGCATCATGAACATCATGCTGGCCACGGTGAGCGCGCGCATCCGCGAAATCGGGATTCGCAAAGCCCTCGGTGCCACCAACCGCGAAATCCGCTTTCAATTCTTGTCGGAAGCTATTTTCATTTCGGTTGGCGGCGGATTAATTGGCGTGATTATTGGACTCGCGATTCCATATTCAGTCCGCTTTCTTACCGAATACCGGCTGCCCATCTCCGGCATATCCGCCATTGTGGCGATTTTGGTGTCATCACTGGTGGGAATTATCTTCGGCACCGTCCCTGCCACCCGCGCCGCGAAACTAGATCCGGTGGAGAGCCTCAGATACGAATAAGTCTGCACAGGGCAGATAACTTCATTTGCCCGGTTGGGAACAGTCCCGCAAGTCTACGCAGGCTGGCGTTCCTACTCCAGTGAGCGGAAGTGACTGCGGATTGTTAGGCGCGTTGTCCAGGACAATGACGCTCCCGTTCGCCCTACCCGGAGCCGATGGCTTAAATGTCACACTTATACTGCAACTGCCGCCTACCGGCAGGGACTTGCCACAGTTATTACTCTGGAGAAAATCACCGCGGTCTGTCCCATGGATCGTGATGAGCATGATAGTCAAAGTGGCGTTGCCAATGTTCAGTAAAGTCGAGGTTTGCGGAGAACTTGTCGTCCCAACCGCTTGCTCCCCGAAGTTGAGGCTGGTCGGATAAAGCGAAACAGTGGGCCCTAGGACAACCTGGTACAACTCAGGTGACAGGCTGCCGTTAAAATTTGCATCCCCGTTGTAAAACGCTGTGATTATGTCTGTCCCCGCTGCCAACGTGGAAATCGTCAAGGTCGCAACGGCGTCGCTGTTGAGATTGGAAGTGCCTATTAATGTGGAGCCATCGTAGAAGCTAACTGTGCCCGTGGGTGTGCCTGCGCCGCCTGGCATCACCGTTGCAATGAAAATCACCGGTTGGCCATACTTAGACGGATTCAATCGGGAGTACAGCTCAGTGAATGTAGGCTCTTTGGGGGGCTTGATAAGTAGGGGAAACGTTCTGCCGAAGTTATGGTTTTCGCTGCTGGTCAAAATGCTTGCGGCTAATAAACGACCATTCACGTGTTCCGCAAGAAGGACAGGAGGCGTACCCCGCTGACTGATATGGGAATCTGCATCGGTTTGTCCGAATGCACTAGAGGCCATCAGGATTAGCATCGGGCAGAAAACGAGAAATCGCCTCACGGAAACCACCTTTCAGTGCGTGAAGGCCGAGACACTGGGACATAAGCATTCTCTGCTCGAGTTTCCGTAGCCGTCAAGGTACGCGCCAACGAGCGTTTTCGCGATTTCTTGGTGGCCATCTTCTTGTATTCGTGTGTCTTTGGCCATTTACCAAAAGGGGTACCAGAAAGATTTACGAAGGTTCACACGGGACTTCGTGATTTTTCTCTGCGCTTTCTGCGGTAAAAAAGGCTTACTTTGCTTCCCCCACCCGCGTCTGGTCTGTCATCCAATTCACTTCCCAGCCCTTTCCGCCGTCATCGGAGTAGGCCTGCTCAAAATGCGGCTTTTTGGTATTAGTCTCCGACCAGATAAAGCGCACAATGACGCTCTTGCCCTTCCACGTATCCATCGCATAAAACTCACCGTGTCCGTTCTTGAATTCCCCAATTTGTGGCGGATCAAGCGTGCCGTTCCTGGCATTGGCCCAATACAATCTCCACTCATGCGTGTCCGGATTGTAGAGGCGCAACGTCAGCCCTTCAATGTGGCCGGTTGCAGCGCTGTCGGTCTCGAACTCTTCGATCTGCGAACGGCCCTCCCATACTTTGCGCGTTTCGGATGTGCCATCAAAATCCACCCACGTCGTGGATCCCGCCAACCTATCCTGAAGCCGCTTTAAATGAATATTCCAGCGCCCCAGCTCAAAATCGAAATCGTGCTGCCCTTCGCCAAAAGTCCCAGTCGGATTTGAAGCAGGCAACATTCCCACCCGCGTATCGTCGGCAATCCAATTCACTTCCCAGGTCTTGCCGCCATCATCGGAGAACGCCTGTTCAAAATGGCACGAATTTGGCGTGATCTGGGAAATCACAAACCGCACCAAGATCATCCGCCCGTTCAGCGGTTCCTGATCGTAAAACTCGCCGCGGCCATCCTTAAACTCGCCCACCGTCGGCACGCCCAAACTCCCAACTTTGCTGTTGGCAAAGTTCAGGCTCCATTGGCGGGCCTCCGGGTTATAGAGGCGCAGGCTCATCGCCTCGATATGCCCGGCCGGGCCGTCCACTTCAAGCTCCAACAAATTGGCGCGTCCATTCCAAATCTTGCGCACTGCGGTCGTCCCGTCATACTCCACCCACGTTGTCGAGCCGCTCAGCGGATGCACCAGGCGTTTTAAATGCGTCTTCCAATTACCGAACTCGAAGTCGAAATCGTGCGAGCCATCGTGCGCAGCTTGCGGGCTGTCCGGCTCAACGCTGCCCTGCGCCCAGGCCACGGTAGAACATGTCAATAGGATCGCGACGAGAATAACTCCCAACCAGCAGCTGCGAATTGAGGCGAACCGAGAAGTCTGCATATTTTTGTCTCTGGTATTTGTCGCGATTCTGGCAAGAGCCAACGGATGCCGATAGAATCTTCGACGATAACATCGGCGTCGAGTTAGCAGCGTCTGATTTTAAAACGCGCGCGTCTAAGCCTTCAGCCGAGGAAGTCATGCTCGAAGTTTCTATTTTCAAAGTTCAATCCCCGCGCCAGCTCGCACAAGCTCGCGAACTCATGCTTGAGTATGCCAACTCGCTTGGCGTGAGCCTTTGCTTCCAGAATTTCGACGCAGAGATGGCCGCACTTCCCGGAAAATATGCTCCTCCCGGTGGCTGCATCCTTCTTGCCGAAGTGGATGGCGAATCGGCCGGGTGCGTCGCGCTGCGCCAACTAGCGCCAGGCATTTGCGAGATGAAGCGCCTCTATTTGCGTCCGCGCTTTCGCGCGCTCGGCCTCGGGCGAAGGCTGGCAGAGGAAATCATCGCCGTAGCCCGTCCTCTCGGCTACCAGCGGATGCGACTTGATACAGTGGAGCCTCTGATGAAGAATGCCGTGGGTTTATACCGAGCGCTTGGTTTCCGCGAGATACCCGCTTACTGCGTGAACCCGATGGAGCAAACGCTCTATCTTGAACTGGAACTGTGATTTGCCCATGCGGGATTTCCAACTACCCTGAAAACAGGAAAGCCAGGCTGGTTAGCCCGGCTTGTTCTTTCTTTCACCTGTTCACCCTCGGGGAACGGCTGGTTCGAGGATCCCCGAGATTTCGTTCGAGCGCTTACATCACTAGCGCCAGATTCTCCAATTCATGTTGCAGCACCGGCAGTGAGCAACCGGACATTTCCACCCGGCCCACTGCATCCATGGCCGCCTGCGGCGAGACTCCGTAGCCGCGCCCAATCAGGAACACCTGCACCAGTTCAGCCGCCTCGCGCGAATCGCACAGCCCGCCCTGCAAAAGGTCATTTCGCAGCGCACTCAATTCAGTGCTTGAGAACATCTCTTTACTCATCTGCATCGCCATGGTCACCTCCGACCATAACCTGGTCTTATCGAACCTCGTTTCACCAAACTTCGTTACCGCTATTACCGCTTTAGACTCCCCTACCAGACATAAAGTTGCATGCAATTCAGTTGCCGCTCATGCCACCTATCGTCAAGTACGCTGGCAGCCTTAATCTGGATTTATAAACCCCTTAGAAACCCTAAAGTTGCACGGCATATGGGGGAACTACGGTGGGGGAGACGCCGGAACTCCGTGTCTCATTTGTGACACTTTATGCCATTTGGGTCTTATTCTGGAATGGCCCGTTCAGGCCTTGGCGGACACACGTTCGTGTACCCAGCAATCTCAGCCGACGATTACGTGGCTTCGATAACAGCCTCGTCGAGCAGCATGATGGGAATATTGTCCCGCACCGGATAAACCCGGTGGCACTGCTGGCACTTCAAGCTCTCCGGCGACTCGCGCAGCGCCAACTCACCATGGCATGCCGGGCAGACCAGAATCTCAAGTAATTCCTTTGCAATCATGTGGCTGATTTTACCACTTGGATTTCTGGCAGTGGTCATATGGCGCGGCAGCCAGCCCACGAACGCGCGCTAAATTCCAAATCGTTCCTTCAATTCCCGCTGGCCCCCACGAGTGACGCTCAATGCCCGGCTATCCAACTCCTGCACCACCCATTTCTTCTTCAGCGCCGTCTTCAGCAATGCCGCGCCAAGCGCTCCGCCAAGGTGCGGCTGCCGCTCGCTCCAATCCAGGCAAGCATAGGCGAAGCGCCGGCGCAGAGCACGAACTGCGTCCAGATCAATGCCCAGCCCATTGACGCCCTTCGTGCCCTCAGCCGTGAGTTCGTACGCATTGCCATTGTTCGAAGTCTCCGCCAACCACCCGCGCGACTTAAAGCAATCATGCAGTCGGACGCCCAGCGTTCCCGCCATGTGGTCGTAGCAAGTCCGCGCGGCACGCAGTTCACTCGGCGCGTGCGCCATGAACTTCTCGCGGACTCCGCCCACTAGAACGCTCAAACCCTCCAGAGTGCCGGCCACGTGCGGCCCTTCCAGACTGTAGTAATGATGTTTCCCCTGGATCATCACTTTGATCAGCCGCTCTGCCTTCAGTCGATTCAAATGTACGCTCGCAGTCGACGGGCTCACTCCCGCGACGACGGCAAGCTCAGTGCTGGTTCGCGCATGCCCATCGAGCAGCGAATACAACATGCGCACCCGCGCCGGCTCGCCGATAGCGGCGGCGACCCTCGAGACGGCCAGATCATTATCGAGAGCAACATTCATACTTTGATTATAAGCGAAGTGTGGATGTTGGAGATCGCACACACTAACAAATGTCGGGGAGAGGCCCTCATGAAAATCGTCTGCATCATCCGCTATCAAATCGATCCCTTTCAGCGCGAGGCATTCAAAACCTACGCCGAAAACTGGGGACGCATCATTCCCCGTTGCGGCGGTCATCTCGTCGGATATTTCCTCCCCGACGAAGGCACCAACGACATTGCCTGGGGACTGATTGCCTTCGATAACCTTGCTTCCTACGAGACCTACCGTGCCCGTTTAAAATCAGATGCAGAAGGCCGGGAGAATTTCATGATGGCGCAAAGCAAACGTTTCATCCTGCGCGAAGAGAGAAACTTCGTGGAAGTCATTGACGGGACGTTCGGCATCGCCTCCCAATTGACGTAGCAAAAGTAAAATCAGACGAAAGAGACTTCCATGCTCACGCAATCCGAAAAAGCCCACGCTTTTCGCGCTCTGCACGAACGCGACCGCGCCTTCGTCATTCCTAACCCTTGGGATGTGGGCACGGCCCGTCTGCTCGCACACCTGGGTTTTGAAGCCTTAGCGACCACAAGCGCGGGCTACGCCTTCTCCATCGGCCAACGGGATAACACCGTGGGCCGCGAAACGATGATGGCACACGTCGCCCAGATTGTCGCCGCAACGGACTTGCCCGTAAGCGCCGATCTCGAAAATGGCTTCGGCGATGCCCCTGAAATCGCCGCGGAAACCATTCGCCTCGGCGCTGCTGCTGGACTCGCCGGCGGTTCCATCGAAGACGCTACTGGACGTCCCGAGCAACCAATCTATGAGTTCCAACATGCTGCTGACCGAATCCGCGCTGCCGCCGACACTGCTCACGCACTTCCTTTTCCCTTTACGCTGACGGCCCGCGCCGAGAACTACCTCAATGGCCGCCCTGATCTCCATGACACTATCAAACGCCTCCAGGCTTATCAAGAAGCAGGCGCTGATGTGCTCTACGCTCCGGGACTTACCACCACAGAAGACATTTCCGCTATCGTAAGCTCCGTGGATCGTCCAGTGAACGTGCTTATGGGATTGCAAGGCGTGCGGTTGAATCTGGAAGAACTCTCAAAAATGGGAGTCCGCCGCATCAGCGTCGGGAGCGCTCTTTGCCGCGCCGCCCTGGGTGAATTTCTCCGCGCTGCTCAAGAAATGCGCGACCATGGCACCTTCTCATTCACGGATCATGCCATCAGTTTTCGCGATCTCAGCGCCATGTTTGAGTAATGCTCGTCTGGCGCGGGCCTACCCTCTTCCACGAAACTCCCTAATTTTTTGCCGGTCGCGTTTCGAAGGCCTTCCCGCTGGCAATACTTCGAACTCTCGAAGGGCCTTACGTTCCGCCGCTGCTTTTATCCGTTGCTCCCGGCTCGCTTCCGTCTCCCGATAAAGCGTCTGCGCCACGGAAGCCGGCCCGCGTGCATCGCTCAACAGCAACACTTCAATCTCGAACTCACCGCCGTCGTTGCTGATGCGCAGCATATCGCCAACTTTGACCTCGCGCGCCGGCTTGGCAGGCTGGCCACTCATTAATATCCTGCCCAACTCGCACGACCGCGCCGCGAGCGAACGAGTCTTGAAAAATCTCGCCGCCCACAACCACTTATCCACCCGTACGGAGTTCATGATCGCCGCCATTATTCTAAGGCAGAATGGCGAGCTATAATCTTGCCCACGCATGTCTCTGGCCTCTGGAACAAAACTTGAGCCGTTTTGCGGGCGTTAGCGAAGCGGGAGCGCGCGGGCGAAATCCCGCGCGCAGCGAGTGATCTCATGTTGAATGCAGGCACTAAACTCGGTCCCTACGAAATCCTGACCACCATAGGCGCGGGAGGCATGGGCGAGGTTTACAAGGCCCGCGACTCGCGCCTGGATCGCATCGTAGCCATCAAAATTCTCTCCGGCTCTTTCATCGTCGATGCCGACCGTCTTCGCCGCTTCGAGCAGGAAGCCCGTACCGTCGCCGCGCTCAATCATCCCAACATTTTGGGAATTCACGATATCGGCAATTACAACGGCTCTCCTTACCTCGTCTCCGAATTTCTCGAAGGCAAAACCCTCCGCGAAAAATTGGAGGACGGCCCGTTACCTCTGCGTCGCGCTTCGGAGTACGCTCTGGGCATCGCTCACGGTCTTGCCGCCGCCCATGAAAAGGGCATCATCCATCGCGATCTCAAGCCGGAAAACATTTTCATCACCAATGACAACCGCATAAAGATTCTCGACTTCGGACTCGCCAAACTCGCTGACTCAAAATCGCTCAATGAAGTAAACGTCACCGTCACGAGCGCAACTGTTCCCGGCATCGTTCTCGGCACCGTCGGCTATATGTCACCCGAGCAAGTTCGAGGCGAACCCACCGATGCTCGCTCTGACATTTTCAGTTTCGGTACGGTGCTCTATGAAATGCTCACCGGCAAGCGCGCATTCAAGCGCGACACTTCCGCCGAGACCATGACCGCGATTCTTCGCGAAGAACCCGCGGATCTCAGTACATCCGACTGGCACGGAACGCCAGCTTGGGAACGCATTATCTCTCGCTGTCTCGAAAAGCTCCCCGCGCGAAGGTTCCAATCCGCAAGCGATCTCGCCTTTGCCATCGAATCGCTGAGTGGAAGTTCCGTAAGCGCAAGTGCAACTTCCCCCAGCGGATCGAATATTCCTGCAATACGGCCCGCTCGCTCTTACTTATGGTTCATTGGCGCTGCGGCTGCATTATTGCTCGCTGCCGCCGCGCTCTTCATCGGGCGATCGTCGGTCACGTCTGCGCCTGTAAAATTCACGCGTCTCACCTACAACCGTGGATTCATCTACAACGCCCGTTTCGTCAAAGATGGCGCGAACGTCGTGTTGAGTGCGCAATTCGACAATAATCCGGCGCAAGTGTTCAACGTGCGTCCCGAATATCCGCAACCGGTCAAGGTGGACTTGCCGAGCGCGTTGCTGCTGGCGCTTTCTCCCAGCGGAGAGTTGTCCCTTTCCCTGAACTCAGTCCTCCATGCCCATTTTTCAACGGGCACGCTGGCCCAGGTGCCCATGTCTGGTGGGTCGCCGCGCTCCATTCTCGATGGCGTCATCTCCGCCGATTATTCGCCTGACGGTAAATCGCTCGCGATTACGCGCATGGTGAATGGGAAAAGTCGGCTCGAATTTCCGGTCGGCAAAGTTCTCTATGAAAGTAGCGGCTACCTCGACTACGTTCGCATTTCCCCGTCGGGCGATATGCTGGCGTTCGCCGAACACACTGTCCAGGGTGACGACCGTGGCTTCATCTCCATTTTGGATTCCGCCGGCCAGCACAAGCAGTTGACTCCCGAATACGAGAGCCTGCAAGGCATCGCGTGGGCGCCGGGCAGCAACAAAGACATCTGGTTCACAGAAGCAAACTCCGGCCAAGCCCGCCAATTGCTCGGCGTTGACCTCTCCGGCAAGGTCCGGCAGATTTTTCATTCCCCAGACGGTATGACGCTTTTTGACGTCGCATCCGACGGCCGCGTTCTCCTCGCCAGCGACTACTCCCGCCAGGAAATCACCACCGTGGATATTGCGACTGGCCAGGCCCATCATGGCCTCGAATGGTTTGACGGCTCTGCGGATCCCACGGTTTCCCCCGATGGCAAGGCCATTCTGTATTTCGAATACGGCGGCCCCGCCGGCAGTCTCTACCAAAGCGTCTATCGCAAGCTCGATGGATCGGCCCCTGTCGATCTCGGCCCCGGGGGAACTTCCGAGTTCTCACCCGACGGCAAGACCGTCGCTTCCGAACTTCTGAGCCGGCCTCCTCAAATCGCGCTCTATCCCATCGGTGCAGGGGAGAGCCGCGCCCTGTCGCTCGGCGGGATTGTCACCACCACAGATCTGCATTGGTTTCCCGATGGCAAACGGTTGCTGATCCTGGGCGCTCTTGAAAACGAAACCCTGCGAAGCTACGAGATGGACATCAATGGTGGCGCACCAAAGCCCGTAGGTCCTCCGGGTTGGCTGGGCAAAGCATTTTCTCAGGACGGTAAGCGCATCGCTGGCAGACTTGCCGAAGACTTGGTGATCTACAACGCCGCGACTCAGCAGGCACAGAATGTTACCGGTCTCCAACCCAACGAGTTCATTCTCGCGTGGAACGCCGATGGGCAGGGCATTCTAGTGTATTCCGAAATTCTCGGCGGGTTCTCCGTCACTCGCATCGACATTGCCACCGGAAAACGAACGCTGGTGCAGACATTCTCAGAAGATGACAAAGCCGGACTCTTTGGCTTCCACGTTTCGCTCTCACCCGACCGAAAGACTTACGTTTACAGCGCTTCCCGAGCCTTGAGTACTCTCTATATCGCAGAAGGCATTAGGTAAGAAATCCCTAATGTGGCACGGCCCATGTACCCCTTACTTATCCAGCCGAATTGTCTCCGCCACTTTCAGCAAATCTCCTTTCGAATTTGCTCCAGCAGCAGTCAGCATCCAAACGCTGCCGCCTTCTTGCATAAGCAGGGCAGTTTTATCGGGACTCGAAATTATCGAGCCTTCATAACGCCCCATTCGCACTTTCGAAACGTTGCCTTGAATCCCTTCTTCCTCGAAGATTTTATTCACGTCAGATGGTGAAGTCGGCAGCGAAACCGACAAGTTGTGAATCTCAATCCTTTGTTTCTGCGGCCCATACATCGCGATTAAAGTTGTTTGAGGCCATTTCAAATCGAAACCGGAAAAACTGTACGAATCACGTTTCTTCACCGTAATTCCGATCCACGGCTTGCGATAGGTATTTCCCTCAATCGTATAAGGTCTGGCATCCGGCGGCACACGCACCGTTTTGCCTGCCACAGTGTATTCGAGAATACTGATGTCCACATTGCCAAACAGTTGCCCCAGCGAGGCGATGCCGCCAAGCGTGCCATCTTCCAGCGCGCTGTCGAAAACGCTGAACCGGGCGGCATCCGCGGGGCCGGGCGTGTACAACGCGCCATCGATCGGAATCCACTCGTCGCCGATCAGAACATCAACCCAGGCGTGACCACCCCAAATGCCACCGGCATAAACGAACCCCATGCGAATCCGCGAGGGAATCCCCGCTGCTCTCGCTAACGAACCCAGCAACATGGAATAACCAAAACACGTGCCACGCCGGTTCTTGGCGACTTCGGATGCGGGAGCGACCGCAATCCCTAAATCAAAGTGCATGTTGTCGTTGGTCCATCGTTGCAACGCAAGCGCCGTCGCCCACGCGTCTTGATTTGCGCCGGCGACTTGTTTTGCAATATCAATCACAGATTGATCGTCCGATTGCAAAAGCGCATTAGGAGCGAGAAACGGCCTCAATCTGTCTGTCATTGCAACCGGCCTGGTTCCATGCGATTTGGGCTCAGGTCGCCGAATCTCGAGAATCACATGATCTCGCGTCTTCTCAACGACGGTCTGATTTTCCGCGGAGAAATCCGGCCATCCCAAATCTGGTTTCTTCTGCGTGATCTTGAGACGCATTCGTTCAATCAATCGTTCTTGCGGCAGTCGAACATTCGCGGTCACGATTGAGTGGCTGAAAGTTTCCTCGGGGAGAGTCACACCCTCCGCCGGAACATTCACTTCATTTTTTTCGCTGCGCACCGCCTCGATGTCGCCGAGCGGGCTCGGAGTGATCTGCCTCACCATCCAGCCTTGCTCATCGAGCCATACCACAGACTTATCGGGCATCGCGCTCATCGTTTGCTCAATCTTGTTGGCTGCAACGGGTTGCCCATCCACGGCAACCAGTTCTCGCGCCACCAGCGTATCTGTAATCGTCACGACGGAACCCAACTCAGGACTGAACGTCTGGTAAGAGGTCGAATCCCTTTCTTTATGAAGTTGCGATAGAGTTAGTTGTCGTCCCCCCTCAGGCCCGAGTAAAGCTCCAGAAAATGTTTGATTTCTTTCGTAAGTCTTGCCCCCGGTGCTGGTATTGATCGCGAGAGAATTTCCGTTGACGGTAACGGCAACCGAAGTCGCCTGTGCCGAGCTGGAGATCGTGCTTTCCAATGCTTGCAAGTTTCCCTTTGCGTCTTCGTGATATTGTGTGTCGCTCTTTATCTCCAGTTTTGTTCCCATGCGGTTGAAAATCAAGTCGGTCTCAATTCTGGTCGTTACCTTGCCATCGGCGCCAACGTTCCTACTCTCGCGATAGGTTCCCGCAGGCTTGGCATCCATTTTGAAGACTGCTTGAATGCTGCGATCCCGCGGTGTTTGCGATAATGCCGCGAGTGCGGATACGAGGATGAATAGACAGCCTATTGCGTGGTTGCGAAACTGCAAAGTGTCTCTTGTATTTTTCACGTGTCCCCCGTGTGGTGCGCAAGAGGTAGTCTTGAAATCGGTCAGACCTTACAAAAACTCCGTACAAAATGACGAAAATAAATTTTGTAAGGTTTCGTCCGCGCTTGAGACAAACTATGCAGTCGTAATTTTCAGCGCTACCGCAACCGCTCAATGAGCCAGACTGAACAAGACAAGAAAATAGAATTGGCGAAGCGATATGAAGCCCTGTGGCAGGAATTCGGCCCCAGCCTTCAGCGCCTGGCTTTCTCTTATGAATTTCTTCCGCAGGCACGGGAAGATTTGTTGCAGGAAATTCTGCTCGCGCTCTGGATCGCCCTTCCTCGTTTTCGTGGCGAATCTTCCCTGCGCACTTTCGTCTTTCGCATCGCCCATAATCGCGCACTCACCCACGTCTGGCGTCGCAAACGCACGGGCATTCACGAAGATCCTGAGTCTTTGCAACTCGCCGACAAACGAGCCGGGCCGGAAGGCACGGCCATCCACAACGCCACGCAAGAACGCTTGTTGCAAGCCATCCGCGAACTCCCGTTATCGCTGAAGCAGGTGATGACGTTGGCGCTCGAAGAAACTTCACACGCAGAAATTGCAGAAATTTTAGGAATCAGCGAGAACAACGTCGCGGTACGTTTGAACCGCGCCCGCAATCTCCTTCGCGAAAAATTAGGAGGCAGGCAATGAACTCCGATCAGGAAATGAAACAATGGCGCGAAGCGTGGCAGATTGAACCTCCATCTAGTGGTCCCGCGTCCGCGGAAATCCGTAACAAGGCCATTCGTCAGGAAAAGTCTCTGCGCTTCAAATTCATTCTCGAGATGGCGCTGGCAGTTACACTTCTTGTGGGCAGCGCCATCTACTCTTCAGTGAAACACAATGCTGAAATGCTCCTCTGGATGGTCCTTGTGTGGCTCCTGACTATCGCCGCCTCGGCGTTTTCCATCTGGAACTGGCAAGCGTTGTGGCGTGCCTCTGCTCAGTCAGTCGCCGGATACATGCTTTTGTACCGCGCTCGCGCCGAGGCAACTTTGCGCGCCGTAAAGTTCGGCTGGGCCCTTCTGGTATTACAGTTGTTTATCGTGGTTCCATGGCTCACCTACGATCGGTTGCAGCATCGCATGCCCCAGATTCGTTATGGCTTTGCCATGCTGCTACTAGCTTTGCTTACGTTTGTTTACGTACGGATGTTTCTGCGACAGCGACGCAAAGCGCTCGAGGAAATTCAGCTTGTAGATGGGGAAGTTGCGCATTGCGAGAACTAAGGGCATTATGTGTCGAACTGGGGCCTTGAATCCGCAGGTGGCAAAACGCTTCGCCTTCTGTTAAATTTTCACTGCGGCGAAAAATTGCCGCGCTAACAATTTACTTTGGTTCGCGCGTCCTCAACAAAAGAATGAAGAGGGAAGCGGGTGAGAATCCCGCGCTGCCGCGCAACTGTAAGCGAGGAAACCGCAGCCGGTCACTGGAGCAATCCGGGAAGGCCGGTTGTAGCTGTCCGGATGTCGTCACGATTATTTAAAGACGCGTCCTCCACTCGCGAAGCCAGGAGACCGGCGCGAACCGCAACACCAACCCCTTTCGCGTGCCAAAGGAGGAGTGCATGAAGTTCTCGCGTCTTTTCGTAATTCTGCTTTCTCTGCTGCCGATTTTCCTAACAAAGACAGCATCCGCTGAAATCAAAATTAAAGTTGCCGACCCGCAAGGCGCAGCCATCGCCGGCGCCCAGGTTGATATTTTCACCCCCGGCACTGCCGCCTCGCTCGGCACCCGCATCACCAATGCCGAAGGCGTCGCCACCTTCAACGCCGCTGTCACCGCGTCATATCGCATCCGCGTTCTTGCTCCCGGTTTCGCTCAGCTTATCCAGGAGCTGCCCGTTTCCTACGGCGAGTTCACTCTCAAACTCCAACTCGCTCCCGCCGCGGAGACCGTAACCGTCACCGCGACTCGCACTCCCACCGCTGGCGAAGCATCCGGCTCTGATTCCGATTCGCTCAGCGCCAGCCAGCTGCAACTTATGCAGCCCACAGCCGCCAACGACGCCATTCGTTTTCTTCCCGGTGCAATCATCAATACCGCGGGACAGCGTGGCGGACTCGGTTCCCTCTTCGTCCGCGGCGGCGACTCGACTTACAACAAGGTCATTGTGGATGGCGTCACCGTCAACGAACCCGGCGGCACGCTGGACTTCGGTACGCTTCCTCTCGCCCAGGCGGATCGCGTCGAGTTCTCCCGTGGCGCACAGAGTACGCTCTATGGCACCGATGCCATGACCAGCGTCGTTCAGGTCTGGACGCGCAACGGCAGCACCCACGTTCCCGAACTTCGCTTCGGCGCTGACGGCGGCAATTTCTCCACCGCTCACGGTTACGCGTCTTTGTCCGGCGCGGACGGCCGCTTCGACTACAACCTCTTCGGCGACCAGTTCAACACGAACGGTCAAGGCATCAACAACGCCTATTCCGATTCGCTCGAAGGCGCAAACCTCGGCATCGCCATCACCGACGAAGTTTCCCTCCGCGTTCGCCTCCGCCACTCCAATTCGCATACCGGCGTTCCCGGCGAGTGGAACTTCAATGGAACCGAGCTTCAGCCACCCGATCCCAACGAATGGTCGCAGCTCAACAGCCTGATCGGCAGCGCCGAAGTGGACGTCCACACCCGCACCGGATGGCAGCATCGCTTCACCGGCTTCGATTACCTCTATCGCTACAACGAAGAGGGCCTCGGCGATGCCGACCGCATCTTCGACGATCCTTCGCACGAAGTGGATCGCATCAACCGCGTCGGATTTGAATATCAAGGCGATTATTCCGAAGCCAGTTGGACGCACTCGACTTTCGGCTACCGCGTCGAAAATGAAAACGGATTCATCGGTGACGTGCTCTTCCCCCCGCAAACCCACGGCCAGCGCCTGAACAACGACCTCTACGGCCAGCAGCAAATTAATTTCGGACGCGTCATCATCATGGGCGGCGGCCGCTACTTTCACTCAAGCGCCTTCGGCAATGTCGGCACGCCGCGCGTCGCCGTGAGCTACCAGCTTTTTCGCGGCGGCCAGATTCTCTCCGGCACGCGTTTGCACTTCTCCTACAGCACCGGCTTCAAAGAGCCGCGCCTCGAAGAGACTTTCGCCAGCCTGCCTTACACTTTTCCCAACCCGGCCTTGAAGCCCGAGCGCGTGTACGCCTACGACACCGGCGTTCAGCAAAGTCTTTTCAACGCGAGATTCTTCTTGACCGCGACGTACTTCAACAATTCATTTCACGACCAGATCAACTACGTCACCGTGAATGAGGTCACTTTCCAGGGCCAATACGTTAACGTAAACCGGGCCTTCGCCCAGGGCGCCGAAATCAGCCTCCAGGGAAAGATTCTGCGGCGCTTGCTGCTCAACTCCGCCTATACCTACACCTCCACGCAGATCCTGGACAACCCCGCACCCATCAATGCGCTCTACAATCCCGGCATGCCTCTGCTGCGCCGCCCCAAACACGCGGCCAGCACCTTGCTGACCTATATCGGCGACCGTTGGGGCGCGAATCTGGGCGGCAGTTTCGTGGGCCCGCGTCCCGATTCTGATTTTCTGGGATTCAACATTGACCACGCCGCCGGATACGTCCGAGTGGATGTTGGTGGATGGTTCGCTTTCACCAAGCGCATCACCGCGTATGCGAATGTCGAGAACGCGCTCGACCGGCACTATCAGGAAGTTGTCGGCTATCCCGCGCTCACGGCAAACTTCCGCGCCGGCATGCGCTTCAGGATTGGCGGGGAATAATGGCTCGTGTAGGGGCAGGTGTCCTCACCTGCCTAATGTATCTTAAGGAACACATCGTCATGACAGGTGCGTATAGACAACACCGTCATGACAGATAAGGCTATATAAAACAATAAGTTAGAGGTGGACTGGGGCCGTTAGCTGAGAGCCGACAGCTGATCGCTGATAGCTGATAGCTAATCTGCTACTTTCTCGACTTCCCCAGCACCCACAGCACCAGCGTCAGCAGGACGCTCAACACAACGGACGTCGCCAGCGGAAAATACACCGTCGAATTCTTCCCGCGATAAACGATGTCGCCGGGCAATTTGCCCAGCGGGATGCCGACTCTCCCGAGGATCACCAACGCGGCGCCAACAACCACTAAAATCCCGCCTGCGAATATCAGAAATTTCCCCATCTCCGTCATCCCTAAAGTCTAAACTTTCATTTTTCAAAAATAATTTGCACTTCCCCGATTCATCTGGTATAAACAATAGACCGAGAGCATTTGTGTGGCTGGCTGGACGTTTTATGAAACTCTCGTCGCTCGTCCAGCATCTAATCGGAAACAGGGAAAACCTGCTAAGATATATGTAGTTTAACTCCGGCCACGGAGTTTGATTCGGGGACAAAGCTCTCCGAAGGGTTTAGCGCGTTAATCGCAACAAACCTCCAAGTGATCTTTAACTAGTTAAGAGTCTTCCGCGTCGGCTTGCTGCCGTAACCGTAATTTTTCGCACATGCCCCGGAAGAAGTCTTTCGTTGCGTGCGCCAGAACGCGCTTTCCATGTGAATATCCCGTGGAAAACCTGTTGAATCATGCGGTTGACAGTCATGCAGGCGAGACGGTAGCTTAAGTACTCTTCACGGTTAAGTTGGAATACAAGTTTCGAGGACAGCCGGATGCTCGCAAGAGCGGTTCGGTCTGGACTGAAAGCGCGCCGCTCAGGCGGAAATGCGATTCGGTTCTTTGACAACTAGGTTGAACGTGCCAGTCGTGAGAGCAGTCTCGGGTTTGAATCCGAGCGATCTCACAAGATAGACCATTTGGTCTCCATTCTTCGGAATGCAGGCTGAGTGGCGCCATCCCTCCTTTCGAGCGAGGCGATGGCAGTCTGCCAACTACCCGTCGGCAGACAACAGGTTTCAAATGAGAGTTTGATCCTGGCTCAGAATCAACGCTGGCGGCGTGCCTAACACATGCAAGTCGAACGAGAAAGTGGAGCAATCCATGAGTAAAGTGGCGACCGGGTGAGTAACA